>QWCE01001545.1_pt1 | contig 53192 bp, 43 predicted proteins | sample 1972531 | NCBI WGS metagenome assembly QWCE01 (sample SAMN09866716, study PRJNA288562) | Human gut metagenome isolate term4_stool, whole genome shotgun sequencing...
ATATGGGCAGAATCCGGAAAATCGGCTCTGCCCATTTGTAACTATTCACAAATCTTATATCAGTTTTTAACGTTTACACAAAACTTGAAACGGTCTCGTCTCTACTCTCTATGAGAAGCACCTGGCCTTTTTTTATAGTCATCTGCATCTTCTCAGATGCAATCTCATTGCTGACTGTCCGACTACTTCCACGCACGATAGTGAGATCCTGCACCGGATACACAACACCCTCTAACGTCACTCCTTCTACAAGATCAGTCAATGGAATTAGAGAAATATATGTTCCTAGTTGTTGTCGCTTTGTAATCTCAACGGTCGGCTTATACTCACCATCTAATATCCTGATTCGGTTTGTCTCATCAACAATCTGCATGTCTATTCCACGTTCTATCGTCTGACAAAGAAGTCCCACATTCGCAAATACATGATCCAGACGGCTTCCTGTTGCCCCAAGCAGTGTAATACATCCCGCATCTTCTTCCATTGCCTTCCTTACAGCCAGTTCGGTATCTGTCTCATCTTTCCTTGTCGGATGTCGTTCTACTCTTCCCTTACCCTCTCCTATTTCAAAGGTTCGCAATACATTAGCATCCACCGTATCAAAATCGCCAATGACATAATCCGGGGTAAGCCCCAACGCCATCACATACTCTAAGCCTTTATCAACAGCAAAGAGCCTATCATAGGATAGGCTCTTCATATATTCTGTTCCAAATGCAGTGTTCATATATCCACCTGTTACAATCACTATATGTTTCATGATTAATCCCTCTCCATTTTCTAACAGATATTCTATTATGCATTTACCAGTTCTAATAACTGCTTTGTATTTGCTGCCATATCTCCTTTAAAGACTGCTGAACCTGCTACAAATACATTTGCACCTGCATCTCTTACCTTCGCAATGTTAGATGCACCAATTCCACCATCAACCTCAATCCATACAGATTCACGACCGTTATCCTGTAATAATTGTCTCGTTGATGCAATCTTGTCTAAGCTACTCTCAATAAAACTCTGTCCTCCAAATCCGGGATGAACACTCATGACCAATATCATATCCACCATATCCACATAAGGAGTCAGCACATCAACCGGCGTATCCGGACTAATCGCAAGTCCTGTCTTAACCCCTGCTTCTTTAATCTTATCAAGCGTCTTACCAAGATCCTTACATGCCTCATAATGCACCGTAATGATATCAGCACCTGCTTTTACAAAATCATCTAAATACCGGATTGGTTCATCAATCATTAAATGCACATCGAAGATTGCATTGGTTATCTTGCGAACTGAAGATATGATTGGTGCTCCAAAAGAGATATTCGGCACAAAACTGCCATCCATTACATCTAGATGAATCACTTCTGCGCCCGCTGCTGCAACTACTGCAATATCTTTACCCAAGGTTGAAAAATCCGCCGATAATACGGACGGTGCTATATAATTCATACTGTACACTCCTTTATTCTATCATCACAAATGATGCATTCATACATCAATAGAATTCTCAATATTTTCGTTTATCCTTTAACTCTTCAAAAAACAAACAATAATTCTCATATCGCGATCTTGCAATCTCTCCGTCTGCAACAGCCTGCTTCACACCACATTCTCTCTCTCCTACATGATTGCATCCGCCAAATCTGCAATATGGTTCATAAACTTCAAACTCTCTGTAATACTGCTTTAATTTCTCCGGTTCTAAATCGTAGAAATAGATAGAACTGAATCCCGGCGTATCCATCAGATACGTATCCGGACCAATCGGAAGAATCTCAGAATGTCTGGTTGTATGTTTTCCTCTTTGAATCTTTCTACTGATATCTCCCGTATCCATATTCGCACTCGGATTCAACATATTCATAATAGATGACTTTCCTACACCGGATGGTCCGGCAAGCGCTGTAGTCTTACCTCCTAATACCTGTTGCAGTTCATCCATACCATGTTCTTCATAAGTGCTTGCCTCTAACACCCGACAACCACTATTGACATATATTTTCCGATACTTTGCAATTGTCTCTTCTGTCACCAGATCCATCTTATTAAAACAGATAATTGTCGGTACCTGTTGTCGTTCCATCATGATCAAAAAGCGATCTAACAGATTCCAATTAGGCTCCGGCATCGCAGCTGCAAATACCACCAATGTCTGATCTACATTCGCTACCGCCGGGCGGATCAATTCGGAATGCCTTGGCAGAATGCACTCAATATTGCCAAGCATTTGCTGCTCATCCAATATCGAAATCTCCACATCATCTCCTACCAGTGGCTTCACCTTTTGATTACGGAACTTGCCCTTTGCCTTACACTCATACGTATTTCCCTTCGCATATACATAATAAAAACCGGCAATTCCCTTAATAATCTTACCTTTCATGGGTTACTCTGCTTTCAAACTTGCCTGCAAGCTGGATGAAAAACTTGAGGTAATATCATTGCCATTCGCATCTTGTACACTATATACCAAAGATACACTTGACTTATCTGTAATTCCGCTTACACTACCAAATGAAGATCCATCAAGAGGCAATGCCGCTTCATCATACATATTATCGATCAACGTATGCGTTACTCCGTCCGCCTGTAATTTGACAATTATTTTCACCAAACCACCTTCTGGGAATGAATAACTGTTATTATCAATCGTGCCTGAGAATGTCGCCGTATACGTACCTGCACTTTGTTGTGTAGTTGCCTGTTGTTTTCCTTTACTGATCGTAATTGAAATCTCTTCCCCTTCTTTAATCTCAACTCCGGCTTTAATACTCTGGGAGATTACTTTTCCTTCTTTCACAGTATCACTATATTCCTGGTTCACTGTACCTAATTTCAGATTCACATCAGTCAAAGCCTTCTCCGCTTCCTTAATGGTCATCTTCTTAAGATCCGGAACTTCAACGACTTTTACTTCTTCTCCCTTACTTACTACGATCGTAACAGTAGACTTCTTTGCCGCCTGACCATCTCCAGCAGGTGACTGACTGATGACCTTACCCTCTTCGGTCTCTTCGTCATACTCTTCATCAACCTCAACTTCAAATCCGGCTGCTTTTAAGATTGTCTGCGCTTCTTCTGAAGTCTTTCCCGTCACATTCGGTACATCTGTCATCTCCTGACCTTTGCTGATGATCAGTTTCACACGATCTCCGTCGTTTAACTTCGTTCCTTCTTCAATACTCTGACTGATAACTTTACCTTCTTCAAAAGTATCACTATACTCTCTCTCTAATTCATATGCAATTCCTGCTTTATCTAAAGCATCAATTGCCGCTGCCTCATCCATGTTAACAACAGATATCATTGTGTCCGCCACTGCTTCTGCCGTTGTAGGATTTTCCGTTGTAGCCGGCTTTTTCTTGCCAATACCACTAATAGAAACAATTGCAACAATGATAATAATTGCGATCAATACCGTCGCCGCAATTGCACCCACCGTGATCAGTTTCTCCATTTTAGGATCCAATGCGTCCTTGTCATCCTTATCATCAAACAATTCTTCATCATCCTCATCCACTTCATCATCATATTCTGTATCATCCTCCTGATACAGACTTTCCAATGCCTGATTGGCTTCCTCCAATTCACTATTTCTCTTCTGTGGCTGCACCGGAAATACAGATATACCGCTCTTCGAACCTGTAGCATTATTAATTGCTGCTAATTCATCCTCCGAAATCTGAATAGTAGGCGCACTGTCTGATACCATTGCGTTCGTAATTCCTACATTGGCATTCGGATCAAGTGCAATCTTCTTAAGATCCGCTAACATTGCACTTGTCGTCAGATACCGGCGTTCCGGTTTCTTCTGTGTTGCCTTCAACACAATCCGTTCAATTCCAACCGGAATGTCCGGATAATATTCCCTTGGTGGAATAATCTCACTCTGAATATGCATTAATGCAACTGTAACATTATTCTCACCTTCAAACGGAACTCTGCCTGTCAACATCTCATACAAGGTAATTCCCAAGGAATAGATATCAGAACGTTCATCAGAATATCCTCCTCTTGCCTGTTCCGGGGAAATGTAATGCACACTTCCCATGGCACTGGATGCAATCGTATTCGAAGTCGCAGCTTTGGCAATTCCAAAGTCCGTAACCTTCAATGTACCATTCTTCGATACAATGATATTCTGTGGTTTGATATCTCTATGAATTGTATGGTGCTCATGTGCTGCTTCAATACCTGAACAAATCTGGGTAATAAAATTGAGTGCCGTTGTATATGGTAATCTTCCATTCTGCTGGATATATTCCTTCAACGTAATTCCTTCTACCAATTCCATGACAATATAATAGAAACCATTCTCTTCTCCAACATCATATACATTCACAATGTTAGGATGGGAAAGACCTGCTGCCGACTGTGCTTCAATCCGAAACTTACTGACAAAACTCTTATCATCTGCAAATTCCGGTTTTAACACTTTTATTGCCACATATCGATTTAACACATGACATTTGGCTTTGTACACCACAGACATACCGCCTGAGCCAACTTCTTCTATAATCTCATATCTATTCTGAATTATCATTCCTGGTTCAAACATACTTTACACCTCATTCAATGCTTGCTCAACAACTACTACACCAATATTATCCTTGCCACCGTAATAATTGGCTCGTTCAATTAACCGCTCACAAATCTTATCTACAAATCTCTGTCCCATTACAATTGTCCCGATCTCATCATCTTCCACCATATTTGTCAAGCCATCAGAACAAAGTAAAACTCTCTCGTCATTCTGTAATATAATCTCAAAGAAGTCCGGTACTGCCTCTTTACCAGTTCCAAGTGCCCTGGTAATAATGTTCTTTTCAGGATGAAACCGTACCCTTCTTCGATCTAACTGCCCTGTCCGAATCAATTCTTCCACTAATGAATGATCTAATGTAATCTGTTTTGTTTCTCCCTGATGCATTACATACAATCTGCTGTCTCCAATATTGGCAACATACATCTTATTCTCTACAATCACTGCCGACACAAATGTGGTTCCCATACCATTTAATTCACTGTGTGTGGCAGACATCTCAAGAAGCATATCATTCACTTTTGCTATTCCTGTTTTCATAATTGTAATTGGATTCGTATACTTACATTCTTTCGCATATTCCACAAACCATGAAACTGCATGTGCAGACGCATAATCACCAGCCTTATGACCTCCCATACCATCCGCAACAATATATAGATTCGGAAGGTTTCCGACACTCTTGTCCGAAAAGAAGATGCTATCCTGATTGATGCTTCTAACCATTCCAATATCTGTTTGTCCGTAGGATATCATCAAAACCCTCCTATCCTATTCTGATTCCATATAGGCTTTTCTCAACTGTCCGCAGGCAGCATCAATGTCTTTGCCCATACCTTTTCTTATTGTAACATGTGTTACATTCTTTTCAAGTCTAAGTTTAAATTTTTGAATAGATTTTTCATCTGCCCTCTTGAATTTCCGTTCCTTGATCGGGTTTACTGGAATCAAATTCACATGGCAGTCCATTCCCTTTAATAACTCGCCTAACTTCTGTGCATCTTCCATTGTATCATTCTCCCCTGAAACCAAAGAATACTCAAAAGTCACCCTGCGGCCAGTCTTATCAAAATAATACCTGCATGCATCTAATACTTCCGCAATCGTATATTTGTTCGCAATTGGCATTAATTCCCGTCTTTTCTCATCCGTTGCCGCATGCAGGGATAACGCAAATGTAATCGTAAATTCTTCATCCGCTAACCGATATATCTCCGGAACCAATCCACAACTAGACACCGTAATATTTCTCTGACTGATATGTAAACCATCCTCGTTCGTCAGTAAGCGGATAAAACGACACAGATTATCATAATTATCTAGTGGTTCTCCGGTTCCCATTACAACAACGTTCGATATTCTCTGACCTGTTACTCTTGTAATTGCATATATCTGATCTAACATCTCTGATGCAGTCAGATTCCTTGCTAATCCCATTAATGTCGACGCACAAAAACGGCAACCCATCCGACAGCCTGCCTGCGAAGAAATACATACGGAATTACCATAAGAATATGGCATGAATACACTCTCTATTACGTTGCCGTCCTGCAAACGGAATACAAACTTATTCGTGCCATCTAGCTTAGACTCATAACGTTCCACTACTTCTAACGAAACAAAATCCTGTGCAATCCATTGTCTCATCTCTTTGGGAACATTTTTCATCTCTTCCACATTCCGAACCAGTTTCACATGTATCCAATCATAGATCTGTTTCGCCCGGAACTTTGGATATCCCTTTTGTATTATAGTATCGGTAAATTCCGACAATGTCATTGATTTGATATCCATCTCTACTCAACTTTCTTTCTAAACTTCGCAATAAAAAATCCATCGCATTTACATGCTCCGGGCAATAATTGTAGCATTTCCTCATCTACAAAAGCCTGCAGGTTCCCCGGTATCAATTTCTTGATCGGTTCCTGTTCCAACGGTAAATGCGAAATGGCCCACCGTACATTGTCCCTATTTTCCTCCGGATTGATCGTACATGTACTAAACATCAGAATTCCACCTGGCTTCACATAGGATACCGCATTGGTTAAAATAGTCTTTTGCAGGTTCGATAATTCCAATAATTGCTGTTCGCTGATATGATACTTAATATCATTCTTATGAGAAAGGATTCCCAGACCGGAACATGGCAGATCTGCAATCACCAAATCTGCCCATTGTCTCTTAGAATCATCTGGGATCAATGCGTCCCATACTTTTTCTTCCATATTAGTTAGTCCCAATCGCTCCTTGTTCTCTTCAATCAGAACAGTCTTTTTCTCAGAAACATCCCTTGCCTCAATATAAGCTTTCTCTCCTAATTTCTGTGCAAAATGTGTGCATTTACCACCCGGTGCAGCACACAGATCCAAAATATGCAACACTTCTCCATCTTTTCGTTCTGCCTCTATATTGGCAATTGGATATAATAACATAGAACTTTCATCTTGAATAAAAAATTCACCCTGGCGAAATCCTGGAATGCGGTTGACATAATTAATCTTGGACACATGCAGAGCGTCTTCTGAATAATAACCATCTCCTACATCCATCCCCTGTTCTTCCAACTTAGCTGCCATTTCCTGCCTGCTAATCTTATTGTCATTCACCCGAATTGTAATTCCGGTTGCCTGCAGAGAAGCTTCTAAAATCTGTATTACCTTTTCTTCTTCATACCATTGCAGAAACCGTTCCACCAGCCACTGTGGAATCGAATACTGTACAGACAGATATAATGCCAATCCATCTTCTCTTTTTGGATACGGAATTATATCTATATTACGTTCCACACTACGTAATACACCATTCACAAAACCTGTCAGATTGTGAAAGCCTTTCTTTTTTGCAAGTTTCACACATTCGTTACAAGCTGCACCATTTGGTACACTATCCATATAAAGCATCTGATAGACACCCATACGTAATATGCAACGTATAAGCGGTTTACATTTATTGACCTTCGTCTTACTATATAGGTTAATCACATAATCAAGTCTTGTCTGATACTCCGTCGTCCCTTCTACCAATCGGGTAATAAATGCACGATCCTGCTTGCTTAAGAACTGCTTTTGGTACAATAACTTATGCAAGGCATCTTTTGCAAAAATATTCTGTTTTTCTACTTCTACCAATACTTCTAATGCAAGTAATCTGGTGTTCTCTGTCTCTGCCATCTGATTATCCCATTCCATCTATCCTTTTATTCAGCCTAACTGCATCCCGGTCTCAATCTTATATCCCAACAAGAAAGCAGACGTATCCATTCGTTTCTTACCTTCTAATTGCAGATTCAGAATCCGGAGTGCTCCCTTACCACAGCGAACGGTGAAACTCTTCTTATCCACTGCAACCACCGTACCCGGTTCTGCTGCAAATGTTATCACATCCTCAGATACTACCTCTGCAACATAGATCTTCAATGTCTTATCCTGAATCTTTGTAAATGCACTCGGCCATGGATTCAGACCCCGTATCAACCGTTCTAATATAACAGCATCCTTCGTAAAATCAAGACATCCCATGTCCTTGGTCAACATCTTTGCATAGCTTGACTTACTGTCATCCTGCTTCGTCCTTGTTGCTGTACCGTCCCCTAACATGGTAAGTGTCTTAACCAATAAAATTGCACCTTCTTTTGCCAACTTATCAAACAACGAACCACCTGTCTCGTCCGGTGCTAATGAAAGCTTGCTTTGAAGGATAATATCTCCGGTATCCAATCCTTTCTCCATATACATAGTTGTAACACCACTCTCGGTCAGACCATCAATCACCGCCCATTGAATCGGAGCAGCTCCACGATATGCAGGGAGCAGGGATGCATGTACATTAATACATCCATATTTGGGAATATTCAATATAGATTCCGGCAATATCTGTCCAAATGCAACTACTACGATTACATCCGGTGCAATTGCTCGTAACTTTTCAACAAAATCCTCTTCTCTTACCTTCTCTGGCTGTGCAACCGGAAGATCATGCTCTAACGCTTTCTCTTTCACCGGTGTATAACATACCTTCTTGCCTCTTCCCTTAGCTTTATCCGGCTGTGTAACAACTAATGCCACCTCATGACCTGCCTTCACAATTGCCTCTAACGTATCTACTGCAAAATCCGGTGTTCCCATATATACTACTTTCATGCACTCACCAACCTATCTATTCTGCTTCCGGCTCGTTATATTCTACATCACGCAATGGGCTGTCTGCCACATCTTTGTATAGAATTCCATCCAAATGATCTAGCTCATGACAGATTGCTCTGGCAAGAAGTCCCTCGCCTTCAATCTCAACCTCTTCCATATCTTCATTCAGACACTTGCAGATTACATGATTGGGTCTGGTAACCGTTGCTACTTTTCCCGGAAGACTCAGACAGCCTTCATCTCCTGTCTGTTCTCCATCCCGTTCTACGATAACCGGATTGATCAACACATATGGATTCTCATAATCTACATCAATGACTACGATTCGCTTCAGGATTCCCACCTGTGGAGCAGCCAATCCTACTCCATTCGCCTCGTACATCGTGTCAAACATATCATCAATCAAAGTACGTGTACGATCTGTCATCTCTTTTACTTCTTTACATTTTTTCCGTAAAATATCATCTCCGTCAAAGCGGATCTGTCTAATTGCCATAGCCTTTCTCCTTTACTCACACAATTAGTTCTAGTATAGCACATCCCTAATATAATGTCACGTTGATTAGTATGCCGTCAATGGATTAAAATCAAAGGTAATATAACATTCCTTATTCAGGGCATTATCCTCTAAATATTGTTCCATCTGGTTCTTTATCCAGATCAACCGTGCATTCTCCGCATGTTTCAGATACAGCACACGTCGATACCGGTCGTTCATTCGTGTGATCGTAGCATCACATGGTCCTACTACCTGAACCTGCTGCTCCTCCGGCAGCTTTTCTACAAGCTCTTTTAACAATATTGATATCCGCACTGTCAGTTCATAACAATCTGCCTCCATAAATATCGCTAACATATGTCCGAATGGAGGATACGACATCAGACTCCGATACGCCTTTTCTTCCTCATAAAACGATTCATAATCCTGCTTTGCCGCTGTCTCAATGCAATAATGCTCAGGAGCATAGGTCTGAATCACTACTTCCCCACGTAATTCTCCTCTTCCGGCCCGTCCCGCCGCCTGCGTCAATAAGTCAAATGTTCTCTCGGCTGAACGAAAGTCATTATCAAACATCGTAAGATCAGCTGCAATCATGCCAACCAATGTCACATTGGCAAAATCATGTCCTTTCACGATCATCTGTGTTCCCACTAAAATATCCACTTCACCATTAGCAAACTTTGACAAAATCTGTTCATACGAGTTCTTATTCTTCGTTGTATCTGCGTCCATCCGAAGCACTCTTGCCTCCGGAAACAACACCCTTACCTGTTCTTCTACTTTCTGTGTACCAATACCGAATCCAGCAATATATGGTGAAGAACACTTCGGACACACTTTCGGTTTTGCTATCTCGTATCCACAATAATGACAGACCAGCTTTGCTTTTACCGTTCCCGGATAATGTTCCGTTAGCGATACATCACAATGTGGGCATTCAAATACATAACCACAGCTTCTGCATGATACAAACCCGGCAAATCCCCTTCGATTAATGAATAACATCGTCTGCTCTTTCTTCTTCAGACGATCAGCCATTAACTCTTTCAGATGACGACTGAATATACTACGATTGCCCTGCTTGAGTTCCTCCCGCAGATCGACAACCGATACCTCCGCCATAGAAGCATTTTCCTTTGCTCTCTCTGTCAAAGTAAGTAACTGATATTCCCCACGCATTGCATGATAATATGATTCTACAGAAGGTGTTGCTGATCCAAGTATCACAAAAGCTCCCGCCATTCTTGCCCTCTCGATTGCAATCTCTCTTGCATGATATTTCGGTGGATATTCACTCTTATAACTTGTCTCATGTTCCTCATCGATCACGATCACGCCAAGATTGGAAAATGGTGTAAATAATGCAGAGCGGGGACCGATCATAACGGACACATCCCCATTCTTTGCCCGCTCAAACTGATCAAACCGTTCCCCTTTACTTAATTTCGAATTCATAATCGTTACTTTATTTCCAAATCGCTGCCGGAAACGTTTCACCGTCTGATAGGTTAATGCAATCTCAGGAATCAGAACAATTGCCTGTTTTCCCATTGCAACCACTTTCTCGATCACATTGAGATATACCAGTGTTTTTCCACTTCCGGTCACTCCCTTTAGCAGATAAGTATCACGCTTTCCTGATGCATAATCTGTAAGAATCCGGTCAATGACCGCCTGCTGTTGTTCATTTGGCATCTCCCTTTGCGAATTTTCCTCTGTCATACCTTCGCAACGATTCTCCGCTTTCTTTCCGTCTCCTTCAAAGATTGTCCTGTAGTATCCCTCTTCTTCAATTGCAATGGTTCCTTCTTTTTCCATTGCTTTCAATGTAGGCGATGAAATATTCAATTTTCCTGTCACCAATTCGTATGGAATCACCCGTTCCTGCATCAATTCCTGCAGCAACCGGAGTTTCGCCTTCGCATTCTTCTTTTGATACTGCGCACATCGTTCCTCACATATCTGCCGGTCAGGCAATAAACAGACTTCTTTGTGTACCAGTCCTCGCACTTTTTCCTTGATCGGCATAACTGTTTTCAATGCATTGATCATTGTAGAACCATATTGTTCTTTCATGTAGGCTGCAAGTTCGATCAATTCTCCTTCAATCGCCACTCCATTTTCACATATACTATCAATGTCTTTCAATTTTTCCTCATGGAACTTCGGTTTGTCCGAAAACGAGATCACATATCCGGTTCGTAAATGATTTCCACGACCAAAAGGGATAGACACCTTTGTGCCTATCCCAATCTCTGCTGCAAGCGTTTCCGGAATCTTATACTGAAATGTCCGGTCAATCGCTTCATGCGAAATATCGATTATTATATCCGCATATTTGTGAGACATCCTCTTCCTCCAATACTTCTCGAATCAGATCACGTTCATCCATATGGTATTTCTTACCCTTGATCTCCTGATAATCCTCATGTCCCTTGCCCGCTAAGACGATGACATCTCCTTCTTTGGCATGCATGATCGCATAACGGATTGCTTCTTTTCGGTCAATGATCTCCGCATACTGTCCATCCGTTTTTCCAATTCCAATCTTAATATCGTCAATAATCGCCTGTGGTTCCTCATCTCTTGGATTATCTGATGTAATAATCGTATAATCTGCCAGTTTACCAGATACTTCTCCCATCTCATAGCGGCGCACCTTGGAACGATTACCGCCGCATCCAAACAAAGAGATCAGACGTTTTGGATTATATGCCCGTAATGTTGTCAGTATACTCTCTAAACTCATTGCATTGTGTGCATAATCGATCAATATGGTAAATGCATCTGATATCGGAATCAGTTCGACACGTCCTTTCACATGAATATGTGTCAATATCTCCAGAATCTTCTCCATCGGTACTCCCATCTCCTTCGCAACCGCAATCGCAGCTAACGAATTATGAACCGAGAATTCACCCGGAAGACTCACCCGAACATTCTCTTCATACTTACCACTTAAATGATATGTAATCCCAAGTTCTCCATCTTTCCGATATAAGTTCAGATTTTGTGCCCGATAATCCGCACCCTCTTTTTCACCGTATGTAATCACATCACAGGTATGTCCTTCTAATATATCGTTACAATATGTATCGTCTACATTAAAGATACCGGTCTTGCAAAGTGTAAATAACTTCGCCTTCCATCCAAGATATTCTGCAAAATCCTTGTGTTCATTCGGTCCTATATGATCTTCCGATAAATTAGTAAAAATGCCATAATCAAAATCAATCCCTGCAACACGGTCTAACATTAATCCCTGTGAAGAAACTTCCATTACTACACTATCGAGTCCAGCCTCTACCATCTCATGTAATGTTCTCTGCATTACAATCGATTCCGGTGTTGTATTACTTGCAGGAGTTACTTTATCTCCTACAATACTTTCAATCGTTCCGATCAGACCGGTCTTATGTCCGGCAGCTTCTAACATCGATTTGATCATGTAAGTTGTTGTTGTCTTTCCCTTTGTTCCGGTAATTCCAACCACAGTTAATTTCTTAGATGGTTCCCCATAAAATGCAGAACAGATCACACCCATTGCATAGCGTGTACTCTTTACCTTGACAACTGTAACACCGGCATTTCCCTGCAAATCTACATCTTTCTCCACAACAATAACGGCTGCACCCTTGTCTGCAACATCAGCAGCATATGTATGTCCATCAAACACAGCGCCTGAAATACAGAAAAATAATGCTCCATCCGTAACTTTTCTCGAATCATTCTCTACCGCACATACTTCCGTATCTAACGAACCCTGTACAAGTTCATAGTTTAATTCTTTTAATAATGTATCTAATTTCATTCTGATACCTCCCTCGTCAACGATTCCTATTATGGTATAAAAGGCTGTTGCACCATTGTGTAACAGCCTCCTGATATACTCATATGTAAGGAAAGCTATTCTTTCCTATTCTTCTGTTGACTCTTCCTGTTCCTCTTCCACAGTTGAAGTCTCCATCTCGAGTTCAGCCTCATCAACCTCACCGAAATTGCCTTCCAATTCAGAGATCTCTAATTCCAGATCCTCCTCATCGCCTTCTTCGTCCTCACCCATAATCTTAATCTTGCCTTCATATAACTCTTCCACTGCAATGGATAATGGTTTCTTTCCCTGCTCTGCTTTCACAAGCGGTTCATCGCCTGCAATAATCTGTCTTGCTCTCTTCGCAGTTGCAAGTACGATAGAATATCTACTGTTAACAACCGGCTGTTCGCCCGGCTCAACCTCACTGTTTACTACTGCCATTAAGTCCGTATAAGATGGATGAATCATGATAAAATCTCCTTTCGAATTGCAAATAATTCTTCTTTCATATTATTAACATAGTCATTATGTTTCTTGGTCTTGAAACTTTCTGCTCGGATGACTGCATGCACATCATCCACGCATGTATCTAAGTCGTCATTCACGACTAAATAATCATACTGCGGCATATCATCCGTCTCTTCATATGCACGCTTTAACCGCTTGGCAATCACTTTGCCCTCTTCCGTTCCTCTTCCTTCCAAACGTTCCTGTAACGTCTTCGCATTCGGAGCTGTTATGAAGATCAGAACGGCATCCGGATATTGTTCTTTGATGTGCATAGCACCCTGAACCTCAATCTCTAAGATAACATCATTGCCTTTGGCTAACTCGTCTTCTACATATTTTCTAGGGGTTCCATAGTAATTCTCTACATACTGTGCCCACTCAATGAATCCATTATAATCAATCAGATTCCGAAATTCTTCTACCGTCTTGAAATGATAATCCTTACCATCAACCTCACCGGGTCTTGGCGCTCTTGTTGTGGCAGAAACAGAAAGACTATAGTGGTACTTCTCAATCAGCTTCCTCACGACGGTTCCTTTGCCTACTCCGGAAAAACCCGAAATAACAATCAGTTCGCCTTTCTTGTTCATATGTCTCACCCTCTACTCTATATTCTGTATCTGTTCTCTTACTTTCTCAATCTCTGTCTTTAAGTCAATTGCCTTATTCGACACATCCAGACTATCGGCTTTCGATAAAATTGTGTTAGCCTCGCGGTTCATCTCCTGTGCAATAAAGTCTAACTTTCTACCTACATTGCCACCTTCTAATAGAATTGCTTTCGTATTCTCAATGTGACTGCGAAGTCGAACCGTCTCCTCATCTACACAAATCTTATCCGCATAGATTGTAACCTCTGTTGCAATCCGGCTCTCATCCATTGCTACTCCATCTAACAATTCTTTCACCTTGTCTTCCAGACGTTTCCGATAAGATTCCACCAATGACGGAGATACCGATTCAATATAGTCCACCATCTCAAGCATACCATCTAACTTCTGGATGAGATCTGCTTTCAATGTCTCGCCTTCCTTGGTTCTAGACTCCACAAACTGTGTAGCTGCTTCATCCAAACAGGTAACTAATTCTTTCCACAACTCATCTTCATCAATCGATTGTTCTTCTAATGTAAATACTTCCGGAAATCTGGAAAGGGCAACCGGTGATAAATCACTATGCAGATCAAACTCATCTGAAATCTGCTTCAGATACTTCACATACTCTGCTGCAAGCTCTGCATTATACTTCACACAAACATTGTTCTCTGTATAATCTTCATATGTAATGAAGATGTCCACCTTACCTCTGCCAATGTATTGCTTCAAATGGCTGCGAATTGCTGCCTCAAAGAAATTAAACTTCTTCGGCATCTTAATATTCAGGTCACAGTATCTGTGATTCACTGACTTCATCTCTATTACAATCTTACGTTCTTTCGTAATGCTCTCACTACGTCCGAAGCCTGTCATACTCTTTATCACTAGTTTCACCTGCTTTGCTTCAATTTAAACAATACAAGTTATTATATCAAAGCCACTAACAAAATGCAAGTAAAATACCTCTACAAGTCGCACTAAATAACAGCAATAATATAAGCTGCCACACAAGACTCCAGCTTTCCGCACATCCTTCCCGATATACGATTTGCATTGCCCCATATGACAGCTTTCTATATCATTTTTATAGTTCGCAGTATGCTTTGTGCCTTGCTCCCTATTTTAGATTCGGTATCTTGCGATACTGATTCTATATTATGCTAATCCTCTTTCCTCTAACCAGTCGTATGGAAGAACTTTGCCCTGTTTCTTCGCAATACCTTTGAAGTGGAACGATACAATCGTTGCTGCAGTGAAGATCACAGTAAGAATCACCAATACCTTTACGGATGTCGCAATGCTTTCCCCTCCACAGATTGTGCTTCGGAACGCATTTACCGTATAAGTAAATGGTACCAGATCGTGAATCTTAGATACAAAACTTGGTGAAAGTTCTACCGGATAAGTTCCGGCTGATCCTGCAAGCTGAACTACCATAAATACCAGCATTAAGAAACTACCAACCTTACCTAACCATATATTGAAGAAATACATAATTGAAGTAAATGTTACTGCAGTCAGACAGGCAAATGCCACCGTCTTACCAAATTCCACCGGATGGAAACCTGCTAACTTGTTAAGTGCCAAGATCAGAATTGCACCCTGTAAGATTGCTACCGGATACAATACTGTTGCCTTACTTGCCCACCATGCAAGCCCTGATTTCAATTCACCCTTAAATGACATCAAAGGATAGATCAGACAGAATGCAAGGCATCCAACCCAAAGACCAACTGACATCATGTATGGTGCCATTGCATGGCCGTTATTCTCTACTTTTGTAATCTTTGTCTCCTGATCCTCTACCGGTTCAGCAAACATCTCATATGTTTCATCATTGGTATTAATCTCTTTGACTTCATCCGCACCGTCTTTAATTCCGTCATGCAACTCCTTTGCACCGTCCTGTAACTTTGTCATACCATCTGTTAATTCTAATGAACCATCATATAACTTGGCAGAACCATCTGCGATCTGTGTTGCTCCACTGGATAACTGGCTCACACCACTGATCAAAGTCTTATTATTCTCTGTCAACTGTTTGGTTCCGGTAAGCAGACTGACTGCTCCTGTATTCAACTGGGTAACACCTGCCGAAAGACTCTGAATTCCCTGCGTGACAGCAGGTGTATTCGTCTTTAATGCAGATGCTCCCTGTGCCAGTTTGGTATCATTAGCTGTTAATGTTGCAAATCCGGCATTTAATGCTTTAATACCTGCTGCCGCTGTTGGAAATGCTGTCGTTGCAGTCTCTAACTGCTGTAAACCGGCTGATACTTGCTTGGCTCCTGCCTCTAAAGCAGTTGCCCCGGTATAAGCCTGTTTCAAACCTTCATTCAATGCCGCCATGGAAGCTGCCGGATCTGCAGCGGACAACTTCGCTGCTCCACCGTTTAATCCATCAATGGCAGGCTGTAAGCCGGATGGTACCGCTGTTAATCCGGTTGCATACTGGTTCAAACCGGTACCAATTGCAGAAGCTTGTGAAGCTAATGTACTGACATCTACTTTGCTGGCAGAATCGATCGTACCAAGGTTCTTCAAAGCAGACAACTGATCATCCACATCCGCACCTGCTGCCTTTGCCTCTTCTAACTTAGTGATTGCTTTGGCAATACTGCTGTTTGCAGTATCAATCTTGGAATTGGCCGCATCAATTGCTGTGTTCGCACCATTTAATGTCTGGGCACCACCATTCAATACGTTTGCACCTTTGGTTGCCAATACTGCTGCCTCACTGATACTACTGCCCGCACCACTGATTCCGTTACTTGCCTTCTGGATTGTATCGGCTGCAGTGGTAAGACTTCCGGACAGATTACCAAGTGTACCGGCTGCACTCTCTACCTGCTTCTGCATCGTTCCAATACCATTCTTCAAGCTGGTTGTTCCTGCTACTAATGACTGGGACTTATCTGTTCCTTTCGTTACAGCTGCATTCAACTGACTGATACCACTTGATACCTCCCCCAACTTCTCTAATGGCTCTAATTGCTTGGCACCTGCTGCCAACTGACTGGCTCCACCAACATAGGCAGTAACACCATCCGCTAAGGTAGTAACACCATCCGTATAAGTTTTTCCCTTTGTTGCTAAGGTGTCTGTACCATCCTTTAATGTCTTCGTTCCTTTGGATAATGTCTTGGCACCGCTGTTGATCTTCGCAGCACCATCCGTGTAATCTTTCACACCTTTTCCTAACTTGTCGGCACCATCCTTAAGTTCTCCGGCACCATCTGCTAATGTATTGAGATTCGTAGCAATCGTATCTGCTCCGTCTGCTGCGGAATCAATTCCTTCCTTTAATTCCAAGGAACCGTCTGCTGCATCCTGCATACCATCGCCAATCGTTCCGATCTGTTCAAATACTGTCTCGGAATATGTCTTCGTTACTTCCTCTGCTACACTTGTCTTAATCTTGGTAAGTGCTGTCTCACTCATCTTAGATGCAATATAATTCGTTCCCGGATTCGTCTTATACGTAAGCTGCATCTTCTTTGGATGCTCATTCATTAAGGTGGACGCATTCTCTGAGAAATCTTCCGGAATGGTAATTACCATATAGAAGGTTCCATTCTTAAGTCCCTGCTCTGCCACATCTGCATCCACGAAGTTAAATGCAAGGGAATCGTTGTTTTTCAACTCATCCACCAGATCGTCTCCAACCTGTAACGTCTTTCCCTCATATTCTACCGCCTTGTCATGATTGACAACCGCAACCGGCAGATTGTCTACATTGCCATATGGATCCCACATGGACTTTAAGAATAAGCCTGCATAGATCAACGGAATCGCTATAATCGCAACTACCACGATCAGCATGAACTTATTATGCCATAGACTTTTCCATTCATTCTTAATCATCTGTCTTTCCTTCTTTCTTATTATATACTTCTGTGCAAAATGTACGTTGCATATGACCTGCACAGTATAACAGACAAAACACCGTTTCTTCGATAGATTCCAGCTTAACAAAGTCTAAATAATATATAAACTCTCGCTTACTAGAAACCAAATTGACTATTCGATATACACTTGTTTAATAGATTCAACTTCCAATAATAAACATATTGTTGATTTTTCTTTTCGTTTGTATTATACTGAACCTAATGAAACAAAACAACCGTTAATTACACTCCATTTTGATTATTTCTATACAATGCGATTCATTATTGTTGATTATTTCACCTATATTATTTTACCAGGAAAGAGGATGACATTATGGCTGCGAAAGTAGACCGCAGAGTCCGCAAGACCCGTGCCCAGTTACGTGCCGGACTAGCCCGACTCATGCAGAAAAAGAACATCCGTGAGATCACTGTCACGGAATTAGTAGATGAAGTAGACATTAACCGTTCTACTTTCTACCTACATTATGAAGATATCTATCAGATGTTAGAAAGCATCGAACAGGAGATTATGGAAGAGATTCGTTTATCCATCACTTCCAATCCAATTGAGCCTCTTACGAGTACCGACAAGGCACAATCCTTTTTGGTTCACATTTTCACTTACTTAGAGGAGAATCGTGAGATCTGTAAAGCTTTGCTTGGTCCACACGGAGATATGGCATTCGTGGAACAGACCGAAAAGCTGGTTGCAGAGACTGTATTTGAATCCCTTACCAACCAGTTTCCTAAGACTACACCGGATCTGCTCTACACCTACTCCTTCTGTCTGACCGGACTCGTCGGAATGCTCAAGTCCTGGTTATCAGCAGAATCCCCGGAATCGCCACAGTATATGGCAGATCTGACACACAAATTATTTACTAATATTACCCGTGATTTCTACACAGAATAGACTAAGAGCCCTTATACAAACATATAAGGGCTCTTAGTCTATTCACCAATCACGTTAATCTGGCACATCTTCATTGTCTCTAAGGCTGCATTATGCGTAGCCGGTGTTACACCTGCACAGCAGCTTGCATCCACTGTAATCTCCACTTCCGGAAATGTAGCTTTCAGAATCAGGGCATTGGATACCACACAGATATCCGTACAAAGACCAACCATCTCAATCTCCTCAAAAGTTCTGTCATTCCAATGCGTCCACCCAAAGGTTGGCTTATCAATATAGACAGCCCCATCTACCTCTAAGCCATCTGCTATCTGCCAGCCCTCCGTTCCTTCGATACAATGTTCCACCGGAAGCTTCTTTCCCTCTGGTGTATTCAGATAATCTGTCTGGTGTGTATCTCTGGTAAAGATGATCTCATCCCCTCGTTTCTGATACTCGGCAATCTTATTCTTTACCTTCTGCACAATATCCTGTGCTTCTTTTGTTCCCAATGACCCGGTAATAAAATCATTTTGCATATCGACTACGATCAGTGTCTTTCTCATAGTAACCTCCTCTATTCTCACATATTATTGTTTCATTCTCTATATGCATAAACTACTTTTTTACTGCATCTTCGGTCTGCACTTTGCAGTCAGATGCGGTACAATAACACGAAATACCTGAACATTCCGGCTCATCTGCTCCGTGATCACAAACTCCCTCTTTGTCTGGGTACGCATCAGAATCTGTAATGCCTCTACCTTCTCGGCTGTATCTGTCAGGATCGCTGTTTTGCCATCTCCCATGATACTTGCATAGAACGCTCCGTAATTACACGGAATGTCTCCACCGCTTGCATCCTCTACATCCGTCTCAATCTCAATAAAAACTTGTGGATTCTTTGCTAAAATATCACATTTTCTTCCTTCTTTTGCTCCATGCATATACAGCGTCAATACACCATTCTCATATTGATATCCGTAATGCATTGGCACCACATACGGTCTTCCATCGTCCACCATCCCGATATGTACAATCTTTGCGTTTTCCAATATCTCACGAATCTTGCCGGCATCTGTCACTTCCCGATCTGCTCTTCTCATGTATCTGCACCTCTTTCTTCAATATAAATGAAATCAATTCTCTCAAATACACAAAAGGACAGAATCCACCTTATCTGAGCGTCTCTGTCCTATTGCATTATATCGAAATCCCTTACCCTCGTCAAGATAAACACATTACAATGCCTTCTCATAGCACCACCAGTCATGCTCATATCCAAACCATTCCCCACGATTATCAAATCCAAGCGGTTCATATGCCCGCAGTGCCCGTTCATTCGTCTTCGATACCAGAAAATGTACGCTCCTGTATCCTCTCTTTGCCAGCTCTTTCATTCCACACTGTAATAAATTCTTCGCAATTCCCTGATTCTGATAGGACTCTTTCACAACCAGTCTGGCAAGCTCTGCTCCCGGCTGTAATGATGTTGTCCAGCAAGTCAGCTTTTCTACAATCTCATCCGCATCTACCGCAATCACACCTGCAATCTCCCCGTCCTCCGTTTTCAGGCAGAACAGATCTCCCCGTTCCCAGTCTGCTCTGGTACACTCAGCATTCGGATATCCTTCATCCCATGTACAGCCAGGACTACCGATTGCTTCCGTATACATTACACGGATTTTCTCCAAATCTTTTTCATTTGCACGTTGAAACACGTAATTTTCCATAATATCTTCTCCTCATTATATTCTTCCTCTTCTACAGCGTAAGTCGAGTTGGGTGCGAAACATTCAGGATATGAGATCGGTTGGTTAGGATATAACATATCAACGCAGGCACACTCGCGTTACGACTCGCACGCAGCAGTACTAGGCTCGAAAATACCTCGCCAAGTGCTGGCGTGCTCCACGTACCTGCTTATGATAGATGTTATATCCTTGCAACCGATGTTTACTGTAATGCGTTTCGCACTGGTCGACATTACGGGCATCGCAGTTATCCATACGTCAGGATTTTCATGGTGTTTCAACACCTCGACGACGTATGTGAAAGCGTAAATCTGACGACTGTATATTCTGCCACTCTCAGCGTTTGAGAGAAAAATTTGGAACCAATTTTTCTAGGCCAATGTGTCCGTCAGACACTAAACAACGGAATAACGTTGATTTGCGCATGCTTGTTAAAACAGATTCCGGCGAAGAAGGCTGTCATGAATGAGTGCAGGTACGTGGAGCACGCCAGCACTTAGTGAGCGATGGAATCGCGAACTTTAGTACTGCTGCGTGCGAGTCGTAGCGCGAGCGTGCCTGCACCATCATGACACCTTCAAAGCGCCGGCTTCGCAACATTCAGGCATGCGCCTGCACCAGCCGAAGACTTACGCTGTAGAAGATCGAATGTATTACGGGCGGCAGGAGAATCCGATTCCAAGCCCTCCCGGTCCAATATGACAGGAAATAGAACAGGCAAGTGGATCACTCAGCACCTCCATACCCGGAAAAGCTTCCTGAATCTCTGCAACCCACTGTGCCGTCTCTTCTGCATCCGCACTAGATGCCGCCAACAAGTGCATATTTCCTTCTTCACATTCCTTCTTATATTCTGTCTCAAACAGATGTTTCACTTGCGTAATCATTTCTGCTTTCGCTTTCTTCTTTCCCCGGCATTTTGCAACCACATCCAATGTACCCGTATCAAAATAAAGAACCGGTTTTACATGTAACAGATCTCCGACAATTGCAGTTGAAGCAGAGATTCTACCACCATTTTTCAAATATTGGAGATTCTCCACCGTTACAAAAATTCCTTTTCTCTTCTTTGATGCCTCTAATCGAATCATGACCTCTTCTGCAGATAATCCTTCTGCAATCAATTCCTGTGCATCTAATACCGACTGATGGGTCAGCGTAGATACCGTTCCATTATCTACAACAAACACTTTTCCTTTATATGGTTCTTCCTCTGCTAACATCTTAGCCGTTGCACAGGAACCGCTCAAGCCGCTACTGATCGGAATATACACAATCTCATCATAATCTTCAAGTACCCGATCCCAGATTTCTGTCACTTCGGCAGGCGAAGGCTGGGATGTACTCACCTTATCCATCCGTTTCAATCGTTCCATAAACTGCTCATACGTCAGATTCCTGCCCTCATAAAAACATTCATCTTCAATATAAAATGGCATCGGCAATACATGGATTCCCATCTGTGCTGCCTGTTCCTGCGTAATTCCGCTATGACTATCTGTTACAATTCCAATCTTGTGCATTCTTCTATCTCCTTGTCTTACATTCTGCCAATTGTGAGATTCCATAATTCTATTCATCTAAATACAATGCGTTATATCCGGAAACACTATTCACAATCATCCAATAATAGACAATGTGTATCACATCGTCTATTATCAACCTAAATACAACAGAATATAGCACAATTTTGTTGATGTGTCAACATTTCACCTCTGACTACCGATCACATTTCGCCCCCTGGCTACCGATCAAACATCTCTTTAACATAACGGTGCAAATACCCGCAGCAGCCCATCAAAAAGCCACCGGAATGCATACTTCTTAATATCATATGGCTGCATTTCCACACATTGTTCTAAGGTCTCCTCATAATCCTCCTTAAGTCTTTGTATAATTTCTGATCTGTAAAACAATGAATTATTTTCAAAATGCAGAAACAGACTTCGATAATCCAGATTTACCGTTCCCACTGTGCAGATCCGATCATCAAATATGCAAGCCTTTGCATGAACAAATCCCGGCTGGTATTCGTAAATCTTCACCCCTGCATCCAACAGCTCCTGATAGTAACTATGTGACATCCGGAATATGATCTTCTTATCCGGAATACCCGGCATCAGAATCCGCACATCCACACCACGTTCCGCCGCCCTTACAAAAGCTTCCATCAAACCATCTCCAAGCATCAGATACGGCGTATAGAACCATGCATAATCGACCGCCTGCGATAACAGATCTATATATAGATCATTGCTGATGGAATCTCTTCGAAGTGGAGAATCATAATAACTGATCACATAACCATCCTTTTGTTCCGGTATCTGAACCGGCTGTAACTCATGCCGCTCAGGCAGCTCATCATTCTTATCGCAAAATGCACACCAGAATTCTTCAAACATCAACACATAATTCATAACTGCCTGTCCTGTCAACCGAAAGCCAATATCTTTCCAATGACCATACTTCGTATATTCGTTAATATATTCATCCGCCAGATTAATTCCTCCGCTGTATGCAACTCTGCCATCCACAACTAACATTTTCCTATGATCCCGGTAATTGATCGTTCCCTTGATCGCATATAACGGATTAAATGTATGACAATGGATTCCCATCTCCCGTAACTTCTTTGCATCCTTTTTCGAATAAGTTGATATACTTCCCAGATCGTCATACAACACACGGACATCTACTCCTTGTGCCGCCTTCTCAGCAAGTATCTCAACAATAGAGTCCCACATTTTTCCATGTGCAACAATAAAGTATTCCACATAAATATATTCTGTTGCAGCCCGGAGATCTGCTATCATATTCGGATACATATTATCTCCTAGCGGATAATATGTAACCTGTTCATTTGGCACAATCGGAAGATTTGTTCTGTTGCATAAGATCTGTATTGTCTGCGCTAACCGGATGTCGTCCTGTTTGATATCTTCAACAATCTGGCTACAGTCTATTTTCCTTTTCTGCTTTACTCTCTGTAATCTCTGCAAGATTGGACGTCCTGTCCTTTTATTTCCCAGTTCCAGATAAAGTACCGCTCCTAATATCGGTAATGTCAGAAGCACCAGCAACCATAAAATCTTATATGTACCCTCATCTCTTTTAATAATAATGAACAGCACAAACAGAAACGTACATATCGATAATACTGTAATCACTATCGTTGCATACTTTGCAAGCCAGCTCATCAAGATGCACATCCACAATACCTGAATAATGACTGCCGGTACAATTGCCAATATCCGTCGTATTATCTTACCCATAGAAACTCTCCTTTTTCTTTATAATAAGCCTCCGACCATGTATACGATCCATGCTGCGATCCACGCAATCACGCATTGTCCCACAACCACAAGAATTGCCCATTTTCCACCTAATTCCCTCTTTACGGAGGCAACTGCTGCCACACATGGTGTATATAACAGACAGAACACAAGCAATGCAGCAGCACCGACCGGTGTCAGCACCGCAAGCAATTTTCCGGTACTACCAAACAACACAGTCAACGTAGATACTACACTTTCCTTTGCCATGAAACCAGTGATCAACGCTGTCGAGATTCGCCAGTCTCCAAATCCAACCGGTCGGAAGACCGGTGCAATCCATCCGGCAATCATTGCCAGGATACTATCCTGAGAATCTGTGACAAGATTCAACCGTAAACTGAAGCTTTGCAAAAACCAGATTACAATGGTTGCCATGAAGATGACTGTAAATGCTCTCTGTAAGAAATCTTTTGCCTTTTCCCATAACAATTGGGCTACATTCTTAGCCCCAGGCATCCGATAGTTTGGAAGTTCCATAACAAACGGAACCGGTTCGCCCTTGAACATCGTCCCTTTCATGACCACCGCCATCACAATTCCCATAAGAATACCAAAGAAATATATTGTAATCATCACAACTGCTCCCTTTCCCGGGAAAAATGCAGCCGCAAAGAATGAATAAATTGGCAGCTTCGCAGAACAGCTCATAAACGGAGTCAGCAATATTGTCATCTTACGATCACGTTCAGAAGATAATGTACGGGAAGCCATCACTCCGGGCACCGTACACCCAAAACCGATCAACATCGGAACAATACTTCTGCCGGATAAACCAATCTTACGAAGCAATTTATCCATAATAAATGCAACTCTTGCCATATATCCACTATCTTCCAACATTGACAGGAAGAAAAACAGTGTAACAATAATCGGAAGAAAACTCAATACACTTCCCACACCGGTAAAGATACCATCAATGATCAGGGAATGTAATACTCCATTCACCTTAAGTGCCGTCAGGCCCTGATCAGCCATGCTCGTAAGTGCCGCTACGCCCTGTTTTAACAGTGATTGTAACAATGCTCCGATCACATTAAATGTCAGCCAGAACACCAAACCCATAATGGCAATAAATGATGGAATACCCGTATATTTTCCGGTCAGTACCTTATCTATTCTCCGGCTTCTGGCACGTTCTTTACTCTCATGCGGCCGGATCACTGTCTGTTCGCATGCCCGTTGAATATAGGAAAACCGCATGCTCGCAATTGCCGCAGCCCGGTCCATCCCGCTCTCTTCTTCCATCTGCAGATTAATATGCTCTAATGTCTCCTTCTCATTCTGACTAAGATTCAACTTATCCAATACCAGATGATCATTTTCTGCTAATTTACTCGCAGCAAACCGTACCGGAATTCCTGCCTTTCTTGCATGATCTTCAATCAGGTGCATGATGGCATGAATACAGCGATGAACTGCACTTTCTTCCCCGGAACCATCTGCACAGCAAAAATCGACTTCCTCCGGAGGTTCCTGATACTTTGCCACATGAATGGCGTGACTCACCAATTCCTCAATTCCTTCTCCTTTTGCAGCAGAAATCGGAATCACCGGTACTCCTAAAAAGGCTTCCATCTCATTTACAAGAACCGATCCCCCATTCTCCCTCATCTCATCCATCATATTCAATGCTACAACCATTGGAATATTCAATTCCATTAACTGCATGGTCAGATATAGATTCCGTTCCATATTTGTTGCATCTACAATATTGATAATTCCTTTCGGCTTGTCCTGAAGCAGAAACTCTCTTGTTACAATCTCCTCACTACTATAAGGAGACATTGAATAAATTCCCGGCAGATCTGTAATACAGGTATTCTCATACCCCTTGATCATACCATCTTTCCGATCCACGGTAACACCCGGGAAATTACCCACATGCTGGTTAGATCCGGTCAATTGGTTAAATAATGTCGTTTTACCACAGTTCTGATTTCCGACCAACGCAAAAGTTAACATAACATCATCCGGTAACGGTTTCTCATCTGCTTTGGAATGGAACTTACCACCTTCTCCAAGTCCCGGATGTGGTATATCCATTTTCTCAGCCGGTCTTTTTACAGTAGCCTCTTCCTTATGAGCTGCACCTACCTGAATCTGACCTGCATCTTCTAACCGAATCGTCAACTCATATCCATGAATTCTTAACTCTACAGGATCTCCCATCGGAGCATACTTCACCACCGTCACTTCTGTTCCCTGAATCAATCCCATATCCAGGAAATGCTGACGCAGTGCACCGCTTCCACCTACCTCTATAATGGTCGCAGTTTCCCCAATCTGTAAATCTTTAATTGTCATCTTTTTTCTCCTAAACAAACACGTATTTTCTCATAAAGCAAAAAACAGACATCAGAACGCAGCTTTCCCTTTCCACATTCTGTGCCTGTTAATCATAGCACACAAAAGTATGTTCAACAATACTTTCGTTTATTATACTTTGAATATACTTTGAATATTTCCTGTCATTGCAGCCAATGGTATTGGAATCCTATTCTACTGTCTCGCCCGGAAAATAGATCCCCTGCCCATGTCTTGCCCGTTCCATAATCTCACATACAATCCGGCAATTCAACAACATATTTTCTGCTGTTTTTATATCCTTGTCGTTAATCATCTGTATGAACTTCTTCCATTCGTATGACAGCCGATGCTCTCCGATATTATAGGAATGTACAATCTCTTCCTGTTTATTCTTTGCCAATACATAAGTGTGAAACTGGTTCGTTGGTCCATCTATCCGCACATAACCAGCATCTCCCTGTATCGTAGATACAGTTGGTGCGGAACAATCCTTCGCCCCAATGGCAACCACCTGAAACTTACCATAATCCAAGGTAAGTATGCCGCTTGTATCAATGCCTCTTTCTATATTAGCATGATATACAACCCTCTCGGGTCTGCCAAACAGTCCAACAATTGCATGCAGGTTATATACGTTAATATCCATTAAGGCACCGCCTGCTTTGTTTACATCAAATACAGGAGCAACCTTTCCCTCCTTAAATGCATCATAGCGAGACGAATATTGACTAAAGTTAAAATTCACTATCCGTATTGCCCCAAGCTCATTTACATGCTCCTTCAAAGACTGATACGCTGGCAAATATGGAATGTTGATTGCTTCGATCAACATTCGGTTATGTTCCTTTGCCAATGTACACAGCATATCAAACTCTTCTACCGTTGGTACCATTGGCTTCTCCACGAGCACATGCTTGTCTGCTTCGAACGCCTGCTTTGCGTATGCATAGTGAAGATGATTCGGCAAAGCAATATAGATTGTATCTATATTCTCTTCCAGCATTTTTGTATAATCCGTATAATATCCGGCTAATCCATACTCCTGACACAACCGAATTCCTTTCTCTTCTGACTCCGGTCTTACAAGTAAATAAATCTCGTCAATCTCCATCTGACATAACATCGGAAGAATCTCCTGTACGATCATGCCGCTTCCAACAATTCCTAATCTCATATACCTGATTTTCCTCTCTATATCCTGAGTAACACGCCCAAAAGGCATATGTTTAATTGATAAATATTGCATACCGTTATCAATCATACTCTTATATTACATATACAACTAAAAGATGTCCTCCACGATCTGTTCTGCTGTTAAATGATTCTCTTTCAGGACTTCATTTACATCATAACGGTCTAAGAATTCCTTCTTCAATCCATAATTATATACTTTTACATCCGAATTACCATAGAACCTTGCAATCTTCTCTCCAAAACCGCCGTCTAAGATTCCATCCTCAAGTGTAAGGACCACATCATGATCTTTCTTGAGTTCCTCTAACAACGCTTCGTCCACACCTGTAATGTAATACGGATTGATCACGGTCGCATCGATATTCTTTTCTGCTTTTAACTTTTCAGCCACTTCCTTGGCTAATGGATAGAAGGTTCCAAGTCCGATTACAGCAACCTTACTTCCCTTCTGTGTCACCTCATAGGTATTAAGCTGTGAGAAATCCTTTGTAACAGCCACTCCGTCTGATACCAGTTCTCCACCCGGTACACGAATCGCAACCGGATGTTCCATCTGTGCAATACTCCAGTCAAGCATTGCCAGATATTCCTCTTTCGTGGTTGGTGCCAGATATACAAGATTCGGGATATTCGAGATCATCGGAATATCAAAGATTCCCAAATGGGTTACATCATTCATGCCATACACCGAAGCTGCATATATGATCAAAGTTGCCGGACTGTTATTGATACACAGATCCTGTGATAACTGGTCATACGTTCTCTGCACAAAAGAACTGTAAACCCCGTATACCGGTTTTCCGCCATTCTGGGCGATTCCGGATGCGAATGCTACCGCTGTCTCTTCTGCAATTCCTACATCGACGAACTGTTTGCCCGCTTCCTCTCTCTTGTCCTTACCAAATCCCATTACCGCCGGTGTTGCAGCCGTAATTGCAACAACACTTCGATCCTCCTTCATCTTTGCAAGCAGATATTCTGCCGTAACATCTGAATAATCTTCGCCTTCCATTGTCATCAATGGTTCTCCGTTTTCTATATGGAACGGCATACACCAATGCCAGTTCTCTTTATTCTCTTCCGCCAAAGCATATCCCTTTCCTTTTAAGGTCTTAATATGCACAACTACCGCTTTCTTACTATCCTTCACAGATGTAAATGCATCAATTAATGTCTTGACATCATTTCCTTCATCCACATATACATAATCCAAACCCATTGCCTTAAACAGATTACACTCTGCCTGTCCCTTTGTCTCACGCAATAGCTTCAGATTCTGATACAATCCTCCATGATTTTCAGCAATCGACATGTCATTATCATTAACAACTATGATCAGATTACCACCTAATTCAGCCGCATAATCCAAGCCTTCTAATGCTTCTCCTCCACTTAATGAACCATCGCCGATCACAGCAATAACATTTCCGTCTTTTCCGTTCAGATCTCTTGCTTTGGCAAGACCACACGCAAGGCTGACAGAAGTTGAAGTGTGTCCGATTATAAAATGATCATGCTCGCTTTCTGCCGGGTTACTGTATCCCGATACATCATCATATTTCTCTTCATAAAGATACGCGTCTTTTCTGCCTGTAAGCATCTTGTGAGGATACGTCTGATGTGACACATCAAATACCATCTTATCTTTCGGGGAATCAAATACATAATGAAGTGCAATCGTTGCTTCTACCATACCAAAATTGGGTCCAAAATGACCACCATGAATACTTGCACGTTTCAATAGGGCATCCCGCATCTCCTGTGCCAATACATGCATCTGATCTACTGATAATTTCTTTACATCTTCTGGTCCGTTAATATTTTCTATATACATTTTACATCATCCTCCCATGTTAATTTTCCTGTCTGAACTGCCACTTCATATCTGGATATTTTGTAGTTTAACTTATTGATTGCTTTTTCCAACTGTGCTTTTTGTTCCTCCAGGCTCTCCCTCTGCTCCTGCAACAATTGTAATCTTGCAGCAAAGGTTGTATCTCCCTGCTGATACAACTTGACATATTCAATCAAAGCTTCAATTGGCAGTCCTGCACTTCTCATACAGATTGCAAGTTCTACCCAGCCAAGATCTGATTCCTCATAATTCCGAATTCCACCCGGTGTACGGTTGATTGCCGGTATCATTCCAATCCGTTCATAATACCGTAAGGTATCCTGACTAATATTATACTTTTCGCTCACTTCTTTAATTGTCATACATGGTACCACCTTACCTATTAATTTTCCACATACAAGAGTATATTACTTGGAGTATACTCCAAGTCAAGTCCTATTTTACAAATATAACAAAACCCCTTACACAATCCGTTATCTCACAATACCGATCACATAAGGGGTTCCTATTCTTTCAATCTTATTTTACTCTGACGCCTGAAGTTCCTCTAACGCCTCTCTCACGATCAGATATCTCTGCTCTACCTTCTCAAACAAAGACTCCCAGCCGTTCAACTGCCGGCCTCTCAGATTCTCAGTCAATGCAGAACTTACTTCATACAACGAATCAAAACCCAGATTCATGCATAGCCCTTTCAAAGTATGTGCTGCACGAAATGCCGTCTCTGCATCCTGTGGAGAATATGCATCTTTATAGCATCTCTCATTCACTAAGGCGTCATATACATCCGCTACAGATACTAACTGTGCCGATAATGGAATATCCTCTCCCGCCAATCCATCCGGATACCCTTTTCCATCATACCTCTCATGATGGTGACGACAGATATCATAACTTGTTTTCTTGGATTCCGATTTCCAATCATTTCCGACAGAATCTAATATCTCACAACCACGAAGTGTATGCGACTTCATATATTCAAATTCTTCCTGCGTTAATCTTCCCGGCTTCAACAATATCTTATCCGGTATTGTAATCTTACCAACATCATGCAATGCACTCGCAGCCACAATCGTGTCAATCTTGTCTGGTGTCAACTCATATTCTGGAAACTCCGTCATCGCACATTCTGCCAGAATCCTGGTGTAATCCTTTACCCTTTGAATATGCTCTCCACTCTCTAAGTTACGATACTCAACAACCGTACAAAACATATCAATAATATCCTGATTCCGTTTCTTCAAGCAGTCTGCCTGAACCTGCATCAAAACAAAAAATAGCTTATCTTTTTCACTCTTAACAGCTCTTTATTCATTCCTAATATTTATTGATGTTTTGCTATCTTGTATAATTCTTCTGCCGCTATTCTCACCTTTGCAACCGGAATGTTTTCCTTTGGAAAGCAATAATATAGTTGTTCCATATCTCCTATACATATTACATCTCCTATTTCATACCAATAATAGTCTGCATATAGACTGTAAGATACTTTTGCCGATTGGTGATATGCTAACTTTCCCTCACATCCTGTTAAATGAAATCCATTCTTATCATGTTGTAACTTTCCCTCTCCAACCTGATAAACGGCTTTCATATCATGCATAATACAAATATCCACAGGCACATCCAATTGATACCTGCCATCTGCAATCTCTTTTTGAACCTCTTCTCTCTGCCATTGATACCAGTCTGGAATATGGGTAAATGCTGCGTCTCCCATGGTTGTTTTCAAACATCCATACTCTGTCAATTCATATCGCATTCCACAGTGAGAACATCCAATATAGATGCCCTTTCCCTTCATACCATCTTCCCTGCCACAATGCGGGCATTTGTATAATACTCTTTCCAGATAATCTGCCCGAAACTTCTCCGTTACTGCAATATGCTTCTCCTGCTGTTCCCGAAAGTTATCAAATGTAAATTCCTTTTCTATCAGCTTCTGTAATTCATAAGCTGTCCGTTTACCAACATCATCCTTAGATAACAGATATGTAACATCCGCATGGACATCCACCTTTCGGATCTGTAGATTATTATATAACGGATCATGCAAAAAAGCCCCATGCGTCCGGATCATTACAACCGGTACTTTCATTAATTTCAGACATTTGCCAATGGTATCCGGTAATGGTGTTTCTGTTCCATCAAAACTGTAACTTGCCTCCGGGTACATCAGCACAGAATTGTGCAGAGTATGTAATGCATAATGCATATCCTTTACCATCTGTACATCCGTTACAAACTTGTTCGTTGGAATACAACCGACTTGACGCATCAGCCACTCTTTTCCTACCAAACCATCCGATGTACAGATAATATTAAGCGGTCTGGGATACATCACCGTCTCTGCAATCTTCAGATCAATGAAGCTACTATGATTCATCAAAATAAGACAGGGTTCTTCCTCACCTAACCGTTCCATACCGTGCAACGAATAGGTAAACCCTGCCTTCTTAAGTTCACTCGCTGATAATGCCTTGACCAACCACCGTAATCCCCTAATTGGTCTTACCGGATCATGATGCACCCTTCCAGGCATCTTCATCAACTGCTCATATGTTATCTTTCTTGTCTTAATCTTCATATGTTACAACCCCTCATATCTTTAAATCATTTGTAAGCTATATGTATACTTTCAAACCAGAATTATTGTAACACAATTTCACTACATCTTCTATTAATTTTGTTGATTTATATACAGACAAAACAATAACCTGCATTCTACACATATAACAAACCCCACAGAGTCGAAACTCTGCGGGGTTCTTTATCATCTGTAATATAATATCAAATTATATCCCACCCGTATTCTATACAAGTCTGCCTGATAAATTATTTATCAAGAATTGCAGCCTGAGCAGCAGCAAGACGTGCGATAGGTACACGGAATGGTGAACATGATACATAGTTAAGACCTACCTTATGGCAGAACTCGATTGAAGAAGGATCTCCACCGTGCTCACCACAGATACCTAACTCAAGGTCAGGACGTACTGAACGACCCTTTTCTACTGCCATCTGGATCAACTGACCAACACCAGTCTGATCTAACTTAGCAAATGGATCATTCTCATAGATCTTCTTGTCATAGTAAGCATCTAAGAACTTACCAGCATCATCACGTGAGAATCCGAATGTCATCTGTGTCAAGTCGTTTGTACCGAAGCAGAAGAACTCAGCATCCTTAGCAATCTTATCTGCTGTAAGAGCAGCTCTAGGAATCTCGATCATAGTACCTACCTGATACTTGATGTCAGAATTCTTTTCTTTCTTAACTAAGTCAGCAGTCTCAACTACAACATCCTTAACGAACTTAAGCTCTTTCTCCTCACCTACTAATGGGATCATGATCTCAGGAACGATATCTTTACCTGTCTCTTCAGCAACTTCAATAGCAGCTTCCATAACAGCTCTTGTCTGCATCTTAGCAATCTCCGGATATGTTACAGCAAGACGACATCCACGGTGACCCATCATAGGGTTGAACTCGTGAAGTGCATCACATTTAGCTTTAACATCCTCTACAGTGATTCCCATATCAGCGGCTAATGCCTTGATATCTTCTTCCTCTGTAGGAACAAACTCATGAAGAGGTGGATCCAGGAAACGAACTACCATTGGCATACCCTCAAGAACTTTGTACATAGCCTTGAAGTCAGACTTCTGGAACTCGCCGATTGCCTTAAGAGCTTCCTCTCTCTGCTCTACAGTATCAGAAAGGATCATACGACGGAACTTAGGAATTCTGTCCTCACCGAAGAACATATGCTCTGTACGGCAAAGTCCAATACCTTCAGCACCTAACTCAACAGCCTTAGCTGTATCTGTAGGAGTATCTGCATTAGTACGAACCTTTAACTTTCTATACTTGTCAGCCCAAGCCATAACACGACCGAACTCACCAGCGATTGAAGCGTCAACTGTTGGGATATCTCCCTCATAGATGTTACCTGTAGTACCATCGATTGAGATGTAATCTCCTTCGTTGAATGTCTTACCAGCTAAAGTGAACTTCTTGTTCTCTTCATCCATATTGATGTCGCCACAACCAGATACACAGCATGTACCCATACCACGAGCAACTACGGCAGCGTGTGATGTCATACCACCACGAACGGTTAAGATACCCTGTGCAGCCTTCATACCTGTAATATCTTCCGGAGATGTCTCAAGACGAACTAATACGACTCTCTCTCCCTTTTCTTTCCATTCAACAGCATCATCTGCAGTAAATACAACCTTACCACAAGCAGCTCCCGGAGATGCTCCAAGACCCTTGCCAAGTGGTGTAGCAGCCTTAAGTGCAGCAGCATCAAACTGAGGGTGAAGAAGTGTATCTAAGTTACGAGGATCGATCATAAGAACTGCTTCCTCTTCTGTCTTATGTCCTTCATCAACAAGGTCACAAGCAATCTTAAGTGCAGCAGGAGCTGTTCTCTTACCATTACGACACTGTAACATATAAAGCTTCTTGTTCTCAACAGTAAACTCCATATCCTGCATATCATGGTAATACGTCCTCACCCTGTGCGTTAATCAAGAACTCACCCATTAACTTGTTCTCACCTGTTGCAGGGTCACGAGTAAATGCAACACCTGTACCAGACTCGTTGTTCAAGTTACCAAATACCATAGGCATTACGTTAACAGCAGTACCCCATGAATAAGGGATATCATTGTCACGACGATATACGTTAGCACGAGGATTATCCCATGAACGGAATACAGCCTCAACAGCTAACTTCAACTGCTCTACTGGATCTGAAGGGAAGTCCTTACCTAACTGGTTCTTGTACTCAGCCTTGAACTGCTCAGCTAACTTCTTAAGGTCAGCAGCGGTAAGGTCAACATCATACTTAACACCCTTCTCCTCTTTCATCTTATCGATAAGCTGCTCGAAGTACTTCTTACCAACTTCCATAACAACGTCAGAGAACATCTGAATGAAACGTCTGTATGAATCGTATACGAAACGCTCAAATGTTGGATCCGGGTTACCTTTGATCATTGCTGCTACTACTTCGTCATTTAAACCAAGGTTAAGGATAGTATCCATCATACCAGGCATAGATGCTCTTGCACCAGAACGAACAGATACTAACAATGGATTCTCAAGGCTTCCGAACTCTTTGCCGTTGATCTTCTCCATCTCCTTCACACCGTCCATGATCTGTGCCATAATCTCATCATTGATCTTACGACCATCTTCATAGTACTGTGTACAAGCCTCTGTTGTAACTGTAAATCCCTGTGGTACAGGAAGACCAATGCTAGTCATCTCTGCAAGATTAGCACCTTTACCACCAAGCAAGTTTCTCATGTTCATATCGCCTTCGCTGAACATATAAACCCATTTGTTTGCCATTTGTTTCATACCTCCTAAGTATTTAATTAATTGTACTAGGGCAAATTAAATAACCCGCCCACAGTCTGTAAACCATTATAGCATATATTGTATAAAATTTAAAAGGCTTTTTTCTTTTTTTTATATAATTTTTCTAATGTTTAACATTTTCAAAATACTCAGCTATAACTATCTCACTACATAAGCCAATAACAACGGTCAAAACAGAATAAAATTTCTTAATTATAGAAGACACTTTCCTGTAAAGCAAAAAATGCTACCGGATCTCTCCGATAGCATTCTCAATTCTCTTATATTTTAATTAATTAATAACTCGAACTGCTTTATCAATTGGTGAATAATCATAACTAGAAATCTTAATACCTGTAGCTTTGTTACTTGCGTGAACAACCTGTCCGCCACCAATATAAATCGCTACATGACCATAACCATGATAGAACAATAAATCTCCCGGCTGTAAAGAATCCAAGCTGACTTTCTTGCCGTCTCCTGCCTGAGATGCTGCTGTTCTAGATAAGCTATAACCAAAATTCTTATATACAGACTGAACAAAACCGGAACAATCTGCACCATTCGTTAAACTAGTACCACCATACACATATGGATTACCTACAAACTGAACTGCATAATCCGCAACAGCCTGTCCGCTTGCAGAACCTGATGATGCCTGTTTCACAGTCTCTGTAGAAGATGATTCATCTTTCACAACCACATCTGTAGAAGTCACTTTCTCTTCTTTCTTTGGTGCTTCTGTTGTCTGTGCCTGTGTTGTAGCCTCTGTCGCAGGTGCTTCCGTTGTCTGAGTTGTTGCAGGAGCTTCTGTCGCAGGTGTCTCTGTTGTCTGTTGTTCATTCTCCTGTTCCTGTGCAGCCAACGCTGCCTGTTCTTCTTCAATCGTTACTGCTGTCTCGTATACATAATCCAAATATACATAATCACTTGATACATATCCGACCTGATCTTCTGATACAGCAACCTTAACCCAACCATTGTCCTCGCTAAGTACTGTTAATGCAGAATCTGCATCAGACTGTGTCACAATCTCACTGTCGGTGGATTCATCTGCACGTACATTCAAAGTCTCTGCTGTTACCTTTGCAACCTGATCACAGTTGTTCTCTATGTACTGCTCTGCATCGTCACCAAATAATAAGTAGTCATTCTTAACATATCCATATGCATTACCGGATGCAACGACTGACCACTCTTTGCCCTTATGGACAAGTGTTCCCACATTACCATTGTAGAACTTACCAACCACTTCTGAATCTTCTGAATTATCTGCACGGATATTCAAATAGCTGTCGATATTAGCAACAACCTGATCGCTCTCAACCTTGGCATCTTTTTCTTCAATCTCGGCAGTCTGTGTTTCTTCTACAGGTGCTTCCGTTGCAGGTGTTTCTGTCGTAGGCACTTCAGTAGTCACCTCTGTTGTTGCTTCTGTGGTTACTTCAGCAACCTGTACAGCCGTTCCTTTCTCTAATGTCTTCATATCCGATGCACCATTCTCAATCGCCTTACTGACAATTGCAGGTGTCTCACTTACCTGTTCTTTTACACTTGTTGTATAGGAAGTTCCTCCTAACATAAGAGATAATGCAGCAACCGCCAACATTGAACTTCTCACAATATTCTTCTTCATAATATACCTCTTTATTATATGTTCGTCTAATTGTTACAAAATTGTTACAAATTCACCAACATGGTTATCATAACAAAGCTTATCTCTTATGTCAACCATAAAATTGAATTTTTCTTATATTTTCTTGTTTTTTATCCAATTTCTTCCTAATATTTCCATAAGAAATATAAACTTTATGTTAACTATCATAATGAACAAATGTGTAAAAAATATGAATCTTTTATACTTTTTATAAATCCGATAAATTTATTGCTTTTTATTTTTAAATTTTGTATAATCTTAATGTATTATGAACATATCTCATAATTACATTTAACACAAACTAACCAGATGACGGATTAGGGAAAGGACTCAAATACATATGGATATTAATACATTTTCTAACAAAGCACAACTAGAGCAGTTACTACAGGACTGGGCAGATGCTACCGGACTTGCTGTTATCGCTCTTGATAACAATGGCAACCCATTAACCAAGGAGATTCACTATACCGATTTCTATACCAGATATGCCAGCAATGATGACGCAATCAAAAGTGCAGTCGGACTTTACGAATTCACCAAAGACATTATCGTGAACAACAAAAAAGCCGGTTCCTTGATCGGAGGTCAGGCACTTACGCACGAGCCTGACGATTCTATCGCAGCCGAAGCAGCAGAAAACGCCGGTATGAATACAGAACACTTTACAGAAGCACTTCACAAAGTGCCTGTCCGTTCCGAACACACATTGCAATCTTCCGCAAAGTTATTAGAGGATGCCGTAAGCATGCTAATGAATGCAGAATACATCAACCACAAAGATGATTCTAAATTTTCCAAATTAGATGAAGATATCGAACGTGCTGCCGGATTGATTCGTGAGATTAACGAAAAGTCTGTACAGTTGGATAAGATTGAAAGCAAACAGAACATATTATCTCTCAACGCTTCTATTGAAGCTGCAAGAGCCGGAGAATTTGGTAGAGGATTTGCTGTTGTTGCTGCAGAAGTTGGTAAATTAGCCGTGAATTCAGGAGAGATCAACAAGTCAATCAAGCTGTCCCTTAAAGAATTAACTGCAACGATCAAGTCTCTTGAAGAAGTAAAATAATCCTTTCACTTCTTTCACACAGAACTGCCACCTAAGTGGCAGTTTTTTTACTTATATAGGAAAGTTCGTCCTATATAGCAGAAAATGCTGCCGCTTATAAGCGACAGCATTTCTTATTGGTTCTTATCTACTTATTAATATTCAAATTTCTTCTCAAAATATGCTTTCAGATCTGTGATCTTAATTCTCTCCTGTTCCATCGTATCACGATCACGAACAGTAACCGCACCATCTTCTTCTGAATCAAAGTCATACGTTACACAGAATGGCGTACCAATCTCATCCTGTCTTCTGTAACGCTTACCAATGTTACCTCTATCATCAAATTCGCAGTTATAATACTTCGACAACTCGGTAAATACCTTCTCTGCACCCTCATTCAGCTTCTTAGATAATGGAAGCACACCAATCTTAACCGGTGCAAGAGCCGGGTGAAAATGCAATACGGTACGCATATCCGGCTTCTCTTCGGTTCCGATATTCTCCTCATCATACGCAGAACAAAGGAACGCAAGTGTAACACGGTCAGCACCAAGAGACGGCTCAATTACATATGGTATGTATTTGGTCTTCTTCTCATCATCAAAGTAATCCATTGGCTCACCGGATGTATTCTGATGCTGGGTAAGATCATAATCTGTACGATCTGCAATACCCCACAACTCGCCCCATCCAAACGGGAATAAGTACTCAATATCTGTTGTTGCTTTACTATAGAAAGACAGCTCTTCCTTATCATGATCTCTGTATCTGGTCTCTTCCTGATTCATTCCAAGATCCTTTAACCAGTCAATACAGAACTGCTTCCAATATGCAAACCACTCAAGATCAGTATCCGGCTCGCAGAAAAACTCTAGTTCCATCTGCTCGAACTCTCTGGTACGGAACGTAAAGTTACCAGGTGTAATCTCATTACGGAACGATTTACCAATCTGACCAATACCAAACGGAATCTTCTTTCTGGATGTTCTTTGTACATTCTTAAAGTTAACGAAAATTCCCTGTGCTGTCTCAGGACGTAAATAAATGGTATTCTTTGCATCCTCTGTCACACCCTGGAACGTCTTGAACATCAGATTAAACTCACGGATATCTGTAAAATTGTGTTTACCACAAGATGGACAACAAATGTTGTTCTTCTCAATATAGTCTGCCATCTCTTCATGAGACCATGCATCTACAGAGCCCTCTATAGTTATTCCCTTATCTGCCATATAATCTTCAATGATCTTATCTGCACGGAATCTTTCATGACACTCTTTACAATCCATTAAAGGATCTGAGAAACTTCCGAGATGACCGGATGCAACCCATGTCTGTGGATTCATCAAAATTGCACAATCCACACCTACATTATACGGATTCTCCTGAATGAACTTCTTCCACCATGCTTTCTTGACATTGTTCTTAAGTTCTACACCAAGATTACCATAATCCCATGTATTGGCAAGTCCACCATAGATCTCAGATCCCGGATACACAAATCCTCTTGCCTTTGCCAATGCCACAATCTTATCCATTGTCTTTTCCATCTCTTATACCCTACCTTTTTCTTTATTTGAATATTATAATTGCATTCTCTTTGCCTGTTGTACTGATCACGTCATCTTTCACTGTAACCTGATCATTGTAATATAATAATGTTCCTTTCACAACAACATTCGTTTTCTCAGAAAGCGTTAAAACTTTCGCTTTCTTTGTCTCTAATATCTCCGCTTTCTTAGCGCTCTTATCATCTTCCGCAGACTTGAATGTACCGGTCAGATCACTTTCTTTCACCTCATCTACATCTGCAAAAGAACATTCCAGATTATTAAATCCATCGAAATCTTCCATATTCTTATATGCGAGCACCAGCTTTGCCTTGCTCATATCCTCTGTATTCAAGGATTGTTTCTTCACGGAATTCTTACCATTCTCATCATTATACGAAGTAATCTGTTCTTCAATATATGCCTTCAGGTCCTCTGCCTGAACGGAAGAATCAGTATAATCTTCAATTGCCACTTCTTCAACAGCGCCATTCCTCTTCACAATAATCGTGTTCTTATCATACTTCTTTGCATCACTCGCACATCCAGTTAAACAACTTACTGCAAGCACGAAAACGATTGCAAGTTTGATTTTTCTCATCTTTCGCACCTCTGCTTTTTCGTTATATTTCAACTCATATATTCTACAAGAGAATAGATAATATTTCAAGTTAAAGACGAAAGAATTTCCAAAGAGTTGAATTTTTTCGTCACATGTTTATTAAAAAACTGCCCTACAACTGCATCAAACTCATAAAATACATCATCGGTCAATCGGAACGTATATAATTTATCCAACGTTGCACTAATAATATATTGTATTGTATAGATGGCTGACTGAGATAACCGTTTCACCTGTGGCATGCCTGCACAGCACGCATCACACACCATGCCATCCCCTGCCAAATAAAATGCATTCACCATTTTCTCCCCACATTTCACACAGGAAAATGCAGCCATTGCCTCTCCATCAATTGCAAGCACCTTCAATTCAAAGATTCTCCGGATTAAAGTATTCGGGATCGCCGGATTTCCCAAAGCTCTGAGTGAAACATATAGCAGATTGAGCATGTTAATATCTCCAACACCATCCACATTCAGATATTCCATGACATCACAAAAATAAGTTCCATAGCAAATTCCCGCAATATCATTCTTGACATCTAAAAAATATTCCTTAACTTCTCCACCCACTAAACGGTAAGCATCAAATCCCTCCATTAGAGAAAACGTTCCAAAATTAAACGGTTCGCTTAATCCGAGATAGGGACTGTTTGGTTTCCTTGCACCTCTGGCAAATGCAGTGATCTTTCCACGTTCTTTCGTCAACAGGACAAGGCGTTTATCGTAATCTCCGACCGGCATACTGCTCAATATTATTCCATTCAGATCAATCTTATCGTGCATGTATGCCGCCTCCTTATCTACTCATTATCATTATGATAACCGTAATTTTTTAACAGGAACTCACTATCCCGCCAATCTTTCTTCACTTTTACCCATAATTTCAGGTTCACTTTGGTATCTAGCAATTTCTCCATATCAATTCTTGCCTGCGTTCCAATCTTCTTAAGCATAGCTCCTTGTTTGCCAATAATGATTCCTTTATGAGAGTCCCGTTCGCATATGATCGTCGCATCAATATCTACGATCTTACCATGCTGCCGATCTTTCATACGATCGACCACAACAGCAATTCCATGTGGAACCTCCTTATCCAGACAACGCAGTGCTTTTTCCCGGATCATTTCTGCTACGATCGCACGTTCCGGCTGATCCGTAATCGTATCCGCATCATAATACTGCGGACCTTCTTCCAGATATTGGAATATCGTATGCATCAGTTCGTCTGTATTCCGGTCACGAAGGGCTGACACCGGAACGATCTCTTTGAAATCATACACTTCTTTATAGGTATCAATTGCCTTAAAGACCTCTTCTTCCGGAACCATGTCCGTCTTATTCACAACCAGAATAACCGGCGTGTGCACTTTTTCCAACTGTTCTAATATATACCGTTCTCCTGCTCCGATAAATGTGGTCGGCTCTACAATCCATAGAATGACATCAACTTCCTTCAACGTATTCTCTGCCGCGCTTAACATGTACTCTCCAAGCTTATTCTTTGCCCGGTTGATTCCCGGTGTATCTAAGAACACAATCTGTCCTTCCTCTCCGGTATACACGGTCTGAATCCGGTTTCTGGTCGTCTGTGCCTTATTGCTTGTAATTGCTATCTTCTGTCCAATTAAATGATTCATCAATGTAGACTTTCCTACATTCGGTCTACCTACAATCGTTACAAATCCCGACTTAAACTGTGCCATACATTCTCCTTTTCTTCTGTCCCTTCACTTTCTATATAAGCGTCTTAATCTCTTTAAATAAATCCGCTTCTTTTTTGATCACTTCTTCATCTCCCAAGGCTGCATAACATTCCTTCGAAAGGATTGCTTCCATATATGGAGCAAGACTACGAATCGTCGCCACATCCGTGTTTAACACTTCATCACGATCCTTCTGCAACTGTTCATCCGTAACACCGGATAAGTAACATATGAAATCATAAGCTCCCTCTGCGGAAGGTGTCATCGGTGTATCTAATTTTGCAATTGCCCCTATGATATATTTGAGCATATCCCGATCCGATGCATCAAAATTCTTTACATAATCTACAACATTACGATATACCTCATACGTTTTGGAAAGGTTCGGATCCCGGTAGGAAGTAAAGTAAGCATCTCCAATCCGGTTAAAGTTACACATACAGCCATAAGCTCCACCTTTCACACGCACATTGATCCACAGATAATCATAAGAAAAGATCACCTGCAATACATGAAGTGCCCCGGTATATTCATATCCTTTCTCCAAGAAATTACCTGCCTGTGCTGCATACTGCACTTTGCTTGCAGTCTGGAATCCTTCATTTAATACTACCAACGGTAGCTGCTGTTGTTCCACAATCTCTCCATCTTCCTGCATGTAACTTTTCAAAGAAGTGATCGCCTGCTCTAACGGTTGTTCTAAATTTTTCATTCCCGTATAGGATAGGATCAGATTCTCTGGTCTTGCAAACGCTGTAATCGCTGCTTTCAGATTCCGGCAGATCTGTTCATAGGACTCATCAAAATTCTTATATAACGCATTGGCAAATTCATAGAAAGTAATACCTTCTAATAATTCTTTCAAATATGCTCCTTTTGAGAAGTAGGACAACGCACGATTCGCCATCGCTGTATGTCCGTTATCCGTAATTGACATCTTCATCTGCGAGATCAATTCAGCAAGAACTTCTTTCATACGTTTCTTGTCTGTAATATGAGAAGTAAATAAAATCTCCTCCATTAGTGCAAGTGCATCCGGAACATTTTCATCTAATACTTTGGTCTTAATTGCCAGGCTGACTTTGTATTCACCCAATTCCTTGCGAACTCCAAGAGAACTTAACTGTAAACCGATCCCGCCCGTCTTAAGATCTATCTCATTTGCCAATGCACTATAGGTGTGCTGATCGGTATCCACCTCTTTATACAGTGCTGTCAACAGGGAAACATATGGCAGCAATGCGACCGGAACATGATCTAACATAAAGTAATAACTGATATATGCTATTCCATTCGTGAAAATATCCTGCTGTACTACCGGAATTCCCGCTGCCTTCCATTCCCGATTCTTAATATGCAGTGCCTTCTTACCAATATCACTCAACTGCAACAACGGAATCTTCTCCAGATCTTCCTGCGGAGATGGCTCAGATTGATATTCCTGTAACGTTTCCGTCTCCTGTACCAATTGCCTGATCTGATCTGCGGACAGACTGTCTTTGTATGCCTGCAGCTGTTTTGCAAGCTCGGCCTCATTTTGTTTATTAAGTCCTTTCTTAGGCAGTCCTGTTACAATCGTCTTATGTGTATTCGCAAGAATATATTCTTTCAATATATTCTGGTAATAATCGGTTCCGATCTGTTCTTTCAGATAAGCAAAACTCTCATCATATTTCAAATACATAAACGGTTCATCATCGCAATATAACCAACTGTTAAATGCACTTAATCCATACATAAGTCCCTTCGGAAATCTTCCATAATTAGCTTCTTTTAATTTGAACTCAAAATGATTGAGTGCGGCTTCTAATACTTTCTTTTCGAATCCTTTTTGAACAATTTCCCGAAGCGTCTGCTCAATAATGCTTACAAACCGTTCTTTATTTTCTTTCTTACACCCCTTTGCAATAATGGAATAAACCGGCTGTAAAATTCCATCATCATAGGAGCTGAACACATCATTACTAATCCCTGCATCTACTAATGCTTTCTTGATCGGAGCCCCCGGTACATCGATCAATGCATAATCAAGCATCATAAATGCTAAGTTCAAAGTACGGTCAAGGCTGTCACCTACCACCACATTATAACTTAGATACGTATTCTCTTCTTCCTCTTCTGCATCCGCAAGTGGATACGTTACCGTAATCTCTTTCGTCTGATCAAATGCCGGCTGTGACGTAATCTCGGAGTCCACCTGCAAATAATCAAAATGACTCAGATACTCCTCATCAATAAATGTAAGTTCCTTTTCTACATCCATGTCACCATATAGATAAATATAGCTATTCGACGGATGATAAAACTTTCTATGGAAGTCCAAAAACGCCTCATACGTAAGCTGCGGGATTGCTTTTGGATCTCCACCCGAATCACAAGCATAGGTAGTATCGGGAAGCAATGACTTCTGAATTGCCTGCATTAATTGCTGTTCTGCAGAAGAGTAAGCACCTTTCATCTCATTATAAACAACACCATTATACGTAATCGGATCTTCTTCTCTCTCTAGATGATAATGCCATCCTTCCTGTTTCAATATCTTATCATTATGATAAGTATTTGGATAAAATACAGCATCCAGATAAACATCCATCAAATTATGAAAATCTTTGTCATTCACAGATGCAACCGGATACACTGTCTTATCCGGATAAGTCATTGCATTTAAGAACGTATTCAGGGAACCTTTTGCTAATTCCACAAACGGATCTTTCACCGGAAATTTTCTAGAACCACAAAGAACAGAATGCTCCGTAATGTGTGGTACACCGGTATCATCAGTTGGCGGTGTACGGAATCCAATATGAAATACTTTATTATTATCTTCATTCTGTACCACCAATACTCTTGCTTTGGTCTTATCATGCTGTAGTAAGTACGCTGTACCATTTAATTCTTTGATCATCTCCTGCTTCAGAATTGTATAATTCTTAATTTCCACAAAAATGCCCTCCTTGCTTTCATCTATCATCACTAACCAGCTTGTGCATGGCTTTATATCTATCATTATCACATAATATATATGTAATTATTTCCACCAAACTACTATACCATTCATTGACTCATTTGTCATGAAATAAATTATCACATACATAAAGAAAACCCTAAGACGCAATCACATCTTAGGGTTATAATTCGTAGCGGAAGGGAGATTCGAACTCTCGACACTACGGGTATGAACCGTATGCTCTAGCCAACTGAGCTATTCCGCCAAAATGGAACCTACAGGGCTCGAACCTGTGACCCTCTGCTTGTAAGGCAGATGCTCTCCCAGCTGAGCTAAGATTCCATTGTGCGCTTGACACAAGTGATAGTATATGCAAAACGAATCAAAATGTCAAGCACAAATTTTAATTTTTTTAAAATTTTTTCAATTCGCCTTTTTTTCAAAAAGTTATCGGTTAAAAAAATACATGATCAAATAAAGGATTCCAAGCACGATCAATATTGGGATTCCAAATGTAAATAACACCCATAATCCAACCCGTAAGATAAAGAACACGATCAGTACTAGCACGATTAAAAATGCAACCAACATTACTTTGGCATACCAGGCATTCATATCAAATACAAACTCTTTGTGTTCCCGCTGCTCCTGCCGTTCGTTTTTCCGGTTCTCCCAACCAGAGACTTTCCTTGTGCGTCCATCTTCTGTATACTCCACGTCGGCATTCCGTTCTCTTGTCTGTGCGGCAATAATCGACCTGGCAATCATAAATGGCTTACCTAGTTCATCAATCACCTGTGTCTCCGTCTTACCGCTTCTCATCTGTTCATCAATATAATTGGAGTAATAGCTATAAGCATCCATCATTGCTTCGGATGACACTTCTCCGGATAACGCCTTCTTCAATTCCTCTAAAAATTGTTGTTTTGTCATAGAGACCTCCATTATTTATTGTGCATGTAATACCAAAACATGATATTTGCCCTCTCCAAATGTCTGCCAGCTTATACTGTTATAACGATAATTTCCATCAAATAAAAACTGCATATCTTCTTCCGTTTCCTCATAATTCTGTATGACCGCCTCATATGTCCGATTGCCATGAGACACCATAACTTCGTATGCACTTTCCTTATAGGAATCAAAATCACTAAAATAATTCTGACTCTTGACGTAATAATTATATTCCATATGGCTTGCTGTCGGATAATCCTCAGCAATCCATTCATGGTTCTTCTTCATAATATCATTCGTAACATTGAAATATGGATGAAGCACATCATCTCCCTGATCCGGTAACGGATCATCCCATGTTGCATCCATATGATACCAGTTACCATCTAATTCCACCAAATTCCACGCGTGATCCACGCCATCTGCCGTTCCAATCACAAACCGGGTATTGACTCCTACGCACATCAGCAATAACTGCATTGCTTCCGCATATCCATTACACACGGCGTTGCCATCCACCAATGCACCGTATGCCCGATATATATCACTTTCCGGTTCCTGCATCGTATCTTCACTATATCTACAATGAGATACCAGATAATCATGCAATGCCAGTTCCTTGTCGTAATCCGTCATGCCATCTGTGATTACAGAATCCAGCACCTGCCTTACCACTTCATACAATCTATCGGCTTTGGACTGATTCTCAGGAATCTCGCTCCCATCTTTACAGGCTTTTAACACATAATAGTTGATCGTTCTCCGGATCGTAATCTTCACTTTCTTATAGCTGTCACCTACCGCGCCTACCTGCTGATAAGTCTCTCCACTTCCAAAAATTCCATTCAAAGAAGAATTAATCTGATTGATCTCATCCACATCCATGTCTTTCAAATACACTGTAAATGATTCTTCTCCCTTAAGGATCTCTTTGTCCAAACGTTGTGCCAATGTCTCCAGATTCGAATAGATATTCTCTTCATTAAAATCCTCTTCCGTATAGGTTGCGATCTTTTCCTGCACTTCCGGTACCCGCAGATACAATTGTACAATCACAACTGCTATGATCAAAATCACCGTAAATGCTGTGGTTTTCTTACGCATTGCTTACTCCTTCTTATCTCACATACCAGATACGTTCTGATTGTATCATTGTTGCGCCCCATATGCAAATTATAATTATAAGATTTTTTGATATCTATAAGATTTTTCCTGCATTTTCTGTTATAATAGAAGAAATTATGCAGTGATCCGCACAGGAGGTTACAAATGAACGATAAGCATTCTATTATACAGAATTTACAGAAGAATATGAGCAAAGTAATCATCGGCAAGGATGATAAGATTACTCTTTTACTAACCGCACTACTTGCCAAAGGTCACCTTCTCCTAGAAGATACCCCCGGCACCGGAAAGACCATGTTGGCGAAAGCTCTGGCTGCTTCTTTACATGGTACATTCAAGCGAGTGCAATTCACCCCGGATCTGCTGCCATCCGATGTGACCGGAATCAATATATTCAACCAGAAGAAACAGGAATTTGAATTTATCAAAGGTCCCATATTCTCTAATGTATTATTGGCAGATGAGATTAATCGTGCAACCCCTAGAACCCAATCCAGTCTATTGGAAGCAATGGCAGAACTTCAAGTGACTACAGATGGGGTTACCCGAAGTCTTCCACAACCATTTTTCCTGATCGCAACAGAGAATCCGATCGAGACAGCAGGCACTTTTCCGCTACCGGAAGCCGAATTAGACCGATTTGCATTGAAGATTTCCATGGGTTTTCCATCTGCCGAGGAAGAACAGCTAATTATAGAGCGTTATATCGACAAGAACCCTCTCGAAAGACTTTCTCCTGTATGTTCCTTAGAAGATCTTATAGGCTTACAGCATGAGGTTACAAAAGTATATGTCCATGAAGATCTTCGTAATTACATCATTGCCATTGTACAGGCAACCAGAAACCATGAACAGATAGCATTAGGTATCAACCCAAGAGGTACTCTATGTTTGTTACACTGTGCACAGGCATATGCTTTTATCAATGGACGCGATTATGCCATTCCGGAAGATATCAAAACTCTTGCCAAACCTTGTCTGTGTCACCGTCTGCTCTCTTTTCATAATAGTGGCAGTCAGGCATTTGCTTCTTCCATACTAGATGAAATACTGGCCCGGATTCCGGTACCAACAGAACACTTTGAACGATAAAGGAGTATACCATGCAATATATCATTGCCATTGCACTTGCGATATTTCTATATTATATACAGGATTCTTATTACAAACGGCATTGGAATGACCAATTAACAGTTACGATCACCTACAATCAAACCTATGCCCATATCGGAGATACATTAGAATTGACCGAGATCATCCGGAATCAGAAACAGCTTCCTCTTTCCTTGCTCTATGTCAAATTCCGAACTTCCCGTTCCTTTATATTCGAACAAAGTTCAAGCACTGCCATTTCCGATTACTATTACCGAAATGACGCCTTTTCCATTCTTGGCAACCAGCAGATCACGCGGAAGCTTTCATTTCAGGTGACAAAGCGGGGCTATTATACCATTAATTCTGTGCATCTGGTGGCAAAAGACTTGTTTTTGATCAAAACGTATGCCACGGTCACAGAAAATGATACCTCTTTGTATGTATACCCGGGATTATTGCTAAACCATCAGGACATTCAATTGACCAACACGATTATAGGAGATATTCTGACACGTAATCTGTATGAAGATCCAATGTCTTTCCGTGGCATCCGCAATTACTGTTCCGGTGATTCCATGCGATATATCAACTGGAAAGCCACTGCGAAGAATTCTTCTTTACAGGTAAATACATTCTACGATACCCAGCAGGCTCATGTAATGCTGTTAGTCAATCTCGACACCCAAAAACCTGGTCATACGGAACGCTTGAAAGAATATATCCTAAGCGTTGCTGCAACTCTGATCCAACAATTAAACAATCATGGAGTATACATATCCCTACAGATCAATTCCAACGACTGTCTTACAGGTACCCCACTTTGCATTACAGAAGGAAGCGGAACAGAGCATTTACATAAACTATTTCAGGGAATTGCCCGAATGGATGTCAATTCTCCCGCAACTGATTTTTACCAACTATTGCACTCTGCTTCCGAACCGGACGGTTGTAACCAGACGTCTTATCTGATCCTGTCAAATGACCACAATACAGATCTTATTCGAGTCTGTGCCGCTTTGCAGCAGCAAGGAAAGAACCTTACATTTCTCTGCCCTGAATATGCCTCTTTTCTCCATACTGCAAATGTAACCTTAGACCATTTCTATTACTGGGAGATAACCAATGACAACGCATAACCTTACCGTTTACAAAAACATAAGCAGAATCTGCACCGTATGCCTTACCTACCTACTGGCTTTTCTGACTGCATTGACCATTTATGAAAAACAGATTCTAAAACCTTATTATCTGATTGGCATTCCTGTCATTCTGCTTGGAAATGCACTCATTGAGCGTTACTGTTTTCATCCATTGCTATATTTTGTATTACATGCGCTCTTTCTTCTTCCCATTGTATATATCCCTTATCCAAGCACATGCTATCGGATACTGTATATCGTCCTTTTTGTCTTTGAATTCAGCCATGCCTGTTATATCTGGCGTGCAGGAAGCGATCCTGCTTATAAAGAACTGCCGTGGTATCTGTTTCTTTTTGTAACCACACTCTATATTGGCGGATGGATTCTCCATCAGAATACCTTTGCTAATTGTGTATATTATATTGGTCTTTCCTTGATCCTTCTGCATTATATCCGGTATTTCATATTCGGATTATCCCAGATGTTTCAGGAAGCAGAACGCACAACCTCTATGCCAACAAGAAAGATTATGTTAACCAACACATTTCTTCTCGTTATGCTTCTGCTCCTCTTTTTACTATTGGGTCTGTTCATACAGGTTCTGCACCTGGATCATTTTCTCATAATAGTTGGAAATGCCCTTATAAAGTTATTTGGCGTTGTAATTCGCTTCTTTCTATATGTAATCGCACTGCTTCGCATGTTTTTATCCTCCGACACAAAGGAAAATGAGGCAGTTAAAGAAGAAGAGGCCTTGCAGCAAGCCATCCGGCAGATTCCCAAGACTCCGGTCTGGGCAGAGATTCTTACAGTTATCATAGAAATTGCTTTGGTCATATCTGCACTTTATGTACTATACCGGATCATCCGCTCTGCTATCCGTGCATTTCTTACCCGTTACACCAGTGACAACGATATTGTCATAACTTTGCACGACAAAGTAGAGAAAACAGAATCCGGCAATACCAACTCCTCTGTAGTACATCGTATTCAGGAATATTTTGATTCCAGTTACCGTGCAAAGATCCGACGTTTCTACCGTATAAAGATCCGGCAAAGCAAAGAACTTTCACTTCATCCTTCTGACACTCCGGCAGATATTGCCTGTCAGATGCAAAAGGTGTATGATGAAAATATTGACGATCTGACACAAGCATACGAAAAAGCAAGATATAGCAACAAGACCATTACGATAGAAGACGCACAAAAAGGAGGCATATTATGATCGACCAACAAATTCCTATTATACTAGCTTCTGCTTCTCCAAGAAGATCCGAATTACTAAAACAGGCAGGATTTTCTTTTACAGTCGTCCCCTCTACGATCGAGGAAACACGTACCGAAACTGTTCCCGGCCAACTTGCCGAAGATCTGGCATTTCAAAAAGCAAACGATGTCTATGAAACAGTGAAAGGAAATTATACCGATCAGGATTTCATGGTGATTGGTGCCGATACGATCGTATACTACGACGGCGAAGTTCTTGGCAAACCGGCAGACGAACAGGAAGCATTTGATATGTTAAAACTTCTGTCTGACCGCACACATCAGGTATATACCGGACTTGCTATTATATTAAAAAAAGATGGTGAAAAACAGATTCATCTGCTACATGAACGTACAGATGTAACATTTTATCCAATTTCTGATGAGGAATTAAAAGATTACATCGCCACCGGTGATCCACTAGACAAAGCCGGTGCCTATGGCATTCAGGGTGCTTTTGCTGTTCATGTCAAAGAAATCAAAGGAGACTACAACAATGTGGTCGGGTTGCCAATTGCAAGACTTTACCAGACAATCAGAGATTAAATATGCAGTATTAAAGGCATAGCAGATGCTCTTCATTGAGACCTCTGCTATGCCTTTTGTATATTCTATCAGTCCTCCCCGTTACGATCCAGATATGCCCGTATCTCCTGATTCACGCGTTCGACGTCCTCCCGCAGTTCTCTTGCAGACATAACAATACAATTCTGCCCCCGGGTAATCAATTGTACCAGCCCATCCGAAGTAGCAACCGTTACATAATAATCTTTCGAGATCTGATGTGTTAATTTCTCAATGTAGGAATCCGCGGTCTCTGCCTCTTTGGTATACACAACATGAATATTGTGATAATCAAACATCTCCCCTAAATTCCCTTTTACCTTATATGCATCAAATACCACGATCACTTCGTACTTCAGAAACCCCTGATAGTTACAAAGAATATCCAGCAGCTTCATGCGGGCACCTTCTAAGTTATCTTCAATCAGACAGGATAATTCATCCCATGCATGTACAATGTTATATCCATCTACGATCAGATAGCGTTCTTTATATCTTGGAACAGGCTGTGGCTTATAACGATAGACCGGTGCCTTATTCTGCTTCTTATAATAATGTTTCGATGCTCTTTCATTCGCATGATACGTCCGGTTAAGAATCTCTTCAATCTGTTCTTCATCAATCGACTGTTCCACAACACCTGCTGTCATGTTCTTCGATACCCAGACCTCATCCTGTCTCTTTTCCGGGTGCAACACACTATCCACATGCATATATTCATTTACCTGATCCCACGGAACAATAAATCCGGCTCCATGTGCACAGAATACAGAAGAGGCAGGATTTAACACATCTTCCTCTGCGTGGTAACCACTTGCAACAATGACATCTTCTGCATTATGACAAGGTCCATACCCATCTAAAACACAATTGAGACTTCCCCGTCCCTTTGTATATGAATTCATCGTCACCTGATAATTCTGCATGGTCGCAACCGGCACCTTTCCACTTAATACAGCCATCTCCGTTCCTAATTCCGGCTGTGAAAATGTACCTTGCATATTCTCTACATCCATCATGGCTCGTCCTATCATATCCGCAGGAACCTCTAAGCGGAATGCATAGTAAGGCTCTAACAGCACATTCTCGGCCTGCATCAGCCCCTGACGTACCGCACGATAAGTAGCCTGCCGAAAATCCCCACCTTCGGTATGTTTGGTATGTGCCCTTCCAGACACTACTGTTATCCGCATATCTGTAATTGTTGATCCTGTCAACACACCAACATGCTCTCTCTCTTCCAGATGCGTAAGGATCAGTCGCTGCCAATTCTTATCTAACACATCTTCGCTGCAGTCTGCAAGAAACTGCATTCCACTTCCCGGCTCTCCCGGTTCCATCAACAGATGTACCTCTGCATAATGCCGCAGCGGTTCAAAATGTCCTACCCCTTCTACCGTATTTGCTATTGTTTCTTTATATACAATCTGCCCCACGCCAAAATGCACATCCACCTGATATCGTTCTGCGATCATTTTGCGCAATATCTCAATCTGAACCTCCCCCATTAATTTCACCTGAATGGATGCCGTATCTTCTCTCCACAACACATGCAACTCCGGTTCTTCTTCCTCTAATTCCTTCATGAGCGGTAACATTCTGGCAGCATCCATATCATCCGGCAATTCCACTTCATAGGTAAGCACAGGCTCTAACAATGGCAATTCTGCATCCTGATCAACTCCCAATCCCTGCCCCGGACGTGTCGTAGTAAGTCCAGTCACTGCACAGATCATTCCTGCAGATGCTTGCTGTACTGCTTCATATTTCTCTCCAGAATACAAACGAATCTGATTCACTTTCTCATTATTCAATCCCAAAGAATCCTTGACCCGCAGCGTCCCACTCGTAATCTTCAGATACGACAAACGGTTTCCCTGTGCATCCCTTGCAATCTTATATACCCTTGCACCAAACTGATCTGCTGTCTGTGGCTTACTCACATAACGACACACCGCATCCAACAGTTCCTTAATTCCCCATTGTTTCAGAGCAGATCCGAAAAAACAAGGGAACACTTTTCTAGACTTCAATAGGCTGCACACGTCATCCTCGCCCACTTCTTCCCCTTCTAAATACCGTTCCATAACAGTCTCATCGCATACAGCAATCTCTTCCCGCCATATATCATCTCCTGTATCTGTAAAATCTACAATACGGTCATTCAGTTGTTCTTTTAATTCCTGCATCAGACGATTCTTATCCGCTGCAGGCTGATCCATCTTATTAATAAATAAAAAAACAGGAATCTGATACCGTTCCAACAATCTCCAAAGTGTTCTTGTATGCCCCTGTACACCATCCGAGCCACTGATCACTAATATTGCGTAATCCATTACCCATAATGCACGTTCCATCTCTGCCGAAAAATCCACATGTCCCGGTGTATCCACCAGTGTGATAACCGCATCCTCATATTGCAGGATTGCCTGCTTGGAAAATATTGTAATTCCTCTTTCCCTCTCTAATTCCTCTGTATCTAAAAATGCGTCCTGATTATCAACCCGTCCCGGTCTTGCTATCATTCCACTCTCATACAACAGACTTTCCGATAATGTTGTCTTACCTGCATCCACATGGGCAAGTATGCCTACGCAAATCCGCTTTTTCTCTCCCATGCACAAACTCCTCTCTAAACTACATTCCTCTTCTACAGCGTAAGTCAACGGACGTGCGAAACATGCAGGCTGTGAAATCGGTTGATTGGGATATAACATATCATCGCAGGCACGCTCGCGCTACGACTCGTACGCAGCAGTACTAAGGCTCGAAAATACCTCGCCTAGTACTGGCGTACTCC
>QWCE01000853.1_pt1 | contig 53063 bp, 43 predicted proteins | sample 1972531 | NCBI WGS metagenome assembly QWCE01 (sample SAMN09866716, study PRJNA288562) | Human gut metagenome isolate term4_stool, whole genome shotgun sequencing...
GGATATGAGAAACTTGATTTACAGACGGCAGAATATCATAAGCTCATTTCTTATTTTGAGCAGATGATGAAATAACGGCGGCTAAGCGCAAATCTCGCTGCCGTTTCTGAAGGTTATGCGGATATCTTCTTTGCTGAATACCGTGATGTGATCTACAAGAGCACAGAAGCTCTGTTCCAATCTCTTGAAAGCTATTAAGAATCTCATCTTTATTCTCTATGAGCTTGTTGGTCGCATAAAGGACGGCAGCTTTTAGCTCTTCATCAGTAAGATGCATTCCGTTTTTGCAGGGAGAGTTTTTCTTGCCGTGCCTGTTGCATTGCCAGATGGCCTGCTTGTGTTTGTCGTTGGAATGCCAGACTTTTGAGATGTATGATGAGATCTGCCAAGCCCTGTCTGCGGATGAGGACCTGAAAGCTATGATCCGCCAAGCTTTAACTCCCTCTTGCTATCCGGATCCGGCCATGAGGACAGCGACAATTGATTTCGGCTATTATCTGGCCAATTTCTACCGGGAAGAGAATTCCCTTCAAGAGACGGTTCTCAATGAGAAGGTTTTCAGTGGGAAGGTATATACAAAAGAAGATTTCCTGGATGAGGTCTATATGACAGCGGACCGCTATGATTCTCTGGAAGCCCTGGTTCGAAATAAAATGAATGTGATCCTCCAGGGGCCACCGGGGGTGGGGAAGACCTTCACGGCCAAAAAGCTGGCCTATGCCATGATGGGCCAGGTGGATGAGTCCCGGATCGAGATGGTCCAGTTCCACCAGAATTATTCCTATGAGGACTTTGTCATGGGTTACCGGCCGGATGGGGCGGGCTTCAAGCTGACCGATGGGATCTTCTACCGCTTCTGTCAGATGGCGGCCAGTCACCCGGATCAGGAATATTTTTTCATTATTGATGAAATCAACCGGGGGAACATGAGTAAGATTTTCGGTGAATTGCTCATGCTCATCGAAAAGGATTACAGGGGAAAGGAGATTACCCTGGCTTATAGCGGTTTTCCTTTTTCCGTCCCGGACAACCTCTATCTCATTGGCATGATGAACACCGCGGACCGGAGCCTGGCCATGATCGACTATGCCCTCCGCCGGCGGTTCAGCTTCTTTGACCTGGGCCCGGGCTTTGATTCTGAGGGTTTCACCAAGTATCAGAGGTCATTGGCCGACAAAACCTTTGATCGGCTGATTAACCAGGTTAAAATTTTGAATGAAGAGATTGCGGAAGACCGGTCTCTGGGACCCGGATTCCGGATTGGTCACAGTTATTTCTGTGGACGAGAAGAAATCGGCGCTGATGAGGGATGGATCCGGTCGCTTGTGGATTTTGACCTGATTCCTATGCTCAGCGAATACTGGTTTGATGAGCCGGCCAAGCGGGACCGGTGGGAAATGAACCTGCGTGGTGTCTTTGATGACTAAGGATAAGACCATCTTCATAAAAAACATCTACTATATGCTATCCTATGCCTTCCAGGTCCTTAGGAATTCCAACTATGACAGTTTGGACTCCGAACCTTTTGACCATGCCCAGGACCTCTTTGCCGCCATCCTTGCCAAGGGTCTGGGAAGGCAGGTCAAGCAGGGGCTCTACCTGGAGTACACCGGCAAGGAGGAGGACCTTACGGTCATGCGAGGGAAGCTGGATGTCGCCGGAACCATCCGGAATAGGATCCAGCGGAAGCAGGACCTGGCCTGCGAATTTGATGAACTGTCGGAAAACAACCTCTACAACCGGATCCTGAAGACCACCCTCCATTACCTGGTCCGGGATGAGGGGGTTGATGTAGAGAGGAAGCGGGCACTCAGGAAAATCCTCGTTTTCTTCGACCGGGTTGAAATGGTGAACCCGTTGGAAATCGCCTGGTCAAGGCTTCAATACCTTCGAAACAATGGAAGCTATGAGCTCCTCATCAATATTTGCTACTTCGTTCTGGATGGGATGGTCCAGACCACGGACAAGGGGGACTACTGCCTCATGTCCTTCTCCGATGATCAAATGGCCAAACTCTATGAGCACTTTATCCTGGAATACTACCGCTGCCACCATGCCTACCTGAATGAGGTGAAGGCGGGGCAGGTGAAGTGGGATCTTTCCGGTGAAGAGGAAGATTCTATGGTCCGCTTCTTGCCTCGTATGCAGACGGATGTCTTCCTCCGGATGGGAGAAAGGGTCCTCATTATCGACGCCAAGTTCTACAGCAAGACTATGCATACCCGGTACGACAAGCGGAGCCTCCGTTCGGACCATCTCTATCAAATGTTTGCCTATGTGAAGAACCAAGACAAGGAGAGGACCGGGAATGTGGCAGGCCTCATTCTCTATGCCAAGACGGATGAGGCCCTCACGCCGGACTGCCTATTCGATATTGGTGGAAACGTGATCGGAGCCAAAACCTTGGACTTGAATGTGGATTTCCGGGAGATTGCCGGACAGCTGGATCAAATCGTGGAGGACTTCCTTATTTCAAGTGAAGTTAATAAGTTGAAATAAGGAAACCATATTGGAATCAGTATTTTAATATTTGAAAAAAAACTTCCCCCATTTCTGGGGGAAGATTTCTAGCTATCTTTTTTTACCAATTCACCGGTTTCCAAATTGTATTCATATTCAACGTCTTTACCAGCCTCGGTTTTTACTTCAATATCCAATTGATTGTAGGATCCGCTTTCCTCAAAATCAACCGAATAGGAATCCAGGTAATAATCTTGGCCTGCGTCTTGAAGAGCATTTTCAATGAGCTCGTCGACTTTTGATAGTAAAGATAAATCAATCGCCTTATTTTCTGAAGTTCGGTCTTTTTCAGCCTCTTCCTTGATCATCGATCCATCCTTGGCGGAAATTTTTATATCATATTCATGAGTCTCATCAAAGCCTTCAATTTTATATTGGGCGCTTTTCGTTTCCCTTTCAAAGCTGATTTCCTCGATGCTTGCACCGGGATACTTGTCTGTAAATACCTTTACGGCATCGGCTAAGCCGATCATATCATCGTCTGTCTGGCTTTCTGCCTGGCTTTCCATCTGACTTTCTGCCTGGGTACTCGCCTCCGCTGGGTTGGGAGTATCAGCTGGCTTCTGGCAGCCTACCAATCCTAGGGCCAGGGCGAACAATACAATTAATTTCTTCATTCAATCATCCTTTCTTATTTATGTTTCTTGCTATACCTACCCAGGACTAGGGAATTTTACACGATGATGTAAGTCCTACTCCTCACAACTGTTTTGTTTTGTTGTTCGTGTTGGTTTCTGAAAAATGAGTAAACCACCACTAGATATTCTTATAGGTAATAGTGTTGATTTGCCCAAAAACGCCCGACCACCACTATTCTTCTCCCATATCTCTCCAAAAATATAGTGTTGATTTGCCCAAAAACGGGCAACCACCACTATTCTTCCCCCAAAATCTCCTCAAAACATAGTGTTGATTTGCCCAAAAACAACCAACCACCACTATTCTTCCCTCAAATCTCCCGCAAAACATCGTGTTGATTTGCCAAAAAACGTCCAACCAACACTAGTCTTTCCCCCAAATCACCCCCAAAAACATAGTGTTGATTTGCCCAAAAACGGCCAACCAACACTATTCTTCTCCCATATCTTTCCAAAAATATAGTGTTGGTTGGCCCAAAAAGGCCCAACCAACACGACGACCACCATCATAACATGTAATGTAGTAAGACATATGTGACACTTTCAACAAAATAAAAAGAGGTGCTCTGATACAATGTGTTTGACCAAAAACCCGTTGCATCGAAAGGAGCACCTCTTGGGTAAGATTATAACTGAAGAAATGAGATACCGTCAAAAACTCTGTGAATATGCGTTAAAGCACGGCGTGACCAAAGCAGCACGCAGGTATCATACCTACCGGCAATTTGTATATCGCCAACTGGAGAGATATGACAGAACAGCCAGAAGTTTGGCTCTTCGCTCAAGAAGACCAAAAACAAGCCCTACCGCCCATCGGGAAGAAGAACTATGTCTAATACGTCGTATGCTGAAACGAAACGGCGTATATGGCCTGGCGGAAGTGTACGTACGCTGTCAATCGAAAGGATACACCCGGTCTTTTGAAAGCATGTGTCGCCAAATTCGACAGAAGGGCTATCGAAAAGTGCAATGTCACCGAAAGAGTTATACACGTCATGAAGGCCTTGATGGGAAGTTTCCGGGAGATAAAGTGCAAATTGACATTAAATATGTACCAAAAGAATGCATCCGCTTTCCGAGCTATGGACTACAGTATTACCAGATCACTGCCATTGATGAATTCAGTCGAAAGCGTGTTCTAAAAATCGTTGAGGAGAAGTCGACCTATGAGACGACAAAATTTTTAGAGGATTTAGAAGAAAGAATGGGATTTCCTATTTACACCATTCAGGTGGACAACGGTTACGAGTTTGTTAATGATGTAGACCGAACGAGTCGGGAAAGTCGCTTTGAACTAGCGGTTAAGAAGAAAGGCTGGGAACTTAGAAGAACAAGACCCTATTCTCCATGGCAAAATGGAAAGGTGGAACGAAGCCACCGAGAGGATGGGAAAATTCTTTACAGTCGACATGTCTTCACAAGAAAAAAAGATCTCATTGAGAAGGTAAAAAAACATGAACTACGTTACAATACAACCGCCAAATACGTTCTGAATTTCAAAAGCCCGGAACAGGTTGTGCAAGAGTATTTTGAAGCCGTAGTTGCTTAGGCGATTGCTTTTTCCGGGCGAAAAGGATAGGTGCTTCCTTTCTCCTCGTCAAGGGACGCTCCCTTTGGTCGCTCTTCGCCCTTGACCCGTCGAAAAGGAAGCACCTGGAAAAGAATTGCCGGAAAAAACTAAATGTGTCAGAGCCTTGTGCTGAATGTGTAACATATGTCTTGACAGTTAAGACCAACACGACGACCACCATCATAACAAACATTGACAATGCCTGAGGAAAAGACTACACTATACATGGTACAAATCCAATATTCTTCAGGGCGGGGTGGAAGTCCCCACCGGCGGTAGAGCCCGCGAGCCGAGAGGCCGATTCGGTGAAATTCCGAAGCCGACAGTACAGTCTGGATGGAAGAAGATGGGGATGCCCCCTGCTCTGGAATCTTCGGATTCCGTTTTTTTATGGGGCCCCATGAGAGGCATGAGCCTCGCCATGCAAAAGACAAAGATGACGCCCGAGAGGATTCTCGGGCGTTTTTTATTGAAAGGAGGACCCTTGGAAGAAAAGTACATGAAGCGGGCTATCGAATTGGCCCAAAAGGGAGTGGGCTGGGTCTCGCCCAACCCCCTGGTGGGGGCCGTCCTGGTCAAGGAGGGCCGGATAATTGGCGAGGGCTACCACCACCGCCATGGGGACCTCCATGCGGAAAGGGAGGCCCTCAAGGACTGTCGGGAGAGGGGGGAGGACCCCCGGGGGGCGACCATCTATGTCACTTTGGAGCCCTGCTGCCATACGGGAAGCCAGCCCCCTTGCACGGAAGCCCTCATGGAAGCCGGGATCGCCCGCCTGGTCTGCGGGTCGGATGACCCCAATCCCAAGGTGGCCGGCAAGGGCTTTCGGATCCTGGAAGAGGCAGGGGTGGAGGTCCATCGAGGCTTCCTTAAGGAGGACTGCGACGGCCTCAACGAGATCTTCTTCCACTATATCCAAACGGGGCGGCCCTACGTCGCCCTGAAATACGCCATGACCCTGGACGGGAAGATCGCCAGTCGGACGGGGGACTCCCGAGGGATTTCCTCCATGGAGGCCAACCGTTGGGTCCATGGCCTCCGCCACCGCTACCGGGGGATATTGGTGGGCATCGGGACGGTCCTGGTTGATGACCCCCTTCTGACCTGCCGCCTGGAAGGGGGGAGGAGCCCGGTACGGGTCATCCTGGATTCGGACCTCCGGATCCCCATGGAGTCCCGATTGGTCAAGACGGCCAAAGAAGTCCCCACCATCCTGGCCTGCCTGGAAGGAGTTCCGACGGAAAAGAAGGAAGTCCTAGAGAAGGCAGGGGCCCAAGTTCTGACCTTCCCCGATAAGGAGGGCCGGATCCCCCTGGCAGACCTCCTGGACCGGTTAGGAAAAGAGGGGATCGACTCCCTCCTGGTGGAGGGAGGATCGGAGGTCCATGCCTCCTTCCTGGACAAGCCCGCCCTAGTCCAAAAGGTCTACACCATTGTTGCTCCCAAGCTCCTGGGAGGGCGGGAGGCCAAGACCCCGGTCGGGGGATTGGGCCTGGAGAAAATCGCCCAAGCCCTTCCCTTGGAATTCCATGAGGTCCAACGAATGGGGCCGGACCTGGTTATAGAAAGCAGGTTGTCATGTTCACCGGAATAATCGAAGAAATCGGCCGGATCAAGGCCATCCGCCGGGGCCGGGCCTCGGCGGAGTTGGAGATCGCTGCTAAGAAGGTCCTGGGGGACGTTCAAGTGGGAGATTCCATCGCCACCAACGGGATCTGCCTGACCGTCACCGGCTTTTCACCCACCTCATTCCGGGCCGATGTCATGCATGAGACCCTCAACCGAACGGCCTTCCAAAGCCTCAAGGTGGGATCTCCGGTTAACCTGGAGCGGGCCATGGTAGCCAATGGACGCTTTGGAGGCCATATGGTCTCCGGTCACATCGACGGGACGGGGGAAATCATGGTCTTGGAGGAGGACGACAATGCCCTTTGGGTCACCATCGGAACCGGGCCGGACATCCTCCGCTATATTGTAGAAAAGGGGTCGATCGCTATCGATGGGGTATCCTTGACGGTGGCCACGGTAGGGGCGGACCGCTTCCAGGTCTCCCTGATCCCCCATAGCCTCAAGGAAACCAACCTCCAATACAAAAAGAAGGGGGACCCGGTCAACCTGGAGTGCGATATGGTGGCCAAGTATGTGGAAAAATTTTTATCAAAAGCCGCAGGAGAAGGAGGCGGGGAGGGGGGACCAGGCCTGACCCGGGAATTTCTTTTGCGGAATGGATTTTAGGAGAAGGCGGCCGGTCCCCGGACCTAGGCTGAAAGAAGAGTGAAAGAGAGGAAATAGAATGGGTGAACACCATATCGATGTTGACATGAACCGCTTCGATGAGGAGCCGATTAAAGATGTGAAGAAGAGCCTGACCAAGGTGGATGAGGCCTTGAAGGATTTGCGGGAAGGAAAGATCATCCTGGTCATCGATGACCCCGACCGGGAGAATGAGGGGGATCTGGTCTGTGCAGCAGAATCCTGCACGACGGAGAATATGAACTTCATGGCTTCCTATGCCAAGGGCCTGATCTGCATGCCCATGTCCAAGGAATACGTCAACCGCCTCCTCCTTCCCCAGATGGTCACCGATAACACGGATAACCATGAGACGGCCTTCACCGTTTCTATTGACCATGTGGATACGACGACCGGAATCTCGGCGGAAGAGCGGGCCTATACGGCCAGGAAGGTAGCTGATCCCGAGGCTAAACCCCAGGACTTCCGCCGACCGGGCCATATGTTCCCCCTCCTCTCCAAGCCCCATGGAGTCATGGAGCGGGATGGCCACACCGAAGCTACAGTTGACCTCATGCGGATGTCCGGTCTCAAGGAAGTGGGTCTTTGCTGCGAAATCATGCGGGAAGACGGGACCATGATGCGGACCCGGGAACTGGTGGATTTCGCTGAGGACCATGGCTTGACGGTCATCTCCATCAAGGAAATCCAGGAATACCGGAAGCGGAATGAATCCTTTGTTGAGTGCATCGCCGACGCCACCCTCCCCACCAAGCACGGGGACTTCCGGGCCCTGGGCTACCGGAACCTCCTGAACGGGGAACACCACGTCGCCCTGGTCAAGGGGGAGATTGGAGACGGGAAGGATGTCCTCTGCCGGGTCCACTCCGAATGCCTGACCGGGGATGCTTTCGGGTCCATGCGGTGCGACTGCGGGGACCAGCTGGCCCACGCCATGGAAATGGTCAGCAAGGAAGGTCGGGGGGTTGTCCTCTACATGCGCCAGGAAGGGCGGGGGATCGGCCTCCTCAACAAGCTCAAGGCCTATGCCCTCCAGGATGAGGGGATGGACACCTACGATGCCAACCTGGCCCTGGGCTTCCCGGCCGATGCCCGTGAATACTACATCGGGGCCCAGATTCTTCATGACCTGGGTTGCAAGACCCTCCGCCTCATGACCAACAACCCCGATAAGGTCTACCAACTGGAGGAATATGGCCTGGAAATTGAGGAGCGGGTCCCCATCCAAATCCATGCCAATGAGACGGATAAGTTCTATTTGGAGACAAAAAGAGACAGGATGGGACATATCCTGGACTTATAAAGATAGTAATGGGAGAGAATAGGACTCCGGCCGGACAGGCCGGGATCCATGGAGTCAGATCATGAACCGGCCGAGGGCCAAGGAGAAAAAAGATGAGAGTGTATGAAGGATCCTATGTTGTCAAAGGAAAAAAGTTCGGTATTGTAGTTGCCCGTTTTAATGAATTTATCACCTCCAAGCTACTGTCGGGGGCAGTTGATGCCCTCCAACGCCATGACGTGAACGAAGAAGATATTGATATGGCCTGGGTGCCAGGAGCCTTTGAAATTCCTCTGGCGGCCAAGAAGATGGCTAAATCGGGTAAGTATGATGCTGTTATCTGCCTGGGCGCCGTGATCCGGGGAGCCACCTCCCACTATGACTACGTCTGCAACGAAGTCGCCAAGGGTGTGGCTCAGGTGGGACTCCAAACGGAGATCCCTGTCGCTTTTGGTGTCGTGACCACGGAGAACATTGAGCAAGCCATTGAAAGAGCCGGGACTAAGGCCGGGAATAAGGGCTACGATGCCGCCATGTCCGCCATGGAGATGGTCTCCCTCCTGGGTAACCTGGAAGGATAAAAAGATTTCCACCCAGACCAAGCCCGCTTCTGTTGGAAAAGAGAATGTCATGAATCAACAATCAGCACTGATCGCCATGTCCGGGGGGGTGGACTCCTCGGTCGCGGCCTATTTAATGAAAGAACAAGGCTATGACTGCGTAGGGGGGACCATGCGTCTCCACAACCAGGGGGAGCTGACCTTCTCCAAGGTTCATCTCTGCTCCTCCCCCAAGGATATTGAGGATGCGGAGGCCATCGCCGACAAGCTGGGTATGCCCTACCATGTTTTCAACTTCATGGATGATTTTGAAGAAAAGATCATCGACCCCTTTATCGAAGCCTATGAGGTGGGACGGACCCCCAACCCCTGTGTCCGCTGCAACAAGTTCATGAAGTTCGACCGCCTCCACCAAAAGGCCCGGGAATTGGGGCTCTACTACCTGGCCACGGGCCACTATGCCCAGGTGGAGGAAAGGGAAGGGGTCTTCTTTCTTAAGAAGGCAGCGGATCCCTCTAAGGACCAGTCCTACGTCCTCTATAACCTGACCCAGGACCAGCTGGCCCACACCCTCTTTCCCTTGGGCGGGATGTCCAAAAGCCAAACCCGGGTCATCGCCGATCGAGCCGGCTTTATCAATGCGGATAAGCCGGATTCCATGGATATCTGCTTCGTCCCCGATGGGGATTACGCCCGGGTCATCGAAGAGCGGACCGGACGGACCTATCCCGAAGGGGATTTCGTGACCAAGGAAGGAGAGGTCCTGGGCCGCCACAAGGGGATCATCCACTACACCATCGGCCAAAGGCGGGGTCTAGGCATCGCTTCGGCCAAACCCCTCTATGTCCTCTCCATTGACCCCCTGAAGAACCGGGTCATCCTGGGTCACCGGGAGGACCTCTTTTCCAGCCGGGTTCTGGTGGAAGGGGTCCACTGGATCAGCGGAAAGGCCCGCTCAATTCCCTTCACCTGCAAGGCCAAACTCCGCTACCGCCAGCAGGAGGAGGCCTGCCGGGTTACCCCCCTGGAAGACGGAGCCGTGACCCTGGATTTTGACCGGCCCCAGCGGGCCGTCACCCCCGGCCAGGCCGCCGTCTTCTATGACGGGGACTACGTCCTCGGTGGGGGAACCATCGTTCAGTAAATTGTCCCTCGAACGTCAGGAGTTTTCATGACTAGGAGTTTATCCATTGCTTTCGCCTATGTGGGCGTTTTAACCGGAGCGGGCCTGGCTTCCGGCCAGGAACTCCTCCAATATTTTACGGCCTTCGGAAAGGCCGGCCTCGTCGGCATCATCGTGGTCGGCTTCTTGCACACCTTTCTCGGAGCCATGATCCTCCAGCTGGGGTCCTACTTTCAGGCTTCGGAGCACGATGAGGTTCTCCAGGAGATCACCCATCCCTGGATCAACCGCTTCCTTGACCTGGCCCTGGTTCTCACCTGCTTTGTCATCGGCTTCGTCATGATTGCCGGGGCAGGAGCCAATCTCAACCAGCAATTCGGCCTACCGGTTTGGCTGGGCTCGGCCCTATGTGCGGGCCTGGTCATCTTGGTGGGCCACCTGGATTTTGACAAGGTCCAAGCTATTATTGGCTCTTTCACCATCCTCATTATCGGCTTTATCGGCCTGGCGGCCATCTATACCTTCCTGAATATGGAAGGGGATTTCTTCGCCAATGAGGCTCTGGCCAGGAGCCTACCCACCACCCTGCCCAACATCTGGGTTTCGGTCATCAACTACTTTTCCATGTGTTTTATTACCGGAGCTTCTATGGCCATTGTTCTGGGCGGAAATGCCTTTCATCTCAAGGAAGCCGGCCGGGGAGGTCTGGTTGGTGGCCTGATTGTCGGCCTGATCGGGATTGTCATTGCCATGGTTTTGTATGTACGCTTGGATCAGGTCATGGGTTCCGACATCCCCATGTTGAAGCTGGTGGAAGAGATCTCACCCATCCTGGGCTTTCTGATGTCCCTGGTCATCTATGCCATGATCTTCAACACCGCCATGGGCCTCTACTACGCCCTTGCCCGCCGCTTCTCCGGTGACCGGCCCCGAAAGTTTTCCCTGGTCCTGATCGGCCTGGTCCTTGTCGGCTTTGCCCTCTCCTTTGTGGGCTTCAAGACCCTTATCGCCTACATGTATCCCATGCTGGGCTATATCGGCCTCCTCCTCATCGGCGTAGTGGTTTGGGCCTGGATGTCCCACCGGGGGACCATCCGGGTGGAGACGGGACGACGGTCCCTCATCATGGACCTGAGTAAAAAACACTTCGATGACAACCAATCCTTAAACCGTCGAGAATACCGGATTCTCAACTTTCTTATCCGAAAATCCAACCTGGATGACCGGGAAGTCCGAGAGACAGTCCGGGATTTGGTTGAAGAAGAAAAAGAAGAGGACCGGGAGGAATAATCCCCCGGTTCTCTTCTTTTTTTTACCCGGGCATTTTGAAAAAAATCTATTAAGAGTGAATTGCTTGGGTATAATAATAAGGCTTACAAAGGAGAAAGACCTTTTGTAAGGGCTATTATTCATTGATTGTTGAATGTATTTGGAATTTGAGGATTTTTCCTCAAGGGTGAAAAAAGATTTGGAGGTAAGTATGGGACTTTTATCTTGGATTATTATTGGTGCTTTAGCCGGTTGGATCGGCTCAAAGATTATGGGCATGGATGCTGAAATGGGCGGGATGGCCAACATTCTCGTCGGTATCCTCGGTGGTGTAGTCGGTGGTTGGATTATGTCTGCTATCGGTAAGACCGGAGTTCAGGGATTCTCCATCTGGTCCTTCCTCGTTGCCCTCGTCGGTTCTTGTGTTTGCCTTTTCATCTACAAGGCCATCCGCAAGTAAATCGAACCGGTAGAAAAGCCGGCATCCCTCTTTGGGATGCCGGCTTTTTTTATTTTTCCTTATAATAGGCGACAGCCAGCTGGGTCCGGTCTCGAAGGTCTAATTTCTCCAATATGATGGAGAGGTAATTTCTTATGGTTCCCTCTGAAAGAAAAAGGGCTTGAGCCATTTCTTTATTATTTTTGCCCTGGGCAACCATTTCCACTAATTCCCACTCTTTTTCGGTCAGGTCGTGAAAAAATGGTCTTTGTTCAAGGCGATTAGGAACATGGTTGATCAGGTCGGGGATTTTTTCGGCAATGGCATCCCCGAAAACCCGGGAGCCCTCTTGAATCGCATAAATGGCAGGGAGGAGGCCCCGGACATCCGACTTAACCAGGTAGCCCCTGGCACCCAGGCGGAGGGCTTGGATGATGTAATCATCATCCAGGAAGGTGGTCAGGAAGAGGACCTTGGCTTCGGGGTCTTTTTCACGGATGAGCCGGCAGGCTTCCAGCCCGTCCATATCCTTCATCCGGATGTCCATGAGGAGGAGGTCCGGCCGGTGGACCTCATAGAGGCTGACCGCCTCCTTCCCGTCATTTCCCCGGGCCACAACCCGGATAGGGAGACCCTCCTTCTTTGATTGGGATTCTGCAATAAGGGATAGGCTTTGGCAGACGATGGGATCGTCGTCAACAATCACAATACGAATCATAGGATCTCCTTTCCCGGGGACTCTTCCCGGGGGACCTGGATGAAGATGTGGAAGCCGTTCTCCTGGTTGATTTTCATGCTGCCACCAAGAGAAAGAACCCCTTCCTTCATGGACAAAAGGCCCATACCGGAATTGCCGGGCTCTTTTTCTTTTTCACCCTCCCGCTTTCCGTTATCCCAGAGAAGGAGGAGGTATTGGTCGTTGTATTGCTTGAGACTCAGGTCAAAACGGCTGGCCCGGGAGTGCTTGGCCGTATTTTGAAGTGCCTCGCTGGCCGAAAGAAGGATGAAATAGTGGAGGGAGGGGCCGGGCTGGTCCTGGATTTTTATATCCAGGTGGACGGGACAGAAGGTGTAGTTTTCCGCCAGTTTCTGGAGTTGGCTTTCGATGGAGAGGGATTGGTCCCGCATGGCATGGACCGACCGCCGGACCTGGTCCAGGGCCCCTTCCACCTGCTTGCGGACACCGGCGAGGGAGGAGGGGTCATCCATTGTTGCCTCCAGAGCCGCCAATTGGAGGATGGTCCCGGTAAGCTTGTGCCCCACAGAATCATGGATTTCCCGGGCGATCCGGTTCCGCTCCTCAAGGACGGCATTGCGCTTGTTGACCAGGGACCGTGTTTGGCTTTCCAGGTAGGCAGTCTGGAGTCGGCGGATCCGGCCTTCATAGTCATCCACCATGGCCAGGAGCTTGTCCTTTCTTTCCTGGCTTTCCACCGCCTCCCGGTGAAGATAGTGGGCGGTGAGGGTGAGGAGGAACCAATAGAGGTAGGAAAGAGGGTGGGTCAGGTGGAAGAAGAAAGCCAGGCCAAAGAAGATCAGGGGAAGTTTTCCCAGGGGGACCAGGAAGGGGAGGGAGGGGAGGAGGGCCAGGCAGGAAGGAAAGGGGACGGCCAGGCCAAGAAGGGCAAGATAGGCCAGGTGGGGGGCCAGGGAGGAGAGAGAAAGCCATTGACCGGCATAAAAAAGGAGGCCGGAGGCCAGGGTCAGACCATAAAGAAAGGCCATGGAAGGGGGAGTGGAAGAGAGGAGAAAAGAAGAGCTAAGGGATAAAAACAGGACGATTAACCAGGCAAATAAGCTTTTCTTCATGGCTTTTTCTCTCTTTCTTTTCAACACCCTACACCAGTATTTTACGAAAAGACCTGACATTTGTCACATCCTTTTGTGACCTTTTGAACTGGGCAGGGGGAAGGGGCACCAATATAATAATCATGAATCCACCGTCAACAAATTTTGACTATAAAGGGGGCAAGGATGAAGGAAGCTGTCAACCATCCCGAAGAATCAACCAAGGCCATTGAAATTGAGGATTTGGTCAAACGCTACAAGGAACTGGTAGCCATTAATCACCTGTCTTTAACCATCCAAGAGGGCGAGATCTTTGGACTCCTGGGGCCTAACGGGTCCGGCAAGTCCACCCTCATCCATTCCGTTTTGTCGCTTCTCTCCTACGATCACGGGAAGATCCGGATTTTTGGCCAACCTATGCATCCGGACGCCTTAGCGATCAAAAAGGACATTGGCCTGGTCCCCCAGGACATCGCCCTCTATGAGGAGCTGACCGTTTTTGAAAATATCGACCTCTTCTGTGGCCTCTATATTTCCGATGCCAAGAAGAGGCGGGAATTGGTGGATGCCGCCATCGCCTTTGTCCACCTGGAGGATTTCCGGAAATTCCGTCCGGCCCAGCTTTCCGGCGGGCTCAAGCGCCGGCTCAACCTGGCCTGCGGGATCGCCCACCAGCCCAAGCTCATCTTTCTGGATGAGCCGACCGTGGCCGTTGACCCACAGTCCAGAAACCAGATCCTGGAAGGGATCAAGGAGCTCAACCGTCAGGGGGCAACGGTAGTCTATACCACCCACTACATGGAGGAGGTGGAATTCCTTTGCGACCGTCTGGCGATACTGGACCACGGCCAGATCATTGCCCAGGGAACCATCGATGACGTTTTAGCCATGTCCTCGATTGGGGAGACCATCGAAATCGTCTCTTTCGATTTGCCCCAAGGCTTTATTGACGAGGTCAGGCAGGATCCCGAGGTCCTCACTTCATCTTTTCATGAAGGCAAACTCAGCTTAAAGATGAAGGCCGGATCCGACCGGCTCATGAACCTGATCCACCGGATGGAGGAGGAAGGGATCAACCCGCTTTCTGTCACTTCCCGCCGTCCCTCTCTCAACGATGTCTTCCTGGAAATCACCGGAAAGGAGCTTCGTGACCATGCTTAGAATGATGTCCTACAGTGTGAAATCTTTCCTGCGAAGTAAGGACTATATTATCTGGTCGATCATCTTCCCCCTGGCCTACTTCACCATCTTTTATTTTGCCTTGGGCAACCTAGCCAGTAAGGATTCCACCCGTTTTCCCACCATTGAACTGGGCATCGTGGTCCAGGAAGAGGCGGACCAAAAAGTCGCCGACGTCTTTGAAAGCATTGACTTTGTTGAGGTTAAGAAAACAGATAAGGACTTAAAGGTCCTAAAGGATGCCTTGCGGGAGGATGAGATTAAGGCCCTGGTCTACCCCGTGGAAGAAAAGGGAATGCGGAAGTGGGACTTTCTCCTGGGTTACTCCAATCCCTATCCCGCAACCGTGGTCAGGGAGGTGGTCCAACAGATGAACGCCATTCCTGCCTTAGAAGAAGCCATAACCAATGGGATTCGGGATGGCCACCTGGCCATGCCGGATAGGACCATGGTCCAGGGGATGAAGGAGGATCGGGCATTCCAGGGGGTCAAGGTCACTTCCGAACAAAAGGGAGTGGAAGCTTTCTACCAATACTTCTTCGCCGCCCTGGCCTACCTCTCCTTTTTCCCCATCCATGTGGGATTACAGGCAGTCTCCCAGGTCGAGGCCAACCAGACTCCACTGGCCCTCCGCCGCCTGGCCGGCCCTAAGTCCAAGTGGCTCCTTTTTCTCACGGACCTGGTCCCCTTGATTGTTTTCCAAATGATCATTATCACCATTGCTTATTATTACTCGCAATTTTTGGGGCTTGATTACGGAGGCCACCATGTCGAAAACCTCATCATTCTGTGGTTGGGAACGGCGGCGGCCATCCTCTTTGGGACGGTAGCCGGAAGTCTTCTGGGGAAAAATCAGAAGCTGAGCAACGCCCTGGGCATCAGCCTCCCCCTTTTCTTCGGCTTTCTCTCCGGCATGATGGGGGAGGGGATCATCCCTATCGTCCAGAAAAGTCCCATTCTCTCCGTGATCCAGTCGGTCAACCCCATCGGTATCGTCTCTCGGGGGCTCTATATTCTCAAGCTGGAGGGGCCGACCGACCGCTATCTGGCTACCATCAGTCGCCTATCCCTGGTCTGCTTGGTCCTCTTTATCTTCACCTTGGTCTTTGTGAGGAGGAAAAAATATGAAAATCTTTAAACTCTTTTTCAAAATCGTCTCCCGCAATAAAGGGGTCTTCTTCCTCTATTTTGTCATCTTCCTTTCCCTGGTCTTTTTGACCACCAAGGTGACCAAGCAGGACAAGGTGGTGGAATATACCCAGGCAAAAATTGTCCTTGATGACCAGGACCAAACCCCGCTTTCCAAGGGATTGGTTGACCTCTATAGGATGAAGGATACCGTCATCGATAAGACTCTGACCCGGCAGGAGATGGTCGATGGGGCATACAACTATGAATTTGACCTGGGTCTCATCATCCCCAAGGGATTTTCAGACAGCTTCTACAAGGGGGACCAGCCTTCCCTTGAAATTGTGGGCAACCTCTATGAGAAAAACCAGGTCCTGGTCCAGGCCCAGGCGGACCAATACCTTTCTTTAATTAGGGTGTTTCAAGCCACTCAAAAGGACCCTCTGGATGCCGATGGGGAAGACTATGCCATCCGTCAGACCTTGAAAATTGCCGATTCCAAACCCCTGGGCAAGATCCTTGACGAAGAGGGTCGCAACGATGCCAAGGCGGTGGCCTTTATGGGCCCCCTGGGCTTCATGGACTATGGGATCCTGTCCATGGCCCTGTCCTTTTTGGGCATTGCCATCATGGAGATTGAAAAGGACACGGTCCGAAGAAGGATACAAATGTCGGGATATTCGGAAGTCCGCACCCTGGGCGAGCTCCTCCTGGCCTCTTTTCTCCTCATGTCGGTTCTCTGGCTCATCCTCCTGGTTAGCCTGACCATCATCGAGGGGTCCCTTGACCTCTATGGACGCCCCCAGATCCGCTGGGCCCTCCTGTCCTCATTTGTCCATATGCTGTCCACCACCAGCCTCTCCCTCTTCTGTGTCTACCTCCTTTTTCAAAAGAGGTCCTTCAAGTTCTTTCAGACCATCTTCACCCTCCTGGTTGCCTTCGCTTCCGGAGTCTTCATCGACCGGTCCTTTGTGGATACCAGGCTCCACGCCATGTCCTCCATTTTTCCGACCTATTGGAACATTGAAGCCATTTCTGATTCGGTCCAGTCTACCCGTTTCGGCCCGGACCAGGTTGCTTCCTTTGAGCGATCGATCCTGGTCATGGTCCTCATGATGGCGGCTTATTTTGTCCTCACCCTGATCCTCCGCCGCTACCGCCTCCGTCCCCAAAAATAGGGAAGAAATGGATTTCCAAAGGCCTTTCAATTTGGTATACTGAGAAAAAGAGTGAATGTCAAAAAAGGGGACCCCATCCCGGAAGGAGGGGTCCTTTTCTGCAATCGGAAAGGAAGGTCTTATGTCTACAATGTGGGATCAATTTCGCGTGAAAGAGGGCGACAAGGTCGACCTGAAAAAATGGGATACCTCCTATAAGGGAGATCTGACGAAAGAAGAAGTCTATGACCACCTTCTTCCGGCCAACGGGGAGGCTTTCCGGGAGGCCCAGGAAGTCATGTATGCCGACAACCAGCACGGCCTCATCATCGTCATCCAGGCCATGGATGCCGCGGGGAAAGATGGATTAATTAAAAAGGTCTTGACCTATATCAATCCCCAGGGACTCAAGGTTATCCCCTTCGATGAGCCCACAGCCGATGAGCAGGACCACGACTACCTCTGGCGGTGCAACCAGGCTCTACCCCGGCGGGGGGAGGTAGCGGTTTTTAACCGGTCTCACTATGAGGATGTCCTGGTCACCCGGGTCCACAACCTTTTGGAGGGGTCCCAACTTCCGGAAGACCTGGTGGATAAAAAAATCTGGTCCCGCCGCTACAAGCAGATCCGGAACTGGGAAGAATATCTCGAAGAAAACGGCTTCCATATCTTGAAGTTCTTCCTCCACGTCTCCAAGGATGAGCAGGCCGAGCGCCTCCTGGAGCGGGTGGTCCAGCCCAACAAAAACTGGAAGTTCTCCTCTTCGGACATCCGGGAGAGGAAGTACTGGAAGGAATACCAAAAGATTTATGAGGAGCTCATGGAAGAGACTTCAACGGATGGGGCCCCCTGGTTCATCATCCCGGCCGACCGGAAGTGGTACACCCGCTACGTCGTCTCGGAAATCCTCAAGGAATTCTTCGAAAAGCTGGATATGACCTATCCCAAACTGGCTAAGGAAGAAGAAGCCCTCCTGTCCTCCGCCAAAGTCAGCCTCATGGATGACCTGGGACTGACGGAGGATGACCTGGATAAGTATCGGGAATAGGGCAAGTTTGGTGGAAGAGCCGAGAGGTCTTTCGCCCCTGACATTCTGTCGTTTTGCTAAATAAGCAGGGCTTCTGACCCTGATAAACTTTTCAGTCGCTAATATATCAGGGTTTCCAACCCTGACAATTTTATTATTCTAAAAAATAGCAGGGCAATTTTTGGCCCTGCTATTTTTGTGATTTGCTGATTGATCAGGGTTTTGACCCTGATATTCTCATGATTCGGCAGATTGTCAGGGCGTTTTTCTACCCTGCCATTCTCAAAATTTTTCATAATGTCAGGGTCGCAGACCCTGTTATTCTCTCCATTTATCAAAATGTCAGGGTTTCTAACCCTGACAATCTAAAATATAAAAACAGAGTCAATCTTCCTTGTGGATGTCGATATAGTAATCCCAGGACCGCTTGATATTGTGGGCCTCATCTTTCACCTTCCGGTTGATGTTTACTTCCCGACCGTCTTTGAGCCGAACGATGATTTCGTAGTCGGTCAGTATAGCCGCGCCGATACCCAATAAGGCCAGCTGGGGGAGGACGATGGCTCCAATGGCGCCTAAACTGGAGGCGATATTGAGGACTTCTTTTTCTCCCTTGCGAACGATGAGGTTGGTTGCATTTAAGGTATGGAAAGCATCACGAATCGTAGAAATGATGGCATCAAGGGTGATTTTGTCTTCTTTCTCCCCCTCGCTTCTTTTTTCCTTCCCCTCTTGTTCTTTGTTGGGGACAGGGATCTTTCTGGCCTTTTCCACATATTCTTTCGCCAGGCTCATATCACCGCCGGCTTCTTTTAGAGCCCAGGCAGAGAGTTCGTATCCGGCACCTGTTTCTTCCATCAGTCGTTCAACTTGATCTAAAGTAATCATTTTGCCTTCCTTTCTTTTCCATTCCTTCATAAGCGGGCATATTACCGCATTCATTCTTACCCCATCGCCTCAATCATCTTTACCAGTTGATCATATTTTTTTGTATTAACCATGTTTTTCTGAATAGAGAGCAATTTACTTGGGTATAGATAAATCTATCGAATGAGGAAACTTATTTCCTTATTTTTGTTGCACGCTGTCCTTTCACCTAATGTAAGGATCAGTAAATAATTAAATTACGTTTGGAGGAATTATGACTCAACAAAATCAAAATTTTTGGCAGCGCCATTTCATGGCGGATGAAGCCGGGAAGAATCTTTCTTGGGGTTCAGTATTTGCGGGAACCATTGCTTTTTTTGCCAGCTTTTTATTGCTTAATCTTTTAACGACGGCTTTCGGCCTGGGAATGTTCGATCCGACTTCAGCAAATCCCATGGAAGGTGTGGGGACCGGAACAATGATTTTCTTTGTCCTCTCCTTAGTGATTTCCATGTTTGTTGGTGGTTTTATCTCGGGCCTTGCCAGTCGTTATGCCGGTGGAATCCACGGCTTTCTGACCTGGGCTCTTGCGGTCGTTATTAGCCTGGTCCTCATTATTACCGGTGCTGCCAGTGCTTTAGGTATGGCCGGTCGTGTGGTCGGCTCCGCTCTCGGCGTTGCCGGTGATGTTGCCGGTGGCGTCGCTTCCGGTGTAGGAAGTGCTGTTGAGCTGGGTGGAGAAGCGGCAAATAAGGCACTTGGTGAACTTGACCTTGACCTTTCCGTAGATACGGATAAGGTTCAGGGGAATGCGGAAAAGTTCCTCAAGGACACCGACGTGAAAGAACTTCAGCCGGGTTATCTCCAGGGGCAGATGGATGAAGTGAAGGAAGAAGTCCAAGCCGCTATTGATACGGTAAAGAAGGATCCGGACCAACTCAAGCCCGCCTTGAAAGATCTTTCTACATCTATTCAGAAGCGGATTGAGACCATTACCACTTCCGTTGACCGTGAAGACTTGACGAAAGCTGTGGCGGCCAATACGGAAATGTCTCAGGAAGAAGTAGAATCTCAGGTCGATAAGATCGAGAAGGATCTGAAGGATGCACAGGGCCAGGCTGAAGCACGCCTTGGCGATCTTCAGAAGGCGCTTGATGAAGTTCCTGCCAAGATCGAACAAGCCAGTCAGGAGGTGGCAGAAACCACCAATGAGGCCACCAATGCCGCTTCATCTGCTGCTGTTTGGGCATTCATTGGTCTTCTTCTTGCCCTGGTCGTCTCGGTTTTCGGTTCTGTGGTCGGTGTGAAAACGACTCGAGGATCTGAACGAGTTCTCTCTTAATAGTTAATGAAGACATGATGAAATCCGCCCCGACAAATCCATTCGGGGCGGGTTTCTTCGTTTATCAATCTAATTGGTAGGCCTGGGCCGCCTTGGGTATAATAAAAAAGAATTTGATGAGGGCACTGAATTACTCATATTGATCGGAGAGGAGAACAACTGATGAATGAAAAAATGTTGGACCAGATGAAAAATGGGAAGGGCTTCATTGCCGCCTTGGACCAATCCGGCGGATCCACACCGAAAGCCTTAAAGCACTACGGAATTAATGAAGACCAGTATTCCTCTGAAGAGGAAATGTTCAACCTGATCCATGAGATGCGGTCACGGATTATCACCAGCAAGGTCTTTACCAATGAACGGATTTTAGGGGCCATCCTTTTCCGCAAGACCATGAATTCCAAAATTGAAGGCAAGTATGCTGCGGAATATCTTTGGGAAGAAAAAGGCATTGTCCCCTTCTTGAAGGTGGATGAGGGAATGGAAGCGGAGAAAAATGGCTGCCAGCTTATGAAGCCGATTAAGAGCCTGGATGAGCAGATCAAAGAAGCCAATGAACACAAGGTTTTTGGAACCAAGATGCGTTCCGTCATTGGTGCGGCCAATCGGGAAGGGATTGCTGAAATCATTCGCCAACAGTTTGAAGTGGGGAAGAAGATTTTTGATGGCGGCCTGGTTCCCATTCTTGAGCCTGAAGTGACCATCACCATCCCCGATAAGGCGGAAGCCGAAGAGATGATGCTGGAGGAGATCCAGAAGAACCTGGAGGCCCTGCCTGAAAAATACCAGATTATGTTCAAGTTCTCCCTGCCGACCAAAGAGGGCTTCTATGATGAATTGGCCAAGCATCCCCAGGTTGTCCGGGTGGTTGCTCTTTCCGGTGGCTATCCGATTGATGAAGCCAATGAATTGCTGTCCAAGAACTCCGGCATGATTGCTTCTTTCTCTCGTGCCCTCTTAAACGACTTGTCCGCTCAGCAGAGTGATGACGAATTTGATGCAAAATTGGATGAGGCGATCGAGAATATTTATCAGGCCTCTATTCAGTAGGATGTAGGAATTTCTTAGAAAGGAATACAAATGTTAGAACTTAAAATGTCAGATCAGTTGCTTGCTGCTTTCAATAAGCAGATTCAGATGGAACTCCAGTCCGCCTATATCTATAACGGGATGCGGATTTACCTGAAGGATCTGGGCCTTCCCGGAGCCACCCATTGGATGACCCTTCAGACCCACGAAGAAATTCATCATGCGGAAGACTTCATCGATGTGGTCCAGGAACTGGACGAACACGTTGAACTTTTCCCCATGGAAAAAGTCAAGGCCCAGTACGATTCTCCGCTGGCTGTTTGGGAAGCCGGCCTGGCCCATGAGAAGGAAATCACTGCCTCCATCCTTGAAATGCTCCAGATGGCCATTGAAGAAAAGAATTACCGGGTGGAGAATTTCCTGAGAAAGTATGTGGATGAGCAGAATGAGGAAGAAGACCACTTCCGCGGGATCATCGACCTCTTCAAGATGGCCGGCGATGATAAGGCTGCCCTCTTTAAGGTGGACGGCATTCTCGGAAAGAGAAGCTAAGTTGAGATTCTGCAGAAAGAATTAGTCATAGAAAAAGCGGGGATCCGGTGAAAGTGGATACCCGCTTTTTTTATTGAGAAAGTCACTTATTGTGATCAATTAGTGCTTCATGAATTGAAAGAGTGATGTCATTCTCTGCTATAATCGGCTAGAGGACCCAATGGAAAGACATGTTGCGGAATTGTAAAGTCTAGGTGCTGGTGTTCGAAAGGAATCCTCACTAGAATAAAAATAAAAAAGGAGGATTTCCTATGAAATTATCGGATAAGATCGTGAGACTGAGAAAGTCTCATGGAATGTCACAAGAAGAACTGGCTGAAAAAATGAAGGTATCGAGACAGGCTATATCTCGGTGGGAAGTCGGAACAGCCATGCCTGATGCCGGCAATATCCTTCAATTAAGCAAGTTATTTCACGTTACTAGTGATTATCTCCTCAATGACGATTATCAAAGTGATGATGACTTGCCGATCCTTCAGGACAAAGAAAGTGACCGGGTTCATCAGACAGTGATGCTTTTCATTGCATTAGAAATCATGAGTTTGATTTTTCAATTTACGTCGATCATGATTCTGCAAAGTGCCGGGTTAAGCCTAATCAGCCTCATCCCATTTATTGCAATCATCGGAGGGTTTGAATATGGTTGGGGAAAAAGAGTCCATGAGAATAATGAGCGACTGATCTTGTTTCGGAAGCGCTTCTATAAAATATCCGCCTGGTTAGGCAGCTATTTCCCGGTCCGGCTTCTGGTGATGAATCTGATCAATTTCTATCCCCGGCCTATCAATACCTTTGTTTTAGAAGGGATAATCCTCTTTCTCTATTTCATTATAGCAGCCGAACTTTCCGCACTGGTGGAGAAAGGCAGCGGTAAAAAGAATTAAAAATCATGCCCCCGACGGTAGTTGGGGGCATTTTATTATTCTAAAAATAGTTTTTATGAATAATTTCTTTCCAGTTTTTTCCGCAAATAGGGCTGAATTCCAAAGCGGAGAATGAGGAGAAGGAAGACCCAGATCCCTAGGATCAGGAAGACCATGTTCTGAAAGAAGGTCTCCGGCAGGTAGTTGATGATGGGGTCAGTGGCGGGGTCAAAGATCCAATAGTTGTTGGAAAAGGCCAGCCGGTGGAAGAGGACAAAGGCCCGGTCAAAGAAAAAGATCAGGGGTAGGCTTAAAAGGAAGGGGAGGGTCAGGGAGAGGCGGAAGGTCCAGGGAAGGAAGCGGAGGTCTCTTTTTTTGTAAGCCCGGACTCCAATGATTAGAGAGAGGAGGAGGCAGGCCAGGCCGGTCCAAAGAATGACCTGGAAGATGACCTTGACTTCGGCAAAGTGGGTGAGGGCAGGCCGGGATTGGGTCAGACCCCGGAAGGTCAGCCTATTATGGCCGGGGTCCAGACAATAGCGGATGAGGCCCTCGTAGTTTTTCTGAATGGTGGTTTCGGTCAGGGCATGGGAATTGATTTTTTGGTCGGAAAAAAGAGGGTAGGTCCAGGTCTGGGCCATGGACAAGATCAAAGCAAAGGCAAATAGGCCCCAGGTCAAGGCTAGGGTCAGGAGAGCCTGCTTGAAAAAAGATGTTTTTTTCATTGTGACTCCTTTTTTTCAGTTCACTTGCCTTATTGTACCAGGACCCCAAGGAAGGGGAAAGGTGGTATGATAATGAAGGAAAAAGAAAGGACGAGGAATGAAGTTTTTGCAAGAGAAAAAATTTTATAAGCAGGTTTACACCATGGCCTGGCCGGCGGTTCTGGAGTCCTTCTTCATCAACCTGGCCGGCCTGATTGACACCATGATGGTGGCGGGCCTGGGCCCGGCCGCTGTGGCGGCGACGGGGCTGACCAACCAGCCCTATTTCATCCTCCTGACCCCCCTGATCGCGGTCGCTACCGCCCTATCGGCCCTGGTCGCCCGGAGGATGGGGGAGGGCCACAGGAGGGAGGCCAACACCAACTTCCTCTCCGCCCTGGTCCTTTGTGCCGGTATCTCCCTGGCCATCGCCCTGATCACCCTAGGCTTTGCCGACCGGATCCTGGAAATGGCGGGGTCCAACCGGGAGACCCACGATATGGCCGTGACCTACTTCCACATCTACGCCGGAGGCTCCTTCTTCGTCAATTTCACCACAGTGATCAATGCGGCCCAGAGGGGGTCGGGCAACACCCGGATCGCCTTTACCACCAACCTGGTCTCCTCCCTGGTCAACATCGTCTTTAATTACCTTTTGATCTATGGCCACTTGGGTTTCCCTCGATTGGGGGTCATGGGGGCTGCTCTGGCCACCATCATCGGCCAGGCTGTCTCCTTCTTCATGGCCACCCTCTCCGTCACCCATAGGGACTCCTACATCCACTTGGGCTACTGCCTCCGCCGGAAGATCCGGCCCAAGTGGGAGGCCTTCCGGTCTCTCTCTTTCCTGGGCGGCCCGATCATGGCGGAAAACCTCCTCATGCGGGTGGGCTTCCTGGCCACCGCCCTCATGGCAGCAGGCCTGGGGACCGAGGCTTTTGCCGTCCACCAGGTCAACATGAACCTTCTCAGCATGGGCTTCTCCCTGGGCTTGGGCATGCAGACCGCTGCCATGACCCTGGCCGGGAAGTCCATGGGGGCCGGCAAGGAAAAGGAAGCCATCATTTTTGGCAAGGCCTGTCGGGATATGGGCTATGGGCTGGCGGTCTTCCTCGCCCTGGCCATCCTGGCCCTGGGACCGGCCTTCTACCACTTCCAATTCGCCGATGACGCCATCGCCGAGGTAGGGGTCCACATCTCCCTCTATGTCATTGCCATCGTCTTCTTCCAGATCCAGCAGCTCATCTACAACGGGATCCTCCGGTCGGCCGGGGATGTGAAATTCACCCTGGTGTCCTCCCTGGTTTCCGTGACCCTGGTCCGGACCCTCATGACCATCCTCCTGGTCCGGGTCTTCCACCTTGGCCTGGACGGGATCTGGTGGGCCATCCTCATCGACCAGACCTGCCGCTTTCTCTTTTCCTTTTTCCGCTTCCGCCAGGGAAAATGGATTTACCTTAAAATATAGTTCCCTTGCAATCAGCCGTTTCCTTCCACAATTTGCCCAACAACGAAAGGACGACCTATGGATAAGAAGAGCTTGACCCTTTGCCTAAAGACCCCCTCTCGGACCTCGACCCTGGAGGTCCCTCGGAGACCCCACGCCTCCTACGCCGACTATGCCCGGGACCTGGCCCATGAATTTGACGGTCAGGTCATCCTGGCCAAAACCGGCCAGGTCCTCCATGAGCTCTCTGAAGCGGTCGACCCCGACCTGGAGGCCTTCACCCTCCTGGACACAGCAGATACGGATGGCCACCGGGTTTATATGAGGTCCCTCTCCTTCATCTTCATCCTGGCCATCAACCGGACCTTTCCCAAGGCCCGGGCGGTGGTGGAGCACTCCATCTCCGGAGGAGCCTACTGCACCATCCGCCAGGGGAGCTGGCGGATGGACCTGGACTCCTGGACTCGGGACCGGATCCAGGAGGAGATGGCCAGGATCGTCGAGGCCGATATGGCCATCGAACGCCAGCTCTACTCGGTTCCGGAGGCCATTGAATTTTTCAAGGAAATCGGCCGCCAGGATAAGGCTGACCTTCTCCACTACCTGAATGCCGACCATGTGGCCATCTACCGCCTGGGGGACTATTACGACTCTTTCTACGGCTATATGGCTCCTTCTACGGGTTATATTTCCACCTTCCGCCTGGAACTCTTTGAACACGGCCTGGTCCTCCTTGGGCCGGAAAGGGACCAAAGGGGGGTCCATCGAAATTTCACCCCCCAATACAAGCTGTCCGAGACCTACCGGGAGGCCGAGTGTTGGTCCGAGCTCCAGAAGATCGAAGACGTCTACGACCTTAACCAACTCCTTGACCAGGGAAAAATCGGAGAAGTGGTCCGGATGACTGAGGGCCTCCAACAGCACAAGATTATGGAGATCGGCCAGGAGATTATTCGCCGGAACAAGCGGATCATCCTCATTGCCGCCCCTTCCTCCTCCGGAAAAACCTCATTCGCCTATAAGCTCATGAACGACCTCCGGGTCCTGGGCCTCCGCCCCCTCAAAATCTCCATGGACGATTACTATGTTGACCGGGACAAGACCCCCTTAAATGCTGATGGACAACCCGACTTTGAATCCATTTATGCCATTGACCTGGACCGGTTTGAAAAAGACATGGACCGCCTCCTCCATGGCCAGTCGGTAGCCAAGGTGATTTTCGATTTTCTTTCCGGAAAGTCCATCACCCTGGAGGAGACCCTCTCCCTCAGCGAAGGGGATCCCATCATCATCGAAGGGATCCACGGCCTTAACCCCCTCCTCTTGAAAAACCTGGACGACCGGTTGAAGTTCCGAATCTACCTCTCCGTCACCACCCAGATCAACCTGGATGACCACAACCGGATCCATACCACCGACCTCCGCCTCATGCGGCGGATGGCCCGGGATAAGGCCTCCCGAGGGAGGTCCGTCCGGGATACCATCATGGATTGGCCTTCTGTTCGGGCCGGGGAGAAGAGGAACATCTTCCCCTACCAGGAGGAAGCGGATATTCTCTTTAACTCGTCCTTTATTTATGAGATTGCCGCCCTGAAATTCATCATCGAGGAAGACCTCAGGGCCATCCCGCCCGAGGATCCGGCCTATTTGGAGGCCGGCCGCCTCCTGGCCCTCCTCAAGTACTTCCTTCCCATGGAGGACATTTCCGACGTGGTCAACACCTCCATCCTCCGGGAATTTATCGGCGGGTCGAAAATTGTCTGATGGAAAGGGGAAGACCATGAAAGAAAAGAAGGATAATGTCCTGGAAGCCGGTCGGAAGGAGATCGAAGAGATCGACCGGGCCATGGCCCATCTCTTCCACCGACGGATGGAGGTCTCCCGGACCATCGGCCGCTATAAAAAGGACCGGTGCCTCCCCATCCGTGACCGCCACCGGGAAGAGGCTCTTCTGGCCAACAATGAGAAGGAAGTTCCGGAGGAGGACCGGGAGGCCTACCGGGCCTTTTTTCAGGAAGTCCTGGCCCTATCCCGGACTTGCCAAGAGGAAATACAGGAGGGTGCATGGACCGAAAAGAAAGCCTGATCCAGGTCAAGGACCTGCATAAAAGTTTCACCATGGGAAAAGAAGAGGTTCATGCCCTCGACGGCGTGGACCTGGATATTGGTAAAGGAGAGATGGTCTGTTTGTTGGGTCCATCGGGTTCCGGTAAGTCCACCCTCCTTAATGCTCTGGCCGGGCTGGAACGTCCCAATAAGGGAGAGATCATTATCGGAGGAATACACCTGGAAAAGCTGGACGAGGAGGAAATCACCCTTTTTCGGAGCCTGAATGTCGGTTTTGTCTTCCAGTCCTACAACCTTATTCCCACCCTGACCGCTCTGGAGAATGTCAGTCTGGGTTTAATTCTAAAGGGAGTGGATAAAAAAACCAGGGAAGAGGCTGCGGAAGAAATTTTGATTCGTGTGGGCTTGGGCGAACGTCTCCACCACCGGCCCAAGGAACTCTCCGGCGGTCAGCAACAGCGGGTGGCCATCGCTCGCGCTTTTGTGGGCAAGCCGGTCCTGGTCTTTGCCGATGAGCCGACAGGAAATTTGGACACAAAGACCTCCTTTGAAGTTATGGGTCTGATGAAGACCATGATGGAGGAAAATCACCAGACCATGGTCATGGTCACCCACGATGAAGAAATGACGGTTTTTGCCGACCGAACCCTCCACATGAGGGACGGGAAGATTGAAAAAGTGGTTCACCGGCACAGACCTGATGAGTACAATAAGGAAGAACCCGGTCCCAAGGAGGACAGCCATGAATGAGAAAACGCCCATCCAAGTTGTAAAGATATTATTCTTCTGCCGAGATCAGGCCGGAAACCTCCGGGAGATTCAAGACACTCTCGACAAAGGTCAAGAATACCTGGCTATTTTCCAGGTCAAGAATACCGAACAGACCGGTTTGATTTTGGAGAGTTTGGATTTTCAGGCCTGGGATCAATTCGGTTTAGTGCCGACCGATGGGAAGACTTTTATCGACCCAGAGAAGGAAGTTTCCCGGGTCATCAAGAGCCTGGTTCCTTTTGGAGAGAAGCTGGAGGCAGGGGAGGTCAGCCTTATTCCCCTGACTTTCCTTTGCAAAAACTCTGTCACTTTGGATAAAGATCAGCTTTCCGCATTGATAAAATCTTGTTTTGAGAAAATAGCTAAGCCTCAAGAAAAAGATGGACCAGGAGAGAAAAAAGGCGAAGAAAACGAAGGCAACCCGAAGGAACAAGCTCCCTCCACAGATGAACTGATAAAGACTCTTCAGGGAATGCTTGCCACAGGTCAGAGTTCATTAAAGAAGAGGGGAAGTATGAGTGATCTGGAGGGTCTACTTGCATCCAATGGATGGTCAAAAGGCGACTTGTCCCAGATAGGCGGACAAGCGGCTATGCCGGGCCTCAACATCAAGGACCTTCCTTCCATGGGGGGGATGAACGGAGGATCCATGACGGAAAAGAATAAGCCCAAACTCATTATTTCCAATTATACGATTGACCCGGAAATGCCCAGGGCGGGGGAGGATTTTCACCTGAACCTGGATTTCTTCAACACTAACCAATCCAAGGCCATCCGGAACATCAAAATCACCATGAATGCGGAGGGGGCCGGTCCCACATCCGGGGCACTCTCCGATATGTTGGGCAGTTCTGCCGGCGGAGCCAGCCCCCAGGCCGGTTCCATCTTTATCCCGGTTAATTCCTCCAACACCTTCTATATTGAAAAGATGGCGGCAGGCAAGCACTCTTCTCAGTCCATTACCCTAAAAGCCATACCGACAGCCCCGGCACAAACCTATTCCGTCAATCTGGCTTTTGAATATGAGGATATGGAGGGCAACCAATACACTGCCCAGGAAGTCGTCGGCATCCCCATTGTGCAAAAGGCGGAAATCCTTCTGGGAGATCCCGTCCTTGGGCCGGCCTATTCGGGTCAACCCATGACGGTGGACCTGGATTTTTATAACACGGGCAAGGATAACCTGACCAACTTTATGGTCAACCTGGAAGGCCGGGGCTTTTCCAGCAAGGAAAGCACCCGGTATTTTGTGGGGAACTTCCCCTCCGGACAGAGCGACCATTATTCCATGGAAATCATCCCGGAGGAGGCCGACCGTCTTTCCGGCCAAATTGTCCTGACCTACGAGGATTCAGCGGGCCAGGTTCATGAGGAAAAGGTCCCCTTTGAAAATGAGGTTGAACGCCTGAAAGAGGGGGAGAGCGTGGATGCCGCCACCGGAGAAATTATCACGCCTAAGGAAGAAGAGCCTCATGCGGGTGGATTTTCTGCGATTACTTTGGTCATCCTTCTTGCCCTTATGGGCCTGGCCGTTCTCCTCATCCGTCGCCGGTCAAAGGGAAAGAAGGCCTCGGCCGAGGAGCTGAAGATCGATGAAGACTAGGGACTTGATGACCATGGCCTGGAGAAACCTCCTTCGGAGGAAGTCCCGGGCCTTCCTCACGATTTTCTCCGTGGTCATCGGGATCTTTTCCATCATCCTCATGCTTTCCTTTGGCTATGGGATTCAGATTTCCCAGGAGAACTTTCTGAATGAAATGGTCTCCTTCAATTCCATCACCCTCTATCCTTCCAAGGATTCATCCGGCAGGCAAGGCAGGGGGAAGATCAACAAAAAGGTCCTGGACGCCATCAACAAGGACCCCCGTGTGGACGTGGTTCTGGGAAAAATCGCCCTGTCCAGCCGTTTGAAGACCAATAAGAAGGGGGTGGAGATCCTCGGTGGTCTTTATGGCGTGGACTTCCAGGCCCTGGGCAGGCAGGGGGTCAAGCTGGATAACGGTCGGCCCCTCTCTTCCTTGAAAAAGAATGCCTTTGTCATCGATTCCAATATCCGGGCCATGGACATCAGCAAGATCAGTCAGAGGTCCATTTCCGGAGCGGAACTCAAGGACTTTCCCTGGGAGAGGGCTCGCTTTTTTATCCCTACGTCCATGAATGAGAATCCCTTGGACGAATTTACGGGGGGCGGGTCCGAAAAAGTGACCGTCTCCTATGGAGGCCGACTGGATTCCTCCTCCAAGTTGGGGTCAAGCGCAGGCATCCCCTCTATTTACGTCGATCTTGAGCTGGCGGAGACCGTCCAGAAGAAGTGGGACAAGTCCTCCTCATCCGGTTCTCCTTTAGACAAGATTGCCGGATTAGGTGGCCTGACCGGTGGAGAGGGGCCTTCTGCTGACAATTACTCCGAGGCCACCGTCATCGCAAAGAGCATGGATGATGTGGAGTCTTTGACGGAGGATCTGAAGACCAGGTATAATCTCACCGTATTTTCCATGAAGGAGGGCCTGGACCAGGCCCAACAGGGGATGCTGGTCCTTCAGGTGGTCCTGGGGGCCATCGGCGGGGTTGCCCTCTTTGTTGCCGCTATCGGCATTGCCAACACCATGCTCATGTCCATCCAGGAGCGGACCAAGGAAATTGGGGTGATGAAGGTCATCGGCGCCCAAGTGGGAGATGTCCGCAAGCTCTTCCTCCTCGAAGCCGCCCTCATCGGTATCATTGGCGGGATTATCGGTATTCTAGTCACTCTTCTGGTTTCCAGTTTGGCTAACCACTTATTTATTAACTTTGCCATTTCCCAAGGGGCGAATCTGGACCTGGACGGCGGTCAATTCCTGGGCATCTCCTATATCCCGGTCTGGCTTCCCTTCATGGCGGTTTTCTTCTCCGCTATTGTTGGCCTCCTTGCCGGTTATCTCCCTGCCCGACGGGCGACCAATATTTCGGCCATTGAAGCCATTCGGACCGAATAAGGATTTTTTCGTTTCTCCCCATCATCAACATTTGGAAAGGAGGAGGCATGGACCAAACGTTTTATCAAATTTCCCTGGCCCAATGGGAAAAATATACGGGGAAGAAAAGTCTCCGCCTTGCCCTCTTGGCCGACTTCCATTTAGCCGACCTGGACCCCGTTCTGGACTCCCTCCGGGACCAAGCCCCCGACCTCATCCTCATGGCGGGGGACTTCCTGCTTGGCCGCCGATTGACCCGGTCGGAGGTTCAACGACAATTGGATCATTCTGTTCTTCCTTTTTTATCCCGAGCTTCAGCCATCGCCCCCTCCTTCTGCTCATTGGGAAACCATGACCGCTACCTGGAGGCGGAGGATCTGGAAAAGTTGGAGGACCAAGGCGTCCGGGTTCTGGACAATGCCTATGTTCGGACCGGAGGCCTGGTCATCGGCGGTCTGACCTCCGGTCGGACCCTGGCTTTCCGGTCGGATCGGGAGGCCGTGGAGGAGAAGGAAAAATCCGCCATGTATGGCAGACTTTATTTTTTTAAACGATTTCTGATCCGGCCGGAAGATGAGCCCCGGCCGGACCTCTCCTGGCTGGAGGCTTTTGAACAGGAGGAGGGCCCAAAAATTCTCCTCTCTCACCATCCTGAATATTGGGCGGAGGAGCTTGCCGACCGTCCCATCGACCTCACCCTGTCCGGGCATGCCCATGGGGGCCAGTTTCGCTTCCCCTGGAAAGGGCGGATGCGGGGTCTCTTCGCCCCCGGCCAGGGCTTTTTCCCTCGTTACACGGAGGGGGTCCACCATGGACCCCATGGCGCCCTGGTCGTCAGCCGGGGCCTGGCCAATACGGCGGGTCGGATCCCTCGTTTGGGGAATCCCACGGAAGTGGTCTATATTGAATTCGTTAGCGAATCATCAAGGTGATGTTATTCGGAGTTGAACCAGGCCGGCCTCTTTTGTGAGGTCGGTTTTTTATTGCTCCATTGTTTCTTCAAGGGTTTTTGGAAATACGATTCTTTCTCTCGGCATTCCATGTTATAATTAAAAATGTATAACTAGGTCTGTAACTCGCATTCCGGTCCTATTCCATAGGACAAAGCAGCATTTGGATAGGGAGTTTTGTCCGGAATAGGAAAAAATGGGATTCTTTTTGTCAATGAAGGAGGAAGTTTTATGGCAAAGAAAGGAAGAGTGTGGAGACGGTTCATGTCTTTCCTTCTCGCTGCCCTAATGGTAGTCGGATCTTTTTCCGGTTCAGCTAATGCAGCGTCGGGGAGAGATATGAAAATTGACCACCGTAAAGGCACCCAGTGGAGCTATCTGTGGGACTATATTATTGATACCGATGATATAGACGGAAAAATCGAATTCCCTTCCACCGGCGGGGAGCCTTATGTGGTAGGAAAAGCAGACGGAAAAGCCAAAATTCGATTTTGGGTCATTGATAGTCAGAATTTCGGGCCTGTTCCGGGAAAGAGAGTTTTTCTCGGTAGAGGAGTTAGTGACCCGGGAACGACGAAGAAACATTATATGGCGATTCCTGAGGCTCCGGGAACGGACGACAAGGGATTTTATTACACGGATGCCGGTGGTAAGGTGGAGATCACCTTGGACCGGGCAGACTTGCCGAAAGTGATCAAAGACACTCCGGAAGAGAGTATTCATGAATACCAGATAAGGGTTCAAAAATACGGTGAAGGGGGAGGTTATTGGACGATCGGGCGAGCTTACGATATTGCCCTGAACGTTCTTGGTGTTTATAACCAATACTATGGCAAGTGGCCCTTGCCCTCCAACTATACGGACACGGATTATTGGGCCGGTGAAATCTGGGGTTCGGTTGTCTATGACGTTTACAACCCGGCGGACCAACAGACCATTCTTAACATGGATGTGGCCGATTATACCCTTCCCAAGGGGGAAGTCTTCGATACCACCAACCAGGACGACCTGAGGAAATTGGTTACCTCCTTTACGGAACTTGTCGGGAAACATAATGGAAATCTTAAAGAAATAACTGAAGATGAGAAGCTGAAGCCGGCCGAATTAAGGGACCAGCTGAAACGCAATAGCACAAAGCACAAGATCCAATATGAGGCCTTATCGATTACTCCGGTTAATGGTACCCCGGCTTTGGAAAGTAATCAAAAGGTACTTAAGGAACAGGGAAGCTACGAAATTGTCCTCCGTGGTTACTATGACGGAAAAAATAGCAACCCGAATAGGGACCGCTATGTCACCAAAACGGTTCGAGTCAATATTCCCTTCCCTGATATCATCCCGGAACATGATGAAAAGGGGAAACCAAACCGGTACCCGAATAACTACGTTAAGGTTGATTTTGTATCCGATGGAAACGGGACGCTGGGTGGAGAAACTACCTATTTCGTCAATCCGACAAAAGAAGTGGATTTAACGGAATATGCGGATAAGATCACCAAGACCCCAAATGTAGGCTTTAAGGCGGAGGGGAAATGGGATCCGGCTACGCTCAAGAAGACCTTTACAGTAGCCAGCACATTTACATTCCGTTTCACCCCCTACGATGATGTCATTGAAGCCAAGCCAGGTGTGAACAAGCCGGATGGCTATAAGACAGTCACCTTTGATAGCGATGGACATGGCACCCTTCAAGGGGCGAAGAAGTTCTATGTCAACCCGAATAAGAAAGTGACCTTGAATCCACCGGCGACGACCGCAAATACGGGCTATGAGTTTAAGGAATGGAGTCAGGATGTAACCCAGAAAACACAGTATCAAACAGATACGACGGTTACCGCCTCCTTTAAGCTGATTGACCCCGTCCAGACCAAGGAAACCCCCGGCTACGTCAAGGTGAACTTTGTCATCAAGGGCGAGGGCGGGTCAATTTCCGCAGAGGAAACCAAGACTTATTGGGTGGACCCCAACCGCCCAGTGACCTTGACAGCACCGAAATATGACACTGCGGTTGGCTATACATTTAAGGCCTGGAGCCCGGATCCTCAAATTTCACGTAAATATACGAGGGAAACCACGATCGAGGGATCTTTCCAAACCCTTCCTGATGTGATTGAAGCCAAGCCGGGTGTGGATAAGCCGGATGGCTATAAAACAGTCACCTTTGATACCGATGGACATGGGACGCTTACCGGTGTCACCCAATACTATGTCAATCCGAATAAAAAAGTGGCTCTCAACCCACCGACAGCGACCAGCAAGGAGGGCTATAACTTTAAAGAGTGGAGTCAGGACGTAACGGTAAAAACCCAGTATAGGGACGATACTACCGTTACCGCCTTCTTTATCCCTGTTGTGATTGAAGTAAAGCCGGGTGAATCCAAGCCGGATGGCTATGTCACCGTGACGGTCCTGCCGACGGACAAGGCAAGCAACCGGGCAGAAACAGAGAAGTCCTATTGGGTGAAGGCCGATACGGAGGTCACACTTCCGGTGGCTGAACCGCTAGGAAAAACCGAAACCAATGCTCAAGGACTCAATCTCACCTACCACTTTAAGGGTTGGCAGGTGACCAAGGGTACGATCGCCTCCTGGATGAAGCCGGACAGTGGAAATACGGTCATTGCCGGTCGTTTTATTCAGGATACGGAAATTACCGCCCAATATTCAGTATCGCTTCCGGGTGGGGAACTCTTGGTTGCGCCGGTGGGAAAGAAAAATGCGGAAACGCCGGTAGGCGTCACCCCTGCTCCTGAAGCTTTGATTGAAAACATCCCGGGTTCTACCAAGGATCCCTTGCCTGCAGGAACCACATTTGCTTTTACAGATGATGGACAGCCGGACGTGACCAATCCCGGCCTGACCCAGGCCAAGGTCAAGGTCACCTATCCGGGTGGGAAGACAGTGACCGTTACCGTGCCTCTGAAAGTTCTAGCAGGTGAACCCACCGGAAAAACGGTAACAACGACTGTTGGACGGGTTCCGGAACCTCAGGCATTTAAGAATGTCATTGAAGCGGCAACCGGTGCAGAGATTGAGAAAGTGGCCATTGAGGAATTCCCCGATGTTTCACAAGCACATCCGGAAAACCAGCCGACTAAGGCAAAGCTGATGGTGCTTTATAAGGATGGTAGTATTCACCAGCTGGAAGTACCGGTCGTTGTTTATGACAACGTCATTCCGGCATTGGCCGATGGTTCGAAACCGGAAGGTACGCCGGATCACTTTGTCAAGGTCACCGTTAGACCGACCAATAAGGAAGAGAATCCCAAGGAAAGCTACTTCTATGTCAACCCCAATGTGATCGTCAACCTGGGCGTTGCCGATCCGGTAGGGAAAACTGTTCACACGAGCGGCCCGCAAGGAGACCTCCGCTATACCTTCCGGAAGTGGGATCATTCAACAACAGCCATGTTTACCCGGGATACGATCATCACGGCTGAATACGACAGTCCGGCGGCAGAAACAATCCAGCCACTTCCTGAGATACCGGTAGGCTGGCTTGTTACCAAAGTAAATGAGAAGCCGGAATTAACCCAGTATGATGTCCCCTCCGTGGTGAAGAAACCCGAAGGCTCGGTTTTAACAGATATTAATTTGGAAGAATACCCCGAGCTGAAGGATCAAGAGGTTGCGTTTAATCATGCAATAGGAAATGGTGGTTCAACCTTCAAATATCTCAAAGTGACCTTTGCTGATGGCTCATCACGCCTGGTCCGGGTCCCGGTCTATGTGGTCAAGGGATGCCCAGTAAACCCCGGTGGCTCGGTCGACCCCGGGAAGCCGGGAGATCCCAACAAGCCGGGAGATCCGAACAAACCGGGAGATCCGAACAAGCCGGGAGATCCCAATAAGCCGGGAGATCCCAACAAACCGGGAGATCCCAATAAGCCGGGAGATCCCAACAAACCTGGTAATCCGAATAAGCCGGGAGATTCCAACAAGCCAGGAACTCCCAACAAGCCAGGCCAGTCAAATCCGGCAGGCTCATCCCAAAACCAAGGGGGTCAAAACTCGACCGGAAGCGGTCATGGAAATGGCCAGGGAAGGTCGCCGAAGACGGGAGACGATATGGCTACTATAATGGGCGCAGGGATTTTAGGCGTACTTGCACTCTTTGCTCTCTTCATCGGTCGTCGTTTAAGATGGAAGCAAGAGAATTAATCAGGGTCAAGCGTTAAAAGTGCCATCCCTTGATAAATCTCAGCAACAAAAAGCAGATCTCAGGATTCCTGAGATCTGCTTTTCTATATTGAGGTCTTGTTCTCGTCATAGTAGTGGTGATTTTCAATTTTTTGCAAACCACCACTAGAAATTTAGGGCCATCATAGTGTTGGTTCCTCGATTTTCGGCGAACCACCACTATTTTGGACCGAAAACAGTAGTGTTGGTTCCTCGATTTTCGGCGAACCACCACTACTTTGGGTCGAAAACACTAGTGTTGATTTTTCAATTTTCGAGTAACCACCACTATTTGGGACCGAAAACACTAGTGTTGGTTACTCAATTTTCGGCCAACCACCACTATATTGATGGTAAAATTTCGGATTTCATCTGGGCAATTCGATAAGAAGCGGAAATCCCTCATCAAACAAAACCGCCGAAAGGGCTTGTTACCAAGCGCCTTCGGCGGTCTTGCTCTTCTCTTCATGGAGATGGCGGGAATCGAACCCGCGTCCAGAAACTCATTCAAAAGAACTTCTACGAGCGTAGTTTATTGAATTTGATTCCCGGGCGGCTAAGCCAATAAACAAGCCAAAACACCCGGTAGCTTCATGAATCCAACTTGTGGGCAAAGCTTAGCACAAGAAGTTTCCCGACATGGTTGAGGCCAGTCCGTATGTTACGGGTCCATCCGGAGGGCCGGCTGCTTTTAACTAAGCAGCGTAAGCTAATTCGTTATCGTTAGCAGTTAATTTTAGTTGCCTGTTTAACGTCATCTGCCTGACGGCTCGCTTATCTTTCTTCAAAATCCCTGTCGAAACCAGGGCATCCCCGTAAAGCAAATCGGGCCAAATTCCTGACCCTTCCGTTCCATTGTAACGGATTTATGGTTATTATAACAGAGAATCAAGAGACAATCGTGTGGAGATTACAAAGAAAGGAAGACTATGGCTAAGAAAGAAAAAACCAACGCCTGTCGCATATTGGACCAGAAGAAGATCCCCTATGATCTCCATCCCTATTATGATAGTGGGGCTGTAGGTGGAGAAGAAGTGGCTTCCGCCCTAGGGGAAGATCCGGATCGGGTTTTCAAGACACTAGTCCTTGTTGGCAAGTCCAAGGATCACTATGTTTTGGTCATCCCTTCCAATGAAAATGTGGATTTAAAGAAGGCGGCCAAGGTCCTGGGGGAGAAGTCCATCCAGATGATCCCCCAAAAGGACCTGGAGCCCCTAACCGGCTATATCCATGGGGGATGTTCGCCGGTCGGTATGAAAAAGACCTTTCCTACCTACTTCCAGGAGGAGGCGGTGGATTATCCCACTATTTATGTTTCTGCGGGTCGGGTGGGCCTCCAGATGGAGGTCTCCATACAAGACCTGAAAAAAGTCCTCAACTACCGCCTGGCCGACCTGGTCGTTAAAGATGCGGCCCCCCGTGAATAAGCTTTAAGCCATCCTCCTTCCCGGCAAGGAGGATTTTTGGTCTAGATCCGGAATCTTTGGGTAGAAATGGAAAGATGAAAATATCTAGAGGAATGATCAGGATTAAAGAAAGGGAGTTCACGTTTTGAAGAAAATCACGGAGAAGAAGGAATCCGTCATTAATCTTCGGGAAGAAAAGAGAAAGGGCCTTTGGCCAAGGGTTTTGGCCAGGCTTTTTCTTTTCCTAGCCCTCGTTGTCCTGCTTACCGCCTGCCAGGACATGGACCAGCCCTCTTTCCCCGGCATCTCTCAAGTGGTGACTCCAGGGGGCCCAGTGGAAGAAGACGAGGCCTACAGCCGGTTGGAAGATGTCGCACTCTATATCATGAAATTTTCCACACTTCCTCCTAACTACCATAAAAAAGAGGAAGCCCTATCAGGGGGATGGAAAACCTCGGATGCCCCCGGAGCTATCATCGGGGGTAACCGCTTTGGTAACCGGGAAGGTCTTCTCCCTAAGAAGGAGGGGAGGACCTACTATGAGGCGGATATCATGGCCGGCTATACGGACCACCGGGGTCCCCAGCGTCTGGTTTATTCCAACGACGGCCTGATCTTTTTCACTGACGACCACTACGATCATTTTGTCCAAATTATTCCCAAAGAAAGGAGTCCAAGATGAAGCGATATGTTCTCTGCGGGAAGCACTTCCGGGACCGAGAAAGTGCCTACCTTTATATGAAAAAAATCTTTGGATTCCCGGATTATATGGGCCACAACCTGGATGCCCTTTGGGATGTCCTCATGGAAGAACCCGACCGGGACATCGAGATTGACCAGGCCCGGTTGGTCGTTCGGCAGATGGGGGACTATGGCGTGGCCCTTCTTGACCTCTTCGGTGACCTCCAGGCCATTGAGGGCTTTAACATCCATATTTACTGGTAAAGGAGACCTCTGCAATGATGGAAAATGAGAATTATTCCCACCCACAGGGAAGAGGTTTCCGAAAAATCATCCTGACCATCCTTTGTCTTTTTTTGGTGTCCATGGTCATCTTTTCCATCGGCCCCTTTCAGGGGGGTGGGGGGAGCGTCCAGGCACCGGCGGTTCCACAGGAAAAGGGCCCTATCGAAGAAGCTTACCCCGGCTTAGGGAGCCAAGTATCCGGGGAGGGGAATGGTCTTCTTCCGGCTCTTGAAGAAGGAAAGACCTCCACCGTCCGGATCAAGGCGACGGGGGACATCATGCACCACAGCGAGCAGGCCCAGCGGATTGACGACGACCTGGAGGAGGCCAGGCGGGAGTTTGCCCTGGTAGCCGACTACCTCCGTGAGGCCGACCTGACCATGGCCAATTTCGAGGCCTCCCACGATGCCAACAAGTCTGCCTCCGGCTACCCCATGTTCAACACCCCCGCCACCATCTTTCCCGCCATGAAAGATGCCGGTTTCGACGTCCTCTCCACAGTCAACAACCACACTCTGGATATGCGGATGACCGGGGTGGACCAGGTCCTGGACCTCATGCGGGAAAATGGCCTGATCCCGGTGGGAACCCGGAAGGAAGGGGAGAAAGACCGCTTCATCATCACGGAAGTGAATGGGGTCAAGATCGGGATTCTCGCCTATTCCTACGGCTTCAACGGGATTGAAAAGGCCTACGACAAGGCCCTCCTGGATGAACGACTGAACTTTATGGAAGCTGACCGGATCAAGGAGGACATCGAAGCTTGTAAGGCCCGGGGAGCTGACTTCATCATCGGGTCCATCCACAACGGGATTGAATACCAGACCCGGGAAACCCAGGCCATGCGGGAGAACTATAGGAAGTATGCCGAATGGGGCATGGATGCCATCATCGGAAACCACCCCCATGTGGTGGGCCCTTTTGAAACTTACCGGGCCAAGGATGGCCGGGACTGCTTTATCATTTACGCTTGCGGAAACTTCATCTCTCAGCAGCGCTATGAGGTCTTTGATGACTACCGGGTGGAGCACGGGGTCGTAGTTGACATGACTATCGAAAAAAAAGGAAAGGACCATGCCCGACTGGCCTCCGTGGACTTTGCCCCCCTTTGGGTCCGATTGACCCGGGATGACAAAGGCTTAAACTACCAGACCCTCTCGGTGGAGGACTATCTTCAGAATCCGGACAAGATGGCCCAGCTGTCAAAAAAGGAAGTCAAGCGGGTGGAGGAAGCCCGGCGGGAGGTCTATGAGACCCTCTATTCCAAGGATCTTCCGGAGACGGAGATCAAGGTGATGGAGAATCCTCTAGACGAGAAATAAATCCCAAGAGAAAAAAAGAGACCCCGAGGGGTCACTTTTTTTTTGTTCACTTGGTCGGAAAATATCGATCACTTGACCTCTTTGACCGGAGCCATGGTCCAGTCGATAACGGTATTCGTGAAAGCCGGAAAGCGGGTCAATAGGACCATAACCGGCAGGCCGATCAGGGCCACAATCACGAATTCGGAGAGGGCGATGGTCCCGTAGGTTTCCATAAAAAGGGAGGGAGGAATTTCTCCGATGATGGCCAGCTCTCCGGCAATGATGAAGGAGAAGAGGGCAGGACCCAGGGCAGCGATATATTTCGAGGACATTTTTGCCATGAACAGGACAGCAACCAGGGTGTGGAAGCTACCGAAGAAGACATCGATAAGCCCAAGGGGGGAACCCAGGTTGGACAGGAAGCAGCCTAGGGTCAGGCCAATGACATTCTTGGGATCCAAGAAGGCCAGCCAGGTTAGGATTTCGCTATAGCGAAATTGGATGGGGCCGTAGGCGAAGCCTTGGGCGGTGTAGGTGAGGACGGTGTAGGCCGAAGCAATCAGGGCCTGGCGGGCCAAGAGTCTGGCCGAGAAATGAAATTCTTGCATGAATTCAACTCCTTGATTTTTTAAGTGGGTGCCAAGTAAACACTTCGAAACAACGGAAAAACGGCCTTCATTATACCCTAAAAAAAAGGCCGGGGCAAGGCGGGACGGACAAGAAAGGAGAGGGGGAATCTGGTAAAATGGAGGAAAGATCGGAGGGAAAAAGATGAAAAAAATTTTAGGGGTTGATATTGGCGGAACAACGGTAAAAATGGGCCTTTTCTCCTTGGATGGGACCAAGAGGAAGGAAGGCGTTTTTCGCTCTTCTCGCGAAGTGAGTCCCGAGGACTTCCTCAAGGGCCTGGCTAAGGAAGCCCTTCGACTGGTAGAAAGCGATGGGGATCTGGAGGATCTTAAGGGGATCGGCATTGGAATCCCGGGGCCGGTTGAGGGACAAAGAGTGGTCACCAATGTGGTCAACCTGGGCTGGGGACGGGTCCCGGTTGTCGATATTCTGGAAAATTATTTCACCTGTCCCATTGTTCTGGATAATGATGCCAATGTTGCGGCGATGGGCGAGCTCTGGCAGGGGGCCGGCTCCCACGTCCGGTCCTTGATCCTGGTTACCTTGGGGACGGGGATCGGGGGTGGAGTCATCATCGACGGTAAGTTGGTTCAGGGGGCCCATGGGGCCGGCGGAGAAGTTGGCCACATCCCCTTCCTTGACTATGACTTAGAGAAAGAATGCGGGTGCGGAGGCCACCGTTGTCTGGAGCTGGTGGCTTCGGCCAGCGGAATCATCCGCCGGACCAAGGAAGGCCTGGAAGAGGGGAAGATTCCCTCCCGTCTGGGACGGGTCAAAGACCTCAACGCCAAGCATATCGTGGATGCCGCCAAGGCTGGTGATCCCTTAGCCCAGCACATTGTTGAAGAAACCGGGGAGTACCTGGGACGGGGCCTGGCCATCATCTCTGCAGTTCTGGACCCGGAAGAAATTGTTATCGGGGGCGGGGTCTCCGAGGCAGGAGATATTTTCCTCGACCCCGTTAGGACCCGCTACCGCCACTATGCCTTTAAGGGACTGAAAGAAACACCCATTGTCAAGGCCAGCCTGGGCAACCAGGCGGGGATGATCGGGGCAGCCCGCTTGGTCCTCGACCTGGCCTGGGAGGCGGAGATTTGAACCCCCTCCGTGTCCACCTCTCCCGCCAGCCGGATGCGGCAGCTGCCTCCCTCTACCGGTCTATCGGAAGATGGCTTGAGTATCCGGACAATAAGGCCATCCTCCTGGTGCCCGACCAGTATACGGTAGAGGCGGAGCAGGCCCTTTTTGACTTTTTCCACCGGGACTCCCTCCTCCGCCTCCAGGTCAAGTCCTTCTCCTCCCTGGCCCGGGATATTTTTGAAGAAGGTCAGGGGCGGAAGGACCTCCTCCTTTCCGGAGACGGGCAAAAGATGGTCCTCCGCCTCCTGCTTGAAGAAGAGGGGGAGGACTGGAAGGTTTTTAATAAAGAAGTGCGGGGGCCGGGATTCCTGGCCCTTTTAGCTGACCAGATCCGGGAGTTTAAGGAATATGGGATCGGCCCAGAGGACCTGTCCGCCATGGCCGAGACTATGGACCCCGACTCCCTCTCCCGGGAAAAGCTCCTGGAGACGGCCCGGATGATGGCTTCCTATGAAGGGTCTTTAGCCGGTCGTCTGGATGATGAGGATGACCGCCTCCGCAAGGCCTTCTGCCAGGTCAGGGATGGAAAGAAGGGAGGGGGAGCCTTCTTTCCCCGGACCGGGTTTTTCTTTGAGCATTTCCATTCCCTTTCGAAAACGGAAGTCTATGCCCTGGAATCCCTCCTGAGCCTGGGCCCCGTCGACCTTTCTATGCTTTTGGACATCGACTTGGCCCGGGAACTATTGCGGGCGGATGACCGGACCCCTGACCAGGCCCTTTCCGCAGGTCTGGACCGCCTAGCTCCCGATGCCGGCGCCTTCGCTCTTTCCCTCCGCTTTTTGGGCCAGGTCAAGGGTTTGGCCCGGGACAGGGGTGGCCGGGTGGAGATCATTCCGGCTGAAAAGGACCCCAGCGATCCCTTCGGTTATCTGGCTTCCTCCGTCTTCTCCTACCGGACTCCCATGGTTCCCGATGGGGACTTTCCCCTGACCTTGAGGGAATACCGGAAAACGGAAAGCGAGGTTGACGGCCTGGTTCTGGAAATCCGGAAGCTGGTCCTGGACCATGGCGCCCGGTATAAGGACATCCAGGTCATCCTCATGGACCAGGAGGAATACCGGGGCTTTCTCCGGGAAAAGTTGGAAGGCGAGGATATCCCCTTTTTTGACGATGATCAGCGGTCGGTCCACTTCCACCCCCTCATGAAACTTCTGGAAGCCGGCTTGGAAGTGGTAGAAAAAGGGCCCACGGTATCGGCCTACCTCCGCCTCCTAAAGTCAGGCATGCTGGGCCTATCCAACAGGGAAATTGAAATTTACCAATCCTATATCAGCCAACGGAAAATCATGGGCCGGACCCTGGACTGTGAAGATTTCTTCACCATGGACCCGGTCTTTTCCCATGCCCTGATCGAAAGAGGCCAGGAGGAGGAAGCTGCACGCCTGGCCGACCATACCTTGGTTGCCCGGTCAGTCCAGGAGAGAATCAAGGAAGCCTTGGCCATCCTTCGCGGGGGGGATGACAAGGCCCCCATCCGTGACCGAGCGAAAAGGGTCTATCTCTTTTTAACCCAGGATCTCATTAAAACCTCCTTCTTGGCTTATGGCAAGAGCCTGGAAGAGGAGGGGAGTAGAGAGGCCCTTGAGGTCCACCTCCAGCTCTGGGACCAGGTCATGGACCTCTTAAATACCACAGTCATTATCGGTGGAGACCGGGAAGTCACCGCCTCCGTTTATCTCAAAATTCTGGAAGAAGGCCTATCGGAGATGAAGCTGGGGGTCATCCCTCCCTACCAGGACCAGGTGGTTATCTCCAGCCTGACCCGGTCCAGGGTCCGGACCCGGCCCTATGTCTTTATGCTGGGGGTCAACGATAAGAACCTCCCTCAGGCGGTCCCAACCCAGGGTCTCTTTACCCCTTTGGAGAAGGAATCCTTCCGGGAGAGGGGCTTCTTCCTCCCCTCCATGCCGGATTTCCGGGCGGAGGAGGAGAGGCTGAACTTTTATTCCGCCCTCCGAAAGGTGGGCAGCCATCTCTATGTCTTTACGTCCAAGCTCAACCGGGGGAACGAGAGCTTGAGGCCCTCCTACTGGATGCAGGGCCTGGCCCAGGCGGCCGGAAAAGAGATCGACTTTGTCGCTGATTTCAGCTTGGAAGATGCCCTCTATTCCCGTACCCTCCGCCTGGCCCTTCTCCCGGATGCCCTTCGGGAGGAGGCCTCCTCCGAGGCGGATGAGGAGAAGAAAGGGAAAAAGGATAAGGCGGAGCGTATCCTCTCCCTCATGGACCGGACCCCCTGGCCCAGGGACCTGGGTCTGGTGGGCCGGGCCCTCCACTACACCAATGACCGGCCTCCTCTTCGTGAGGAGGTCCGGTCCGCCCTATTTTCCGGAGACCGGGTCATCTCAGCGACCGGCTTGGAGACCTATGCAGCCTGCCCCTACCAGTCCTTCGTCCGGTCCATCCTCCGGGTGAAGGAGCCACGGACTTTGGAATTTGACGCTCTGGACCTGGGAAACCTCCTCCATGACAGCCTGTCGGCTTGGTCCGCTTTTTTAGGCGACCACTTGCAGGAATTGGATGGTTTAACGGAAGAGGCTTCCTTCAATAGGGCCTTGGAGGCCTATCGAGAGACCCAAATTGGCCTTCTTGACCGAATCAAGCGGGAGGACCCCAAAAACGCCTACCTCTTGTCCTTGACGGAAAAGAGCCTCATGGACAGCCATAAGCAGGTCTTCCACCAGGTCAAGGGGGCCCAACTCGCCGCCCTCCGCCATGAGCTTTCCTTTGGACCGGGGAGGGCCTTCCCGGGTCTCCTGATCGGCCGGACTCCGGCGGGGGAGGCCAGCCTCCTCCAGGGTCGGATTGACCGGGTGGATGAGGTCCTGGTCGGGGAGGGACCCGACCGGGAGATTTTCCGCCAGGTCATCGACTACAAGAGCGGGAATAAACCCTTTGATTTAACCCGTCTTCTCTACGGCCTGGACCTCCAATTGGCCCTTTATTTGAAGGCGGTTACCCGGAAAGCCAGGCCCTTCGGTTTCTTTTACATGAGCCTGAGACCGGAGGACATCATCAAGGTGGGGGATGCCAAGAGCCTGGACCAGTACATCAAAGATAAGGGGAGGAATTTTCTGGGCAGCCTCCGCCTGGATGGGATCATGGTGGATGAGGATCCCGCCTTCCGGGCCATGGACAGCCGGATGGTGGAAAAGAAGACCACCAAGCAGAGCGATATTTACAAGCTGGGGGCTTCCCAGGCCGTCCTTCGCCGGAAAGAAGATGGGCGTTTTGAAAAAGTGGAGGGGGCAGGGTCCGTCCAAGCCCGGATCTTTACGGTCGACCAGATGGACCGGATTCTAGATGAGGCCCTCCAAAAGGCCAGCCAGCTGGACCGGGACCGACGGTTGGGGAAGATCGACATCGCCCCCTACCGGACGGCGACCAAGCAGACCCCCTGCGCCTACTGTAACTATCGGTCCATCTGCAAGTTCGAGCCCCGGGGCCAGTTCGGTCGTTTCCGAACCCTGGAAACCGTCCCGATCAACGAATGGAAAGGAAGGGTGGAATGACCCAAGTCCAATTCACGGAGGAACAAAAAAAGGTGGTGGAGGAGAGAGACCGCAACCTCCTCGTCTCCGCCCAGGCCGGGGCGGGGAAGACGGCTGTCCTGGTGGAGCGGGTCATCCGGGAAATCCTGGACGATGGGCAATCCCTCAAGAATATGCTTATTGTGACCTTCACCAACAAGGCCGCCAATTCCCTGAAAGAGAAGATCCGGGAAGCCCTGACCGGAGCCCTTAGGGCGGATAGGGAGTCCCCCTTAACTCCGGAAGCCCGCTACCGGCTCTTCGACCAGGTCAACAGCCTGGCCTCCGCCAACATCCAAACCCTCCATGCCTTCTGCTATGAGAAGATCCAGGAGCATTTTGACCGCCTAGGCATGGATCCGGGGGTCCACATCATTGAAGCCAAGGCCTTGGCCGAACTCAAGGGTCGGGCCATGGATGACCTCATGGAATCCGTCTATACGGAGAGGAACCCGGAGGTCATGGCCTTTATCGAGGCTTACGGCATGTCCAACCGTCGGACCGATGCCCCCCTACGGGCCATGATCGACCGCCTGGTCGCCTGCATGGACCAGGTCAGCGAACCTGAAGATTGGGCCAGGGCCCGGATCGACCGCTTGGGGAGCCCTGAGGAGGTTGAAGAAAATTTTCAGGCCTACCGGGATTTTCTGGTCCTCCCTCTTTTGACGTCATTCATCAAGGAATATGAGATCTTTCTGTCCCAGGCCGAGGAGGATCTGGGGGCTGTCGACCCCGGTCTTGGACGGGCCTATGTGGAGGCCCTGGAAGGGGAGTCGGCCTATTACCAGGAGGCGGTTCTTGCCTACTTCTCCGGCGATCCCTCCCTTATCCAAAGCCCCCCAACTTTTAAAGCCCTGACGGTCTCGAAAAAATACGGGGAAGAGGCTGTGGCCATCAAGGACAGCTTCAAGAAAAGCCGGGACCGCCTACGCCGGCGGAAGGAAGAACTGCTAGCAGCGGTGAAAAAGGCCGACAAGGAAGTCCTGGCCCAAGAAGGGGAGAGGATCAAGGCCTCCCTGACCATCCTGGTTGACCTGGCCCTGGACTACAAGTCCCGCCTCCAGGCCCTGAAAAAGGAAAACCGGGCCATCTCCTTTGATGATATGGAACACCTCATGGTCCGCCTTCTCGACATGGAAGATCTCCGGAAAGAATTCCAGGACCGCTACCAATCTATCTACTTCGATGAATACCAGGATGCCTCCGACCTCCAGAATACGATCATCGAGAGGCTGGCGGGAGACCGGGGAAGGCTCTTTTTTGTGGGGGACATCAAGCAGTCCATCTACGCCTTCCGCAAGGCCCAGCCCAGGAACTTCTTAGCCCGGATGGCGGCCTATGAGGATGAAGGAGATGACCGGTCTCTGGCCCTCTTCCTGACCTATAACTTCCGGTCGGAGAAAAATGTCCTGGACTTCATCAATGCCGTCTTCGATCCCCTCATGGTTCCCGAACGGGGGGAGGTCCTCTACCGGTCGCCGGGCCAGAGGGGGCGGGTCAACCTTCCTGCCCGGGAGAGGGCCAAGGAAGACTGGGAAAAGGGAATCCTCCCCGGGCAGGTGGAGCTGGTCCTCCTGAATCAGGAAAAAGAGGAAGAGGACGAGGAAGATGAGGTCACCGGAGAAGGGGAGGAGTACATCAACGAAAAGCCTGCCGGGGCCTTCTACCTGGCCCGTTGGATCAAAAAATATCTAGCGGAAAGTCCGGACCACAACTACCGGGATATTACAGTCCTCTTCCGGAAGAATATTGCCAGCCTGAACTATGACTATGTCCTTCGCTATTTTGGGATTCCCACCCATACCGACCTGGGGTCCGTGGATATGGAGGCAACGGAGCTTTCCATCGCCCTCAACCTCCTCAAGGTCATCGACAATGCCCGGGAGGACCTCCCCCTCCTTTCCGTTTTATCTTCTTATATTGGTGGCTGGTCGGATGATGACCTGGCCTCCGTCCGGATCTTCTACCCTCGAGGGTCATTTTCGGATGCCTTTTTCGCTCTTCTGGAAGAAGAGGAGGTCGACGAGGACATGGCCTCCACCGGTCTGTCTTATGAAGCCCTTCGGGACCAGGCCCTGGAATTTTGGTCCAAGATCCTCGGCTTCCGCAAGGCCCAGGACCTCATGCCCCTGGCGGACTTCGTGGCCTATGTCTTCCGGTCTTCAGGATTTTATGACTATGTCCAGGCCCTGGACCATGGGGGAGAGCGGAAAGAAAACCTCCATGTTCTCCTCCGCTATGCCGAGCTTTATGAAGGGGAAGGCCGGTCCGACCTAACCGGGATGATCCGCCGGCTGGAGGAGGAGACCGGGTCGGGAGGGGAGGGGATGAACCCCGCCAACGACCTTTCCGAGTCGGACAATGTCGTCCGCCTTATGACCATCCACGGGTCCAAAGGTCTGGATGCCAAGGTGGTGGTCGTCGCTGACCTGGCCGCACGTTTCCACGGGAAGTCATCCGACCCCTACTCCTTCTCCACCGAAGAAGGGCTGAGCCTGGCTGACCGCCGGGAGGACCCGGAGACCGGGAAAATCCTGGAAGGCCCATCCATCCGCTTAGATCTGGACAAATCCCGCCAGTTGGACCGGGAGAGGGATGAGGAAGTCCGGATCTTTTATGTGGCCCTGACCCGGGCCATCTCCCGCCTGGTTCTGATCGGCGGGGGAAAGGACCTGGCGGAGGCCTTCCTCCGCCCCCTGGCCAGAAATGAGGAAGAGGTCCAATTTGAACTGGACCAGGGCCGGTCCTACCAGGACTGGCTCATCACCCTCCTCCGCCATGACCGGTCCGCCTGGACCCGGGCCCGAGGGTCCATCGGCCAGGACCTGAAAAACCGGGCTATCCGGCTCCCGGAAGGGTCCGCCTTCTCGGACGACCGTCTTGAGGATGGCCGCCCCAAGGATGGGTTTTCCCTGGTCATTGAAGAGGAAGGGGCCTACCGGCCATGGGACGGGGAAAGTCCGGAAACCGGAGAGGCTATGGACCAGGGCCAAGATGAGGATGGGGAACTTGGGGACCTCTGGAGCCAGGCCGAAGAAATCATGACCTTCACCTATCCCGACTCCCAAGGTCGGGTCCAGCCCATTAAAAAATCGGTGACCGAGCTGGTTTCCCGGGAGAAAGAGACCGGACTAAGGGGATGGGGACCCGGAGAAGGTCAATCCGGTCAAAGCGACCCCCTAACTGTCCCGGACTTTCTCCGGACCACCGAAAAATTTCAGGGGGCTGACTACGGGTCCATCATCCACAACATCCTCCAAGCCCTCCCCATCCGGCCCTATAGTCCGGAAGAACTGGAAGGAGAAATCAGGGGACTGGTCGACCGGGCCTATCTTACTCAAGAGGAGGTGGCAGGCATTGACCTTGACCAAGTCCTCCGTTTCTACCACTCTCCCTTAGGGAAACGACTCTGGGCTATGGGACCGGCTGTCCACCGGGAGGAGGCCTTCACCCTCCGGATCAAAGAAAAAGACCTCCCACCGGGGCTCCGTCCCGGGGAAGGTCAATATGGTGAGGGGACCCTCACCATCGATGGTCGTATGGACTTGTATGTGGACCTGGAAGAGACCGGGGAGGGGAAGAAAGGTCTCCTCCTTTTGGATTTCAAAACCGACCGGACCATGGTCAAGGACCGCTACACCGACCAGGTTAAGCTTTACGCCCTGGCCCTGGAAAAGGCCCTGGGCAAGCCGGTGGTGGAGGCCTATCTCTACTGGGTCCGCCACGGCAGGGCTGACCGCCTGGACCTGACTAAATAATCCAGCCTCCGTTGGGGGAAAGAACTTGGCCGGTGGTGGCCTCCGCTTCCTTGGAGGCGAAATGGTCCACCCAAAGGGCCACCTCTTCCGGCTTAACCATTCGGCCCAGGGGAATTTCGGAGAGGGCCACCCGGATGGATTCCTCATCCAACTCCTCCATCATGGGGGTGTCCACCATGCCGGGGGCGATGCAGTTGCAGGTGATGCCGGAATAGGCCAGCTCCTTGGCACAGGACTTGGTGAAGGCGATAATGGCCCCCTTGGTCGCCGCATAAAGGGATTCGCAGGAGGCGCCAACCATCCCCCAAACGGAGGAGATATTGATAATCCGCCCCCACTTTTGGTCGACCATATGGGGGAGGGCCAGCTTGGTGGCGTAAAAATAGCCATTCACATTAACCGAGAAGACCCGGTTCCATTCCTGAGGAGTGATGTCCTGGACCATGCCATAGGTGGAGACGCCGGCATTGTTGACCAGGACATCCACCCCTCCAAAGGTCCGGTTGACTTGACCAAAGGCCTCGGAAAGCCCATCAAAGTCTGAAACGTCGGCTTGGAGGAGGAGGGTTTCAGCCCCCTTTTCCCGGCAGAGGGCAGCCACTTCCTGGGCCTCATCCTCATGTTGCCGATAGAGGAGGGCCAGCTTTCGGTCCGGACCGGCCATCCGGAGTGCGGTGGCCCGGCCGATTCCCCGAGATCCCCCGGTGATAAAAATTGTCTCCATCTTCCTCATATTGGACCCTTCCATACTTGACCAAAGCCTCCTTTTTTTCATATTATTATCGATATTGAGTGCTACAATAAAAATCGAGTATTTCCAAGCTTTGGCTCTTTTGCTTGGCTTTCTATCCCTTGAATTTTACCATAAGGAGGTCCCATGAAAAAAATATGGGGAAACCTGTTATTCGGTCTGGCCCGCTTCATCGACCTGGTCTTTGGGGGCCTGATCAGGATCCTGTCCGCTGCTGTCGGCCTGGTTGAAGGGGTGCGTCAGCTTTTCCTCCCCCTCCTGACCTGCTTTGGCTTTACCATTTTTTCCGGGGGCATCTTCCTTATCCCTTTTATTAATCCCCGGTTTTTGATTTTTATGATGGTCCTGGTCCTCTTTCCCTTCTTGGGAATGACTTTCGTCTCTTTTTTGGATTATGGCCGTTATATTTTCACGGAATATCTTTATGACCAGGCCGATTACTACCGCCTGGGCAAGGACTCCAAGAAGGACTTTTCCCACTATGGTCCGGCCTACCGGAGACAGAAGATGAAGGAAGAAGAAGAGGCCCGCCGTCGGGCCCAGGAGGCCCAGAATGCCCGCTGGGAAGAAATCTTCCGGGAGTTCTACCGCCAGTCCGGCTACGGCGGTCAGGGTTATGGGCGGACCGGGGGCCAGGGCTATCCCCAGGGAGGGTATGAGGGCTACCAGAACCGCCAGCGCCAGCAGGGGGCCTACAACCCCTTTGACGATTTTAAGAAAAAATATAAGGAAGCCTGCGATACCCTGGGCATCCCCTACGATACGGATGAATACCAGGCCAAGTTGGCCTACCGAAAGCTGGCCAAGAAATACCATCCCGATATCAATAAGGAAGCCGGGGCGACAGAGAAATTCCAGAGAATCAACCAAGCCTATGAATTCCTATCCAAGGAAAACATCGACCGCTATAAGCGGATGTAGGAGGAGCCATGTCCAACGAAAGAGTCTTGGAGAAGTTTGCCGAGAACCAATTTAACCGGGAAAAAATGAGGGACTACCTGCCCAAGCCGGTCTTCCGGGCCTGGCAGGAGGCCTGTGAAAAAGAGCGTCCCATCAACCGGGAGGTGGCGGATGCCATTGCCCATGCTATGAAAACCTGGGCGATCGAGCGGGGGGCTACCCACTTCTGCCACTGGTTCCAACCCCTAAACGGGAAGACGGCAGAAAAGCATTCTTCCTTCCTCCAAAAGGGAGAAGATGGCCGTCCTATGGACCGGTTCTCCGGCAAGTCCCTCCTCCAGGGGGAGACGGATGGATCCTCCTTCCCCAACGGGGGCTTGAGAGACACCTTTGAAGCCAGGGGCTATACCTTTTGGGATATCACCTCCTATGCTTTTGTCCGAGGCAATATTCTCTATATTCCCTCGGTTTTTATTTCCTATAACGGTCAGAAGCTGGACCTCAAGCTTCCTTTAATCAAGTCCATCCGGGCCCTGGATAAGGAGGCCTGCCGGGTCCTCCGGCTCATGGGCAAGAAAGTCGACTTTGTCAAACCCATGTTGGGATTGGAACAGGAGTACTTCCTTCTTGACCGGAAAGAGGCGGACAAGCGACCGGATATCAAATTCTGCAAGCGGGTCCTCTTTTCCTCGGACATTCCCAAGGGAGGCGAGTACGACCAAACCTATGCCGGTCGGATCAACCCCCGGGTCCAGGCCTTCATGAACGATGTCAATGAGGAGTGCTGGAAGCTGGGAATCTATGCCGACATTGAGCACAATGAGGTGGGCCCCGGCCAGTATGAATTTTCGTCCACTTTCGATGAATCCGTAACGACCATTGACCAAAATATGCAGGTAATGGATATTTTGGAGCGGGTAGCCCTCCAACATGACATGGTCTGCCTCCTCCATGAAAAGCCCTTCAGCGGGATGTCCGGATCCGGAAAGCACAACAACTTTTCCCTCCTGACCTCCACAGGTGACAACCTCTTTGACCCGGGCGACCATCAGCCGGAAGACCTCCAATTCCTGGTCTTTATCGCCGCTTTCATCATGGCCTGCGACCGCCACCAAGTCCTCTTGCGGATGGTCTCCTCCTGCGAGGGCAATGACCACCGCCTGGGCGGCTTTGAGGCCCCGCCGACGATTACTTCGGTCTACCTGGGCGCCCCCCTCCACAAGCTTTTCATGAACTTGGTGGAAACGACGGACATCTCCCCGGTGGAACTGACAACCTATATTGAACCCATCATCAACCTGGCCGGCCAGAAGGTGGAGGCCACCGACCGGAACCGGACCATTCCCATTTCTTTCACCGGGAACAAGTTTGAATTCCGGATGCTGGGTTCTTCACAAAACGCCTCCTTCCTGAATACCGCCATCTATGCCGCCATGGCCCAGGCCCTCCGGGAAATCGGGGATGACCTGGAAGCGGCCCATGTCCATTCTGCCAGTGACCTCCATCGGGTGGTCCTGGAGATTGTCCATCAGATTGCTGTGGCCCACGCCCGCATCCTCTTTGACGGGGATGCCTATACGGAGGCCTGGGTGGAAGAGGCGGACAAACGGAAGCTCTACCGGTCCGACAACTACATCGACACCGTCCCCATCCTGACCGACCCCCAAACAATAGCCCTCTTGGAACCCTTTGATATTTTAAATCGGGTGGAGCTCAAGGCCCGCCAGGACATCTTGACCAGGGAGTTCATCCACCTGGTCAAAATCCAGGCCCGGATCCTGACCCGGATGGCCTCCCAGAAGGTCTATCCCGCCCTGGCCGACTACCAGTTGACCCTGGACCGCCTAGCGGAAGGGGAGAGGGCTCATTCCGCCAAAAGGCGGGCCGACCTCAATGCCCGGTTTATGGATGAGATCGACGCGCTGAGTCTGGACCTGGAAAAGCTCACCAATGAGATCATTCAGGAAGACTCGGATCGGCAGATTTGCCGGGATATGGTCGAGCTTCTTCGGCCCAAGATGGAAGAACTTGTCCATCTTTTGGAGAAGGTAGAACTCAACACCCCCTACCAGGTCTACCCCTATCCCGGGGAAGAGGACCTGGTTGTTCAATAATAGAAGTGGGCATGACTCAGCTTGAAAGAATGAAAGGAGATTATTGTGGACTATCGTCGTTTTGGAAAGACCCTGGTTTGCCGGATTGACCGGGGGGAAGAAGTCATTGCTTGTTTGGAAGAAATTGCAAAAAAAGAAAAGATCACCATGGCCGACATCCGGGGAATCGGAGCGACCAATGATGTCCGCCTGGGAGCTTTTTCTTTAGAGGATATGACCTTTAAAGAGCACCACTTCACCTTTTCTGCTGAAATCCTCTCCCTTCTTGGGAATATAACCACCAAGGACGGGGAATTTTATCCCCACCTCCATATCAGCATCTGCAATGAAAAAGGAGAGTGCTTCGGAGGCCATGTGAAAGAGGTCCATATCTCTGTGACCTGTGAACTCTTTATTACTGAACATGATGGGAAGGTCGACCGGAAGCTGGACCCCGTTACCGGGATTAATATTTTTGACTTTGAAGTTTGACAAGTCAGCCTTCGGCGTGTATTATGTTTAAAGGCCCTTGAAAAAGGGAGGTCAAAAAAACCGGATTTTAGAAAATAATTTCCAGTTTTCCTTGACAAGACCTTTTTGAAGTGCTAGATTATATAGGTCACCTCGAGTGACGCGATCTTTTCAAAACAGAATAGCAATCAATGAACTTGAGTATCACATTCAATGTATATTGATTTTTAGAGTCAGAATATGGCTCTCGAATTTATTTGAGAGTTTGATCCTGGCTCAGGATTAACGCTGGCGGCGTGCATAACACATGCATGTTGAACGAGAATCTTTTTGACAGAACCTTCGGGTGACGACAGAGAGAGGAAAGTAGCGGATGGGTGAGTAACACGTAAGGAACCTGCCACGCACAGGGGGATAGCAGCCGGAAACGACTATTAATACCCCATGACACCTCAC
>QWCE01000859.1_pt1 | contig 52824 bp, 42 predicted proteins | sample 1972531 | NCBI WGS metagenome assembly QWCE01 (sample SAMN09866716, study PRJNA288562) | Human gut metagenome isolate term4_stool, whole genome shotgun sequencing...
GGAAGGGGTTTCAAGCCGACAGCACCGCTCCTACCTCTCAGAGCTTTTAACCATCGGCCGCAGAGCGCGGGACTAGGATCTGCATCCCGCGGTGCCTATAGATTCCCGACCAACGTAGTCCGCCAAACGACGGCCTGAGGCTAGTCAACTAGAGGCTTTTTCAAGCCTCGGCCTTCAGACCGAGGTAGTTGACTCGAAAACTGTGCTTCTTTCATGAGCCATGATATCCAAAACAAATCGGCTTTGGCTGAGGCGCGCATCATTCCATCTAAACTTGAGAGACTGGAAATAGAAGAGAAGCTCAAGGAACCAAAATCTCCCCATGGTAACTCCTCTCGTTGGTCTAACGGGAGTTTTTGAAGATAGAAGGGCTTCCTTATCATTTTGGCACCTTTGAAATATCACATTTCTGATGGGCCTGAATTTCCTTAACGAGCCGAAAAAGCTTTCTTGTCCGTTGGATTCAGTTTCCTTGAAGGGTTAAGGCACAAACAAGAAACAATTGGATTTTGTGTTTGGTTTTTGCTTAAAAATTAAATACAAATGTAATTTTGTAGGCATTTTCGACCTTTGTGTTTAGAAAATTCCAATTTTCTAAACACAAAACTATTTCCAATGTCTTTGAGTTCAAAAAACGTGACACTCTGACCATAACAAGAAGTAGCTTTGATGAAATATCCCGATTATTTAAAATTTAATAATTGAATATTGAATAATTGAAAATCCAATAATTGAAAAACAAATATGGTGCCGAATCCTTTTGTTGTCGGTGCTTCTGTTTCTGAAGCATAGTTTTTGTAATAGATCAAAGGGGACCTAGGTTCCAGAGGATTGCAATTGTGCAAGGAGAGAACGTTGTCTTTCATTCGGAAAGTGGAGAAAGCAAAGCCATTTGAAGAAACACGTCTTTCACGATTTTCCGAGAATGGTTTAAGCAATGTAAGTTAGGGAGGAGATGTTATGAGAAGGTCTGCTATTTCAGCATTTGGTGCAGTTTTGTGCTTTGCTTTTTCGACCTTCTTTGCTCAAGATGTTGTGAGCGCTGAAAAAGCCCAACGGCTTTGCCTTGTGAATTCGCCTTCTGAAGTCATTGCTTGCCGCAGAGGCGACTCTTTGTACTACCAGCAGCCAGGCCTCGTGCACGGAAAATATCTTCTGGATTTTGCTGCTCAGTATTGTGACACTAATCATGAGATTAATATTCAGTTTCCATACGTTCTCTGTGTTTATTCAGGAGTCAAAGAGAAAATTGTCGGCCAAGAAGTGCGTAGAAAAGAAATAGAAAGTAATATTTTTTCGGCTTTGCGAAAACTTGGCAATGAATTGGACAATCCTGATTCAGGATGGAAACAAATCAGTCCAGAGGATGAGAGGCGTTTTCTAATTACATCTCAAGGCACCGGTCCGGTTATTCAGGACGGAGTTGAAGTCAGCATAAGAGTTCGCTATCCGGGGCAAGACGGCAAGCCGGAAAGATTTGACGAACTAAAGACTTTCTTGGTAACTAAGGACACCGTTGGCTTCAAAGGTCTGAGGCAAGGTAGTTCGTTGATTATTGCGTCTAACGGTGAGAAGAAGCTTTTTGAGTTTGTCGATATTCTTAAGGTTACAAAACTGAAACCCTGAAATGCGAAGTCAAAAGCTTGAGTTGTCCTTTTTATTTTCTCTATTGCCAGCGCTCTACTGTTGGCGTTGTAAAAATTACAATAAAAACAAATAGTTATTTATTTCACTTTATTTAATTTCTTTAATTAATCCTCTATAAATGAACTACCGCGTACTTACGTTCACGGTTTTATGAGAGCACGCTCCCAAGAAACCTTTCACGTGAGCGCGAGGCAGTTCATCTGACAGATACCAGACAACGATCGCCGAAGTCATGAGGAATGTTATGAATTTAAGCAAGAAGGACAAACTTGTTTACTCTGTAAATTCAGACGGGAAGGCCGTAATCAGCAAGTTAGCTATTTGTGAAGACGGTCCCGTCTTGAATAACTTTTTAAGTTTTCTCGCCAAGGACATAGAAAATTCTCCGCAGAGCTTAGTTCCTATGACAGTTGAGAAGTTTATGCAAATTTCTTCTCTCGTAGAAGACATTAAGATTGATCTCGAGACTCCAGTGGATGCAGAAGATGACGAATGAAAAGTCTTCTTGGACGATATTTTTTTCCAAAACCTTTGACAAACAATTTTCTTCTCTGATAAGAACTTTAGGAGTAGAAGATTAGTTTTCGTCTTTTGCTTCCTTTTCCACTCGGGCTTCTCTGTAACCAAGTCCGCCTGCAAGAGAATTAAGGAGGATTGTGCTCATGCCTTTTTGGTCGTTCAGATAGTTAGCAGAGGCATCTTCAATACGATCTCGCCTTAGCTCAGTCATCGCATCCTGGTTCATAAGTCCTACTGAGTTTGTCTCTTCCTGCTCATCAAATTTCTTATTGAAATCTTTCAATCCCGAGTTTAACGAGGACGGCTGGAAAGAGGCGTCTTCGGCCTTGTCTTTAAGCAATTTTTCTTGTTTTCCGAGGACTGCTTCTCCCTTGTGCTGCAAAGCAGATAAGGAGCCTCTTCCTTGACGTTTAAGAGCGTTTTGTTCAAGACCGGTTTCTTGTATTTGTCCAGGACCTAAGTGACGGACATCTGCAGCGCGGTCGTAAGAATCAGCGGCAGCTGAAGCACTTAAATGCTCTCGCTTATCAGAAGAATCGAAAAGAGCTTTAAGGTGAGATTCTGCAGACAACTTGTCTGAAGACAGTAATTTCTGCATAACCAAGATGTCGTTATTGACGGCAGTTTGATTTGTTCCGCTTAGGTTCTCTGACTGAGATCGAGAAGCAGAGAACGTCTCAGACACCATTCGGCTTTGATCATTAGAGGAGCGATAGGCCTTATCCAATGCCGCGGAGAAGTTTTTAGCGGCTCGGCGCATCTCATCATTTGAAGTTGAGGCGGCAATTTCTTTCGCTGTGCTCTTGAGCACATGGTAGGCCTCGGCTTTCTGACGTTGGGTCGCGGCGCTTTGAGAGCCTGTTGCAGTGTCTACGAGCAGCTGAGCAGTTTTTGCTTCCAGTCCGATTCCCATTCCTGCAGCTTCAGCTGCTCCGCGAAGATGAGACATCGCATTTTGTACTTGGCGTGCAACAGGTTTTCCTTCGGGATCTTTGCTCTGCGTCGAAATGGCTCCGAGTACGGCCGGACTACTTTGAGCTGCGGCTAAGTTTAGATTCTCAGACGAAGCGGAAGAAGCTCCCTTGGCATCTTTGGCATCTTTGGCAGCTTCCTTTGCCGCATCTGTGGAGAACTGTGCTTCTCCGCCTCCGGCTTGAAGTTTTGCTCCGCTCGTGAATGCCAAGTTCTCGGAATTCGATAAGCCTCTGGATAAGGTTGAAGATTCTCCAGTGCTCTTCGAATAAGAAGATGAAGACGAACCGGCGGTAGACTGTCCGGCGCTCAGACGTTCGGATAATCCTTGGCTCATGGCACGAGCAAATTCTCGGCTGACGGCATTTGAAGAAGAGGCAGCCGAAGACAGAGAAAGAGCCTGACTCTCGGAAGCGGTCAAAGTTGTTGCGGCAGAAGATGCAGTTCCCGTGGTTCGGCTGTGCGTTAATGCACCGGAAGAAGAAACGCCCAAATCAATAGATGTTCGAGCCATACCTGTCACTGTTCCGGTTTCATCTCTGGTGACGGAGCCATAAGCTGTCTGAGATTTAGAAGCATATGGATCACTCCAGGAGGAAGAAAGGTCGGATTTATTTGCGGAAGCAGAGTTCATGGATGTATTTCCTGTAGAGATGTTTCCGGCATTGAAGTTTCCGGCAGCCGCTTGAGTGGAGGCGCCGGAAGAAGCACCTTGTGCAGGCGCCATTAAACCTGTGGCCATAGAGACAAAAGCCATATCGCTGCCTTTGGCAAGTGCAAAGGCAATTACGGGAATCAAAAGCATGATGCTTCCGGCAATGGCTTGGGAGGTGGCGCCGGTTTCACGAATGATTCCGGCTGCCAGCAAAGTACTTCCGCCGAATTCTGCTGCAATACGATTCATCGGATTGGCGTCTACGGAAATCATCAGATAGTTAGCAACGGAGAGGAGCGGCGCCCACAGCTGGAACCAAATCAGCAACACGAAAAACGACCGAAAAACCGCGCCGGCGGCGCTTCCCGCGGCCACCATCAAAAGGAGCATTAAGGGGAAGGCGGCAATGACGATGAATTCAACGCAGTTGCGGATTTTGGGGAGGCTGTGTTCTGCTAAACGCGCCAACGTGCGGTAATTGATTTCTGACGTGAGGTTGGCTTGAGAAGCGGAATATTTAGCGGCAAGATCCAGCGGGGCGCCGGCCTGTGCGGCGATGGATGCCATGCCGCGCGGAAGCGCGGTGAGCATGACGGAATGCTTGAGGCTTTGTTCCAAGGAACGAGAAACACCGAGCAGGAGGGCTTCGCTCTGAGGAAGCGTCCGTCGAATGACGTCGGCGGGATCAATTCTTTCCGGTACTAAGACGGTACCGAGACGCTTAGACAAGAAGTCGAGTTCAACAGTGTTGAGATGCTGGTCCAGACTTTGGAGTGCCTGATCGCATCTTTGGACGGTGCCGTCTGAAGATACGGAAGAGCGTGCCGGATTGATCCAGCCGTCTGCGGAAATCGTGGCCCAAATGTCGCCTGAGTGGCTGAGCTCGGCCGCTTTGTCGGGATGATCCAAAAGTTCGGGTCCTATGCAGTCGGCAATCACCCGATCCGTTAGAGCGCGGCCTTCCGGTGTTACAGGGCCGGCGGCTAAGAGACTATTTAAGGCGCGCTGAGGATAGACTAAGCCGAACTTAGAGAAGCGTTCAGCATCCGGCAGAGAGAAAGCGGTTTCGAAGCTTTCGGTGAGAAAGTGGCCGATCTTAGAGGTCGCAGACGCAAAGAAGCCGACGCCGAAGGGCACGTTGCTCACGACATAAACATCGGCGCTTCGTTCGTCGTGTACAGCGACATCCACTTTAGGGACGAGCATGACGGAATAAAACAAGACGGCAGCAAAAAGATAAACCTTAGAAGCCAATCCCTGCCACTTCAGGAGGGCGCCGGTAAGCGTGACGAGAAAACCGGCAAGTACGGCTGTTTTAAGCAGACCTTCGTAGGAACTTCCTGAGCAAATCGAAACCAAGGCTTCGAATAAGTCTCGGATTTGGCCTCCGTTCCAGTAGGCGTAATAGTCCATCACCATTAGAGGTTTTCTCCGAAGGAAAGGTTCGCCGCTAAGTCAGCGGCTAAAGCGCCTTTGACACTTCTTTCTAAGTGTTCAATCTGCGTGATGAAAGAATGGGCTCGGCTCATCTGCTGAAAGACCGCATCGCTGCGCGATGCGATATCCTTACGGACTTCATCGATTCTTGCCTCAATGACCTTTAGGTGTTCGGCGGCAATGACGCCGGTCTGAGAAGCGGAAGAGGCTGAGGCTGCCGCCTTGATGTCTAAAGACAGACGATCCATGGCTCGGATGACGGCCTCAAAAGCGGCGGCTTCGACATAGATGCGCACGATGTCCTGAGAGAAGCCTAAGTAACGATGAGAAGCGGTGGCATTGATCAGACGAATTAAGGGAATAGTAGAAGACGAAGCTAAAAGCAGCATGTCGGCTTCCGAGACAAGATTGGGGTCACGGTGCAGGATAGAGTTTCTGTAGTTAGAGGCTGCCTTCATGAATTCGTAGGGAAGGTTGACTTCATCGAGCGTGGTCTTTTTAACAGTCAAGCAGCGGTCATCTCCGTCTTCTTCGACACAGCGGAGCCGGAAAGCTTCGCTTTCTAGGACTTGAGTATCGGGGCGTCCGAAAAGAAAACCCACTAAGTCCTGACCGGCAATCGGGATGGCGCGGGTGACGGTATCTTTGCCGCTGCCTTCTCGAACGTAGATGACGGTGCCGACGAGTGTCATCATGAGTTCTTTGAGCTCTTTGCTGTAAGAAGCATTAAAGCTGCCGCCGGAGAGCAGGGACCATGTGAGATTTAACTCCGGCGCATCGACCACATTTCCGCCGGAGTCTTTATGGGTCGGCGCGTAATCCAAAACCGCGGCGCCGTCGGTACGGGTCTTTGCATCGGCCTCTGAAGCGTCGGAAACGATACCTGATGCCCGCAAAGCATTGCGAGCATCAAAGCCCGTCTTTTGAATCCATTGCTCTGCGCCGCTCATCTTCAAGAGGTTTTGTGCGGAGGTGCAGGAGTCCTGGAACATGTTGGTGTACTGACGGATCATGTCACGGAAACTTGTGACTTGTTCATTAAGGTCAGGTGCTAAAGACTGAAGGGCAAGCTGAAAAGCTAAGCCGGGAAGGGCGGTACCGATGTTGCGCAGGAAAGCGACGAATTCTTCCCGAGACGGGATACCGAAGGCGCCTAAAAATAAGTCAATGCCTCCGCATCCTGCTGAAAGCGAAGGCGGTGTGAAGTAAAACGCATTGAAGTCTTTGCGAGGGGCGCGATAGACAAATCCGCCGCCTGTGACAGTATTCATGCCGGAAGACTGATAGACACCCGCCGGAGTGACATTGCCTTGATAAGAACCTGCGGCGGAATAGAAGTCTTTCATGAAGCCTGCAGAAGCGTCCGCAGAAAAAAGACAGGTAGTTAAAGCCAAGGCAGAGAAAAGTTTTGTGAATGGATGGGTCATGGCTGAAGAGGATTAAAGGGACGGAGCGGGTACAGGCTTTGATAAGGCTGAGCTGACAAGGCCGTCAGAGGTAGAAAAATTTGTGGTCTTTTGCACAGAGTTTGCGGCTTGTGCGCCGCCGAAAAGCGATTCTCCGGGCTTGCTTAAGGCGAGCGTCTGGATGCGGCTTAGCATGTCTTCGAGCGAAAGGACGCCTGAAGACACTAAGTAAGAGGCGGATTGATCGCGTTTAACCATGAAGAGGGCGGGTACACGATCGAGGCCTAAGCCGTTCGTTAAAAGCTTGGAGACACCGTTGTCGGGGAGCGCATCCGGGAAATGATCATTAGGGGAGCCGTCAAGGGATACTGCAAGCACCTCAAAGCCAAAGGTATCTTTGAGCTGCTTGACTAACGGAGACTGCAAAGCACAGAAGCGGCAGTCGGAGCGATAGAAGTACATCAGGCCCCAGTCTTGAGCGATCTGAGGAATCTGTTCCTTGCGGGCTTGGTTTCTGTCTTCTTTTAAAGAGACCTGAGCGAAGTTTGCGGCCGGATTGAGGGTTGAGAAATCAAACTGCGGGTTCTGCCAAGAAACCCGACGGTTCATGTCGGTAAAGAGGGCGGCTTTTTCTTGAACGAAATGGTTGACCTCTTGGAAGGCTAAGACGTTCGCTTCCGTCGGGAGAAACGTCGCGTTTTCTAATCGTTTGGTGTATTCGGCTCTAAGTTCTGCCGCGCTTAGGATTAAAGAGAGATCTTTAGGCGCATTAGGATCCGGAGCTTTCTTCTTTAACTCTTCAGGCGGATAGTAAAGAAAACCGCGGTCGTCAGAGTTCCAGACGTCTTCGTCCCAGAAGGAAGCGGCAAGCGACACGGGCGAGGCGAGCGTTAAAGCCAACGATAAAAGCAGACAAAGATTTTGTGGTCTTTTGTACATAATTGGAAGTTAGTTTTTAAGTGTTTTAGAGGGAGCTTTAGGAGATGAGGGACGGTTGGGCGCCGTCGGCGTACCCGTAAAGTTGGGATCGACAACGTGTGAAGAGCCGACAGACGGCGGCACGTATGCGCCTAAGTTTTTATCGACCAGATTCTTGGTATGAGCCGTTCCTCGGTCCTGAGCGGCAGCGGAATCAAGTTCGTTCTTTTGGACGATTAAGGCTGCGAACTCAGACAAGTCCATTGCGTCAAAATCCAGGCGTTCGAGTTCGTCTTGGGTGAAGCCTTCGCACTGAGGATTCTGAGCCGAGCCCCAGCCTTTGCCCAACTGAGGACGACCTTGTTCCTGAAGGATTCGGGCAAGCGGCGAGTTGTAGCAGCAGTAGCTTTCTTTTCTTTCGACGCAGGTGACGACTTTCTTGGAACAGTAAGTTCCGACATAGTGGCAGAGCTTCTGGCCTTTCTTGAGCATTAAGGTTTGCTCTTTAGGTTCGCACTGGAGATAGTCCAATGCGATTTGGAGGGCAACGGACATGGCGAAAGAGGTGGGGTCAAACGTGAAATACATTTGGCCCCCTTGGAGCGTCATTCCGAAACCATAGAAAGAGAGCGACGGATTGTAGATACCGCTCGTTGCATCGCCGTAGAGCATATTCAAGATGCCGGAGGTAGCGTCAGAAGCCGACAAGACGTCATAAACGTAAGGGCTTCCGATGTATTTGACGGTTTCTACCGTCACGTCTCCGGCAAAGCTCATTGCTTTGCCGAACGCAGACGAATTGGCTGTTCCGGCTTTAACTTTGGTATCGCAGCAGGAGAAGCCTAAGACTTTCTTGGAGCATTCATCGACTTCTCCGTTAAAGTAGCGGCCGTTGTCGTAGTCGCCGTAAAGGGCGCCTTGACGAGCGGTCTCGAGCATCGTGATCACTTTAGAGAAGTCGGAGTCGGCCGGATCGCCGGAGCCCTCGCAGATGCCGTCCAGGCATTCGGCGGGACGGCAGATGGTTTCTGTGACGGCAGACCCTTCTTTTTCTACACAGCGGTAAGTGTGGGCAGTGGTTAAGCATTTGCCTTGGTCATCGACCGCAATGCATTCGGAGGAGACTTTGACGCAGTCTTTATCAGCCTCGAACTTTCCGCAGTCATTTTTCGTCTCTCCTGAGCCGCCGGTTCCGGCACTGCAGACATAAGTGTGTTCATACTTCCAGCAGTCTTTATAGACCGGCACGCCGTTGATGATCTTTTCTGCCGGGCCTTCGACACATTCCGTTCGAAGCACCGTGCAGGCCGGATTATCTTTAAGAGGAAGACAAGTGTCCGAGGGTTCAATGGAACCGATGATAATGTTTGAATCGATGATGTCGGTGCCGGGGGTTGAGATTTCGGAGTCGCCTTTGCAGAAGATCTCTTTTTTATAAGCCAAACACTTCGGGCCGTCGCGTTCGATGCAGGTGGATTTACGAACTTCGCATTCGGGAAGCTTTTCTAGGGCTTCGCACGAGTTTTCGTTTAGGGATTTGGTGCAGTTATAGATGTATTTGCGCTGAATGCATTCGCCTTTATCGTTGGTCTGCATACAGGAGTAACCGGAGGCTTTACAGGTCATGCCTTCCGTAGCTGTTTTACAGGCAAGAAGATCAAAGCCCGGTTTAGCCGGTGTGCCTTCCGGCGTGATGTCATCGCCTTCAATCGGATCGGTATTAACGCAGTGGAACTTCTGCGAATACTGCGCACAAGAACCGTCGGCACCGGCTCGCTCGCAAACTTTTTCTCCTATGGGCTGACAGCTTTTAGAGGCGAGGATTTGGCAGCTGTTGGAGGCGCCGGGGGCAGCGCAGGCAAAAGCGAGTTCTTTCTTCCAGCACTCTTTATAAACGGCTACGCCGTTAATGATTCGTGTCTCAGGACCTTCGATACATTTCTCTTCTGCGATATAGCAGTCGGGATTGTCTAAGAAACTTGAACAAGTCGTCGTATCCGTTCCGGATATAACGGTATGAGAACTATCGAGAATTTCGATGTTTTCAGTTTCTTTTGCTTCTTCGGAACAGATATAAGTACTGTTCCAAGACATACAGGTACCGGTCAGGCTGTAACTCAGACACTCTGCTTTTGTTTGACGACAACCCGGTGTTTGTTTTAGGCCGGAACAATAATCGACAGTCGAGCTTGAAGTGCAGTGACGCGTGGTTTGATAGTTCCAGCATTCGCGCCAGACCTCAACGCCATTAATAAACTTGGAGCCGGGACCGTCGACACAGACTTCGGGGCCGTCCGTGCAGGCGGCACGGACAGGCGCAGAAGACAGGACGGTCAGGGAGGACAAAAGGACGATTAAAGGAAGACGGATCATGATTCGAACTCCACGACTTTGCCGTCATCGCTGACGCAGGTGGTGCGCCACTTGTCTAAGGAAATGTCGTTGACGTTTTTCTGAAAAGAAAAACGCTTGGAGATCGACCCTGAATAATCCCATTTGCCCGGCCGCGTGTAGATATCCATCTTGATTTCTACCGTACAGTTCACGCCGGTACAGCGAGTTTGTCCCGTCCAGACGCCTTTACAGTTAGAGAAGAAATGTTCGCTTTGAAAGTCCTCCGCCTGTATATCAAAACCGAAGTTAGCGGAATTTTTAACGTTGGTTTCTATCCGAAGTTTTGGGATAAGGTCATTAGAACACTGGTACTTGAGTTCAATGACGTCTCCGCCGTTGCAGGTGTCTTTGCCTAAAGAGGACGAGGTCTCGGAAGCAGCTTCAAAGAATTTGCCGATTTCGCAGCCCGAGTAGCCGACCACTTCCAAGTATCGATTGCATCGATAAGTGTTTTGTTCAAACTGCTGAGTTTTACAGCGGTATTGATAGGTGCTGTGGATTTGGACTTTTTCTCCGACGTGGCAAGTTTGGGGCGGTGTATGAAGACACGTGTAGTCCTGTGAAGTTTCGTTGTAGTCGGCGAGGCACTCGACGGTAAGTTTCTTACCGGTTCGAGCAATACATTCAAATAATGTTGAGACGTCGAGCTTTTCTGTCCAGCCTTCAAAGCAGGACTGAGTGGAGCTTCCGACCGTGGTTTCTTCGCAGACGGAAAAGTCGGTCTGGGGCGGACGAGTGGTGGTAATGGTTTCGCAGATTTCCTGACCATTAGGCGGAAGATCGGGAAGCTTGTTTAAGAGATGATCACGATCGGCCAAGATGTTGTCGAAATCGGATTCTTCCCAATCGGGTCTTGAATGTGTGTCGTAAATCACCTGGACGGCTCTGCAGTCCATAGAAGTTTGCGACAAACATCCGTCGGCTTTTGAGCTGCCGGGCGTCAGAAGATTGCCTTGACCTTTAGCAAACAGATCTTTGAGTTCGGAAACGTCTGAGCCATACTCAGGAACCGTGCCGGAAGCTGAGCTCTCGGTGAGGATGTCTTTGATCGACAGCCTAGCTGCTTCTTCTTTGGCGGCGTCCATCGCGGACTGTTTGTCGTAAGCGACGGCCGAGGAGCTCAAGAGCATTAAAAGGGCGGAGCTGATTAAAGCGCGAGGAAGGGTGCTAAGCATTACGGTCGGTTCCCAAGTTTGGTGCGAAGCGCGCGGGCGGCGTCTCCGATCGAGTCTTTGCGATCGGTTAGACGGTCTAAGGCGTATCCCAAGGTCACGTCTCCGGGAACAATGACGGCTTTAGGGCTTTGGATGCACCCGTCCGAGGAAGCGGAGCTTTCTTCTCTGATGATTAAAGCGGGAACCTGACGGACATTGAATTCGGAAAAGAGTTCAGGATTGAGCTGAACATCGGCGCCGGATTCGATTAAAGGCTGAAAGGCAGCCAGTGACTGAGGATTAAGGAGCGGCAGTTTAGAGTCAGAGGATGGTTTAGTTTCCGGGACACCGCGGAAAACCAACGGGATCCCGGCGTCTTTGGCATCACGGGCTAAACGTTCTAAAGAAACCTCGGGCATAGAAAACGATACCAAGACAAAGGCCTGCGGCAGAGACTTTTGCGGTGCGGCCTCCGGATCTCGCATCTGCCGAGAGAGTTCGGAAGAGGCTTCGAGGACATCTTCGATGGTCCAAGGCTCAGAGGAAGCTGATCCGACAAGCGGGCAAGCCAGTGAGGCAGCCAAGAGAAATTTGAAAAAGTATGATTTATTCATAAATAGATTTTTGAATAAGTATGTTTAATTCAAAAAGTTTTTTTGTGTTCGGTTAGAAGGAGCATTAAGGTTTGAAAAAGTGTGCATATTTCAGAATCAACTCGGCTGGATTCCTGCGCCCTGGCAGCAGTCCCGTTTGCGATAAATGAGATAAGCGGCATCTTCTCCGCCGGAAGCCCAGGTTTTGCCGGAATGCCAAAGCGAAGTCGAAGCACCCATCGGATAACAGCATCGCCCGTCTCGCTTACCGGTAGTGCGAGACGGATACATCATCTGAGTTCGATAAACCTGCTTATCCATGATCGGTTCGAGGTATGGACCGCATTGACCTTTTTCTCCGTAAGCGGCCCATTGAAGACCGGAGCGATGGAGCTTCATCGTGAAGCGGGCGACAAGAAGAGATGAGGCCTGCGGAAAGTGAACGTGAGAGCCGACCCAGCCGGTTAAAGGAAAGATTCCGCCGTGGCAGCCGGCGCACCAATAAAGTTCAGATACCGGCAGCGAAGAGGTGGCGGCCACGCAATCGGCAGCGCAAGTGGCAGCCGCGGCCGGATTGGCAAAAAGCGAAGCATCCGGATTTAAGAAGAACGTGGTGACCGAATCATCCCAAAGCGGATCAAGTTCCGTCATGTAAGCTAAATCCCATGCGGATTGCTCCAGACATTTGGTATCGAGAAGCACTTCAAGGATAAAAAGCCAAGGCGTGAAGTACCAATGTACTTGATAAAAGGAAGAGCGCTGAGCGGAAGTTGATTTATTGGGTGTTCGTCCATGAGCCGGGGCTCGGATGCCGACGTTTAATTCCATGCCGCCGAGCGAAGGAAAACAATAGGGCGTGCGAACCACCTCGGCGGTTCTCAAAGGTTCCCAGAAGGACATGTTAAGACCGACGGTGATATTGGCGCCGGAAACACAAAGACAAAGACGATTGGCATCGGTTTCCGGATCGGCATTCTTACCGGAGGAAAGTGTGACGCCACCGAGCTTGATCGGAAAAACACAGCTCCAGCAGACATCCGTGATCGGATTGATGATTCGGCCTTTGCAGTTTCCGGCAGAAGCGGAAGCCGCAACACAGAAAGATAAAAGGAGCATTAGAAGAGAGCGTTTCATGGGTTAGGCTTCAAAGAAAGGAGTTCGGACAATTGGTCGGGCGCAAACTCAGCGCCGCTCGGACCTTCAGGGCCATTAAAGAGAAGAGCAGGAACGGCTTTAATCTCGAAGACGCGAACGAGCGCACCGCCTTGGTCAAAAAACACACGGCGATTGAGCTTTTCTGAAACTTCTGCCGGAGCACCGTTCACCAGAACCACCCGCATGTCCTTTTGTGATTGATAGAGTTTTTGAGCGGCTTCCAGAGACTCGGCGTCCGTCCCGTCTATAAATAGCAGAGAACGAGACAGGTGCGGCATCGGAACGAACCGGGCCTGACGAAGAAGGGATTCGGGTAAGGTTTCGGGGACGGAAGCAGACAATTCCCAAACACGCAGTTCCGTGGTCTTCTTCAATCCTGTGACCTGCGTCGGGTGTTCCAGCTCTTTGACAATACGGTCCTTGTTTTGATTAAAACGGCGATCGTATTCACCGGAAGCTTTCATTGCACTGACTCGAGATTTAAAGGCTTCAAGGATGTCGGGTTCAGCGATATCGTGCAGGGGACCGAGCGGTTCGAGGATTTCGACTTTGGATTTAACAGCGGTTTCTTTAGCGCAAGGTTTGACCGAAGTAAAACTCACCGCAGGTTCGCTGGATACAATGCTGTAAGCCGAAAGGCAGACGACGGAAGAGGCGACAGCACAGGCAGAAAGAATGACACGGGTAAGGTTCATGACAATCTTCGATCATTAAAAGAGAGGATAGGCTCTGCCGCTGAAGCGGCAGCGGTCGATTAAGCCGAAGACTTCGTAGCGGCTGTCGTAAGAATCTTTGTGCGTTCCGCGCACAAAGTACTGATCCTCGCCGAGAACTTGAGGGGCGGTGGCTTCCAGAGGCTTACCGTTCAGTGCGCGTTCTTTAGCGGTGGTGAGTTCTTTGCCGTCGCAATAAAACGTACGATTCACACGAGAAAGGGTTTGGCCGGGAGCACAGACCACTTCCTTGATAAACGTCAGGCGGAAGCCGCCCACGGCAGAGGCTTTAGGTTCAAAGGCAACATAATCTCCGACTTTGACATCCTTTTGTCCTCTTTCAATGACAAAGAGTTTGTAAGGCAGAGAGTGAGTACGGTTTAAGGCCAGATGCCAGCGATTATTAACGAGGCTGAGGATTAAGAAGACGGCAAGCCAAATCCAGCCGAAACGACGGACATGGTTTTTTAATCGATGCCAAAAGACTCTGGGATGGGCTTTCATACGGCTCATCGTTTGGCTCCGCTGTTTAACCGAGCTTCGATCTGCTGAAGCTGATTGCTTTGCTGCTCGGCAGAAAGTCCGAGTTTGGCGGTAAGGTGCGTCGTGTAGTCAGGGAGCTTTGCGTTAGAGATGACGGCAGAAGAAACCAGAAGAACGCAGTCGCATTCGTTTTCTATCTGGGCAAGTTCTTCTTTGAGTCTTTTGGCGAAGTGTTCGGCTTCGCCAATAATTTCTTCTCCGCGTTTGCCTTGAGAGACAACACGGACTTCATTGGCTTTAACGACAGAATTGAGATTGACAACGGCAAAGCGGGGACGATCCAGAAAGTCGGCAATTCGGTTTTTGGCTTGATAAGCGCAGTAACCAAGCCCTAGACCGATAGATACGGCGATGGTGACGGAGAGGAAGGAGATTTTCATAGGATTGAAAGGAAATGGAATTGAACTCTTGGAGAGGTCTGAGAATTAAAGGGAAAGACAATTAAGGAATGAACTCGCCTTGACCGCGTTCTAAAAGAACCGCTTCGATGGCTTTTCTCATCGACAGTCCTTCCTTGCGGAAGCGATTGATATCGCTGATGTCCTTCGGATGCGTACTCATGACCAACAGAGAAAACGGATCGAGAATCAGACGATTCACAGAAGTCGGCGCATCGCCGATCTTGACCAACACTTCGGAATAAACATCCCTCAGACCTTTAAGAGAACGGAGCTGCTGGAATTCATAGTCGTCTAAGCCGAGCTGGGATTCCTTTTCGCATTCACTCAAGACGGATTCTTTGAGCTTCATGATGAACTTGCAGTCGGCGTTGTCTAACGCTGCTTTAGCAGCAGAACTTTTCCAATAGTCTCCCGGTCCTTGCGTACCGGTAAAGAAAGCGCCGTTTAATTTACGGGCACGGCGGTAGCCGGCCTCAATAAACTTAGAAGAATGTCCTCGGACCATTAAGTCCCAGGCTTCATCGATGATGACAAGTTTGGGTTGGGAACGCTCGCCTCTTCGCATCTCAACGTCTATGAGATACATCAAGAGCATTAGGACAACGGCTTGAAGAGACTTCTTGGTGTTGAGCTGTTCCAGCTCAAGCACAATGAAGTGATTGTCAAAGTCGATATTGGCTTCGCCTTCAAAGAAGGAGACATAAGCTCCGCCTTGTGCATAGGGCATGAGCTTGACGCCGAGGTCCACAAGACGTGGATCGTCCAACGTCTTTTGTTCTTCTGTGGTTAAAGAAGCGTAATAGGCTTCCCAATCAGGATCATTAAGACGAGGATGAGCACCACCTAATCGTCCGTTATGAAGCAGGGATCGAGTGAGGTCGGTAATCGTCGGAACTTTGTTCAGCGCTTTGGCTTCATACCAAATATGACGGATATGGATCTGAAGATGCGAGAGCATTAAGTCATCGAGCTGTTCGTTCGAAGACGCCATCTGAGCAATCAGAGGCAGGACTAAGTCCATATCGGCTTCGATGTTCTTTGTCACCGACAGAGGATTAAGACAATCGATCTTGCCGTCCGGACGCGGAGTATCCGAGAGTTCTATCCATTGGCCGTTGACGCAGTGGCAGAGTTTTTCGTAGCTTCGGCCGATATCGATGACCCACACACGACCGTTGGAGCAAAGTGTTCCGAGGGCCAGAGAGTTCAGCATGACGGATTTACCGGATCCGGAGGATCCCGTCACGATGCCGTTGTAGTTGCCATGAGGATTAGCAAAAGGATCAATGTGCGTGATCTGACCTCTGCGCGAGAACAACGAAAGGATCGGCGTCGGCAGCAGATGGCCGGCACGCGTGCCTGAACCTTTCCAGTCTCCGAGCAACGGCATTGTATTGGCGGCGTTGGCGCTCGTCTTCGTTGATGAACGTTTGGCAAGCTTGACGTCATGGGCCAGCAGCGGGCCTCCGGTCATTGGTAAAGAGGCCATTAAGCCTTGAAGATGCATTAAGTGATCTTGCATAAGCTCAATTGACATCTTCTTGAAGATCCCGATTGCCGTTTGAACTTCATGGGTGACGTTCTCGGTCGTCGGGAAGATCATGACTTGGTGCGAGAGCTGGACTAAGCCTTCACCGTGCTCAAAAGACTGCACAGCTGCTCTCCAATCTCTGGCTTCCTCTTGGAGCGTCGGAATAAAGCGGGCAATTTCCGTAGCAGACATTTGTTCTGCTCGAGCGCTTTTAAGCTGAGCGTAGCTTTTGCCTTTTTCATAAGACGTTTTAGAGAGATAAGTCGTAATGAGGAACGGACTAGAGAAGCCTAAAGAACCTTCCACATCTCCAGCAGCCCGAGCCATCTTGTCTAATGAGAAGCTTTGCGGATAGCCGTGCGGTGAAAGGCTCACTGCTTTGATGATTAAAGGATGATGAGCAGAGCGGAAGATAATCCCATCTTCTTCTACCGAAATGGTGGTGTCGTGAGAGACCATTTGGGCTCGAGGTTCTCGGGCAGTATCGACTTCGGAAAACGACCATGCGCCGTTCACAAAAAGCTGAGGATTAAGAATGAGGGATAGGGTGTGAACCAAAATCCGCTCATCCCAAACAAAGGGCGCGAAATGCCATTGGTTCAAGGTCGAAACCATGACCTTGCGAACCAAAAGTGCATTGTCTCTGGCCTCGGAAGCAAAAGGATCCTTAGCAGGGATGACAACCGAAATCCAGCAGCGAAGATTGCGGCCGAGGATGGGCAGCCCCGGATGGGGCGCCTGAGTCGCAGAGCGAGAGAGAAACTTTGCCTTGGCTTGTGTCATGGCGGACAGCAAGTCCTTTTGCTCTGCGCGTGCCGGCGTGTCTTCCGGTGTCGGACGAAGGGTTTGGCTTCTGACCAATTCCACAAGTGGTTCAATAAACGGAGATCCGAAAAGACTCACCTGAACCCCGGTTCCGTCCGGAAGGATTGATCCGATCATGTGCTCAAGGCTTTTTGCCATATTTAAGGACGTTCCCGTTTGGGGTGTCACTTCAATGACAAAACCCAATCCTTCAAACGATCCGTCGGGTGCGGCAATGGCACAGAGCTTGTCGCTTTCTTCAAATTGGGCGTAGGGCAGTTCGTCGGCGAAGCGGTCAATGCGCAGAGGCGCCTTGCGGCGCGTCGGCGTAGAGCCCGGATGCGCTTTAAAGTTCGGTTTCAAGTCTTGAAAGGCAAACAAGGATGCTGCAGAAGACAGAAAGTTCTTGAGCTTCATGAGAAAGATAAGGATGATTAAAGGAAGGACGGATTAAGGTTTACCGGTAAAGCCGAACGCGGGAAGCTGTTTAAGTTTTTCTCGTTTGGCTTCATTCGGATCCTGAGGCTGATCGGAAGACAGCGGATAGACAGGTTTAGATAAACGGGAAGACGAGACAAGCTCATTAACACTGTCAGTCGTCCAGCCGCCGTTTTCTAAACGGACGTAGAGATAACGCTGGTCGTGCAGGTCGCCTAACTTATCGTGAAAGGGTGCGAGCCAAACTCGAAGCACGGTTTCCGGTTTGCGCCACGGACGTGCAGGAACAATCGTGACGAAGTCGGAAGTCCGTTCAACAGCGCTCGTTTGTGCCCGCTCGACGGATACTTCAGCTGGCTCCGCTTTAACTTCCGGACTGCTCTTTGTCTGATTGGGTTCAAAGAACGGCTGAACAAAGTCTTCTTCAGAAGCCGCTAAGACAACCGGAGTGGTCGGATTGTTTTCTTCATAGACCTGAGAGATGTTTCTGCAGGACGGACCGCCGGATAGATCGGCACAGGCAAAATCCGTCTTCGCATTAGAAAACCCTGTCAGCGACCCGCATCCGGAAAGCATCAGCGTTGCAGAAAACGAAGAGACGATTAAGGAGAGACGCTTCATTTAATTTCCCTGCAAAGGAGCGTTGATAAACGCCTCAAGTTTGTCGAGCGGAAGGGCGCCGGCCGTACGGTCTCCGGCTTCATTGATCAGCGTTGGCGTGCCGCTGATGCCGTGCTGCTTTGCCAAAGCTAGAACGTCATTCACCGGAGACGGACAAACCGGATTGTTGGCAATGGGTTTCAGCATCGGTTCGCCTTTTAAGGCAGAGGCAAGTGCTTTAGAAGGATCTTTAGCACACCAGACCGCATCAGACTTTACGCGAGCTTCCGGATGGATGGACTCCAGCGGAAAGAGGAACGTATAGACCGTCACGTCTTTGAGGGATTCAAGTGTGGTTCCGAGTTTGCGAGAGAACGGACAGTCCACATCGGTAAAGACAGCAAGCTTTCTTTTACCGTTGCCGTAAACAGTCTTTACCGCTTTATCCAGCGGTAAAGAATCAAAAGCGATTCTTCTCAGATCTTTAAGACGTTTATCGGTTAAGTCTTCTCCTCGATCCATATCTAAGAGACGACCGGAAAACACAAACCTTGCAGTTTTATCAAAGTAGATGACTTCTTTGCCGACGGTCGCTTCGAAAATTCCTGCCAGGGGAGTCAGACGATACGCAAGAACTTTAGTCTTGGGATAACGAGTCTTGAAGTTATCCGCTGCGATCTTCAATTCATCGGCTTGTCCGGCGATTAAAGGAACAGATGGCGCATTAGATTCTTTAGAGGCCGGAGTTTCAGAGGCGGCTGCCTTCTGCGGTGCCGAAGTTTTAACGGCAGAAACTTTCTGAGCCCTAAAGTCAGGATTGACGCACGCACCGGAAGCAAAACTCGAAATCGGTGCGGCCAGACCCACAGAGACAAGGACAGTTAAAAGGGAGGAAGGTTTAAACATGGCAGTAAATTAAGGTTTAGTGTTTCGTTCAATCGATATGCCGTTTGAGATCACAATCTCGACATTGCGTCCGGAATCCACTTCAAGGACCGGGAACATGTCGCTTGCGAGCTTTAAGTAGTAATCGGTGATTCGATTCATGGCGTGTGTGGCGCCTTCTCCGAATCCCGCTTTCCAAGGGTTGGTGACCGTAGTAGAAACCGTCCCGGTAATAGAAGTCGTTTGGTTTTCAGACGCAAGCGATACCGCTTTGCCGAGACCGGCCAAAGTTCCTGTAAACAGAGCATTAGCGATGGCTTGTCCGCTCTTGGTGACTAAGCGGGCACGAAGACCGGTTTTGCCGTCTTCTCCGGAAACATAACCTTGGATCTTCTTATCCACGGCTCCGCCGTTTTCATCAATACAAGACAAGCGGTCAAGACGAATCAATACACGTTCGCTGGCTAATTCACCGGTCGCATTCGCGGTCACAAAGCAGCGTTTAATGCCGGAGCGGTAAAGGTTAGGCATGACGGCAGAATCGGTCAGCTCTAAGAGCACCGGAACCGGATTGCCGGAGCCTTGTCCTCGGGTCGGCGCAGTCGCGCCGTTCAAGAGACGAGCTTTAGCAAAGGTGCCGCTCGGCAGATAAGACAACGTCTCAGGTTTTGCTCTAGCTGGCAGTGTTCCGAGAACATTAGAAGAAGTAGGAGCAGAACCAAAGTTGTTAATCACCAGGCGCGGCGCCGGGGATGACACCGGAGCATCCGGCTGTTGACGAGAATATCTGCCCTGGTTCTGGTTTCCGCTTGTAAAGCCAGTCTTTTGGCTGATCGGCTGCTTGCCGAGAATCTCGGAGGGCGGCCAGCCGTCTTCCGACGGCGCCGCGTCCGACTGACGATTAGTCCGAGGAGCATTCTTTTCTAAGAGCGCAATGCGGTCTTCCAAGCGCTTCTTAGCGCTTTGGAGTTTAGCTTCACGCTGCTTTGCTTCCTTGGATTCTCTTTCTAAGTTCAGCAGACGATCGTTATAAATCGCCTGATGCTGTTCATAGTCCGCTTTGGAAGGAACCATTGAGATTTGTGTGGTACTCGTCGTCTGAGGGACAGAAGGCGGCTTCTTATCGTCAGAGTAGTAAGAAGAAAGCATGGCGCCGATAAAAAGTGCACCTAAGATAATTAGCGTCCAGGTGATTTGTTTCTTTCTTCTCTCACTTTCGAAATAACTCTTGACGCTCATCTTGCAGACCTCACTAACCAAAGATCGGCAGATGCGCCGGGCGCAAGATCGGAAGCTTCAGTCGCAACCGCTAAGACCCCGTCTCTCCAAAACTCCGGTTCACGAACCGTTTGTTTGTGCTTTGTACGATTAAGAATGCGGTAGCGTTCAAGTCTCAGCCCTAGGACATTCCATGCTCTGACCGGCTGCGCATGAAGATAGACGCCGGCTAAAGTGCCGCCGAGGGCTTCGCCCTCGGAGTCCCGTAACTGTGGGATGAGCTTTAAGGCGGTCTGAATTCGCTCTTCATAAGGAAGACCGGAAAGTTCCGACGACACCGTCGGACCATTAAAAGAAGAGAAGATTCCGGATTCTTTGAGCGTGACCGTTTGGGCCGTTAGACGCTCTTTGGGAGAGAGCGTAATGCTGTGGGTCTGACCGGATTCGGTCACCACAAACATTCCGGTGGTTTCTTTGGTCAGCGGGACGACGTAGAGTGAACCTGTTGTCGGATCTTTATCGGCTTGGATCAGATTGTTGTCGTATACCGCTCGGACAATCTTGCTGTTTAACACGACAACACGATTGGGCTGTTTGTAGGCAACAGCGGCATGCACAGAAGACTGAGCATCGGACGTGGTCGATTCTTTCGGCATCTCTTTAGCATTAAGAGAAGGGCTAAACAAAACCACAGACTGGCAAAGAAATACGCTGAGAATGAGAAGACGATTAGGAAGGATCATTAGATTTCTCCGGTGGGCTTCATCGGTTCAAACGGACGCTTGCAGTCGGCTTCCTGCATGGTTTCTAACCAAAGACGAGAGTTTCTGTAGGTGAACTTCACGATCCAGCACTTCTTCTGCATGGAAGTGAGTTTGTCTCCGATGAACTGGCGAACATTGCCGCGAACAGAAACCTGCATGGTGGAGGCTCTGGTCTCCACGGCTTCTGGCAGCATATGCACGGAAGCATTTGCACTCTTCATGCGGCGTCCTTGAGCGGTTAAGAAGACTTCTGTGGCACCGCGTTGCTCAGGTGAGACGTACTGAAGCAGCTTTCTTTGGTTGTGCTCAAAGGTCTCTGGAGAATTATTAAGAGCAAGCTGCAGCGCAAAAAGTCCCATCTGCTCTAAGTACTCCGGAGAGACGCCGTTGGCATCCAGCCAGAAAGACTTCGTGATTTCTGCCGGCAGCACAACTACACGGTCTTTTTTATCAAGGACGATTAAGCCGAATGCGAGAATGACATTGACAATGAGAGACGCGGCAAAGGCATAGATAAAGAAAGAGCGCAGCGCAAGACGAGCAGAAATCTCAGTCGTATATTCTTTAACGTTCATATTCGGTTATCCGACAAAAAAGCGGCGGCTCGATGGCGGAGTGCGCTTAAAGGTTCTGAAAGGAAACTGCCAATAGAGGTAATGAAGTCCGTATCCGGGATGACGCTTCTGTTTGAGTCGGCTGTAAGCCCAGATGGCGGCATACGAGGCAATCGCACCCATCAGAAGAGAATTAACGATGATGCCGAAGGCAAGCCCGGCAATGCCGGACGCCACCAAGTCAAAGTCCCAAAGCAAAAACTTTGCCGGAGCATCTAATCGGCGCGGGACGTATTCGTGAGGATTAAAAGATTCCATGATTGATTCCTGGAAGAATCGGAAGCCCGAAAAGCTTCGGGCGTCCGTTATCAGAAGCGTTAGATCAGAGCCGTGAAGATCTGTTCAATGATCTGAGGGCCGATGAACAAAGCCATGGAAGCGGCAACGCAGCCCACGGCACCCATGATGGAGCCGCGGATCACGCCGACACCCAAACCGACAAGCAGGAACATTAAGGCGATGGATTTACCGAGCGTGCCGGTACTCCAGGCCTTTAACATCGCGTAAAGATCTGCAAAGTGCTCTTGACCTCCGGTCGAAGTCCCGGCCCAGGCAGCGTCCGGGCAAACAGCGCTCAGAACAAAAAAGGAGACGGAAAGAAGAGCAGGAACAAAAGCAAAAGTTCTGTTTGCAGCGGTGGATAAAGTCATTAAAAACTCCTAAAAGTTAAGTTAAAGAGAAGACAAAGGCTGATTAAGGACAAAAAATCCCTCCGCAGCCGCGGCCTTTGTCAAAAAAACGACGCGGAAGGCGTTACAAAAACTTTTTATAAAAAAGAGAATTAAGAGGTGACGTCTCTGAGCTTTTGACGTTTAGCGTTAGACATTCCTATGTAAGCTCGATACACTTTCCAGGCATACTTTTGTCGGGCATCGATGCAGTCTTGACCTTTAAGTCGGGTGCATGCGGCGTTGTAGGCACCGACGGCATCCCAAGGATGCGCGGAGCGCGTAAAGTTATCCGCCAAGATCTCAGCTCCGACTTGAACATTAAAACAGGCGTCATTGAGCAGCTCTGATTTCGAAGTCTTAAAGCGCTTGAGCCACCCGGAATTGATCTGCATCAGACCGTAGTCTTCGCTCGAAGCATTGCGTCCCACAGCAGACGGGTTGCCGGAAGACTCCACAAAAGCAATCGCCCGAAGCAAATCCGCGTCCAGACCTTTTTCTCGAGCGACTCGGTCAAAGCAGTCTTCCGCGGCAGCAACACAAGTTCCGACAAAAGAAAGGAGCATTAAAAGGAGAAGACGTTTCATAAGTTATCCGAATCGATGGAAGTTAGAGACGATTAAATGGATGGACATGAGGAAAGCCACGTAAAAGAGCGCAGCAACCCATGCCGGTATAAACCAAGGCATCAGCATTACGGCAAAGGCACAGATCAGAAGCACGGTCGGAGACGACAAGGCGACTTGGTAGAGCGTCGGATGGTGCACCGCAAAACTCTCGTACTTCAGGCGTCTCACAACCCAAGCATCAATGACCACGGCAATGAGGATCGGAGATAAGAACGCAAACCAGCCGATCGCCAAGATTCCTCGAACGCACGACATCTCCAGCATCGCTCGCATCGAGACAAAGTACGGCGAAGACCAAAGACGCGTAAAGAATTCTTTTGTCGGCGCATCCTTATGCCCGTCAACATCAGTAGACGGAAGGTAAGTGTCTCCGAGCAGAGCATTAAAGGCACCGGTGACTTTAGAACTGACGCCGTCAACGACCGGCGTCAGAGACTCAAACATCGAACCGATCTTTTGACTTGTGTCTTTCAGGTGGAGCTCCGACAAGTTCTCAAAAGACGAGGCATCATTTAATCCCGGCCACCAGATGACGGAACTTAAGACAAGGATCATTAAGAGGATTAAGAGTCGGGACAGCATCTTAGTTTTCCTCGTCGTCGATGATTACAGGGACGCGGCCCTTCATCAGATGTCCGCCGCCGAGCGAGGCAAAGAACTGAGCGTTCGGAAGCTTGCCGAGATATTCCGAAGGAATGATCTCTTCGCGCACGGCCGTGCGCTTGTGAGAAGCACCGCCTTTAAAAGAAGGTAAGCCGATATGCGTATCTGCATGGGTCGACAACGTGGTGTCGACATTGTGGATATACGTCTTACCGAAGGTCTCCGTGACGAAATCCTGAGTCTCTCGATCTTTACAGCGAAGAGCGATTAAGTTATTGCAGTTGCCGAGCACCATGCGTGCTGCATGGACAGAACCCAAGCGATGTGCCAAGTCAGGGACGGTCTGAATCGCAATCGTTGTGTAAACACCGCCCTCAGCGCCTTTATTAAGCAGTTCAATTAAGGGCTGATTGATGACGTTAGAGGCTTCGTCGACATAGAGCGAAATACGAACATCGTTAAGTCCCAGGTTGTATCGCTTTCCTGCATAAGCCGTTAAGTCGGATAAGAGCATGGAACCCACGGCAGAAGCAATCATGTTGTCAGACAATGAGTCGAGATTGACATAAAGGACGCCCTTACATTTAACGAGGGACTCCATATCCCAGATGGGACGCTTATCGGAAGCGTCGGACGGATCAGGAGAGAGGGATTCTTCCAGAGGGCCGCTCGTGAGCATCGCAAAGATCGGCATGAGCGTTGCGGTAATTTTGGAATAGTGCTCTTTAGAGTGATGGAAGATCTTTAAGCATTCGCCGACGACCATCGTATGCAGATAGGTTGGCAGAACGTTCTCGTACCAAGAAACCAGAATATTAAGTTCGTGGATGGCATCGGTGCAGTTTTCTCTTCTTGCAGGAAGGAAGGATTCGGCTTGTTCTTTCCAGTCCGTGTCAGCATGCTGTTTGACCGCTTGGAGGATTAAGGCTCGGAGAAGATCTTCAATGCCTTTGTTAATGTTCTGAGACAAGGACTTCAAAGAAGGCTTTTCTCCGAGTTCAATCATGGCGTCCGCAAAGGTCTTGATACAAGACCAGGCGAACTGCTTGAAGACGTTGTCTTCTCCGGGAACCACCGACATCACGCGAGTGGCAATCTGCGCACCGGTACTGAACACCGCAGTCACATCAAAACGAATCCCATCGGTTTTAGAACGGTTTCCGGGATGGAAACGCAGCGGTTTTCCGCGGTCTGCTTTCTCGCAAGCTCGGCAAAACGCCTTGTACATACGGTCTGAACCTTTAGGATCAATGAAGATGACCGCATCGCCTCTCAGAATGGCCTGCGTCATGATGAAGTTCAGCATCACGCCTTTGCCGGCCTGAGTCGTTCCGACAATGAGAAGGCCGCCCTCAAAGTTTTTGAGGGCTCGGCGCAGGGTCTTTTCAGACGTATGCAGCCCATGAAGATAAGGCATGCCGATTTCATCGGGCAGCTGAGTCTTGTCGTGACGATTAAAGAGACGATGCATAAAAGACGGGAGCATTAAGGTTGAGATATTGAGGCGAGATAAGTCATGGAGCTTTTGCGTGTGTTCCGGAAGCCACGTAAATCCGTACCCGATACAGACGGATTTGTCGTCAAAGTCCTCTAACGCTCTGGAAAACTTCATGAGCTCCATCCGTCTGCCGGAAAGCAGACTTCTGGCTCTCAGAATGTAAAGGCCGTTAGATAAGCGGTAGGCGCCCATCCCAAGCGTTAAAGACAGCAAGGCGAAACTGAGATTTAAGGGAAGGATGTTTTGAAAACCCAGAAATGCCAGATAGGCCGACGATACAAACCACGGAAAAACCGCGGCCAACTCATGGGATCGTCTGTACGGATGGCTTCGGCGCCGCCGGATAGCAGTATCTTCTCGGATAGTGAACATTAGGAAAAGGATTAAACGTATGGTTAAAGACTTCGAGCGGGATGTATTTGTCTCGCTTGGAGCGGTAATAGACTTCGTGGTTGAGATCCAGACAAGGTTTAAGCGGACGGACTTTAGAAAACTTTTCTCCGCGGCTTAACGCTTTGTTCCGATAACGTCGAAGACATTGGTTGAAGTATTCGGCCTTTAAGGGAAGAAGCTTTCTAGCCTTTTCCCTCCACTCATACCATTTCTGATAAGTAATGATTTCGTGTGCGGTGTAGGTCTGGCTCATCTTCTTCAAGACTTCGCGTTCTCTGGAACGCTGGTCGGATTTACTTAGCTTTAAGACGATCTTTCTCGTGTACTTGTATGGTTCCCGAGTCTGCATACGCTTAAGGCGCTCTTTTTTGGCTTTTGTGGCCATGAGCTCCATGTATTCGTCCACGTAGAAATGTCGATGGCAGAGCTGGATTTTTCTGTTTTCTTTTTGAGCCGAGGTCACTGATCGTGAAGATTTAATCCTCTTTGATTTGTATTCCTTAGCCATATCTTCCCAAGTTTGCTTTTCCTTAGGCTTTAAGGTGTATTCGTATTCCGGTCTGAGGTAACGGATCGGCAGGTACCAGATCTTCCTGCCGTAAGGATCTTTACGGTTTTGAGGATGTTTATGGTCGCGGGAGATGACCCTTAACTTGTCAATTGTGAGGATGACATCCGGGTTGTCCATGAAGAGGGCTCTCATGGCAGCTCGGGACAACATCATTTTGTCCCAGTCCGGCAGCTCGTCGAATTTCTTCCTTGTTTCCGTACGGCTCAAGATGATCTTGTCTCGAGAGGGTAAATGGAGTGTAGCCATAGTAAAAAAACTTCAATAGGTATTCGTTAGGTACAAAACTCCCCCGATAGACCGTAAAAACGGTCGATTTGGATTGTTTTGAGAATTAAGAGAAGGACGGTTAAGCGGTCAAAGCTGCTTGTATTGCTTTAGCAGAAGACTTACCTAAAGATGACGTCTTTCCGGGAGTTTTAGAAATCGGCTTGACTTCTGCTTTGGCTTGAGTCGTGGCTTTAGTTGTCTTTGCTGCAGGTTTGACGGAAGCTTTTGTTTGAGCAGCGGATTTAGCTGTCTTTGCAGTCTTGTTGGCCTTGGCAGTCGTGACAACAGAAATTTCCTTTGCCTTAGCGGCTTCGCTGGAAGCCTGAGTATTAGCAGGCTGAAGAGCTTTTGGCTTTCTGCCACGTTTAGCCTTCGGAGGATTCTGGTCAGAAGGAGCTGCATTTGATTTCGGCTGGCCCGACGCTGCTGTATTTGCTTTAGGTTTTGCAGCAGAGGCAGGTTTTACTTCATTTGAGGCCTTTTGGCTCGCGGCTTGTTTGGTATTAGTAGCGGCGACAGCGTTCTCAGGAGCATTAGCGGTTTGAGTATCCGCTTTCTTTTTGCGGCCGCGTTTAGCTTTTGGCTTTTCTGCAGTGGTCGAAGAGGACGTTTCGGATGGGGAGCCGACAGACGGATTCTTTGAATCAGAGGGTTTGTCAGATTTGCTTTGAGCATTAGAGGAGGATGGCTTGGTTTGCTGAGCTACGAATTGAGCCCAGGTTTTAGCTGCCGCATTTTCTTTGGAATTAGCGTTAGCTTCTTGAGAAGCCTTGTTGTTCGACAAGTTGTCCGATTTATCCTTGTTCTTCAAAGAAGCCAGTCTCTTGATTTCAGCATCCATTTCCATATCTGCAAGTTTTTCCGGATGGATAGAGGATTTTTCTACAGACTTATTAAGTCGTTGGACTAACTGCTGCTGAAGCTCCGGATTGGCGACTTCTCTGCTTATCTTCGTAAATTCTTCTGTCGTTGTTTGATCAACTTTCTCGACTGGAACGGGAGCTGTGTTTCCAGAAGCTGCCGTTTTGCTACCCTCAGAAGACTTGTCTGTAGCGGTTTCAACGGCTGCAGTTTCGGCCGGTGTCTCATGGGCCGTTATAGTCTGCATTTCGGTGACGGGAGCTTCAGTGGTCGGACTGACGATTAGAGAAGAGTTTTCTTCATTGGCGTCGGCCTTCTTATTCTCACAAGTAATCTGTTTAACTTCAGATTTCTTTTGAGCATTAGAAGGAGAGGATTCTTCGGAATCTATTTTCACCAGTCTATAGCCGCGTTTGGCCAGCCAGCTGTGCACAGAAAAGCATTCCCCAACACCCTTGAAGAATCTGCTTGTGTCATGACAAAGAGCATTAAAGACGAGTTTGCACGAGGCTTTAATTGCGTGCGAGGTTTGGATCGTCGGAACAGAAGGTCCTTCGGACTTTTGGACGACGATTAAGTTTGTGTTAGACATTTCTTTTGCAGCTTCTTCAGATTTATTGGTTTCAGCAGGCGCTTCTTCAGAAGCTGCTGTAGCAGGAGCCTCTTCGGACTTCGCCTTTTTGTTTTTGGCTTGTTTCTTCTTTACGTTGAATTCGCAGTCAAATTTTTCTTTCGCTTCTTCGAATGCTCGCAAAGCATGCTCCAAATCGGCTTTACGCTGAGCGAGAATTGCAGGAGGGACTTTTGCTTCTTCGGCTTCTTTAAGTGCTCGTTCTTCTTCTTTCCAGCGCTTGCGGGCTTTTTCCATCAATTGAGCAAAAAATTCCCTTCTTTCCCTATCTTCATCTGTTTTTGGTGCTAATACCTCCTCAAAGTAGGGCTTCAAACGTTCCATCATCAATTTCTTGTCTTGCCATTGCCATTTAGCAACAGGCTTGTAGAGACCGAGCTCTTTCAGTTTCTTATCATTAGCATCGATGGAATGTTTAGCTTGGAGAGATTGAACGGTTCTCCCGAAATAGCTGTCATTTGCTACATAAAGAAGGAAATTATTAAAGCGAAGACCATGTACCGGAGTAGAGACAACCTCTTTTCCGCATTTCTTATAAATTTCAATGCGGTTTGCGACTTCTTCAAAAGTAGCGCCTTCTTTCAAGTCAAAGATCCCGCACTGACAGCACATTCTGAGAACCTCTTTCTCTCGCCATGTCTGGCGAGGAAAGAGTTCTTGAAGCTTGGCCGTTAAGAGAGGAAAGAAATATTCGATTACGGCATAGATTTCTCCGTCCTTGCACGTGATCGCACGTGCAACGATTTGAAGAGGTTCTTTATTGCCTATCGCATCGGACTTCCTAAGCGCTGCTTCCGGGGAGAGTTCGTTCGCGAGCAGGGCACAAATCGCCCAGCTCAGGATTGAAGGAATATAGTGAGGCGGCTCTTCTCCTTGTCTGGCAAATTCAATCGTCATCTGCTCTCGGAGGATGGATTCTGCTTGAGAAATTAAGATGAGGATGAATTCATCCTTCACGATGCTACCGACGTCTCCGCGGATAAATTTGGAAAGCAGCGCAAGGTATCCTCGCTTAAAGCTCTTTGCAAAGCGCTTTTGGAGAGATTCTGGAAGATATTTAAGGACGAGACGATTGATGTTGCCGGCGGCAGCCTCAGGATCAGGATCGACATTGTGGTACAGCGTAAGTTCCTGCCCCTCGTGTTCCTTGAACCAATCTTCATAAGGCACTTCAAACCGAAACTCATCGCCGTTCTCTGCAGCTACACAGAACGTCATTGCCGTAATGCGTAAGTTGAGGAAAAAACAGGTGGTTAGAACCAAGAGTTTTAATAGCTGAGTCTCAAACTCTTTCTGAGCCAGCGGCATCGTGAAGAACTGGATACGCTGGCGCAGAAGATTAAGCGCAATGCGGCTTAACTTTAAAGAGAAGTCGATGTAGCTTCCCGGCCAAAAGTACCCTGAACCTGAGCTCAAAGGAAAATTACCGACGATCTTTACCAACACCTCAAAAAGCTCGGTTTGTATTCCAAGCAGGTGGTCGTCTCCGACCGCCTGCCTCAGCTCATTGATCAACGGCTGAACCTTATGTCGGTCAGATTGGTTAAAAGGCCTCAGGCAATCGGCGAGGGGCATGGAAGGTTTAGCCATTGTTATGGTGATAATGAAGGAAGGAATTAAGGAAAGAGTTACAGCACTGGTTTAACTGACGGAGACTTTTACGAGCATCCTTCTGAAAGCCTTTGGGAGTATTAAAAGGAGCAAGATTCTTTGGACAACCTTTAGCTGTCCAACTCTGATAATCATAAGGTCCGTGACCAACCAAGGAAGCCGTGGAAAAGTGGACAAGCGGTCCCGGTGCAGCAAAGACTGATGTCTGACCGTCTTTGTGCATCAAAACCGGCCAGAGCCTGGAAGTCTTGATGTTGCGGAAGTCTGTTTGAAGATTAAAGAAGGGCAGGTGCTGCAGTGTGTAAAGAACAAAAAGGGCGCTTAACTTATTTTTCAAACCGAAACGACGTTTAACCACAAAAGACATTAGGCTTACGACATCGACAAAAGCGTAGATAAAGTCCTTATTGGAGATTCCAGCAGGGATATCCATTCCATATCCGCTCGCTCGTCCCTTGCTGATTCCACGGTTTTTGTTCAAGACCGCGGAAGAAGGATTAGAGAGACTAATTCCGGACTCGGCAGCATACTGCTTGGCAAAGTCGTCCAAGGCTCCGTTCATGTAGCTGTCAATCTTCCCCTTGGGTTCTTCGGCAGAATCGTAAAGTTCAGGAATGAGCTCAAGGGCGAGCATGGGGAACTCTTCTTTGTGAACGTGAGGTGCAAGTTCACAGAGGAATTGATTCAGATGAGGATTAAGAAGGATAGGATCCTTCAACACAGACAAAGTTCTCCAGATACGGCGAGACTGCATTTCTTCTGCTTCTTCCGGAGTGACATCTTTCTCATGCAAGACGAATTCAAAACGATTCACATAGCTTAAGAGCGTATGGGAAGAGAGCAGGAAAGAAAGGGCTGTGAAATAACGATGATCTCTTCTGATCTTTAAGTAGAAGAAGATGAAAGCCCAAGCGATAACGGTCTCCATGAACTGCCTACGAGAAGCAATCTTGGAAGGCTTCATAAAACGGTCTTCCAGTTCGTTGTAGAGCTTTTGGTCGCCCTGGGCATAAGCTTTAAGAAGACGGATGCAATCTGCAATCGATGGAAAGACTTTCTTGGATTCAACGGGTGTTCTACCCAGCGGCACTACCTTCACGATCGGATAAGGAAGGTAGGCAGCAATGGTCTCATCAAAATCTCTGTCGGAAAAAGCGACGGGAGGAATATTAAAGAGAGGGAAGCGTTTAACGTACTCAAGTGCGGCTGCGTTGATTGCGGGGATATCGGGTTTCAACCCCGTTTCCAGACAGTTTTTGTCAAAGATTTGACATACGGATTTCTTCATAGCTCATCTCCTGAATAGAGTGAATGAAATGTCCTAATGACGCATTAATGATCACCCTATAAAAGAAGCCAGGGGATAGTTATGACTAACTTTAGGTAGAAACTTTTGTTAAGTGACTAAGAACAGCAATAATTAACGTTAAGAGGCAAAAAACTCCCTCTGTAATGCTTTTATTCTGTTGTTTAGACTGAATCAAACATTACTAAAATAGTAATGACTGGGTTACAACTAATTAGCCATGGGCTAATATGGTTTAACGTACATTACCAATTTGGTAATAAAAGTAATACTACAAGTGCAGATAGTTGTACTAATAGAGCAAAAAGTTTTATTACTATTTAATTAATTTCCACTTTATTTCTATTAGTTTTACTATCGTTACAGTAGCGTTTTACCATCACTACACAAACGTTGACTAAGCCATTTCAAAAGACACTTAACAAAAATTTCTAACCCGGATGGTTAGCAGTTGAAAAAAGATTCGGCCTTTAGCCGGCCCTCGCGGGGCCGGCCGACCCGGAACATTAAGAGAGAATGCTCATTGAGCAAAAACCCTCGAACGTCTGAAACGTTTTCTTAAGTTTGAATTTGAAGCGAAGGCTCGGCCTCACGGCTTCGGTCAATCGATTCTCATCGACGGGCAAGACCTCGAACCGATATTAAATCTCTTTCGTCGTCTTTCCTGCAGTTTGGTACACGTTACCCTGATGCAGGAAAGGTTTAGAAATTCGCCTTAAACAAATCCAACTTAAAAGAACCGCCTCAGAAAGACGCTTGTCGCCAAACCGTGCAGTCGATCATTAAAAGTGAGGGAGGAGATTCAGATGGGCAATACACATCCTCTTAACCACGTTCCCCTTTACTGACTTTCTGCCGCGCCGGGTTTAAAGCCCGGAAGCGTCCGTCTTCGGTCTCTCTAAATTTTCCTCTGCGCTTCTTGTCTCCTTACCAGGAAGCAATCAGCGCAATTTCGACACAAGGTCGATTTTTCCTCAGCACGGCGTGAACCGCTCCAAAGCGTAGGCTTCCGGGGCACAATCCATTCACCTAAACTGCACGCGAAAGTCTCGGCCGCGAAGTCGACACTTTCCGACATTTCTCACGTCCAGAGCAGGACGTTCAATACATGAGTCATGTCGTTATGTAGCTCCTGAAAAGAGGGTGATCTTTTCAAGCACTTCGAATAATCTTTGATAAACTCAAAGACGCTTCGGAACTGACCGGAAGGAGAGCCCTGGAAATCCGCCGAGACCTCCAAGACAATTTTCCGATCCGTCTGTCTAAGTCTTTTAATTGACCTTTTACAGACGGCCGAGAGTTCCTAATTAAAAGTTTTACCTTCTGAATTTGGCGCTAGACGCAGCCGGCTTCACTCACGGTCTTGTTTTCTGAGCTTTCGCTCGATTACTGTTCCTTTCTGTTAACCATAACAAAGAAAGAAACTGAACAAGAAACTAACCATAGTTCTTCTATCGAATCTCCGAGGTTTCTTCAGTTCTCTTTTGAAGAACTTCAGAAGCGTTCCTTGTTGAGGCGTAATTGTACAGATGATGATGTGAGCGATCTATGTAACCCTTTGACGTATTAGGAGGAATTTTTTAGGAATTTTTGAATTTCCGAGAGATTAAACCCCTTGAGGCTCAGGGAGAGTTTAAGAGAGAAAGTCTAATTTTGGTTTACGCTTCAGCATTACAGACCGATACATTCCTGTATATTTTTTGAAATTTTGTGGGGAGAACATCTGAACATCGATGATTGCCGCGCCTGCTAACTCGCGGGTAGTATCGAGGATAAATCTGTATATCTTCACGCGAATCAAAATCTTTAACAAAACATCCTTAACTCATTAAAAAGTCGACAAAAACAGTTGACTTTTTAATATGACATATAATATATATGTCTATAAATTAATTGGTGGAAAAATGGCTGTCGGCAAGGAAATTCTCGACCTTATCCCAGAAGGCTGTAAGGTTAACTGGAACGAGAAACAACAACGCTTCTATGTTTACAAGTCCACCTATTACTACAGTAAGGAACACAAAAGATCTCGTGAACAGCGTACGCAGGTCGGGACGATCGTTAACGGCGTATTTACTTATGCTAAAAGCTACCTTCTCAAACAACAAATCAAGGATTTGAAGCAGGAGGTTAAGTCTTCGACTGCAGAAGTCGTTAACAAAACCTCTGAAATTCTGTCCAATGAAGTCGTTGACCCTCGTCAGGCTGCGAAGGTTCAATATCCTTTGGCGTACGTCTATTTGGTCGCTTTGCTCAGCTCCTTGCCCGGGTAGACAAGCTGTGTGCAAATCGCTGATTATTGAAGCAATCATCGGGCAGCCCTGGAAACAGTATTTGAAGACTTTCCTAAGCAGGATATTTCTCACGATACCGTTCGGCGTCTTCTTATGCTGATAGATCCTGAACAATTCCAAAGCTTTTACGGCAGACTTGTAGAACCGCTGCTTCATAAATTTACTTTTCGAATTGTTGCAGTGGACGGTCAAGCGGTCAAAGCCTCCAGAAAAAGCGCAGAAAGAACCGGTAAATACATCCTTACCTTCTATGACACTGAAAATGGAATTGCTTTAGGACAAAAGCTCATCGGGGGCAAGGAAAATGAGATCACGCACGCCGCCTCAATGGTTGAGGGACTCGATTTGGCAGGATGTATTGTTACGGCCGATGCACTCAATACGCAGGAAAAGTTTGCTTCAGCTTTAATCCAAAGAAAGGCAGACTACTGCCTTGCGGTGAAACAGAACCACAAATCGTTGTTTTATGACATACAGTTAAGCTTCGTGGACTGCACCGAAATCCGTACGCTGGAGATCGAAAAAGTTGAACTCGGACATGGAAGAATCGAGACAAGAAAGATTTCTGTGCTTCCCGGAAGTTGTCTGCCTGCAGCCTTATTGAAGAAATGGATAGGGCTGGAAGAGGGCACGATCATTAAAGCAACGACAGAGAGCATTAACAAGACGACCGGCGAGATCAGTTCTCTTGATCGCTACTTCATTAGCTCCCTGGACTTCTTAAATGTCCATATCGCAGAACAATGTGCCAGAGCCGTTAGACGTCATTGGGGAATTAAAAATGACACCCACTACGTCCTGGATGTTAACTTCTACCAAGATAGAACACAGTGCAAAAACGCCAACTATCTGCAAAACAGAGTCCTCTTGAATAAATGGGCGCTCGGGGTGATCAGAAAACTTCAAAAAGAAGAGGAGACCAAAACCGGCAAAGAGACTAAAAGCGTGAAGCGAATCATGGCTAAGTTGCAGTTTCCGACAGTAGCTTTGGAGGCGTTGACCACGCTAATTAACAAATAAATTCATGCGTACGCCGTGCCTATCTAAAACAATATCTACATTGAATTAACTTTAATGTAAGAAAATAAAATAGACTAAGTCATAAGATTTTGGGAGAAGAATAGATTCATTAGCTAAAGCTTATTATGATAAATTCTTAATATGACAGGAATTAGGCACTTCATTTACCGATCAATAATGCTTCGAGTCAGATGTATGAAAATTATTTTTAAGATAAATACACAATGAAAAGAATCGTTGAACTTGATATCCTAAGAGTGTTAGCTTTACTTTTTGTAGTCTTTCACCATGCTACCTGGTGGTTTGTTGATAAATATCCAGGAGCCAGAGAAAAGTTAAGTTTTTTTTTCTTAGGTGATTTAGGAGTTTCATTTTTTATTATACTTTCAGGTTGTGCCCTGACTATTTCTGGAAGTAAAAGCTGTTCTTTCTCGACCTTTTATAAGAAGAGGTTTTTGTCCATAATTCCTTCATATTGGATCGCTTACCTTTTAGTTACGGTCTTACTTTTTTCTATCAATGGTACTTTTCTACAAGATTTCAAGTTAAAAAAGTTTCTAGCTACTTTCTTTGCTATGGATGGTTGGCTTTCCACTGCAGGATTCAGCACTTATTACAGGGTTGGAGAATGGTTTACTGGTTTCATTCTTTTGATTTATGCTATTGCGCCTTTAGTTATCTCTTTAGTTAAGAAAAGGCCATTTTTATCGATTGTTTTTTTTACTTTTATCTCTTATTTGTCTATTCACTATAACGATACAATAATTAGCTCAATTAAAGTGTGGAGTCGCAATCCTTATTGGAATCCAACGGCTCGACTGGCTGAATTTTCCATCGGAGTCTTTTTGGGTCTTTTAATATTGAATAATAAAATTTTCAAAAATTGTTTCGCCCTTTTATTCTTAAGCAGTCTTACTTCTGGAGTCCTTCTTTATCTGAGCAATAAATATTACTACGGCCTGCGTTTACTCTTCTATGTTTCTCTTTTTATATCCTTGTTATTGATTTTTAACTTAATTAAAAATGCTCTATCTAATTCTCCAAAAACAAAAATTATCTTTAAAGAATTTATCCCGGCTCTAACTTTTTGCTCATCGCTAAGCTTCTTAGCATTTCTATTTCATCATCAAATTACTTTATTACTTATGGCCCGTTTGCCTCCTCCGTCATCCTCCAGCGGAACTAGTGGAGCTGGAGTTAACTTAATTAGTTACGGCGTTCTCGTTTGTTCAATTTTGTGCTTGAGCTACACCCTGGCATACTTTTCTCTTCCTTTGGTAAATGAAATCAAGAGGATTGCTAAGAGGGTTTTATTCTTGAAATAAATTCTTCGAGAGAAATCAGATTGTCTCCAAAAATACAACTAGGCGTTTCTTAACCATATGACATCTAGGGAACTCTCTCAGATATCGAACCTTAAAGTAACCAAAAACGATCAACAAATTTAAAAACCATATTTCGTCAACCGTAATTATCTGAATTAATTACGATTTTTTCTTGCTTTCTTATAATAATTGTGTTACAGCACAATTATTATTCAGAAGTGCGAACATGGGCGGCCCTTTATCAGGTGTTCCTCATGTCGGAAGACGCACGGAAACCAAGAAAGACGGGACTAAGTACATTTATGAGAGGACCGCTATTTATGATCCTCAGACCAAGAAAATTAAAGTACTTGGCTGCAAATTGATTGGCAAAATCCTCACGGGAAGCGATGAAATTATTCAAACTCGTCCTAAAAAAACAGCCGCTCCCAAGCCGATGGTGCCGGTCAAGGCTGAAAGAGTTCATGTCGGCGCCTCTGAAATCTTAGATTTTGTCGGGAAGCAAAGTGCGGTGGACACTTGTATTCTTCGCTCCCTGCCCGAAGCTGAAGCGCTCAAGACGATCAGCCTGGCTCGTTATTTGGTTGCCTGCGATCGAAGAACGCTTCCGGGGATAGAAACCTGGCAACTCAGTCATCGACTTCCCTATTTGGAACCTTTGACCGAAAGAGTGTACGGAACGCTGTTTGAACAGATCGGACAGAACGAAACCTGGATGCAGAATTATTTCCGGCATATTGCTTCAACGCTCGGAAAAGAACCGGCTTTGGCCCTTGACTCAACGACCGTCTCAACTTACTCAACGAATCTCAAAGAGGCAAGATACGGATTTAACAAGGAAGCCGATGGGCTGCCGACAATCAAATTTGTGACTTTATATTCTGTTAAAAACAGACTGCCCATTGCCTACTGCAAACAGCCGGGCAACATTCCCGACGTCAGCAGTATCCAAACCGCCCTCAAGCAGCTCAGTGTTCTCGGCGTAACCAAACCCTTGATCGTCACTGATAACGGTTACTACAGCATGAGCAATATGGTTGAATTTCTGGAGTCGAATTCAAAATTCTTAACCTTGGCCTCCCGATCGGTGACTTGGCTACGAGATATTGTTCAAGAGGCGCTGACAGATCTGGTCAATCTTGACAACATTTGTCCTTACGATACTCAGGTCAAGGGGAAAACCGTGAGTAAAATGCAGCAGTTCTCACGTCTGCGTCTCAGGAGCTCGGCCTCGGTCAAAGCCTGAGAAACCCAGAAATTTAGCCGCAGAATATACGTTCACATTCTAAGAAACTCTGAAATACAAACCTGTAGGACAGGGGCTTTAGAAAAGGAGCTTACCGAACTGAGAAACGCTGTATTAAGCAGAGAGGAGCTCTCTGCATCAGCGCTAAAGAAGGTTGAAAAGTATTTGATTCTGAGTTGTGTTGGACGCGGCGGAAAGCTATCAGTTAAGTTTAACCAGAAAGCTTTTAACGAGTCAGCTAAGTTCCTGTCTTTGACACCTAAATCGCTGGGTCCCCAAGGCGATTCCGTCTTTAATTTAGTTTTTTAACAGTAAAACTCCCCTCTAGATTTTTATTTAGTCGTTCGCTAGATTTGGTAAACAGCGCCCAGAGCCTCCTTGTCTGTATCGAAGCGCGTCTTCAGGCAGTGTGCAAGCTCATTCTTGTCTGCTACGGGCGGCAGAGGAGTTAAATCTACGCAGTTCATGATCCGGCTTAGGTCTGTCTCTTCGTACAGGTGTATTGGTGCATGCGGATCATCGTCCTGCGGCCGACGCAGAATTTGTCTCAACGGCCTGTAAAGAGCCGGCTGTTCTTTATCCAGCTGAACCGACAATTTGGCAGTGTTGAGCGCTGCCAGTATTTGTTCTGTCGTCATTGGGTGGCCTGCAAGCTTGAGCTTCTTGCTTAATATTCGAAGCAGGATGAGGGCCAGAACGCAGATCAAGACCTGGGCCTCAATGTGTTCATCCGTGTAGACGTACATCGGCCTTAAATTGAAGTTTGTCTTCATAATCCGGAAGCAATGACTGTTTCAGTTTTGTATTTCATGAAATTTCCTTTTAAAACCGTTAGTCGGAAGCAAAAAAGAATAGGTCGTCCAGGGAACTTCAAGAAGAAACAACGGAAGTCTTAGAAAAGGAGCTATTCACAAACTTTTAACTGTGAGAAGGATTAACGGCAATTTGAAATGAAACAACGAAGTTTGGAGATTTAACGATGATCGTAAGATAAAGATTGACGTAATACAAAGGGAAGCTCTGCAAAACGCTTGATTCTTTCCCTAGGCCCTTCGGGGACTTAATTTTTGAGGAACCTGGCAAGAGTTTGCCATTCGGGAGGAATTGATTAGGGTCTAATCAATCAATTTCCACCCCAATAGATACAGTTATCCTATGCGAAGCTCAACTTGGTTCGGTTTTCATAGCAATTTCCGATGAACATGTTAGCAATCGAGGCAAGCATTGTTAAGCGCGCCGTATTTTTGGCTAGCTCTCTATATCTGACTTTCCTATATCCAAACTGAACCTTAATTCGATGAAAGGCGTGTTCGACCTTGCATCTAATCGAACTCAGCACCTTCTCTTCGGCAATTCTCTCTCCCGAGAGCTTCTTTCTCTGACTGTAACGTTTCGCGGCCGTATAAATTACGTGCTCAGGACCTGCACTCTCGCGCTTTTCCATGCCGAGATATCCGGAATCGCCGATTACTTCCCAGTCATCAGGTCGGCGTAATTCATCAACCTTTGTCACATCGTGAACATTAGCCGGGGTCGTTACCATCGTATGAATGATTCCGCTGGCTTTATCCACACCAATATGCATCTTCATTCCGAAGGGCAATTGTTGCCTTTCTTCGCTGAATGCATTTCAGGATCTCGTTTTTTGTCAGCGTTTTTCGTCGAACTAGGTGCTTCAATAAAAGAGCCGTCAACTATCGTGCCTTTGCTGAAGAGGAGACCTCTGTCGGTGAGCCGCTTCTTGAACAATTCAAAGACCTGTTTATCCAGGCCGTTTTTCTCAAGGAGATGGCGGAAAGGCAGGATCGTAGTTTCGTCCAGACATTTTGAGGCCATCGTCAAACCGACAAAGCGGCGATATGCGAAGGAGGCGTGAAGTGTCTCTTCACACATCAGGTCCGACAGGTTATAGACCAGCAGAAGAAAATGAATGCGTATTATGAGTTCCAGCGGATAGGGCTGAGCGCCGCGTTTGCCTTCGCTTAAGGCCCGATCAATACTTTCAAATCTTGCTAAGGAATGATGCGGTCCAAAGTCTCAAGGAACTTCGCTCTTCTGGCACCGCCCAGCTGCGGTGATGTTTCTGCGAATAAATCAGCGAATGAGGGAGCTTTAATCTTCATAATAATACTTTTCTGTAGTATGCCAATTATAATCATATCACCCACCTTTTGTGCAGAAGTTCCAAAGGAAAAACTACAAAAAGCTGAAATTAGTCAGAGGAAATTTTAGAGTCAATCAAAGTTATGTGGCCAAAGGTAAAACCATAGAAAAATCCGTCCTCTTTTTTGAGATCAAACAGCAGAAGATTAAAATTTTTAGAAATTACTAAGCTAACGGTGTTCAGAAAATCAACGGAAATTTGAAAAAATTTCTACAGAATCCATGGCTACATCGGTTTAAAGTCAAAGCGAAGGCCTGAGAGGGAATGCGAGATGTCTCCTCGCACTTAGAACTGCTGCGAATAACTCAAGAAAGATAGTGAATGGAGATCACGAGAAACTGCAAAAATGCTAGGAACTTTGGCATGAGACATTCAGCGTTTTAGGCTCTCACAAAAAATGGTAGGGTCTAAGGTTCAAAAGAACTTTATTTTTTAGGTAACCAGCCGTGATAGTCTCTGAAATTAAACAACAAATGAGGAAACCTTAATATCCATAATCACACTTTCAGCGTAGTCTGTTATTAATGACGCATAACCCATTTTCTTCGTGCCTCGATTTACAAAAAGTAATACGATCCCGGAAATGACAAATATAAAATAAAAAGAAGCGAAGTTTGACTGGGTTTATTTGCTCCTTTGTATATAATTTAACGTTTAATAAATTTTAGAACTTTTGAGATGATTCTCTAAAATGACAAATAGAAAAAGAATAGGGTTACTTGACGTTGTTAATGCATTTCGCCAAATAAGGTTACCCCTTTTGCTTGCTTTTTCCGATATTAGACAAAGATATCGAAGATCTTCTCTTGGGCCATTTTGGATTACCCTATCTATGGGTGTTACGATAGCTTGTATAGGTCTAATATTTGGAAATATTTTCAGGGCGCCGATGGGTCAATTTTTACCTTTCGTATCTATTGGATTGATCCTTTGGACATTCATACTTACCTGCCTGAATGAATCAACGGTTGTCTTTCCCCAAGCCCAAGCGATTATCAAGCAGCTTCCGATCCCCCTAACTAGTCATGTTCTTAGGCTGTTGTTTAGGAATTTTTATATCTTTCTCCATAATCTTTTAGTTCTTCCAATAGTTTTTCTATTCGTAAGGAAAACAATTAACCTATACTTTTTTCTCTGTCTACCTGGGTTGTTGTTAGTATTTGCTAATTTGTTTTGGATGGCATTATTACTTGGTATCATATGCACAAGGTTCAGAGATTTATCTCAATTGGTTTCAAGTGTTCTTCAAATTTTTTTCTACATCACACCAATTATTTGGATGCCGACGCTGCTTCCTGAAAAAGCTGCTTCAATGGTTCTTGGCCCGAATCCTTTTTTTCATTTAATTAGCATCATAAGGGATCCTTTGCTAGGTGAAATCCCCTCAAATCTGAGCTATGTTTATGCCATTGTTTTATTTATTTTTGGATCTACAGTGACCTTATGGATCTTCAATAGACTTAAAAACAAAATTGCGTATTGGTTATAACGATATGGCTTACATCAAAATTACTAATGCAAACATTGATATTCCTATTTTTAATTCTCAAGGAAGATCGTTGAAAAAAACGGTTCTGGGTTTGGCTACTGGCGGAAAGATTGGTCTAACAGAAAAGGGTGTAACTTACGTCAGGGCTTTGGAACGAATTAATTTAGAGGTTAAATCGGGGGAGAGAGTAGGACTCTTGGGACATAATGGTGCAGGTAAGAGTACTCTATTGAGAGTTCTTAGTGGCGTTTTTTTTCCTACTGCAGGTGATATTCTTTTAAAGGGCTCAGTTGGTTCTTTGATAGATATTGGCCTAGGAATTGATCAAGAAGCCACTGGAATTGAAAATATCTTTTTAAGGGGGGCTTTATTAGGTCTAAGAAAAGATGAAATTGAAAAAAATTTAGAAGATATTATTAATTTCTCTGAGTTGGGAGACTTTATTAAAATGCCAGTCAGAACGTACTCGACTGGTATGCATATGCGGTTGGCATTCTCTGTCTCAACTATGATCAAACCGGAAATCCTCCTGATGGACGAGTGGTTGTCCGTTGGTGATAAGAACTTTCAAAATAAAGCTGAAAAGCGATTAACAGAACTAGTGGATAGAAGTGAAATTTTGGTTGTTGCTTCTCACTCTAGGAGATTGATAGAAAGGTGTTGTACTAAAGTAATTTGGCTAGAAAAAGGAAAAATCAAAGCAGTAGATTCTCCAGAAAAAATTTGTAAATTTTATTTTAGCTAAAATAAGGAAAATTTGACAATGATTTCGCCTGTTTTTTTTGTAAGTTCTCAGCGTGAGTATTTAGAGGAGTCGGTTATTTATCTTTTAAATAAATTATCGACGGTTGGTTCAGTTTTTCTTATTTCAAAATCCATTGGAAACTTAAATGGAATAGATAAAAAAGTAAATTATTTAATAGACTCCTCAATCAATAATCCATGGGCTGCTTGGGAACTTGGATTGAAAAAATTATTTTCTCTTCAAGGCCAAATAGAAAAGAAACAACTTTTTTTTTAACTTCCGAAGTCTATGGGCCGGTAAGGAACTTTGAAGAATTTTCTCAAAACTTAATTGACTCTTCTATCAAAGTTGGGATTGTGCCTGCTGACCTTTTCAATCTTGACTCGGAGGAGCCGCCTTTATTTATCTCTTTATCAAGCGGTTTAGATTTTATAACTGTTTTTAGTGATCTAAAGCTAATTTTCTCTAAAGGCAAGTCCGTTAGGGCGGCATTAAATTCTAAAGGTTATGAGCTCCTTTCTGATAGGGCGAACTTCAGTTTTCAAGACCAGACAATCCAGTACGATCCTTTGACACTAATGTCTTTTGGCTTTCCATTTGTAGCAAAAAAAATATTCTTTTATAGCTACGAAAAATATTTTTCGGAGAGCCTTGGCGATCTACCTAAGAAGATACTTCAGCGGATATCTGACAGTAATTATCCAACGGAACTTGTGACTAATGAAATAATTAAAAGTCATACGGCTGGTTATGTTCATCAACTCCTACACCTGAATTATATTTTTGATGAGTGCGACATTAATAATTATGAAACTAAGACTAAGGTAGCTGTTGTCTTTTTTGTCTATTTTGATAGTCTTCTCCCACTTTGTATAACTTATCTGAAAAAAATATCAAAATTATGCAAAGTTTTTATTGTATCACCGAAACAAGATTTATTAAATAAGTATGCTCATGTACTCAGTTCACAAACGTCAATCGAGTATCGACTCCAGGAAAATAGAGGGAGAAACGAGGCGGCTTATTTCGTAACTTGTAAGGATGTTCTTAAAAAGTTTGAATTAGTATGCTTAGCACATGATAAAAAGGCATCTCACTTTAATAATTCTCTAATCAGTCAAAGTACTTTCACACATTGTTTTGAGAACACACTAGGCAGCGAAGCTTTGATTAGTAGAATCATAAGAACATTTGATGAGTATCCTTATCTTGGAATGCTTTGTCCGCCATTTCCAGTTCACTCGAAGTGGCGACGGCTCTTAGAGGATCCATACGGAGTCAACAAGAAAATAATGAAAGATCTTAAGAAGAAGATGAAACTTCAAGAAGAATTTGACGATTTTGTTGTTGCCCCATTCGGTGGTGTTTTTTGGGTTAGAACAAAAGCAATTAACACATTGATCGAGCAGAACTTTACTTATAAGGATTTTCCTGCAGAGCCACTGAGAGAGGATGGAACTCTGTTGCATGCTTTGGAGAGAATATATCCAGAAATTATCAAGAAGAACGGTTTTGCTTGTGGATTCGTCTTGAGCAGAAGGTACTGTGAAATTTACATTGATAATATTATCTACAATCTGAAAAATTATCAAAACATTATAAAGAAAGAAAACGATATATCGTTCTATGATTTCTTAAAGAAAAAAATCAAGAAGAAACCGAAGCTGCATTTATTCTGTTACTCTGTAAAATATTTTTTTAAAAGTTTTTTAAATTCAAAATGAATACGCCTAAACTTATTGCATTTTACCTGCCTCAGTTTCATCGCAACAAGATAAATAACAGCTTATGGGGGCCAGGCTTCACAGAATGGACCAATGTTGCTAAATCCCGTCCAAACTTTGTTGGGCATTATCAACCACATATCCCCGCTGATCTAGGTTTTTATGATTTGTCGTTTTCAGCACCATTAAAAGAACAAGCAGAAATGGCAAAGGAATATGGAATTCATGGATTTTGTTTTTATTCATATTGGTTTGATGGTGTTAAACCATTAGAAACCCCTCTAAAGAATTTTTTAAATTCTGATATCAACTTTAACTTTTGTCTTTGTTGGGCGAATGAAAATTGGACAAAGGATTGGGACGGTGGAAACCAAGAGGTAATTTTTGAACAAAAATACCCCAGTAACTTCTCTGCAGAATATATAGGTTCGATAATTGAGTTCCTTAAGGATTATAGATATATCACAGTGGATGGTAAGCCTTTCTTGATTATTTATAGACCTCAAAAATTTCCAGATCCTCGCAGAAACCTACAAGAAATGAGAGATGCGGCTAAAGCATTAGGTCTTAAAGGCCTTTATATTGGCGTAGTAGATTTTCTCTTAGGGGAGGAGACGGCGCAATCATATGGAGCGGACTGCATAATTGAATTTCCGCCTCATCAATTCAAGTTACCATCCATTTTAAAATCTATTCCTGATGGGGAAGGGTTGTGGAATAAAAATTACAGAGGTTATTTATACGACTATAAGGACTTTATTAAAATAGCAACCCAAAAATGGAATGACAAAGAGAACATTAAAAGGATAAGAGGAGTTTGTCCTTCCTGGGATAACACGGCGAGACGAAGAAATGATAGCGTAATTCTTCTTAACTCTACTCCCAATCTATACAAAGATTGGTTGACTTACGCATTACTATATTCAAAAAAAAATAAGAGTGAATTTGTATTCATCAATGCTTGGAACGAATGGGGGGAGGGTTGCCATTTAGAACCTGATTTGAAATACGGGAGGAAATACCTAGAAGCGACTAAGGAAGCTTTGCAAACTTTTAATTATTCCAATTTGCAAGAATTTAATATAAAACTTAATGTAAAGTTGAGCGCAGAGATTAATAAAAAAAATGATGACTATATACCTTTATCTTCCTCCGCTTTTGTTCCAATTAGCTACAAAGATTTTGTAAAGAGCAGACTTTCGAGATACCCAAGAATATATAGTATTGCTCAATATTTATATAATTTTTTCAAATGAATAAGAGATATTAAATGGTTGATATTGAAAAAGAAATTTTATTAGAAAATATATCTTCATTGAGATATCAAAATTATTCTTTATTATCTTTAAAGAGGTTTAAGGCTGTTTCTTTCTTAGTTTTACTTGTGAAGCATCCCTTCCAGTTTGCAAAAAAAATTTCTGGCTACTGTAAGAAGAAAATAAAGAAAAGTTCACTCTTAGCTGAAAATAAAGCATTGTATTACGATTTGGAGACTTCATCTGTCGTTTCAAATTATTGTAATAATGAAAAAGAAAAAAAAATTATAAGCATAGTCAGTCAGCGTTTATTTGAAATTGATGGAGATTTTCCTTATGAATTTAGGTTTTTTCTTTATAAGAATTCTGAAAATTACTCTGCTTTTATAAAAAATAATAGAGAAGAATTTTTAAAGACTGATATTATTTTATTTGTCGATGAAATTGTTGATATTAAACAAGAATTTTTCTTTGGCCTTCAAAAAATTTCAGCAACTATTAATGAGAATCCAGTTGTAGGGTTTAGCTTTATCGAAAAGAAAGGTAAATTAGGTAGGCTATTTAAGTGTGCTTACCTTTCCTCTAATGGCTCTGGTTTTGAATTGGTCAACGATTTTTTTAAAAATAAAGATTATTTTCATTCAGACAATAAGACCATCAAAGGTGTCCCCTCTCCCTTATTTTTTATGACCTCTTCAGCATACTTTGAGTCTCAGTTAAAATATTTGAGGGAATTTGATAACGCTTTGGAATTTAATTTGAATTTTTTGCTAGGCTGTAGCTCAAAAGAAAACTTTTCCAAAATCAGTTGGTCATATTTTGCAGAAATTCCCAAATTCAAATTGGATAGAAAGAAATTTGTTCTGTCAACTTATTTTAACCTTTGGAGAAATCTAAACTTTTCAACAATCTCTCTCAAGAAGACTAGTGAGAATTCTGATGATGAAAACGAAGTTAAAAAATTTAAAGTTCAGTTCATTGTAACGGAGAGTGGCTCTGATGTTGCGGCCGGTGATTATTTTACTGCAAAAGAGCTAGGGGATTGTTTAGAAAAATTGGGATGGGAAGTCGGCTACATTGCTGATTCTGGAGATAATATCGATGTTTCAACAGACGTTGACGCTATCATCAGTATGCTCGATTCTACGCCTGCCTCTAGAATCAATTCAAAAAATACAAATTTGATTAAAGTAGCCTGGGCCAGAAATTGGTTTGTTAGATGGCAATTACAAGGTTATACCCTTGTTTTATGTTCTTCAAAGCTCAGCGCTGATTTTTTTAAGATCAAAAACGGTTTGAATGCAACCGTATTTCCCATTGCGACAAATGATCAGAGGTTTTATAGGCCTATTAGGACAGATCGACCGATTGATTGCGTTTTTACCGGAAGTTTCTGGGGTAAAGAAAGAGAGTTGATTAAATATTTATCTTCCTTTGAAATAGATTTTAAACTGGAAATTTACGGAAAGAATTGGGAACAAGTTCCCAGCTTGAACAAATATTTTAGAGGCTTTTTAAAGTATTCCGAAATTCCGTCCATTTACAGTAAATGCAAAATTGTCATAGATGATGCAAATTTAGTTACTAAAGACTTTGGCTCTGTCAATAGTCGGGTCTTCGATGCAATAGCTTCAGGTTGCCTTGTATTAACAAATGGCTCCAAGGGGAGTCGAGAAATATTTAATTCTTTATTGCCTACTTACTCTACTGCTATTGAACTTAAGAACAAAATCCACTTCTTTCTCTCACATGAAAAAGAAAGGTTAATGCTAGTTGAGCAACTTCAAAGCATCGTGTTATCTGAACATACGTATCGCCAGAGGGCCAAAGCACTCAAAGAAATTTTTTATAAACGGGTGGCGCTCGAAGGTTCGAATCCAAACAAAATTGCTATTTTAATTTGTACTCCTTTTTGGAAGGACGTTAAAGATTGGGGGGATTTTTATCTTGCATTTTCCCTAGCACAAGAATTAGAAAAACAAGGATTTGAAGTAGAAATTCGGCCAAAGTGTTCTTGGTATAAACCTTTTGATGGAAGATATACAATTATGTTCAGGGGGTTAGATGAATATTTTCCGGATTTAACTAAAGTTAACATTTTATGGGTAATTTCACATCCAGATGAAGTTTCCAACCAAGAATTACTTAATTTTAACTTTGTTTTCGCTTCATCTAATTTTTGGGCAAAAAGGAAAACTAATGAATTAAAGAAAAAGGGATTTAAAGACCGTGAAGTAATTCCTCTGATGCAATTTACAACTTTTTCTTCAGTGCAAAAACAACAGTCTGAAAAACTTGTAGATGTTTTGTTCGTGGGAAATACAAGAGGAGTAGAGAGGAAAGCCGTGACCTTCGCACTTAAGCGTCCCAACACATCTTTAGCTATTTTTGGAAGAGGATGGAAAGGAAAAATTCCACCACACCTCTTATATTCAGAACATATTTCAAATGCGAACTTACAAGAATTGTACGGGAGAGCTACAGTCCTTATTAACGACCATTGGGAGGATATGGCAGCAAACGGTTTTGTTTCAAACAGAGTATTCGACGGTTTAATGTCTGGTGCAATGGTCTTAACAGATTGGGTGAGAGATGTTCCGCCTGATCTGTCTAAATATCTTTTCTTTTACAAAAATGAAGCGGAATTTAATTCAACATTAGACGAACTGATAGGTGCAACGCCTAGGAAAGACTACGATTCAACCGAAGCTAAGTTATATATTCAGTCAAACCACACCGCTAAGCAACGAGCCGAATTTTTATTGCGAGTGCTGGGCCTAACTCCTTCAACTCGAAGATAGCTAGCCTATCGGTTGTATTAAGTTATAGTTCTCAAGTTAAATAAGAAAGGAGCGTTCAATATGAATGTAGTTATATTTGGTTCTGGGTACGTTGGGCTATCTTTGGCTGTTCTATTTTCTCAAAAACACAATGTCACTTCCATAGATATAGTTAAAGAAAAAATTGATCTTATCAATAATAAAAAGAGTCCAATTTCAGACAGCTTGATTGAGGATTTTTTAACTTCCAAAAATTTAAACCTAACTGCAACACTTCATTTTCAAAATCCAGTTAGTGAGGCCGACTACGTTGTAGTAGCAACGCCAACGAATTTTGATGAGAAAACAAACGAATTCAATACCTCTTCTGTAACAAAAGTAATAAATGATGTACGAAGGGTAAATCTTTCTGTGCCCATAATAATAAAATCTACAATTCCGGTGGGTTTTTGCGACGAATTAAGAAAAAAAGGTTATAGAAATATTTATTTTTCTCCTGAATTTCTTAGAGAGGGGAGGGCTCTTTTTGATAATCTCTATCCGTCTCGAATTATAGTTGGCGGAAAATCTGAAAAGGCGAAAGAATTTGGATTTTTATTAAAAGAGCTTTCTTTAAATCCAGGAGTACCTTTATTATTCACTAGTTCGAATGAGGCTGAAGCAATTAAACTGTTTTCGAATACTTACCTTGCTATGCGAGTTGCATTCTTTAATGAATTAGATAGTTTTGCATTGTCTAACGGATTGAATACTGAAGAGATAATTAAAGGGGTGACATTGGATCCACGAATTGGAGAGTACTACTGCAATCCTTCTTTTGGTTACGGTGGTTATTGTCTACCTAAAGACTCCAAACAACTTCTTCATACTTACAACGACATTCCTCAAAATCTTATAACTGCAATTGTCGAGTCAAATAAAACTAGAAAAAAATTCCTCGCACAGTACATTATTGAGAAAGGAATAAAAAGGGTTGGATTGTATCGTTTGGTGATGAAAAAAGGTTCAGACAACTTTAGGGCATCCGCATTACTAGATATTATGTCTTTTTTGCAGGAACATAAAATAGAACTGCTTATTTTTGAACCGCTACTAGAAATTGAAGCGTTTTCAGGTGTAAAGATAGAGAAAGACTTTAATAAGTTTGCTTCCTTTTCCGATTTAATTTTAACCAATAGGCAAGATGATCGTCTGAAGGAGTTGAATTACAAGGTTTTTTCTAGGGATATTTTTGGGGACTCGTAAGAGTGTCCCTATAAATCTTAAAGTTTTCATATTTTATGAATGACTCAGAAAAAGAAACTTTATCCTGTAAAGGTAATGAAGTATTAACCTTTATCGTTACAAGTTATAACTATGCTTATTATCTCAGTTCGAACTTAGAAAGCATTTGTAATCAATGGAGCATAGATAATCCTTTTAACGTAGTAATCGTCGATGATGGGTCTAGTGATAGATCGTGGGAAATCGCTGAAAGCTATTGCAAAAGATATGATTTTGTTGAATTGTATAGCCATCCATGCCACCAGAATCTGGGATTAATCAAGTCGTTATTACTTGCAATACAAAAGGCAAGGACTGATTGGTTGGTTTTTTTAGAGTCTGACGACATATCAACACCAGAAACTGCAAGCACGCTATGTTCTGTACTGAAAGACGAGTCAACTGGTCTTATTTTTTTTGATGTTGAACCGCTTTTAGAAGAGGGACAAAATGAGGGCTGGTTTGAAAGTTATGTTCCTCGAGTTCGAAATTTGATGCTTAAATTAGGAGGAGACAAAAAAGGAGTGAAACTTGAGAATGAAATACTTAGGGAAAACCTCATTCCTACTTTCTCATGTGCAGTTGTTAGAAAAGATCTTCTTGAACAATGCAGCTTTAATTGTCCCGTTCCAGGTTGGATAGATTGGTTTCTTTGGATTCAAGTAGCTCAAAAAAGCCATGTACGTTTTATAGATAAGAAACTTGTCAGATGGAGGATCCATAAGGGTAGCCAAAATAATAGAAAGAAACTATGGGCGTATCTTCAGCAGTATTCTCTTTTTCGGCGCTCTATCCTTCTGAGGCTAAAAAAAATGGATATAGAGAATAAACCAAGTAAAATTGCGTTCCTAGCACTGCCTTCTACCATTCCTTTGGGAATGAGATTTTTGAAGATGGCTAGATATGTTGGAATCAAAAGAATGATTAAAGAAATTTACAGGCGCTTATCAAGATGAATAATACATTTTTAGTTACGGGTGGTGCTGGCTTTATAGGCTCTTGCTTCGTTCTCCAAAGAGTGAAGGCTGGGGAGAAGGTTATCAACTTAGATAAATTGACTTACTCTGGCAATCTTGAAAATCTGGACGAGATCAAAAACGCCTCCAATCATGTTTTTGTCAGAGGAGATATCGGAGATGAGCAGCTAGTTAGAAAACTTTTAGAAAAATATCAACCTGACGCTGTGATAAATTTCGCAGCTGAAAGCCATGTAGATAGATCGATTTTGGATCCTGATGTCTTCGTTAAGACGAATGTTCTCGGCACAGAAGTTCTCCTTAGAGTAGTTAAAGATTGGTGGAAAAACCTCGACGAAGAAAAAAAGAATAACTTCAGGTTCCACCACATCTCCACCGACGAGGTTTTTGGAACTTTATCCATAGACGATCCGGCTTTCACAGAAGAGACCCCGTTTGCTCCTAATAGTCCTTACTCTGCCTCTAAGGCAAGCAGCGACCATTTTGTTCGTGCCTATCACGAAACATATGGACTTCCGACCGTTATAACTAATTGCTCTAATAACTACGGGCCAAGACAGTTTCCGGAGAAACTGATTCCCTTGATGACTCTGAACGCTTTGGCCGGAAAACCTCTTCCGATATATGGTACTGGAGAGAACATCAGAGATTGGCTGCACGTTGAAGACCATTGCGATGCAATTTATGAAGTTTTGACAAAGGGAAGGCTCGGCCAAACCTACAATATTGGTGGAAGAGCAGAGCGCAACAACCTTTTCATCGTTAACAAAATTTGCGAAATTCTTGATGAAATCAAACCTCGCTCTGACGGCAAATCCTATAAAGAACAAATTACTTTTGTTAAGGACAGATTAGGACACGATCTTCGTTACGCAATCAACTGCACCAAAATTGAAAAAGAACTTGGTTGGAAACCCAAACATAACTTTGAAGATGGTCTGAAAGAAACAATTCAATGGTATTTGAACAACGAAGATTGGGTTAAAAATATTCAATCCGGTGAATATCAAAAATGGATTGAGAAGAATTATAAGGAGCGCTAATAATGTCTAAAGAATGGAGAGGAATTATCCTCGCTGGCGGCAGCGGAACGAGACTTTATCCGCTAACTAAAAGTATCAGCAAACAGCTGATGCCTGTTTACGATAAACCCATGATCTACTATCCCTTATCAGTTCTTATGCTTGCTGGGATAAGAGATATTGCCATTATTACGACTCCTGATCAGCAGATTCTATTTAAAGAACTTTTGGGAGACGGCTCTCAGTGGGGCTGTAACTTTGAATACGTTGTTCAGGCCAAGCCAGAGGGACTGGCACAGGCATTTTTGCTTTGCGAGGATTTCATAAAAGGCTACAACACGTGTTTAGTCTTAGGTGACAATTTGTTCTTTGGTCAAGGATTCCAGCAGCTATTGGAGCAAGCAAAGGCCAGGGACGAAGGCGCAACGGTCTTCGGCTACCACGTTTCAGACCCGGAGCGTTACGGGGTTGTGGAGTTCGATGAAGGCAAAAAAGCTGTCTCAATTGAAGAAAAGCCAAAACTTCCTAAGTCCAACTATGCGGTAACTGGCCTTTATTTTTATGATGAGACAGTTCTCGATATCGCAAAGAAGGTCAAACCATCGGCTCGCGGGGAATTAGAAATTACCGACGTTAATTTGGCCTATCTGAAAGCAAACTCTCTTCATGTTGAAATCATGGAAAGAGGAATCGCCTGGTTGGACACAGGAACTCATGCTTCGCTTTTGGAAGCAGCCTCGTTTATTCATTCCGTACAGGCTCGTCAAGGCCTCATGATTGCAAGTCCTGAAGAGATAGCTTGGAGAAGAGGTTATATCACTGACGCTCAATTGGAAGAATTGGCCAAGCCGGTCGCTAAAAACGAATATGGCCAATATTTATTAAATTTATTGAGGTAGGAAATGGAAGCCGTAAAAACTCCGATCGAAGGCGTGCTCTTAATTAAACCTAAAGTTTTTGGGGACAATCGCGGGTATTTTGTAGAGACTTGGCAGAAAAAGCGCTATGAAGAGGCGGGAATAAATTTCCCGTTTGTTCAAGATAATCATAGTAAGTCTACGAAAGGTATTTTGAGAGGACTTCACTTTCAGAAAAATCATCCACAAGGTAAATTAGTCATGGTGTCCCTAGGGGAGGTCTTTGATGTCGCGGTGGATATCAGAAAAGATTCTCCTACTTTCGGAAAATGGTTCGGAGCTATCCTTTCCGATAAAAATCAACACCAGCTGTGGATTCCTCCTGGAATGGCTCACGGTTTTGTCGTTTTGAGTGACGTAGCTCATTTCCACTATAAATGCACTGACTATTACCATCCTGATGATGAAGGTTCTATTAAATGGGATGATCAGGAAATTGGAATCGGTTGGCCCATTGATTTTGAACCGCTGGTAAGTGCCAAGGACGGCGTTGCACCTTCCTTTAATGATCTTAAAAAATCTCTCCTTGGTTAATCGACTATGAAAGTAGCTATTACTGGCGCCAAGGGAATGCTTGGCACCACATTGATGAATACACTCCAAGGCTATGAGCTTTTTGCTTTGGATCGGGAAGAGTGCGATATTACGAATCCTTCATTAGTGTGCTCGGTGTTTGAAAAAATCAAACCTGACGTCGTGATTCATTGCGCAGCAATGACGGCTGTAGATTTGTGCGAATCTAAGCAATTCGAAGCTTGGAAGATCAATGCCTTTGGTACGACGAATGTCGCCCATGCTTGTAACAAGATAGGTGCGAAATTAATCGCGATCTCCACAGATTATGTTTTCGATGGTGAACTCGACCGCCCTTACCATGAGTACGATCAACCCAATGGTGGTTTGAATATTTATGCCAAATCTAAATGGGCAGCCGAGCAGGCGGTGAGATCTTTGTGTCCTAATCATCTAATAGCAAGAGTTTCTTGGTTATATGGTGGCAATGGTCCTAGCTTCGTCCATACGATGCTTCGTCTTGCTGATGGAACACGCCCGGAACTTAAGGTTGTGAATGATCAGATCGGAAACCCAACCAGTACAAAAGCTGTTGCGGAGGCATTGCAGGTTATCTTGAAATGCCCTGAACTCGTCGGCACGGTACATTTAACATGCGAAGGAGAGGCTTCTTGGTTTGATTTTGCTCAAAAGATTTTTGAACTAAAGGGCATAAACCAAAAAGTTGTTCCATGTACGTCGGATCAATACCTAACTCCAGCAAAACGACCTCATAACTCGCGTCTGCAAAAACTCGTACTGAAAGAGAGCGGTGTTTATCAGATGCCGAACTGGGAAGATGCGCTTAACGATTTCTTGTCTTCCATGAATAAGAATTAAACCATCTTGAGTAAGTCCTATTGACATGGGAGGTTCTGGCAGCCTTTGAAGAACTTAAGTTAGTTTTGGTCGATTATGTGAAGAGAAGGGTGAAGCGACGATCTAAAGTGTTTTCTCTTCCTTTAATTGTCTGAAAAATATCTGAATCATAGCTAACTTAAGTCTCTTTTCCTTAGCGCTATTATCGGAAAACCAATAAGTTCAAATTGAAATAATCTTAAGATTCAATTCCTCTGGGTTAACAAACAACATAAAAATCAATGCATAAAAATGTTGTTTATTGACCCCTATGATTTAGCAAAAGATATTGCTCGCTTCTTCTATCCCACTTTCAAGTGTCTTGATTATTAAAAGTTAGTGAGTGAGAGAAAATGATTTTGGTTAGAGTTCATTAGGCTGGCATGAGCAATAACCTGAATATAAGCAAAGTTGGCATAAACTGACAATCAAGTTTAAAAATAGGCATGACAATGAAGTCTTTAACCGTTACACCTTTTATCCGAAACTCTTTTGAGAATTATCAAAAGAGCGCCTGCGGCATTACTCTGGATATCGGGCGGCAAAGAATTAACCAGAAGGAGCTCCTTTCTCTTATTGACTTCGTCAAAGAGAAAAAGATGATCGAATCCTTTAACGAAATGCGTAAAGGAAAGATTGTTAATGCCAGCGAACATCGTTCCGCCCTTCATACCTCTTTGCGCGACCCTTCTCTTGACGCTCCTCATGCCGCAGAAGTTCACCAGACACTGGAAGCATTTTGTAAGTTTGCCGAAGATGTCCGCAACTGGAAATGGCGCGGCTGTTCCGGCGA
>QWCE01000862.1_pt1 | contig 52738 bp, 49 predicted proteins | sample 1972531 | NCBI WGS metagenome assembly QWCE01 (sample SAMN09866716, study PRJNA288562) | Human gut metagenome isolate term4_stool, whole genome shotgun sequencing...
TTTACTACTTTCTCCTTAAATTCTGTTTTGTATTTTGTCATTAAAAAACTGACCTCCTTTAGTTGGTTTGTTAGTCCAACTTTTGGGGGTCAGTTCATTCTCTGAAGCTTTCCATTTTTAATCTTAACTTTATTTACTTCTTAACTTAATCCTATTATGCGTTTGGATTTACACCTAGTTTCAATGTTTCATATTCTTTAAGTGAGCTTTGAACTACCTTGTAAAGTCCAAATACCCCAATTATGTTAGGGATTACCATCATTGCGTTAAACATATCTGCAAGTTCCCAAACTAGGTCTACTTGGAACATTGTTCCTAAATATATAAATATTAATGCTAATATTCTATATACTCCTAATCCTTTTTTACCAAATAGATATATTATGTTTGCTTCTCCATAGAAGTACCAACCGATTATAGTTGAGAATGCAAAGAAGAATAGTGCTACTGCTATAAATGCAACTCCTATATGTCCAATACCTATTTCAAATGCTTTTTGTGTAACTTTTATTCCCTTTAGTCCGTCAATTGTATTTGCTCCTGTTGATATAATTACTAGTGCGTTGATTGTAAGAACGATAAATGTATCTATAAATACACCTACGATTGCTACTAGACCTTGGTCGCATGGATGGTTTACTTTTGCTACTGCGTGAGCTTGTGGTGTTGAACCCATACCAGCTTCGTTAGAGAATAGTCCACGTGCAACCCCATATCTAATTGCTTGACGAACAGTTATACCTGCAGCTCCACCTAGTACAGCTTGAGGATTAAATGCACCTACGAAAATTTGTCTAAATGCGTCTATTGTTGCTCCGCCATTTTTAACTAATATTATAAGTCCACCGATTATGTAGAAAAATGCCATAATAGGAACTATTTTTTCTGTTACAGATGCGATTCTTCCTACTCCACCGATGAAGATAAATCCAGAGATTACAACCATTATAAGTCCAACTGCCCATGCAGGTATATTTATAACGCTTGAGAATGCTTGTCCTATTGAGTTTGCTTGCACAAGGTTACCTATAAATGCTAAAGCTATTGTTATAAGTATTGCAAATAGTCCTGCTAAGAATTTAGAATTTAAACCATTTCTTAGATAGTATGCTGGACCTCCTGTTACTTGTCCATCCTTAACTACTTTGTACTTTTGTCCTAGTACTGCTTCTGCGAAGATTGTTGCCATTCCGAAGAAAGCACTGATCCACATCCAGAATATTGCTCCAGGTCCCCCTGAGATAATAGCTGTTGCTGATCCAGTTAAGTTACCAGTACCAACTTGTCCTGCGATTGCTGTTGCTAATGATTGGAAAGAACTCATTCCATCTGCACCAGCTTTTTTTCCTTTTAAACTAAAGCCGGAAAAAGCTTTCTTAAATGCTAATCCAAAATCTCTTATTTGGATTCCTCTAAGTATGAATGTGTAAAAAATACCACATCCTACTAGAACTATCATCATAGGTACTCCCCAAAGTACGCTATTAATGGATTGTACAATTGCTAATAATTTGTCTTCCATGTCTTCCTCCTTATTATTATGATACATTCATTATACCTTTATCATGTTAAATTTTCAACAATAAAGTAAAAGGTTTTCACCGGCTATTTTACACAAAGTGAAATCAAGAATTTTTTCAAGTACATTATGGCTTATTCAAATGATTTTATATATTTGTGTTTAAAATATTTTATTTTATTATTTTTTTAATATTTTTGTTTTCTTTAAAATTTTTGCTGATTTATAGTATCTTATGAGTATTTAACAAAAAAAATCGGCACGTTTAATGCCGATTCTTTATTATTAGAATTTTATAAATTGACTTATAAAGATTACGATTATAACCACTGGTGAAATATATTTTATACTTATCTTCATCCATGTTCTTATAAATTTGTTCTTTATATTTGCTGCATCCATTGCGTTTTCAATTCCCCACACATATCCTGTAAATAGGGCTATTAAAAGCACTCCTATTACTAGGATGTAGTTTGATTCTACATTGTCTATAAAACTAAAGAATGCATCATTATTAACTGATACATATGCTATTACTGCTACGATTAAAAATGCTATTAATAATGCCTTTTTTCTAGGTATATTAAACTTTTCGCTAAACTGTCCTGTTATTGCTTCTAACACTCCAACTGAAGATGTAAAAGCTGCAATATAAAATCCAAAGTAGAATAAAACTGATAATATATTTCCATATGGGATTACATTAAATGCGTTTGGTAGAGTCAAAAATGTAAGTGAAACTCCTTCTCCCGGTGTAAGTCCTGTTGCAAATACTATTGGAAGTATCATCATTCCTGCAAATATTCCTGCAAGCACAAGAGCTCCACATATAATTGCAGATGTCTTAAATATATTTTCATCCTTCTGTTTTATATATGATCCAAAGACCATTGAGCCGAGCATTGCAAGTCCTAGTGCAAAGAAAGCTTGTCCAAGACAGGTGATTACAGATTTAATTGAAAATTTGCTTGGATCTGGAGTGAATAAGAATCTTAGTCCTTCTCCTGTGGTATCGAGGCTTATTGCATAAAATATTATGACTGCCATTATTGCAAATAGCACTGGCATAAGTATCTTAGACAGTCTTTCGATCCCGTTTTGGATTCCAAAGATGATTACAACCGCATTTAGGGCCAAGTTCACAATAAAAAATGTATAGACCTTAGTCTTATCCGCGTTGAAATCATTAAACAGATTCACGATCATATCCTTATCTAGGCCTGCAAATCCTCCCGTTATTGAAAGTGATATATATTTTAATATCCAAGCGTAGATTGGTGCGGTATATCCTACTATTAGTATTGCCGCTAGGGTATGTAAATATCCAGCGTAGTACCATTTTGTTCCTGGGCTTAGAGTCTTGTACGCATCTATTGCAGTTCTTTGAGTTTTAAACCCGATGGTCACTTCTGCAGTCATAAGTGGAATTCCTATAACGAGTATTATTGCAATATACATAAATATAAATATGGCTCCACCGTTTTCTCCGACTACGTATGGAAATCTCCAAAGGGATCCGATTCCTAGTGCAAGGCCTATAGCCACCATGATAAAACCGAGTATCGAGCTAAATCCTTCGTTGTTTTCTTTCATAAAAAAACCTCCTTTTAATAATTATATACTAAAGGAGGTAATTTTAAAGTATTTTGTGAAAATTTATTTCACATTGTTTCTTTCATTATTTTGTTTTCATAGATGTTGAATGCTACATTTATTACAATTCCTGCTATTGCTGCTAGTGATAGTCCTGATAGGCTTACCATGTCGGTGATCTTTATTCCTATATTAAGTCCAAAGTTTGGTCCAAGACCTATAATGATTATACTTGCCATTGTTATTATATTTTTTAAATTATAATCCAGTTTTGAATTCTTTATGGTTTTAAATCCTACAAGGGCAATCATTGAGAAAAGTATGACTGATATACCACCCATGACTGCGGTAGGAATGGTTTGTAAAAATCCTCCGATATATCCGACGCAACCTAGGATTATTGCAAATACTGCTGCAAGTCTTAGGATTGATGGGTCGTAATTCTTTGTAAGGGCTAAAACTCCTGTGTTTTCTCCGTAGGTTGTGTTTGCAGGACCTCCAATCATACCTGCAATCATCGTTGCAAGTCCATCGCCAAGTAGTGTTCTATTTAGTCCTGGATCTTCCATAAAGTTTTCTCCAACTACTTGGGAATTTGTTGTGATATCTCCGATGTGTTCCATAAATACAGCTATTACAACCGGTGCTATGGTAAATATTGCGCCGAGACTAAACTTAGGAAATGTAATTGGTGGTAGTCTTAAAAACTCTGCACTCTTAAGTGGTGTAAGATCTACTATTCCAAGTCTTAGACTCAAAAGGTAACCGATGGTTACAGATATTATTATTGCAAGTTGTTTTGTAAAACCTTTTGAAAATCTCGTTAAGAGGATGCAAGCTGTAAATGTAACGATGGATGCAATATAGTTTGAGCTTGCCATCGAAATTGCTGTTGGAAGTAGATTAAAACCTATGACTATGACCATTGGACCTACTACTTGGGCTGGGAAATACTTTGTGATTCTATTTACTCCGATTTTTTTAATAAATAGAGACAAGATTACATAAATAAAGCCTGCCACCACAATCCCTCCTTGAGCGTATGCCAAAGAACCATAGGATTTAGCGACAGACTGAATAACTGGTATAAATGCGAAAGATGAACCTAAAAAAACAGGTACCTTCTTTTTCGTACAAAAGTGAAAAATAAGAGTACCTATCCCTGCGCACATTAATGAAGTTGAAACATCAAACCCTGTTAAAAGGGGAACCAAAACAGTAGCACCAAACATAGCAATCATATGTTGTAGAGCTAGAGTTACTTTTTTTATAGATTTTGTAACTTCTATAGATTTAGAACTTGAATATGATTTTTCCATGATAACCTCCTAGACATTTTTATTAATTTTACGCCTCTTTTAGATAAATTTCAAGGGGAATTTTAAATAAATTTCCTGTGGTCTGTTTTTTTATGATATACTCATTTTGAGGCGGTACTTTATCTATCTAACACATTTGGAGGTAATTATGAAATTTAGAAGAATAGCATTTGCTCTTCTACTTATGCTTTCATTAATTACTACTAGCTTGAGCGTCGATGCGAGAAACTTCGATAGTAAGTCTCTTAAGACCGACACTTCAAAAGGAGATATCTACGTAGTTAACGGTAAGTACAAAAGATTCGAGCAAATCAAAAAAGCTTATGGAAAAGACTTCGAATATCCAAGATCAGTTGAATACGATGATGGAAATGTCGAAGGTACTCTTTATGCAATAGGAATAAACTACGACAATTATTATTCCAAAGGAACTGTAGAAGTAACCTACAGAGGAGAAGTTACCTGGTACAAAGGCTATCCAAAAGATGGTGCTTTCAGCACTGAAGATTTAAAAGCCTTAAAGGGATACTATTTAGTATTTATTAATTCTTAGTAGATATGTCCGCCTCATTTTTTTATTTAAAAAAGACCCCGAAGTCTTGCTCCGGAGTCAAGGTGAATTATTTTCTATTATTTTATCTTTTCTATTATTCTAAACTTAGTTTCAAATCCTTCTGTCGTTCCTGTAAATGAAGATTCTTCTTTCGCAAGTTTACTCATCTCATCTACGATTTCTTTAAACTCAGGAAGTTCTCTAGTCTTATTGTCCAGTTCATCGATTCCCTTTTGTTTAAATTCTTGTAGCTTTTCGCTAAATGTCTTCATGGCTGTGTCAATTTCTACACTTCCATTTTCAAGTTTTATTGTACCTTCGTTAAGTGTAGTTATTCCATCGCTTAGTCTTCCGATTCCTTTCCTCATTGGTTCTAATCCTTCTGTTTTAATCTTTGGAAAATCATTTAGCATTTTGGATTTTTCTTTAAATTCATGAAGTCCGTTAGAGAGTTCGTTTGCTCCTGAATTTAGTTTTTCAGAGTTGCTATCTAGTTCATTTATTGCTTGGGCTAGTTTTTCTACTCCGGCTTCACTTTCTTCTGTGCCTGCCCTTAGCTTTTGTGAACCATCCTTTAGTTGTCCAGTTGCATCGTCAAGTTTAACTAGTGATTCACTAAGTTTATTTAATTCGGATAGATCCATTCCATTATTTACTTCTGACATTCCTTTTTCGAGAGATGCATCTATCGCTTGAAGTCCTCCGGAGATTCTACCTGCTCCAGTTTCTAGTTCTTTTAAGCTTGAAGAAAGTTTTTCCATTCCTCCATTTATTCCATTTGAAGCTGTTGCAACCATATCCATATTGGTTTTTAATCCTTCTATTTGTGAAGAAATATTTCCGAGGCTTCCGCTTATGTTTTGAAGTGATTCTAGTTTAGCTCCTACGCTCTTTGTAGAGCCTGCGATGCCTTGTGCGTTTGCACTTATATTTTGAGATGCTCCTGCAAGTATCCCAATCGCTTGTTGTACTTGCCCTGTAGGATCATCCACTTGACTTAGAATTGCTATAGCGTTTTGTACTTCTGCCAAATTATTTCCAATAGATGCTGCATTTGCACCTATATTTTGTAAATCAGATGATACATCTAGGTTTGACATACCTGATGGATCTAGTCCAGTTATTCCTTGAACTTTAGAGTTTATTTCTTGGATTGCTCCGTTTAAGGATGCGTTATTTTGAGCGAGTTCATTTGCTCCTTGTGATGCGGCTCCTAGTCCTTCATTTAGTCTAGTCGCCCCTACGCTTAGCTCTCCTATTCCAGCTTTTAACTCCATTAATTTCTTGGTAAGATTATCTTTTAAGTCGTTTACCTTTGATAGTTTTGAAGATCCTTCTCTAAGCTGAGAAGTTGCCATTTTAAGTTTGCCCAATCCTTCATCGAGATCTTCTGAACCTTTTCTAAGTTTGCCTGCACCGTCCACCATTTTGCCAGTGTTTTCATTCATCATGCCCACTGCTTCTGTGTATTTTGTGATGCCTGTTGAAAGTTTACTACCTCCGTCATCCATCTTGGCAGCATATTCTGGAACTGGTTTTATCTTTTCTATTACTTCATCAAATTTATTTTCAAGTTCGCCTGATTTATTGTATAGTTCTTTTGAGCCATCTTCTAGCTTCTTGGCACCATCTCCCATCTTAGCTATCCCACTATTTAGTTCGCCTTGTGCTTTGGAAAGTTTGACAGATGCGTCCACAAGCTTTTGGGAATTGTCTTCTAATTCTCTTACTCCGTCACGAAGTTTGTCTATGGATTCTATATCTAACTTGTTTTGAAATAGTTCATTTGAAATTACCACATATGCTTCTACTGGATTATAATCAACTACATCCATTTCAATGGTGGTGCTATTTCTAAACTCTTCCATTTGAATATCTTCTAAAATATCTTCAAAATTTTCTTTAAGTCCTGGAGTTAAGACTGTAGTTACTATTTCATTCTTGCCATCTTTTACAACTTTAGAATCTTTTGCTTCTATATTACTTGCTATTTCTGAATCAAAACTCATTACACTTAAAACTGTAAATGGGGCATAGACTTTTTTATTCTTGCCATTTATTTTTTTCATTTCAAATGTTTTATTTTCTGCATCGATTTCTATTTTTAAATGGCCAGACTTACCTTTAAGTTCGCTGGATTTAATTTCTTTGCCATCTAAAAAGTATTTGATATTTACATCTACTGGAAGATCTTTTTCACTCTTTCCTTGGTAGTAGATGTCCTTCTTGTCTTCGTTCCAATTTATAACTCCATTTTCAGGATTTACCTCTTCATCGGTCTTTAGATTTTTTATATTTTCAAGATCAGTTTTATCTTTTGCTCTTATATTTTCTTCTGAATTTAGCCAAACTGATACGGTCTTGTCTCTTATTTCACCGTCGTTTTTAATTACATATACTGTTTCAGATTTATTTATTATGTTTGAGTTTGCAAAAGCTGCTGTTGGAAGCATGATTGTGCATGCGAGAGCTCCCGCAACTACTCTTTTTACATTGTTATTCATTTTATTCTCCTTTAATTTAATCCCTTTGTCGTCTTTTTAATAAATGGAAATGTTACCGATATAATAGCTGGTAAAAGAAGTATAATTACCGTCATACTTATGATTGCACCTCTTGCAAGGAAGGTACAAATAGTTGAAACTATCTCCATCTTTGAATAAATTCCAACTCCAACTGTTGCAGCCATAAATGAAAGGGCTGATGTAACTATGGATTTGGAAGTTTCTTTAACTGCAATTCTAAGAGCATCATCCACTTCGCCACTTAATTCATATTCATGTAAGAATCTATTAGTAAGAAGTATTGAATAGTCTATAGTGGATCCAAGTTGGATAACCCCGATTATTATAGAAGTTATAAATGGTATGGTTTGATTTAAATAGAAAGGAATCCCCATATTTATTTGAATTGCTAGTTCTATCGCAAGTATCAAAACTATTGGAATACCTATTGATTTAAACACAAGTGCAATGATTAAAAAAACAATTGCAATAGATGCAATGTTTACAACCTTGAAATCCTCTGCAGATATATCTGTAAGATCATCTGTAAGCACAGCTTCTCCAGTTAAATATCCATCCTTATCATATTTTTCAATAATTCTTCTAATCGAATTTATCTGCTCTCTAACCTCATCTGATGCAGTTTGGTATTTAGAATTTACCATTATCATCTCATAGCCGCCCTTTGAGAAATTATCTCTCACCTTGTCAGGAAGTATATCCTGTGGAAGCATCACTCCAGTTACAGAATTGGTGCTTAGGACTGAATTTATTCCATCTACTTCTTTTAACTCATCTATAAGTCCATTTAAATCCGAACTTGAAAGATCATCTTTTACAACTATAAAATGAGTAGATGCCATATCATAATCTTTTTTCATCTTATTAAGGGCAACTATGGAATCGAGATCCTGTGGAAGAGATCTGTCTAAGTTGTAGTAGAGTTTTGTATTTCTAGCTCCATATACTGCAGGAATAAATAATAATATAAACACCATTGCCAATGCTTTTTTATGCTTCATATTAAAATCCGCAAGTTTTTCAAAAGAAGGAAGAAGTACCTTGTGGTTGTACCTATTTACAAGCTTTTCTACTATTAGAAGCATGGCAGGAAGAAGTGTAACCGTTACTATAAGCCCTATCAAGACTCCCTTACTCATTACAAGTCCAATATCTTTACCAAGTCCAAGTCTCATCAGGATTAAAACAATAAACCCTGCAAAAGTTGTAAGTGAAGATGCGAATAGTGAGGATATAGTCTTTTGAATAGCCACATCCATTGCATCATATTTATTATCGTGGGAAGATTTTTCTTCTACATATCTGTGGTAAAGAAAGATCGAATAGTCCATAGTTACTGCCAGCTGAAGTACAGCTGCAATAGCCTTTGTAATATATGAGATCTCACCTAAAAATATATTAGTTCCAAAATTGTATAAAACCGCATATCCTATGGTAATTATAAATACAAAAGGTATCACAGTAGATTCATTGGTAAGAGACAAAATAATAAGTCCTAAAGCCACAGCTAAAAGAACATATATAGGCGTCTCTTTGTCGATGATATCCTTAGTATCTTTTACGAGAGATGAAATTCCACTTAAGTATTTCTCATTTGACTCTATATCTTTAATCTGATCTATTGCAGACATAGTCGTAAAAGAGGAAGCTGACTCGCTAAACTTTACGATCATAAGAGTCGAGCCATTTGCATAGAATACATCTTTTATATCATCAGGCAAAAACTCTTTTGGAATCATGTCTCCAACAGTAGATGATTTTGAAATCACATCTTCAACGCCATCTATCTTTAAAATTTCTTCACGAAGGGCGTCTGCATCATGATCCGACCCCTCCAAAATAAGCATCCCAGTGGCTGCATTTTTAAACTCGCTGTCTAAAATTTTTTGACCCTGTGTAGACTTTAGATCGTCAGGAAGGTAGGTCAAAATATCATAATTTACTCCAGTCATTTTATAACCGATAAAAGACGGAATAAGAAGAAAACTCATCACCACAAAAACTAATTTAGGATGATGAGATATAAATTTCGTAAATTTTTTCATAACACCACTCTATCTAAATATTTTTTCTAATATTTTATAAATTATGGGCTTCATTTCATCAATCGTTAAAACACAATCATCATTTAGAGAGTATTTACAAGTTGAAATGACAATATTAAAAGTAATAGAAATTATAAATAACTTTTCAGATTCAGAAAGCTTAACATTAAACAGTGAATCGAATCTACTAAGTATGAATTTCAAAGTATTGTCGGCTTCTTCAAATCTGTGATCATTTTCAACCTTTGCATATAAAGCCCAATTTGCGTTTCTTGAAATCAAATCTAAATCAAGAGGTCTCTTTAAAAGTTCATCAATTATATATCTAACAAAAGAAATATATCTATCAGAAGCATTGTCTCCAACACACTGCACCTCTGCTTGATAAATTAAATTTGTAAGAATATCTAGAACTATTTTTTCTTCGAGACTTTTCTTGTCGTTGAAGTATAAGTAAAAAGTTCCAAGACCAAGTCCTGACCTTTCCATAATATCTCTAATAGATGTCTTGTCTATTCCCTTCTCACTAAAGGAGTTAAGAGCTGCATCTACAATCGCTTTTTCATTAATTTTTTTCTTTTCCACATCAAACCTCCAAATCTAATTTTTATTTTCTTGAACGATGTTCATTAACAAAATCATATTACTACCTTTTTGAACGACGTTCAATACATTTTATTACTTTTCAAAAAATTTTCACAATAAAATTTTTATTTAATTATAAACAAGCTTAAAATACTTATTTCATAAGCTTTTCATTGACAAATTATCATTTCATTGTATATAATTTTAAGATGGGAAAGGAGGGAAAATAATGAAAAGAACTTATCAACCAAAAAACAAACAAAGAAAAAGAGAGCACGGCTTCAGAGCTAGAATGAGAACTAAATCAGGTAGAGCTATATTAAGAGCTAGAAGAAGAAAGGGAAGAAAGAAACTTTCAGCATAATGCAAGAAATTTTAAAAAAAGATAGGGATTTTCAAAAGGTCTATAAAAGAAAAAATGTAACTGGAAATAGAGTCTTCACCATGTTTATTAATAAAAATAACCTACCTTACTCAAGAATTGGTTTTGTAATCACAAAGAAGTTTGGAAACGCAGTTACTAGAAATAAATTTAAGAGAAGACTTCGTATGATTTTAAGAGATTATAATCTAAAGCCTGGATATGATATTGTCCTAATTTTAAAAAAGGATAAATCCTACATAGATTATAGTGAGCTTAAGAGATCTTTTGAACATGTACTCAGAAAGAAGGGTCTAATTTGAATAGAATAGTTCTTTTGATTATAAAATTTTATCAAAAGGTTATATCGAGATATCTATTGCCTGGAAGGCATTGTAGATTTGAACCCACTTGTTCTGAATATGCAAGGCTTGCTTTTACAAAATATGGTTTTTTTAAAGCATTATATCTTAGTACTTATCGAATACTTAGATGTAATCCATTTTGTAAAGGTGGTTATGATCCCCTTCCATAAGGAGAGTAAATGAATACAATTAGTAAAATTTTAGGTATCTTTTTTAGATTTATCTATGATGTCCTTTCAAAAGGATTTTCTGAACCTAAAAATATTTCTTTCTTTGCTATTACAATTATTATATCCACAATTATTATAAGAGTTTTGATGCTTCCTATAGGTATTTCTCAAATGAAAAACCAAAAGAAGATGGCAGAGTTACAACCAGAGCTTGAAAAGATCCAAAAGAAATACAAAGGAGATCCTCAAACTCTAGCTGCTAAGCAGAGACAACTATACAAAGATGCAAACTATAATATGCTTAGTGGATGTCTACCAATGATCGTTCAAATGATGGTTCTTGTTGGATTTTATAGAGTTTTCTATGAGCCAGCTACCTATGTATTTAAAGAACCAGGACTATATGATAGCATCGCAAAGAATTTTTTCTATATCAAAGATATAGATCTTAAAGATACGACCCTCATTCTGCCAATAGTTGCAGCAGTTACTACATTTTTATCTTCATGGATAACACAAAACTCAACAGCAAATAAATCAACTCAAACAGAACAGTCACAGTCAATGATGAATACTATGACTTTAGTTATGCCTGTTATGATATTTATGATGGGTAGGAATTTTGCATCAGCACTGGTACTATATTGGACGGTTTCAAACATATTCCAAGTTTTCCAACAACTGATTCAAAATGCTATCATCAAGCGTGAAGTGGAGGGTGTATAATGAATTATGTAATTACTACGGGACGTAGTGTAGATGAAGCAGTAGAAGATGCTCTTAAAAAGCTAAAATTATCTAAAGATGAAGTAAGTATCGAAATCCTACAAGAAGCTTCAAAAGGCTTTCTTGGTTTTGGACAAAAGGATGCAGCTGTAAAAGTATCCAAAAAAGAAGATACTCAAGATATCTTAAAAGAAATTTTTAGCGAAGAATTTGAATCCGAGAAGAGCAAAAGTTCTAAAATTGAAAACAAAACTAGAAATAAGGAAAAATCTGAACCTAAGTTTTCTAAATCTGAAAAATCTAGTAGCGAAGATATAAAGACTTCTGCTACAAAAAATATAGAAGAAACTAAAACAGAAGTAGAAAAAGTTAAAGAAGTAAAATTAGAAGAAACTTCACAAACTTCTTATGATGAAAATGAAGATTTAAAAGACGAAGATATTGTCGAAGAAGAAAAAGAAGTTACATTCGACATAGAAAAGTTCACCGAAATTTCTAATGAATTTATCGATAAAATATTAAAACCACTTGAAATTAAGTATAGTACAGAAATATCTATGGATAAAAACGTACTAAATGTAAACATACTAGGTAACGAAAAAGATCTTGGAATAGTGATTGGCAAGAGAGGTACAACCCTTGATTCAATCCAATACATTCTAAGTCTAATAATAAATAAACACTCTGAAAGTTTCGTAAGAGTAATAGTTGACTCATCTGGTTACAGAGAAAAGAGAAAGAAGACTCTTATAAGCTTGGCAGAAAAAACTGCAAACCGCGCACTTAGAACCGGTAGACCAGCTAGACTTGAACCAATGAATGCCCACGAAAGAAAAATAATCCACGAAGCTTTAAAAGATTTCGACGGAGTATTTACTCATTCAGAAGGTCAAGAACCTAATAGAAGAATAGTGGTACAAATTAAAAAAGAATATTGAGATAATTTTTACATTCCCTAGTTAAACTAGGGAATTTTTTTATAAAATTTTTGATTATTTTTTCCACATCAAGGTCTTTACATTGTTGATAACTTACCATTTATTTGATAAAATATACATAGTTATAAGAAAAAGTTGTGGATAGAAAATTACTTGTTGATATTTTGGAGTTATTAACAATCTGTGTATAAAATGTTAATAAACTCCTTTTTTAAGCTTAATATTTTATATTTATTAGCAATAATAAGAATTAACTATATTATTTTTCCACAGTTGACTTATCAACAGCTGTTAATATTTAAAATTATACACAAAATATTTAACATCTGTGGATAGGTTTTTAACAATTATTTTTATCAACAGGGAAAATTTTAAAAATGGAGGAAGTATGGAACAAGATATTTCAAAAATTTGGAAAAATTTTATGAAACTCCTTAGACAAAATTCTCGAAGTGAAATTTCATTTTCAACTTGGTTTCAAAGAATGGTGCCCAAAGAAATAGACAAGAATAATAATAAGTTTATTATTACTGTGCCTAACGAATTTATAAAAAACTATCTGTCTAATTCTGATTTGAATATGAAACTACTTTCTAAATGTATGTATGAAGCATCTGGAGTCGCTTATGACATCGAGATCTTGGCAGGAGATGAAGAAGAATCAAATGAATCCCACGAAATAGAAGATGCTTTTGAAAAATCTAGACTAAATCCAAAGTATATTTTTGAAAATTTTATAGTTGGAAAGAGCAATGAGTTTGCCCATGCAGCTTCACTTGCTGCAGCGGAATCTTATGAAAATCCAGAAGCTGCTCATTCCAATCCGCTTTTTATCTATGGTGGTGTAGGTCTTGGTAAGACTCACCTTATGCAAGCTATAGGTCATTTCGTCCTTCAACAAGACATTTCAAAAAATGTTTTGTATGTTACTTCTGAACAGTTTATGAATGAACTTATAGATTCTATAAAAAACGGTAGAAACGAAGAATTTAGAAGAAAATATCGCTCTGTAGATCTACTCTTAATAGACGACATTCAGTTTATAGCTGATAAGGAATCTACACAGGAAGAATTTTTCCATACATTTAATGCCCTTCACGGTGCAAATAAACAGATAGTTTTAACATCAGACAAGCCACCCAAAGATATAAAATCCCTTAAAGAAAGGCTTGTATCCCGATTTGCATGGGGACTTGTGGTAGATATTGGACCACCAGATTTAGAAACTAGAATAGCAATCTTAAGAGCAAAATCAGATAGTGAAGGTTTCGATGTACCTGAAAATGTAATAAACTACATCGCAGAAAATGTAAGAAGCAACATCCGTGAGCTTGAAGGAGCTCTTACGAGAGTTAAGGCTTTTTCAAAACTTACAAAGGGTGTAATTACAGAAGATATTGCTAAACAGGCTATAAAGGATATCTACAAAGTAAAGACTGTAAGAGTTGTAGATTCTAAGAGAATAAAAGAAGTAATAGCTAAAAATTATAATATTACAATCGACGATCTGCACTCTTCAAAAAGAACTGCAAATATAGCTTTTCCAAGACAGGTAGCCATGTATCTCACAAGATCTCTTACAGATCTTTCACTTCCAATGATAGGTCAAGAATTTGGAGGAAGAGATCATACTACAGTTATGTATGCAATTAATAAGATCGAAAAGAGAATCAAAGAAGACGCAGAATTTAGTATAGAGATTCAAGGCTTGATAAAAGAGATCAAAAAATAATTTGTGGATAGATTTACACTTTATTAAAACTTTGTCCACAACTTATTAAATAGAATTTATTAATAAAATGAGTGGCTAGGTATAGTTTTCCACATACTAACAGCTACTACTACTATTACTACTAATTTATATATATTGGAGGAAATATGAAATTTAGAGCTTCGAAACAAGAATTATCTAAGCATATTCAAATTGCACAAAGAGCAGTTTCATCTAGAACTACTATGCAAATCTTAGAAGGTCTTCTTCTAATTGCAAAGGACAACACCCTTACAGTGATAGGAACGGATACTGATATAACTATTATAAGCACCATGGCTTGTATAGTTGAAGAAGAGGGAGAAGTTGTAGTTAATTCTAGACTATTTGGAGATATCATTAGAAAATTAGAAGATTCATTCGTAGATATTAAACTTAATGATTTAAATCTAAATATTGTTTGTAAAAACTCAGAGTTTAATATCAATTGTCAAAGTGCCAAAGAATTTCCTAGAAATCTAAACTTTGAAGATGAAAACTCATTTACTATGAAGGAAGAAGATTTAAAAGAGGCTATTAGAAAGACCACTTTTGCAGTTTCAATAGAAGAAACTAGAAAGATCTTCACAGGTGTATTTATGGACTGTAAAGAAGACATATCCTTTGTAGCACTTGACGGATTTAGAATGGCTCGTGAAAGAGTTGGTATAAGTACTAAACCATCAGAATCTATAATCCCTGCAAACCACTTAAATGAACTTCAAAAGATATTGGGAGATGGCGATGTTAAAATCACTATTGGTGAAAGAAAGATACTTTTTGAAACCAATAATACAAAGGTCTATTCAACTCTATATAGTGGAGAATATTTCAATTACAAAGACCTAATTAGAAAGACTCATACCACAGAAGTTAAAATCAATAGAGAAATGTTTAGAACTAGTATCGAAAGAGCATCTCTTTTAGCTAAGGAAGAAAGATCCAACCTAATTAAGTTAAATATCGCTGATAATAGAGTTAAAATATCATCCAACACTGAAGTTGGAAATGTAGAAGAAGTTTTGGAATGTGAAATAAATGGTCCAGAACTTGATATTGCCTTTAACTCAAAATACTTACTAGATGGTATAAAGATCATGGATGAAGATGAAATCGTACTAAACTTCACAGATTCAATAAATCCACTTATCATTAACGAAAAATCCTATACCTACTTAGTACTTCCTGTAAGGCTTGCAAATTGACAGAGATTAAATTAGAAGAAGAATTTATAAAACTGGATTCACTCTTAAAGCTCACCCTTGGAATTTCTGGAGGAATGGCAAAGGTCATAATCCAAGATGGCGAGGTAAAAGTCAATGGTGAAGTTGAGACTAGAAGAGGAAAAAAGATTTATAAAGGAAGCACAGTAGAAGCATTAGGAGAAGTGTTTGAAATAGAATGAAGTTAAAATCTCTTCAACTTATAAATTTTAGAAATTATGAAGATTTAAAGATTACGCCTAGCGAAACTCTAAACCTATTTGTAGGGAAAAATGCTCAAGGTAAGACCAATTTAATAGAATCTATAGCAGTCTCTATAAGTGGATCTTCCTTTAGAACCACAAAAAACACAGAGATGATTAAACTAGGAAAAAAAAGCTCTAATATAATTTCTGAAATTGAGAAGAAGGGACGAGTAGAAAAGAGATCTATCTATATAGATTCTTCTGGAATGAAACATTCCATAAATAATAAAATTACTACTTTAAAAGATTTTACCAAGAATTCGGCTGCGGTAATCTTCAAACCTGATGATCTATATATAATTAAAAATTCTCCATCGGATAGGAGAAAGTATCTCGATGAAATAATTTCAAATATAGACTCTGTTTATAGATACAATTTAAATTCTTACAAAAAGATTCTCTATGAAAAGAATAAGGCTCTAAAAATGAGGTCAAACGACACGCTACTAGATATCTACGATAGACAGCTTGCGAAATTTGCCTCGGAAATACTTATAAAGAGGCTAAATATCATAAAAATTTTAGAGACCTATTCAAAAGAGTATTATAGAGAGCTTTCTGGATGCGATTTTAAAATAACATATCTATCCACAATTAATCTTAAAAAGACTAGAGAAGAGTTGGTGGAAGAATTTTTAGATGCACTTAGATCGAGAAGACACATAGATAAGAATAAACTATACACAAGTATCGGACCTCATAGGGATGATATAGATTTCAAAATAAACAATATTTCTGTCAAGAGTTTTGGATCCCAGGGAGAGATAAGATCTTCCATATTGGTTTTAAAACTTGCAGAATTAAAATATATTTTAAATGTTTTAAATATAACTCCTGTACTACTTTTAGACGATGTACTATCGGAACTTGACAGCACGAGAAGAGATGCACTTTTAACATCGATAAAAGGAATACAGACATTTATCACAAGTACTAATTCAGAAATCATCGATTCATATATTAACGATGATTCAAAAGTATTTATGATTGAAAATGGAAATTATAAGGAGATAAAATGACGAATAATAGACATTATGGAGCTGGTGATATCCAAGTCTTACAAGGTCTTGAACCTGTTAGACTAAGACCTGGGATGTACATAGGCTCAACAGGTCCAAAAGGACTCCACCACTTAATATATGAAGTGGTAGATAACTCTATTGACGAAGCACTACAAGGTATGTGCGACACAATAGAAGTTACAATTTTAAAAGATGGCTCTGTATCCGTTAGCGACAACGGATCTGGAATTCCAGTGGAAAAACATCCTCAAACTGGCAAGAGCACTGTTGAAACAGTGCTTACAATACTACACGCAGGAGGAAAATTCAAAGAAGGAGCCTACAAAGTTTCTGGAGGACTTCACGGTGTAGGTGTTTCTGTTGTAAACGCCCTATCAACCAAACTTATAGCAGAAGTTAAAAGAAATAAAAAATTATACAGACAGGAATTTTCAAGAGGTATTCCTCAAACTGAACTAGAAGTTGTAGAAGAACTAAAAAAAGATGTAACTGGAACAAAAATAACATTTTATCCAGATTCAGAGATCTTTGAAACCATAGATTTTGAATTTGAAGTCTTGGAAAAGAGATTTAGAGAGATGGCATTTTTAAATAAAAATGTAAAGATAATCTTCACCGATGAAAGGATAGATAGACAAGAAATCTTTCACTACGAAGGTGGAATCAAATCCTTTGTTGAATATATAAATAGAAAGAAGACTAAGATTCACAAAGATGTAATCTATTTTGAAGAACTATCTGAAAATACTCAAGTAGAAGTAGCTATACAATATACTGATTCTTATTCAGAAAATGTACTTACATTTGCTAACAATATTAATACAGAAGAAGGTGGAACTCACCTAAGCGGTTTTAGAGCATCTGTAACTAGAACTATAAATGACTATGGTAGAAAATATAATATTATAAAAGAAAAGGAAGAAAATCTATCTGGAGATGACGTAAGAGAAGGAATGACTGCGATAATTTCAGTTAAGATTCCAAATCCACAGTTCGAAGGACAGACTAAATCCAAACTAGGTAACTCTGAAACGAGAGGAATAGTGGACGGAGTAGTTTCCAATGGACTTACTGCATTCTTAGAAGAAAATCCAAAGGTAGCTAAGGTTATACTTGAAAAATCTCTCCAAGCTAGACGTGCAAGAGAAGCAGCTAGAAAGGCAAGAGACTTAACTCGTAAGAGATCAATCCTAGATTCTATGACTCTACCTGGAAAACTAAAAGATTGCCACGAATCAGATATATCTGTAAATGAAATCTTCTTAGTCGAAGGGGACAGTGCGGGAGGTACTGCAAAAGACGGAAGAGATTCCAATATTCAAGCAATCCTACCACTTAGAGGTAAGATTATGAACGTTGAAAAGGCAAGACTTGATAAAATTTTAAACTCAGACGAAATAAAAGCTATGATCACAGCATTTGGAACTGGAATCGACAAAGAGTTCGATATAAATAATCTAAGATATGGAAAGATAATAATCATGACGGATGCCGATGTAGACGGTGCCCACATAATGACACTTCTATTGACATTCTTCTTTAGACATATGAAGCCACTTATAGAACATGGTCATGTATATGTAGCTAAACCACCTCTTTATGGAGTTAAGAGAGGGGAAAAAGTTATGAGATACTGCTATGACGATGAAGAACTAGAAAGTGCTTTAAATGAACTTGGCAGAGATAAAAACTATAAAATAGCTAGATACAAAGGTCTTGGGGAAATGAATGCAGAACAACTTTGGGAAACTACCATGAACCCAGACAGCAGAATCCTTTTAAGAGTAAATATAGAAGATGCAATTGATGCAGACGATGTATTCTCAACTCTAATGGGAGTGGACGTAGAACCTAGAAGAGAATTTATAGAAGAAAATGCAAAATATGCAGAAAATATAGACGCGTGAGGTAACTATGATAGAAAATATAAATGAAAATGGAATAATAGACGTAGATATATCCAAGAAGATGCGAAGTTCCTATCTTGATTATTCAATGTCTGTAATAGTTTCTCGTGCACTACCTGATGTAAGAGACGGACTAAAACCTGTTCACAGAAGAATAGTCTATGGGATGCAAACCCTCGGAATAACTCCAGATAAATCATATAGAAAATCAGCAACCCTAGTAGGGGAAGTAATGGGGAAATTCCACCCTCATGGAGATTTAAGTATCTATGATGCGGCAGCCAGACTTGCACAGGACTTCAACATTAGATATCCGCTTGTAGATGGTCAAGGTAACTTCGGAAATGTGGATGGAGATAGCCCTGCAGCACCTCGTTATACAGAAATGAGAATGAGCAAGATTGCTCAAGAAATGCTTCGTGATATAAACAAAGATACTGTAGATTTCGTACCTAACTACGATGAAAGAGAAGTAGAACCATCAGTACTACCATCAAGATTTCCAAATATTCTTGTAAACGGTTCAGCAGGTATCGCCGTAGGTATGGCTACCAACATGGCTCCACACAACTTGGGAGAAAGTATATCAGCTGTAGTCGACTACATCAATAACGAAGATATAGAAATAGAAGAACTTATGAAATCTATAAAGGGTCCCGACTTTCCAACAGGAGCAATAATCCTAGGTAAACAGGGAATCATTGATGCATACAAGACAGGAAGAGGAAAAATCCAAGTAAGAGCAAGAGCCGAAATAGAAGAACATAAGGGCAGATATAAAATCATAATTACAGAGATTCCATACCAAGTAAACAAGAGTAACTTAATAATAAAGATAGCAGATCTTGTAAAAAACAAGAGTATAGAAGGAATTTCAAATATAAGAGATTTATCTTCACATAAAACAGGAATCAAAATAGAGATAGATCTAAAGAGAGATGCAAATCCAAATGTGGTACTAAATAATCTCTACAAAAACACTCAGATGCAAATCACATTTGGAATAATAAACCTCTGCCTTGTAAATGGCGAACCAAAGGTTCTAAACTTAAAAGAAATCATCGAATACTACGTTGAACACCAAAGAAACGTAGTTAGAAGAAGAACTCAGTTCGACCTAGAAAAGGCAGAAGCAAGAGCTCATATAATCGAAGGACTAAAAATTGCCCTAGATAATATTGACAGAATCATAAAGATAGTTAGAGAATCATCTGACGACCAAGAAGCAAAGAACAAATTTACAAAAGAGTTTGGACTTACAGACATACAAGGTCAAGCGATTCTAGATATGAGAATCAGAAGACTTACAGGACTAGAAAGAGAAAAACTAGAACAAGAATACCAAGATCTTATAAAACTAATAGCAAAATTAAAATCCATCCTTGAAAATAGAAAACTACTAGACAACACAATAATAGAAGAACTTGAAGAAATAAAAGAAAAGTATTCAGATCTAAGAAGAACAGTCCTTGCACCAGATGAAGGAGATATCGACTCAGAAGATTTAATCGAAGAAGAAGATGTAGTCATAACCCTAACAGAATTTGGTTATATAAAGAGGATGCCGGAAGGAACCTACAAACCACAAAGACGTGGTGGCACAGGAATTTCAGCTCTTACAACTAGAGAAGAAGACTTCGTAAAAGATATCTATATAACATCAACCCATGACACAATAATGTTCTTTACAAACTTCGGAAGAGTATATTCACTAAAGGCATATGAAATACCAGAATCAAGTAGACAGGCAAAGGGAACAGCAATAATAAATCTACTAAATCTCGAAGGAGATGAATACGTAACAGCAGTAATCCCAGTAAGAGACGTAGATGAAGATGCAAACCTAGTAATGGCTACAAAGAATGGACTTATTAAGAAGACTTCCTACAGTGAATTTAAAAACATCAGAAAGAGCGGACTTATCGCTATAACTCTAAGAGAAGGAGACAACCTAATAGGAGTAAGATTAACATCAGGTAGAGACGACATAATGATAGTTACTAAAAAAGGAATGTCTATCAGATTCTCTGAAAGTGACGTGAGAAACATGGGTAGATCTGCAATGGGAGTTAAGAGTATAGATCTAAAAGAAGATGATGAAGTAGTTGCATTTGAAATACCGCAAGACGATAAATATCTTTTAGTAATTTCTGAAAATGGATTCGGAAAGATGACGAAGATGACTGAATACAGAAAACAAAATCGTTCAGGAGTGGGACTTCTAACCTATAAGGCAACTAAAAAATCTGGTAATCTAGTCTCAGCAAAAGTCCTCGATAAATCAGATGAAATTATGATCATAACAGTATCTGGAATAATCATAAGAATCGGCTGCGAAGGAATAAGCACAATGGGAAGACACACCACTGGAGTAAAACTTATGAATATAAAAGATTCAGAAGTAGTGTCAGTAGCAAAATATATAGGAGAAGAATTATAATGGCATTTGAAATACACTCAAAAGTAGAAGATAATTTAATAATATTTCCAGTAGGAGAGCTAGACATATATCAATCAGAAAATTTCAAAAATGAAGTTCTATCTCTTTACGAAGAAAATCCAAAAGATATAGTATTTGACTTTGAAAAATTAGAATATATAGACTCAACAGGACTTGGAGCACTTATCTTTATATACAAAAACGTATTTGAAAATAACAAAGTAAAGATAGAAAATGTAAATCCAAACATCAGAAAACTATTTACCATAACAAAACTAGACACTATGTTTATAATAGGTGATTAGATGAATAAGTTTAAATTAGAAATACCAGCTTCAAGCAAGTACTTTAGCTCAGTAAGATTATTTATATCAGGTATACTAACAGTAGAAGATCTCTGTTATGACACTATAGAAGACATAAAGATGGCGGTGACAGAAGGATTAAATATTTTAATCTTAAAGGGAAATAGAGAAACCATTGAGTTAGAATTCATACTGGAAGAGAAAAGTATGACCACCATCATTAAAGACTTCGACGTAGAAAGAGACGAACAAAATGAAATGGCGTTTATGGTACTAAAATGCCTAGTAGATGAAGTTGAAATAGAAGAAAATAGACTTCTAATTAAAAAAAGCTGTAATGAATAAAGAAGAAAGAAAAAAAGAAAGAGAAGAGACTTCGAAGAGTATAACAGGACCAAGGACCCAGAGCTAAGAGAAAAACTAATAGAAGACAATCTCTATATAGCGGAAATCCTTGCGAAGAAATACTACGGAAGAGGAATTGACTACGATGATATATATCAAGTGGCATCAATAGGACTAATCTATGCAGTAGACAGGTACGATCCTTCGAAAGGATTCGAATTCTCTTCATTTGCAACACCGACAATAGTAGGTGAAATCAAAAAATATTTCAGAGATAAAGGTTGGACCATAAGAGTACCGCGAAGAATCCAAGAATTATCCAAAAAAATAAATAATGCAAGGGTATACCTTGCACAAAATCTTCAAAAGGCTCCAACTGTAAAAGACATTGCAGAATATTTGAACACTACAGAAGAAGAAGTACTAGAAGCCATAGAAGCATCGAGGGTATATCAACCACAATCATTAGACATAAGTTACGAAAATCAAAGCGACGACAAAGAAGTAAACTTGGCAGATATAATAGGACAAGATGAAGAGTATTTCGAAAAAATAGAGATGAACGATCTAATGGAAAGTCTTTTTAAAAATCTAAACGAAGTGGAAAAGACTATACTGGTTGAGAGATACTTCAATAGAAAGACTCAAGTAGCAATAGCAGAACAGCTAAATATATCTCAGATGACAGTATCAAGAATAGAAAAAAAGGTGCTTGAGAGACTAAAAAAAGAAGTAGAAGGAAAAACAATGGGAGAAGTACTATGAATAGACGTAAATTCTTATTATATTTAAATAAAATAGTATATATATTTGAAATATTAATATCAGTATTATTAATATTAGGAATATTAATATCAATACCAGATATAGTTGCATACTATGGAGCAATACTAAAATCAGATAGTATAGTTGGATACGATCAATTTAAACAATTCCTAGACCACGTACTACTACTTGTAATAGCAGTGGAATTTGTACTACTGATGACAGCTCACTCAGACTCAACCATAATCCACCTAATCATGCTAGTAGTAGCAAGAAAGATGCTTATAAAATCAGATAATATGATGGATATCCTTATAGGAGTAGTCTCAATAACAATACTATTTGCAGTTAGAAAATTCCTCATGACATCATCAGTAATGGATTCAATATTTACAGGAAGCGAAAACAATTTCTCTGCATCTACTGAGATAGAAGAGATAAATAAACTTGAAAACTATCAAATAGACGATAGAGGTTACAAAACACTAGGAGGTCTCGTGTCCAACCTAGTAAAAGAAAGTGGATACGAACTTGAAATGGGCACCATGGTAGACGACGGAGAATATATTTACGAGATAATAAAAATCTCAAGCAATGTAATAGAAACCATCTCCATAAGTAAAATTTCAGGATAAAATAAACAAGGAAGAAAAGATGAGTAATACACTAATATTAATACTAGGATTAACACTGCCGGGACTGGCAACGGGAATAGGCGCACTTCCAATCTTCTTTGCAAAAGAAATAAAGAGAGGCACCATGGACATGCTACTAGGAGTAGCAGCAGGAGTAATGCTTGCAGCCACATGCTTCTCACTAATAATTCCCAGCATAGAATTTGGAGGCTCGGATCTAAAGGCAGTCTTAATAACATCACTAGGTATATTTCTAGGAGCAGTAATGATCGACATGATAGATAAATACGCTCCTCATGAACATTTAATCGACAAGAGAGTCGAAGGAAAAAACACAGACTCACTTAAGAAAATTTGGTTATTTATAATAGCAATAACCATTCACAACTTTCCAGAAGGCTTGGCAACAGGAGTAGGATTTGGAACAGACGATATAAGTAATGGAATCGCAATAGCAGTAGGAATAGGACTTCAAAATATGCCAGAAGGTTTGGCAGTAGCACTTGCACTAGTAAGAGAAGGCTACAGCAAGAAATATAGTTTCTTAATAGCGCTTGTAACAGGACTCATAGAACCAGTTGGAGCAGTGCTAGGATATGGACTGGTATCAATATTTAATCCAATCCTTGGAATAGTGCTAGCCCTTGCAGGAGGAGCGATGCTCTTTGTAATAAGCGATGAAATAATACCGGAGACCCACTCAAATGGCTACGAAAGACAAGCCACCTACGGAATAATAATCGGATTTATAATCATGATGATAATGGATATAACACTAGGATAGAAAATGACCCTGAAGAGATTCAGGGTTTTTTTGATATGATAAGTTGTAAAAAAAGTCGTAAAGAGAAATATATTTAAAATTTTGATAATTAAATATGTAAAAAACTGTAGCCCAAAGCAGCTACAGTTTTTTTGAAGAATGAAGTTTGAAAATCTCATTAAATATTTAGTTTAAAATTATTACTTAACTAAATCGAAGGCATCTTGTGGAACATATACAGCTCTAGTGCTGTAGATAGTAAGTCCTTTAAGTTCAACCTTTTCACCGTTTTTGATTGCGTAGTTTTTAGAAACAGGAAATACTACTTTGTCATCTCCCTTAGTAACTACAGCTTCGTAATCATTTTCACCCTTCCTAACAAACTCTACCTTAGCTCCCTTGTCTTCGAAGCCTTTTCTAATTGGTTGATAAAGTTCTTCAGTTAACTTATCTAAATCTAGATCAAGTATGTCTTCAAGGTATCTTCCAATTTGATAATTGTGAACCGTTCCAATTAGTCTCTCTGCCTTTTCTGATGTTGAGTAAGAATAAAGACCTATATCTCCACCAACATGTCCGCCAGTTGTCCATGTAATATGGCTTCTTGCTGATATAATTCTTCCCATTGATGAAACAATATCTTTTTCATTTTTTATTAAATTCATCTCTTCTTCTGTCAAATCTTTGATGCCAAAGTGTTTTGTCATTACATCTTTTACATTTGATTTATCTTCTTTAACTTCTTCTGCTGCCTTAGTTACCGAAATTTTTGCTGATAAAATTAAGTCTGTAAATTCATTAAGAGGAGTCTTATCGTAACCCTTAGAGATATTTCTGTGTCCAAAAGTTATTCCGCCAGTTCCATGGTCTGCTGCAATTACAATTACAGTGTCTTTATGTGTGTCTGCAAAGTCCTTCGCAACTTTTACTGCATCGTCAAAAGCTTTTATTTCGTGAACAAGGGCAACCGGATCGTTGGAGTGAGCTGCCCAGTCAACTTCAGAACCTTCAACCATTAAGAAAAATCCATTATCGTTTTTAGAAAGCACATTAAGCGCCTTGTCAGTCATTTCTGCAAGGGAAGGCTTGTTTACTTTATCTCTGTCGATATCATATGGGAATGATTTGTCTTCGAATAGTCCCCAAATTTTTTCACCATTTGAATCTTCCATTGCCTTTTTTGTAGTTACATAATCGTAACCCTTGTTTTTAATTTCAGAAATAAGGTCTTCCTTGTCTTTTCTACTTTCCTTTTCTAAATACTTGTTTCCTGCGCCAAGCACAACGTCCATTCCTTGATAAACTTGTTGTTCACCAAGATCTTCGTAGTTGTTTCTATCAGGATTGTGTGCAGAGAAATCAGCAGGTGTAGCGTGTTGAATATTAGAAGTAGAAACAATACCAGTAGATCTTCCACTTCTCTTAGCACCTTCAAGCACATTTGCGATAGGTTGTTTAGCTCTATCTTTTTCTACTTCAACTGCACCTGGCATGCCACCCTTAGTCGGATAACATCCAACGAAAGGAGATTCAGTCTTGATTCCAGTAGCCATAGCAGTTGCTGCTGGAGCAGAGTCGGCGATAGGTGTATTAGAATTATTAGTTCTAACAAGACCAGTTGCCAAATCATCCATGACAAATTTCTTGTCCTCTGTCATCCATCTAGCAGTAGTAAGAGCTTCTATACTCAAGCCATCGGGAATCATCATGATTACATTTTTTGCACTGCCATAATCCTTTGTATCAGCAAAGACAAAACTTGGTGCAAGAGTTGCAACAGCAAGTGTCACTGCCAAAAACTTTTTAAATTTTTTCATTTATTCCTCCTAAAAATAATCTAATTACAATTTAACAAAGGATTGTAAGACCAATATTTTCATAATGTAAAGAAAAATTAATTTTCTATGAAGTGGAATCATTTTTTTATTATTAAAAGAGAGAATTTAGTAAAGTTTTGTGATAATATGGTATTAAATATAAAGGAGGTAATTATGAAAACAGTAGCAATAATGGCAATAATTGTAGAAGATAGAAACTCAGTAGAAAAGATAAACAAAACATTACACGAATACAGAGATTTCATCATTGGAAGAATGGGACTTCCTTATAGCGAAAAGAAGATATCCATCATCTCAATCATCTTAGATGCACCAAAAGAAAAGATAGAAGAGCTATCTAAGAAGATCGAAGAAGTACCTTCAGTAAGCTCAAACACCCTATATTCAATGAAATAGTACTTATGCAAAAAAATAAGGAGGTCGACCTCCTTATTTTTTTACTTAAATTTACCTTTACCTATGTTTTCCTTAGATAATTCTTCCATTAAGATTTTCATCTTTTTAGTTATGTACTTATCATTCATGTAGTACAGTTTAAACTTCTTTGAGAAAGAAAGATCATCCAAGATTTCAAATTCATCTGAATCCTTGATCGTATAGAGTGGTAGAAAAGTATATACTTTTTCAGTTTCCATAAGCCTTAAAGCGGAGTCGATGTTTCCGACTCTATACTTCATCTCAACAGGAAACTTATGTGCCAATTCATCAAACACAACGCTCTTTTCTGATCCAGCCCAATAGATAAATTGTAGATCATTAGGGAAATCTTTTAAATTTTCTTTCTTTGTGGCAAGTTTATAAGTAAGTCTAAATCCAGGCACAGAATCGCAAAAGTCAAGATTATATACTTCATCTGAAACAACTGCGTCAATCTCTCCTCTTTTTAACATGTCTAACATCAGTTCCTTTTCAGTGATAACGAACATGATGTCTAAGTCAAACTGATCTTTCATTCTTTTAGAAAAATCAACAACTATTGGTGTAGGTATACCGTTGTGGATACCTAGACTAATATGGTTTTGGTTGTTTTTAAACTCAATGTCTAAGTTATATAGCTCTGACATAATATTTTTAGCCCTGTTATAAAATCTATAACCGACATCCGTTAAGAAAAGTTTCTTGGATGCCCTTTCAAATAGAATGATATCATATTCATCTTCTATTTGAGCTATAGCATGAGATACAGTAGGTTGTGAAATATTTAAAGCCTTAGCAGCAACCGACATGTTATTTTGTTTTACAACCTCTAGAAAAATTTCTAGATCTCTAATTGTCATATTTAAAAACCTCCAAATCTATTTTATGATATATTTTTTCCAATTACAATATTATCGTTAAAATTTTGCATAAATTAGTATAGATTAAGATTCTTTAGGTAAATTAAAGTTTTTATTTGTAATTATTTTTAAATGTCGTTAATATATGAGTATTTATAATTTATAATAGGGCAGATTCTAATAAGTATTTAGTATAATCATTTTCTGGGTTTTTAAATAATTCCTTACTATTTTTCTTTTCACAAATCTTGCCATCTTTCATAACGGCTATTTCATCTGCGATATATTTAACTACTGCAAGGTCATGAGATATAAATACTATAGTTACATTGAGTTCATTTTTAATTTTTATTAATAGATTTAGTATTTGAGCTTGTATAGAAATATCAAGCGCAGATACACATTCGTCACATAATAGAACTTTTGGCTCTGTTATAAGTGCTCTTGCTATTCCAATTCTCTGTCTCTGTCCGCCAGACATTTCTTTTGATTTATAATTTAGGTAAGATTCATCTAGTCCTACTAAGTTAATTAGTTTAAATATTATTTCATCTCTAGTTTTCTTATCCCATTCTTTTCTAAGTCCAAGCATAGGTTCTTCAAGTACATCTTTCATCTTCATTGTTGGATCTATAGATAGAAATGGATCTTGGAAAACCAATTGCATATTTTGTCTTACAAAACTTAAGTCAGATTTGCTTTTTATTTCTCTATTTAGGAAAGTATAGGTTCCGCTTGATAAATTTTCAAGTCCCAATAAGACTCTACTGACTGTAGTCTTTCCGCATCCAGATTCTCCAACTAGACCTAAGACTTTTCCGTTTTCTATTTCTAAATTTAATTTATCAAGCACCTTTATACTTTTATCTCTATTTAGTTTAAAGCTTAGCTCTGCATCTTTTAGCGTTATTATATTATTTTTCATACTTAATGCATCTGACATAGCTTTCTCCTTCTTTAATCATGTCTGGGTTTTTATACTTACATTTTTCTATAGATTCTTCACATCTATCGTAAAACCTGCAAAGATTGGAATAATCTTTTGGATTTGGTACGCTTCCTTTTATTGGTACTAGAGTCTTATCCATAGATATTGTTGGGATACAGTTCATAAGAGCTTTGTTATATGGATGTAGTGGATGATTAAATATTTCTTCTAAACTAGACTCTTCTACAATCTGTCCACAATACATTATTGCCACTCGATCAGCTATTTCTTTGACTACGCCTATATCGTGGGATACTATTATTATTGAACAGTTCATTTTTTTATTTAACTCTTTTAAAAGTTCAAGAATTTTCTTTTGAACTGACACATCTAGTGCGGTTGTAGGTTCATCGGCTATTATTAGATCTGGATTAAGTGCTATTGCTATTGCTATTACAACTCTTTGACACAAACCTCCTGAGAGTTGGAAAGGATATTGTTTTACTCTTGAGCTGGCATGATCTATACCAACTGATTCCAAAAGCTCTATTACTTTTTCTTTTCTTTCTTTTTTATTTAAATTTGTGTGTATTTTAAGAACTTCTTCTACTTGGCTTCCTATAGTTTTAAGAGGATGAAGAGTTTTTGTGGGCTCTTGAAATATCATGCTGATATTTTGACCTCTTATCTTTTCCGTATTAAATGATTTCTCATTTATTTGTTCTCCATTAAATAGAATGCTTCCTGATAAAATACTCACTCCACTAGGTAAAAGGTTTGGTATTGCTTTGCATGTTAGAGATTTACCACATCCAGATTCACCAACAATTCCAAGCACTTCACCTTTTTTTATAGAAAAGGAAACATCTTCAACTAATTTTAAAGATTTTTTTCCTTTTTTTATTCCGATTGTCAAATTTGAAACTTCAAGTAAATTTTCCATTATAATTCTGTACCTCCAAGCCCATAGAAATCTCTAAGTCCATCTCCTAAAAAGTTAAAACTAAGAGATATGAGCATTATAAATACTCCAGGAGCAATTGAAAGCCATGGAGCTTCAAATAAAAATGTTTTTCCACTAGAAACCATTACTCCTAGGCTAGTAAGAGGTGGTTGAGCTCCAAATCCTAAGAAGCTAAGCCCAGCCTCTGCTAGAATTGTTTGAGGAATAGACATTGTATATAGAACAAATAATGTGGATTTCATATTTGGAAGAATATGCTTAAATATCATTCTAAAAGTAGATACTTCCATAATTCTTGCTGCATCGATGTATGGATTATTTTTAATATATTTTGTCTGAGCTCTAATTATTCTTGCAGTTGATGTCCAACCAAAGACAACAAGTGCAAGAATCATACTCTTCATACTTGAACCAAGATTATAGATTATTGCCATTGCCAAAATCATAAATGGAAATGATAGTCCTAAATCTGTAAATCTCATAAGAATATTATCTACTCGTTTATTTGACAAACCAGAAACTGTTCCAATTATTGCTCCGATGAATATATTTATAGTTGTTGGAACAATCCCTACAAATAGAGAAATTCTAAGAGCAAATATCATTCTGCTAAATATGTCTCTACTAAGTTGATCTGTCCCAAAAATATTTTTTAAGGATGGAGGGCTTAAAGGGGAGCTAAAATCTGTCTCATCATAATTATAAGGAGCAACTATTGGAGCAAAAATTGCACAAATAAAGCATATTATTATAAAGATTAAAGAAAGGGCGACTATTGGATTTTTCTTTAAATAGTTAATAAAATTTTTCATATTCTACCTCAATCTAATCCTTGGATCAATCAAAAAGTATAGGACATCAGAAACTAGATTTCCAAGAATAATTAAAAAGGAACCGAGAAGCACCGTCGCTTGAATTACAGGTAAATCTCTATTATTTAAAGCAGAGATAGAAAGTGTGCCTATTCCAGGAATTCCAAAAATACTTTCTGTTATCATTGCTCCACCTAAAAGAGATGCAAGTTGTAGTATCATTATTGTAAGCACAGGAAGCATACTAATTTTAAGGGTATGAAAGATTAGAATTGCCCAATCTTTTCTACCTTTTATTCTAGCCAAATCTAGAAAATCACTTTCCATATTTTCTAGAAGGTTTGCTCTTAATAGTCTAGATATTTCACCTGCCATTGCCCAACCTAAAACTATTGAAGGAAGGACAAGTTGTTTAAAGTTTCCAAATCCAGATATCGGGAATAATTTTAGTTTAAATGCAAAGATATATTGAAGTACAATAGCTATAAAAAATGTTGGAGCAGAAATCCCTAATATAGAAACAGTCGAAAACATTTTATCTAAAAACTTATTATGATACATTGCAGAGACTAATCCAGAAAGTATTCCAAAACTCCAGGCAAATATTAGGGAGGTAGCGGTAAGTTTTAAAGTATTTGGGAAAACTTCAAAAATCATATCCTTAACAGGTCTTTTCATTACTATTGATTTTCCAAGATCACCTTTAGATATATCTTTTATATAATCTACAAATCTTTCTTTAACTGGTTTATCAAGTCCTAATTCTTTAACAACTCTTTCCTGAATATGAATATTGGTTTTTTCACCCATCATAGCAGTTGCAGCGTTTCCTGGTATAACATTCATAAGTACAAATGTAGTTATGATAATAAGGATAACTACTATAATAGATTGAAAAATTCTTTTAAAAAAATAATTTAGCATAACAATCCTTCCTATGTAAAAAAAGATACTCTACATTAAAAATGTAGAGCTCTTCTTAAAGTTTATTTATTATAATTTGGATTAATTTTTACATCGTGAGTTGATCCACAAACCCAACCTTGCCATGATAATTTAAAATCTTCAAGTCTAGGACTTTTAGCAAAATGATTTAAATCAGAAACAAGTGGTAGGTAAAGAGCTTGTTCACCTACAATCTTTTTATCTAAGCTTGTAAGAGCTTTGATTCTTTCTTCAGGATCTACAATAAATCTAGCTTTGTTAATTTCATCACTTAAAGCTTTATCTTTTACCTTTAATCCGTTTGATTCACCAGCTTCAATGGTAAATTCTAGGTAGAAATCATCAGGATCTGGAACGTCCGCAGTAACAGGCTGAATACTCATTGAGTAACCTTCTCCTTTAGTTAGAATGTCATAGTAGCTTGTAGCGTCCACAGTCTTTATTTGTAAATCAATTCCAATTTCTTTAAGCATTGCTTGAATCATTTCATTCTTTGCTTGATCTTCTTCATAGGTTGCATTTTGTAGAGAGATAAGTGTAAGACCTTGATCTAATCCAGCTTCCTTTAATAATTCCTTTGCTTTTTCTGGATTGTATTCAATTTTTTCTTGCTCAACTTCATATCCTGGAATTCCTGGAGGTAGCACGCCATTTACTATAGTACCTTCTCCATTGTAGAATGTTTTATTGATTAGATCTCTATCTATAGCCATAGAAACAGCTTTTCTAACTTCTACTTTGGCCATGTTAGGGTCATTTTGATTAAATGAGATATAATCCATTCCAGCTCTTTGAGAATCAACAATATTATCTTTGAAGATAGGATTTTCTTTATAAGATTCAAGTTCAGTAGCAGAAATATTTCTAAAATCTAGTTCCCCATTTTCAAGCATCATCTTTGATGTAGAAGAATCTATATTCATAAGATATCTTACTCCATCAATATTTGCCTTTTCTTCGAAGTAGTCATCGTTTCTAACAAGATTTATTTCTTTATCTTGAGCCCAATCCTTAAATTTCATATATCCTGTTCCTACAGTATATTCAGGATCGAAACCGAATTTATCCTTGCCTTCTTCAACAGCTTTTCTATTATAAATAGAAGCAGGAGCTCCTGTTAAACTTGCTAAAAATGGTGGGAATGGTTTTTCTAATGTAATAGAAACTGTATAGTCATCTATAACCTTAACACCACTAACAGAAGTAGCTTTGCCTTCTAATTTATCTAAAGCTCCTTCTATTTTTTCGAATTGATAAGTATTTACTGCAGCTTCCTTAGGATCCATCATTTTTTCTATAGTGAATAGAACGTCATCTGCCTTAAGCTCTTCACCATTGTGGAACTTAACTCCCTTTCTTAAATAGAAAGTGTAAGTTTTTCCATCTTCTGATATTTCCCATTTTTCTGCAAGACTTGGAACAATTTCATTACTTCCGTCATCATTAACCTTAACATCCACTAATCTGTTGTAGATTTGAAGAGGAATAAAATAGTCCGCATTTGTTTTTTGAATATCCAAAGTCTTAGGATTTTGGAATAGAGTAAGTACCATTGTGTTGCCATTAGGGCTTTTGTAATCAGTTTGTTCTTCTGACTTGGTCGTTTGAGAATTATTAGTTTTCTCTTCTGTTTTACCATTGTCATTTTTGCCACAAGCTGTTAAAAGTAACATTGCAGCTAAAAAAATAGAAATAAATTTTTTGTTCATAATACCTCCGATGATTAATATTGTCTTGTTTATTTTTTATCAAACAAACAAAGATATTATACCATTTGAATAATAACAAATCAAACATTTGATAAAAAATTATTAAGTTAATTTAAAAATTACTATTATTGTTTCTATAACACCTTTAAATGCACACAATTAATTGTTATAATACCTAGATGGAGTGATTAAATGATTATAAAAAGGCAGAGGAATATAAATCTAACGGAAGGTTCGATTATGAAAGGGCTCATATATTTTACGATACCACTTCTACTATCGAACTTTTTGCAACAACTATACAATACGGCGGACCTTATAATAGTAGGCAAGTACGCAGGCAAGAATCCAATGGCAGCAGTAGGAAGCACGGCGCAAGTGAGTTCACTCCTACTGGGTCTTTTTTTTGGTCTCGCAACAGGAGCATCAGTAGTCATAAGTCAGACCTATGGAAGCGGAGACAGGTCAAAACTTAAAAAGTCGATTGTAAACGCATATGCAGTTTCAATATTTGGAGGACTGCTTTTAACTGTAGTGGGATATGTACTTTCACCCTGGATGCTAAGAGTAACCCACACACCAACGGAAATCTTCGAAGATGCAAACAACTATTTAAGGATCTTCTTCTTTGGAATAATACCACTACTCGTATACAATATGGGATCGGGAATCCTAAGGTCCATGGGAGACTCAAAGCGCCCATTTAACTTTTTAATCGTAGCAGCTATAACAAATATAGTGCTAGACCTATTATTTGTAGCGGTCTTAAGAATGGGAGTAAAAGGAGCAGGATGGGCAACATTAATAGCACAAGTAGTAGCATCCATCCTCGTCACATATTCACTACTTAAAACAGAACAAGTCGGAATAATTAAAAAATCTGATTTAAAACTAGAAAAAGACATACTCTTAAACATATTCAACATAGGACTTCCAGCAGGACTTCAATCAGTAATAATATCATTTTCAAACGTGCTAATCCAAGCTAAATTAAATAAGTTTGGCCCAGACATCATAGCGGCATTCTCAGCAGGAGGAAGGATTGACAACTTCATCTTCATGGGAATCATAGCAATCACAACATCAGCAACTACATTTTCAGGACAAAACATCGGAGCGAAAAAATATGAAAGAGTAATCGCAGGCACAAAAGTGGCGATAAACATTACATTGATAACAACTGCAATCACAAGCATCATAGTATTTATATTTGCAACAGATCTAGTAAAACTCTTTAACACAGACCCAGAAGTTGTAAAGTATGGAGCAATTTACATGAGATACCTCTGCTCAACTTACTTCATCTTCGGAGTATCAGAAATTTTTGGAGGTGTGGTAAGAGGAGCAGGATACGCATTGCCACCGATGATGACATCTTTGGTATTTATGTGCGGAATAAGAATGATTTGGATCTATGTAGTCTTAAATATCGTCTACAAAGTTGAAATAATATTTATGGCATGGCCAGTCACCTGGGTATTTGCATTTATATCAAACTATATCTACTTCAAGAGAGGCAAGTGGAGAGAAGTACTAAACCCAAAAGAAGAAAAGGTTGAGTTAGCATAGAACTAAATAAAAAAATAAAGGATAACGAAAGCGATTAAGGAATTAATCGCTTTTTTGTTTTAAGATTAATAGAGCTTGGCTAGAAGGCTCCGCTATAGAAATTATCAGTGTATGACCTCACCATGGTTATACCCGTTCGACTACAGAGCCTTCGGCTCTTTCGCTCAGGGTGACTGTCTTCATGGGGATTCTCTCTTGAAACAGTGTCAGTAGGTGGTCTACCCTGAGCGAACGAAGTGAGTCGAGCGGGTATAAGCTGTATTTAACCTAGTCCTTGCAAATGAAATCATATGTATTTGACTTTACTAGGTAGAGATCCTTCGACTTAGACGGTTTCACCGTCTCCGCTCAGGATGACAAATAGGGATGATTGTCGCTCGATATTTGTCTAGTTTAAAGAATTTACGCCTTCGGCTGTGGAAGCAAGATGCTTCCGCTACAAGTACAAATCAGATGTTTTTCTTTCCCACGGCTTTCGCCTGATTTAAAATAATTTAGTATCGATTTTAATGGAAGCTGGTAGCTTCCGCTACAAAGATTAATCGTAATTTATGTTTTTTACGGACGCCTGATTTTATTTTTGACAGGATTTCATTTGCAAATCCTTTATCCTCGGAGGTTAGACCCATTCGACTTCAGAGCCTTCGGCTCTTTCGCTCAGGGTGACTGCAGTTGGGATGGACTTCTTCTGTAAGATTGAAGCTCCTTGCTTCCGCTACAAATTAACATTTAATTAATATTTCCCAACACAAAAAACTCCTGGTTTCCCAAGAGTTTTCTTAAAAAATATTATTTCCTATTCACCTATCAAAAAATCTTTTATTTCTTCATAAACGGTTGGATCGTTTTCGTTTAGCACTTCATGTCTTAGTTCCTCTTTTAGATTTAGCTCTGCCATGTAGCCGTCTTCTAGGTATTCTTTGTAGACTTTCTTTACTCCTGTTCCCATTGCTCCTACTGGATCTTTGTCTCCTGAGTAAAACATTATTCTCGTCTCTTTATTCTTACCAGATCTTTCGACTTTGTTCATTTCTACTATTATATTGCCGAGCATTTTGTATCCGTTTGTGGTGAAGTTGAAATTACAAAGTGGGTCTTTTTTGTATTTTCTGATGTTTTCTTCGTTTAAGCTAAGCCAACTTAGTGGATCTGTGCTCTTTAGATGTTTTTTATAACTTCCTGTAGTCAGTTTATTTAATATCTTGCCTCTGTATCTTTCACCTTTTATCTTTGAATAGAAGTTCGCTAGTTTATAGAGCATATTTCCATCCATGCTTGTCATATGTCCTGTGCCCATGATGATTATCTTGTCGATATCATATTTTGAAATATAGTTTCTCGTTAAAAATGAGCCCATTGAATGGCCGAGGATATAGTATGGCACGTCTTTGTTTCTAAGCTCTGACACTCTTCTTATGTCTTCTATTAGGTTATCAACTGTTGCTTCGCCGAAGTATCCTAGATCTTCGTTGCTTTTTACGGAATGTCCGTGACCTAAATGATCATGGCCGATTACTGTGATTCCATATTCGTTTAAATATTTTGCAAAATCATCATATCTATCTACGTATTCGCACATTCCATGGACGATTTGTAGTGTTGCTTTTTCGTTTTCACTTTTCCATATATTTGTGTATATTTTTTGTCCTTTGCAGGATGATTCTATATATTTACTCATTCTTCACCTCTTGTTACTGAATCTCTTTTCGCTACTTCTATTGTGTAGTCGACGCCTTCTATCTTCCCATTTTCATAGAGTTTTGTGTTTACTTCTTTTAGTGCGATGCTCGGTCTATTATTGTCGCTTGAGAGGTGGGCAAGGATGATTCTCTCTCCCTTTTTTTGAAGGAGATGACTTAGTATTTCTCCTGCGTTTTCATTGGATAGGTGTCCTCTGTTTGAGAGGATTCTCTGTTTCGTCTGCCAAGGATAGGTTCCATTTACAAGCATGTCTATGTTGTGATTTGCTTCTATATAGTAGATGTCTGATCCGTAGATTTTTTTCATCATGTCTGTGCTTACCCAACCTGTGTCTGTTAGTATGGTTGCCTTTTCATTTTTGGAATGGATTACGAAACTCGTGCCTTCCTGGGAGTCATGAAATATTTCCATTGGCTCGATGTATAGATCTTTATACCTAAATCCCACTGTGTTTTGAAATACTTTTATATTTTCAGGTTCTATCTTCTTCACGATCTTTTCCATGGCTCTAAAGGTTGTTTCAGATGAAAATACATCCATCTTGTACCTTCTGTTGAGTACCCCAACGCCTTTTACATGGTCTATATGTTCATGGGTTACAAATATTGCATCCAGCGTTTCAGGCTCTACGTCTATATCCTTTAGTAGGCTTTCGATTTTCTTGCCGCTATGACCTGCATCGATTAATATTCTTGTGTTGTTTTCTTCTATATATATTGAATTTCCAGAGCTACCACTTGATAGTGGAATTAACTTCATCTATTTTCACTTCCTACGTTTTGTCTTTATGTCTATTATATTGGTCTCTTTCTTTTCTTTTAAATATTCGTCATAGAATTGGTCGAAGCCTTCTACTTTTTCTATTTCTAATAGTCCTACAAATTCTAGAAGGAATCTCTGCTCATCTGTCAGCACATCTTCTCCTTCTCTTAGAAGTTTTAGATTTTTGTATAGACTTCTAGCCTTTCCAGGTCCAATTAACTCGCTTAGTGTCTCCTTATCCAAGATATTTTGTATAAGCATGGTGTTCATTTCGCTCTTCGTTATGCTTTCAAAGAATTCGCTGTCCACTGTCATCTCTGCGATTCTTTCTGGAGCTAGGTATTCCGTTATAAATCCTCTTTTTAAAAGAGTTCCATAGGCTAAATTATATGACATTCTAAATGGCTTTAATTCTTCAATTTCTAATCTGTATCCAAGGACAATCTCTAAAAATGTAAGTAGGATTAGATCCTCTCCACCTTTGGTGATGGTCATCTTGTCTTTTCTTAAAAAGTATCCCGTTGATTTAATCTCCCAGCATATTTGTAACATAAGATCAGCTAGATCTCTTGGATAGATTTTAAGTTCAAATAGCCTTAGTTGTAGGTCAAAGTCACTTACAAGGCCTAGTTTGGAGTTGGATAAGATATTTTTGTAGATAAAGAGGTTGTCCCTTACCTTTTTCGCAATCTTTCTTTCCCCTTCTTCTTCTAAGAATGTTGATATAAACCTAACGAAGTCCTCCAGTGCATATGTGTTTAGCATCATACCTTTGGCGCAGACGCTCTTTATATAGTCTGGAAGTTTCTTGTAATTATTGCAGCTTTCTCTGTAATCGATTATAACTTTTAAAAAAGTAGCAAAGTCCTCTTCTTCTATCTCTTCCTCATCCAGTGCAATCATGACGCTGTCTGCGATTTCTGGCAAGTCTTGGTGAATCTTCATAAAGAGCATATTTGTAATATCTGTAGTCACTGAGAGAAGATCAGAAAATATTTTTGGCATTCTTTTGTTTTGTGAATATATAGGATTTAAAAATTCACTATCAGTTTCATTATATGCCCTATATGAACTCATAAAACTACTATTATATACAATGAATTTAGGCAGATTAAAATCTGGAAGAGGCATGTATGAGTCAACATAGTAATATTTATCGTCGAGGATTAGGACTCTTATAATGATCGCCTCACCTAGATCTTCCTTTTTAAGTTCAAATGGAGAGTAGATCTTAATATTTTTCCCCAAAAAAACTTCATAGGCATCTATAACGTAACAGTCTTTTGTCTTCTTAACAGAGTTCACCATACAAATAGGAGAATAAGCTTCGAATGTACAGAATTTATCTCTAAATCCTCTTTCATCTAATCCTAACTCTTTTTGTGCAAGCTTCCTATATTCGGAAGTTTTTTCTAAATATTCACCATATTTTTCGTCCTCCCAGTAAATAGGAGAGGCAAATTGCCCGAACAAGTCATAGTAAAAAGCGTGTTTAAAGACTTCAACTTCACCAGGGCTTTTGCCAGCGAAGGCTTTCTCTAAATCTCTATCTATTAATTTTCTAAAACTCTTTATAAATTCAAGGTTTGATTTTTTCAAGGATTTCCTCCATTTCTTCAAAATAGTTAAGGATGTTTTTCACTTGGAAATTATATACCATAGAAAGTTCACCGTCTTCTTGATCACCAGCTTCAAGTTCAACTCCAAAGTCACGAAGAAGCCTACATCTATTTTCTTCATTTAAATTTCTAGGCTCAAGAAGGTCAAGAAGATTTAAGCTAAGCTCCAGGTTTGTAAAAATACCCTTTAACTCTTTTGCATGAACAATATCCATCTTAGGATGCATAATAGTTTCGTACTCTTTAAGTAATTTTTCAAATTTGTCTTCAATGGATTTTCTGCTACCAGAGACAAAATTAATATCTCTCTCATCTCTTTTAATAATGCTAACAAAGATATTTCTAAGCGAATCCCTTTCTGAAAGGGCATCTTTGTAAAATTCCAAGTCAAGTCTAGGCCTTGCAACGATTAAATTAACAAGAAGCCCTACGAGCATACCGATTATCGTTCCGATGACCCTGTTGATTCCATATTGAAACTTGTCGATTTTGGAAAAGTAAGAAGCCATAAAAACGATGCAAGAAAGGGACGCCATTCTATTTAATTTAAAATAATTTAATAAAATTAGAATAAGCAGCACTCCAAACCCACAGACCAAAATTTCAAGATATGGATTCTCTGTAATCTTCGATAAAAAATATCCAAGAGTAACGCCGAACACAGCGGTGAAACCTCTCTTGGTCACATCATTTATACTGTCATAGACAGAGGACTGCATAGAAGTAACGCAGGCGATAGATGTGTAAAGAGGAGTGTATAATTTAAAAATATATGAAAGGTATAGACCAATCATGACAGCAATTGCTGTTTTGATCGATCTAAGACCGATTTTATTCTTTAATTTTAAATGTCTTTCCATACTTAATATTATAACATTATTATAAGGTCTTATGTGTCTTAAAGTTGAAAAGTAATCCACAGCTTCATCCCTTGCTAAATACATTCTCCACAAAGTTCTCCACATTCTCCACAGGTTTTTCTACACATTTTTGGATTTTTAAAAAATTTTGTGGATAATAATAAATTTTATGTAAAATTTGTGTAATTTATTGGATTTTATTTTTTAGTTGAGAAAATATGCTCGTGATTTTAAGGTAGAATAAATTTTTTTGTGGATTATATTTAGGGTAACATATTTTTTATTGTTAAGAACAAGACCCTCGGAGGTTATACCCGTTCGAAGCCCTAGCCGAAATATTTGATTTCATTTGCCTAAATTGCTCTACAGAGGTTAGACCCGTTCGACTCACTTCGTTCGCTCAGGGTGACTGTAGTTGGGAGGACTTTGTAGCGTTAAAGCCCTAGCCGAAATCTTCGATTTCGTAGCAGGTCTTATGCAAAGTGTTCCAAAGAAGACGAGCATTGCGAAGTTTGATTTGCAGAACACGACTGCCTCTCAGGGTGACTGTATTCATTGGGTTATTTCTTGAAAATTGTGCCAGTAGGTGGTCGTCACCCTGAGCGAAGATGGCGGAACATAGTTGAACCGTCGAAGTCGAACGGGTATAACTTTGGTGAGATCAAGTATTAATGTTTTTTTTTGTAGCGGAAGCTACCAGCTTCCATGCCGATAGGCTCTGCACGGAATGTTTTTGTTGATGAAAATAAATTATGTGAGATCTACACCTTTACACGGTCATCCTGAGTGGAGACGGTGTCCATCGAAGTCGAAGGGTCTAACATGATTCCTAAGATCTAAATTTTTGTAAATAAATATCCTTTACATAACTGGACCCAATTCTTTCTTCCACAAAAACCAAAAAAAGGAAAGAGCTGACTCTTTCCTTATTATTCACACAAATAATTAATTTTCAGTTTCTATTATTCCGTAATCTCCATCATCTCTTCTGTAGATTACAGCTGGAGTTCCATCTTTTTCATTGATGTACACAAAGAAATCGTGGTTTAGAAGTTCCATTTGAACCACTGCTTCTTCTTCAACCATTGGACGAAGTTTAAATTTCTTTCTCTTAACGATCTTTTCTTTTGGTTCTTCATTAGGTTCTTCGAAGTTTTCGAATCTAATGGTTTCTTTATGTTGACTCTTGTTCTTTAGTCTTGTCTTGTACTTTCTAACTTGTCTTGAAAGTACATCTACCACTTTGTCCATGGAAGTTTCCATATCGTCTGAAGTCTCTTCCGCTCTTAGGGTAGCTCCCTTTAAGAACACTGTAACTTCTATTCTCTTTCTGTTCTTGATATGAGAAAATACCACCCTTGCCTCAACTTCATCTGCAAAGTACTTGTCCAATTTGGATAATTTCTTCTCTGCCAATGCCTTTAAATCATCTGTCAAGGTTAGATTTTTGCCTGTTAATATAAGTTTCATAATGTACCTCCTGTCTTTTTATATTGTTACCCAATTTTTTATAATTTTACACTCGATAATATGTTAAAATGTCTATGAGGTGTAAAATGTCACAAGATTCTAAAGAGTTAAGAATAAAAAAACTGCTGCTGCTCATATTTTTTGCAGCAAATATATGTTTTAATATATTTTCATTCGATGTTTTAATTTCACGATACATCCATGTGATGCTTCTATTTATTTTGGGAGCATACTTTTCTAAATCCAATAAGATATTTTATCTTTTTGAAATTCCAGCCTTTTTATACATAATTTTAAGTCAAAACGCGAGGATTCTTCGAGGCGGATACTTAAATGAGCTAGACGTATATGTTGGAGCGCTTCTCATTATTATATTTATCTTTATGGGGCTTAAAACTAATAAGACCGTAACCATCTTGGGGCTATTTTTTCTTTTCTTTCTATATTTTGGAAAATTTATCCCGGCACCTATCGGTCACAATGGTTTTTCCATAAAGAGAATTGTCTCCCACATGATCTACTCAACTTCTGGATTTTTCGGTACTGGAACTTCTGTGTCCATGTCCTACATATTTCTATTTATGATCTTCGGATCATTTTTAAAGTTTGCAGGGCTTACTGACTTCATAGCAAATATTTCTCTTTCACTATTTGGAAACACCAGCGGCGGCTCTGCCAAGGTAAGCGTAGTTAGCTCCGCATTTATGGGCATGATCAATGGTTCTGCTGTGGCAAATGTTGCGACTACTGGCACATTTACCATTCCAATGATGAAAAAATCTGGCTACAGTAGCGACTTTGCTGCTGCCGTCGAAGCTGTAAGTTCCACCGGTGGTCAATTCTGTCCTCCGATTATGGGGGCTGCGGCTTTTGTCATGGCTGAGTTTTTAAATATCAATTACTTGGACATCGTCAAGGCTTCGATCATTCCTGCGATTTTATTCTATTCAGGGATTCTCTTCGCGGTGCATTTCGAAGCACAAAAGTCGAATATCAAGTCCTCAGAAGTTAGTATCGACAGAAGAGAAGAGTTTAAAAACAATTTTCATCTTCTCATTCCAATCATACTTTTGATAGTACTAATATATTTTCAGGCAAATATTATCAAGGCGATTCTAATTTCCACGGCGAACGTCTACTTCGTTTCACTTCTAAGAGCTCACACGAGGATGAGCTTTAAAGATGTCTTAGATGCAATATACGAAGGCTCAATGGAATCCATAAAGATTGGAATCTCTGTTGTGATGATTGGGCTTATTATTGGCACCGAATCCCTAAGTGGGCTTGGCATTTCAGTTATAGGTTTTATAACTTCCAACGGTGTTCGTTCCATGATTCTATCTGCAATTATAATTGCAATACTATCCATAATTCTTGGAATGGGAGTGCCTGGAGTGGCTTCCTTCGTAATTATCTACACCATCGCAAGTCCACTTCTAAATTCCTACGAAGTTAGTTACATGGCGTCTGGACTATTCTGTCTAATCTACGCCTGCCTATCGAATATAACTCCGCCTGTGGCGATCTCTTCATATATGGCAAGTTCAATTGCAAAATCAGACATGGTCAAGACTTCAATTACAGCGATGAGGCTCGGGCTTCACGGATTTTTAGTTCCTTTCTTCTTCCTTGTAAATCCATATTTCTTGGGAGAAGGACCAATTTTAGAAGTATTATTTTACCTATGTCTTGGAATCTTAGGCACATTTGCAATGGCGATTTCAAATATAGGATATTTAAAGAGAGATTTAAGTATGTTTAAGAGAATAATTTTTATGGTTGGGGGAGTGCTACTTCTCTATCCGGAATTTTATTCTTCAGTTGTGGGATTTATAATAGTAGTAGGTTTTGTAATATTTTCAAAAGTAGGAGGGCAGCATGAAAAAACTATCTAAAATAATTTTACTTTCAATAACACTTTTACTTTTAACCTCTTGCAACGACTACAAGTACAAGGTCAGCATGCCGACAGCAGGCACAGGAGGATCCCTATATCCACTAGGTGCGTCAATCGCAAGAATTCTAAACGAAACAGGAGAATTCAAAGCGACCATCGAGGCATCAGGAGGGGGAATCGACAATCTAAATATAATCTATGACAAGGATGCAAATATATCCTTTGGAGTATCGTCAATAGTTTCCATGAGTTACGAAGGAGAAGGAATCTTCAAAGGAAGAGAAAACAAAGATCTTCGTGTCATCGCATCCCTATATTTAAATCCAAACCAGGTAGTGGTGCTAAAAGATAAAAACATAGATTCACTAGCCGACTTAGAAGGCAAGAAGTTTTCATCAGGAGCAGTAGGATCAAGCACAGAGATGGAATACTTCTACCACATGGACGCAATTGGAAGCGAAACGGAAAACAAAGTTCATCTTGGGCCAAGAGAAAGTATGGAAGAGATGAAGATGGGATCGATGGATGGCGTGTGGATCATGGCAGGAGCGCCAAGTGCACAGATAACAGAGATGATCTTAACCACCAACTCAAAAGTTTTAAGCATGCCAGAAGAAGAAATAGAAAAAGTCATAGCGAAATACCCTTGGTACGAAAAATATACGATAAAAAAAGACGTATATAGTAGCGAAGAAGATATAAACACCACAGCAACAAGGATGCTCATCTACACAAGAAGCGACTGCGATGACGAACTAATATATAATTTTACAAAAGTATTTTGGGAAAATATCGAAGACCTTAAGAAGGAAAACAAAGTTTTAAAAACAGTAAAGATAGAAGACGCGACGAAAGGCGCAGGAGTAATTCCGATGCACCCTGGAGCTATGAAGTACTATGAGGAGGTTTTGAAATGATAAAAAACGATACATTTATGAGAGAGATAAACGACATAATAAAGATGACAGCAAGCATCTACACCGACGATCTCGACTATGAATATGAAAACATAGACAATAAGACAAAAGAAGACAAGATCTACGACGAACTGATGGAGCTTGTATCAAGCGGAGATTTAAACGCAGCAGACGAATGTGTCTTTGAAAACCTCGACCCAAACTCAATGAACTATCTAAAACTAGCCCTAAACTTCTACAAAAAGATCAACGAACTTGACGATGACGAACTAAAGAGCATGGACTTTGAAAGAGGAGAGATCAAATCAGCAGTCCTAGAAATCCTTGACGCCTATGGAATTAATTTCATTGGCAAATAAATGGGTATAAATAGACAGAGGAGGATTTTTATGAAGTACTTAAGTATATTTTTAGCGTGTCTACTAATTCTAACAGGATGCGGAAAGAATAAAAATAATAATGAAAACAAGAACGATAAAAACAACAATAAGATAGAAAACCAAGTCGATAACAAAAAAAATAATAAAACCGAGGAAGTAAACACAGAAGAGCCAGCTTCATCATCAGCAGGAGGATTTGCAGAAATTAAATTCGAAACCAATCTAAACGACGAAGAAGTGGTGGACGAAGCCAGTGCAGTGAATGCATTCTTAGAAGATAAGAATATCGAAATAATAAATCCAGCAACGGTTGAATCATGGAGCATAAAAAAAGAAAATGACACCATAATCTCAATATCCAAAGACAAGAACGAACAGACAGGCAAGGAAAGAGAGATTGAAATGGAATATGAACTCGGTGAAGAAAGAGTCCTAAAGAGTTTAAAAGTAGATGGAAACGAAGTAAAATAGTAAAATTTTAGAAAATAGGTGCGTGAAAGCATCTATTTTTTTATTGCTTTAGATGCTATACGTATAGCATATGTAATGATAAATTTTATGTAATTTTATAAAGATATATCAAAAAATAAAAAATATATATTAATAATACTTTAATACTAAATTATCTTCCGCCAGCCGTAAGGCGTGAGGCAACATCAATTCCAATTTACTTTTGTAGCGAAAATCCAGGTTCCACAGCCGGGCAGTCGAGTTTTTAAAATCAGCCTTCACTTCATTTGTCTTCTTTGGAAATGCACGAGGTGCAACGAAACAGGAGATTTCGGCTAGGGCTTAGACGCTACAATGAACCTCCCAACTGCAGTCACCCTGAGCGAAAGAGCCGAAGGCTCTGAAGTCGAACGGGTCTAACCTCTGTAGAGCAATCTTGGCAAGTAATTTAAAAAAATTTATATTGAATACGTTAAATGCTATTTGGGTAGTGTGAGTTTATTTTTAACGCTATCAGCAGACTGTTTCAACCAATCGGCTCCGCCTCTTGGGAAACAGGTTGCATCACACCTACTAAGACTCACTACGTTCGTCAAGTTAGGTGTAGACGTATAGCATGAGTTATAAAAATTATTAATTAGTATTTTTAAAATAATTTCATTTATTTAGACTAGGTCTTTGGAGGCTATACCCGTTCGACTCACTTCGTTCGCTCAGGGTGACGACCACCTATAAAATTCATTTAAAAGGTACCCCTATGGAGCACAGTCACTCCGAGCGAAGTCGAGGGGTATAACCTTGGTGAGGTCAAACATAGATGATTCCCGTAGCGGAAGCTACCAGCTTCCATAAATCTTGATACTAAATTATTTTCCGTCAGCCGAAGGCGTGAAACAATCTTTACTATTACGTGAAATCATAAATATTTAACCAAAAAAATCTCCTTTTAAGGAGATTAATTTTTCTATTCTACTTTTTCATATACTTTTCCTTTTCCTACTAAATCTTTTAGTGAAAGGATCGCCACTGCAAATAGTATACACATGATTCCCACGAAGTCCATAAATACAAATTTCTCTCCAAGTAGCGCCATTGAGAATAATAGTGCCGATATTGGTTCAACGCAGGCGATTAGAGAGGTCTTAACTGGACCGATTATTGCTAGTCCTTCGAAGTATAGTGTATAGGAGATGATCGTGCCGAAGAATGTAAGTCCTATAAACGCCATGATTATCATCGTATCTATTTCTTCTGGAACTTTAGGTTTTGAGATAAATGAGATCATTATTCCCGAGATAAATGTGGCTAGTGCTGTTATATTTATTGTTCCGTATTTTTTAAGTAACTTCGGTGGCGCAAGGGTATATATCATTAAGGATATTGCTGAGAGGGCTCCGTAGAATAATCCTTCATTGGAGATGACCAGGGTGTGAATATTTCCTCTGGTTGCCAAGAAAAATGTACCGAGGATTGCAAAGACTATTGAAAATCCTTCGGAACGTAAAGGCAGACGGGCTTCCAGCACACAAACTAGCACCACTATCATAACTATTCCCGTATATTCGAGGACTGTGGCGGTGGCTGCATTGGTATAGGAGATTGTGATGAGGTAGGTTACTTGCATCGATGCCATTCCAAAGATTGAAAATGAAAATAGCACTAATGTGTCTTTTAAATTTGTAAATACTTTTAGCGCTTCTTTTCCGTCTTTTATTAGAATATAAAGAAACATTATACTTCCTGCTATGAGCATTCTATATGTGCTTAGCTCCAGTGGAGGTATATTTCTCGTGTTCATAAGATAGGATGCGCAGGTGCCTGATAGACCCCAAAAGGTTGCGCCGAGTAATGCGTAGAGGTAACCTTTTAAACTTTTGTTTTTCATAAATTCTCCTTAGATGACAATAACTATTTTATTTTAACAATAGGGAGGTAAAACTGCAATGGATAAAATAATTTTATATGGCTTTTCAAAGGAGCTTAATTTAAAGCTTGCTGCTATTGCAAAAGAGTTTGAAATTGAGACAATCTACACTGGCGACAAGGATCTCAAAGAAACTATGGGAGATATTTTAAATTATAGCGAAAATGAACCTGATTATAAAAATTTCTCACACAACTTAAGTTTCATTTTTTTCTCAAATATGGATAGGAATAAACTTTACAATTTTTTGAAGGTGGCAAACAAGATGGGAATTTCACTTCCTCACAAATCAGTTGCAACTCCTAACAATATTAAGTGGAGTTTAGAGTACCTTATGGAACACATTGAGGAAGAACACAGGGTCATGACTAAGTGGAATAAGCTTGGTGAGTATGTAAAGAGGCTTGAAACAGATGCTACTCTAGTTAAGGAAAAAGAATTAAAGGATAAGCTCATAGAAAAAGCTCACAGCTTCAAAGAGAATATGGACTTAACTGAAGAGATGATAGACGATTTGATTTTAAAAATTGAAGACTATTTAAAGAACTAGGATGTTAAAAAAACATCCTTTTTTTATTTTGACCAAAATTTTACAAAAATATTTATGCTTTCTCCAAATGAAAATTTGAATTTTTTATTATTTTGTTGTAAAATATAGCTAAGGTAATATATTTTGTATGAGGTGAATATGTATCGTATAGGAATTGATATAGGATCTACTGCTACAAAAGTTGTAGTTATGGATTCTGAAAAAGAAAAAATAATTGAAAAAATACTTATGCCAAGTGGATGGAATTCTAAGGAAACCAGCCTTAAGATAAAAGAATATCTAGAGAATAAGTACGGCGACCTTTCTGATTCCAAGATTATCGCTACAGGTTATGGAAGAATTTCAGTGCCTTATGCAGATAAGACCTTGACAGAAATCACATGCCACGGCACTGGCGCAAGATATCTACTTGGTAAAGACGCAACCATTATAGATATCGGAGGCCAAGACACGAAGATAATCGTGCTTCAAGATGGCATGGTAGTTGACTTTATAATGAATGATAAATGCTCTGCAGGAACAGGAAAATTCTTGGAAGTTATGGCAAATAGACTAGGACTTTCAATCGAAGAGATGTTTGAATCTGCCGACAAAGGCACAGAAGTCAAAATCAGTTCAACCTGCACAGTATTTGCCGAGTCAGAAATTATATCCCTAATGGGAAGAGGAACTCCAAAAGATGATATTGCAGCTGGAGTGGTAAACTCAATCTGCGCAAAGGTAGTTTCCTTAGCCAGCAGAAAATCAAGAGCAAACCATTACTTCTTAACAGGAGGATTCTGTAGCTCTCCATACATGACAAAAGAACTTTCAGAACGTTTAGGAGCAGAAGTCTCCACCAATGCAAATGCAAGATTTGCAGGAGCAATTGGAGCAGCGTTATTATCATGAGCTTACTTCCTGAAAAAGGAATATTAAATTTCGAAGACTTAAAGGATTTGAGAAGACTATCCTTCGTCACAGCAATAGAAACCAAGATGAGTACAGATAATCTTGCATCTTATTTTGGAGACGTAGACATAGCACTTCTCTATGGATTTGGCATAAAGCCCCTTCCTCTTGAGGGACTTGATAGCTATATTTTTGAATATGGATTTCACGAAGGATGTGACCAAGTAAGATCCACACTAGTGTATCTTAAAACCGACAAATGCCCGATACTCTACTCATCTAAGTTCTACGTTTTAGACGATTACTGCCATGTTCTAAAAGAAGAACTTAAGAAAGCAACAGAAAAGGACGTAGTAAATCATTTCGATCTTCATTCCTACCTAAACGATCGATATGAGTTTTCAGAAGAACTTTTCGAAGAGGCAAAGGCAAACCTTATGGAGATAGATTCTCTATATGAGAAGATAAAAGAAACCTCCATAGGCGGTTATGAGTTATTTCTTTTAAAATTCTATTCAAGATATATAATAGATTTGAATAAGAGGATACAACTATATAAAAACGTACTAAATTTGTATTCCACTGAGTTCAAAGACGCAAACAAAACTCACTCACAAAAAAGGTATGAAGTTTACGCCACCTGTCCCGGAGGGATAATAGATGGCATAAATGCAGATCTTTGTAGCAAATGCTATGAAGTCAAGCCAAGAGACGGAATGTATGCAGTAAGAGGTTGCTACAAAAGATCTAAACATTATGTAAATTATGGAGGTTAATATGACAGATAATCATAAAATGTGGGCCGACCTAGGAATGGATGTTGAAACCCACGATATCCTATGTGAAGTACTACCAGGAGCATTCTCAGATGTTTTCTTATCACAAGAAAATAGACCAAAGGGAATGGACTATTTCAACATGGTAGTTGGAGACATCCACGGAATTAGACCAGCAGAACTAATAGAAGCACAAAAACAAGGCAAAAAAGTAGTAGGATCATTCTGTATCCACGTACCAGATGAAGTAGTAATAGCAGCAGGAGCAATTCCAACAGGACTATGCTCAGGATCACAATTCTGGGTACCAGGCGGAGAAAAAGTACTACCAACAGCAACTTGCCCACTAATCAAAGCATCTTTAGGTGCAAGATTTGATAGAACCTGTCCATTCTTCAGAATAGCAGACCTATTCGTAGGAGAAACAACATGTGATGGAAAGAAAAAAGCTTGGGAAATATTAGCAGAAGACGCACCTATGTACATAATGGATATTCCTCAACTAAAAAGAGAAAGAGACTTTAAACATTGGGAAGAAGAAATCAGAGGTTACATGGAAAGACTAGAAGAACTAACAGGCAACAAGATAACCGAAGAATCACTTCACAAAGCAATAGTAATAGTAAACAATAAAAGACGTGCATTACAAAGACTTAACAACTTTAGAAAAGAAAAGAATGTACCAATAAGTGGTAGAGATGTACTACTAATCCACCAAATCGCATTCTTCGACGATCCAGAAAGATTCACAGAAATGGTAAACAAACTATGTGATGAACTAGACGAAAGAGTAAAAAACGGCGTATCAGTATACGAAGAAGGAGCAAAGAGACTACTTCTAACAGGAACACCACTATCAATACCAAACTGGAAACTACATCAAATAATAGAAACACTAGGAGCAGCAATAGTAGGCGAAGAAATGTGTACAGGACTAAGATACTGTGAAAACTTAGTAGACGAAGAAGCAACAGACATGGATACAATGATAACTAACCTAACAAGAAGATATCTAGGACATATAAACTGTGCATGCTTCACACCAAACATGGAAAGAATCGACGACATCAAGAGACTAGTAAAAGAATACAACGCAGATGGAGTAATCGACGTAAACCTTAAATTCTGTAACCTATACGATGTAGAAGGAATCAAAGTTGAAAAAGCTCTAAGAGAAGATAACATTCCAGTAATCGGAATCGAAACCGACTACACAGACGAAGACGCAGAACAACTAAAGACAAGAATAGGTGCATTCATAGAAATACTTGGATAAAAAAGGAGGACAAAGGATGAAAATACTTCATTATGTCCTAGTCCCAAACTCAAAGGTAGCCTATGAACTCTATCAGAAGCTAGACGGAATAGAATCAACCATGGTTCCAACGCCGAGAGAAGCAGATCACTGCTGCGGAATAGCAATCCTTTATGAAAATGAAGAAGATAGAGAAAAGATACAAAAAATAGCAGAAGAGTCAGATATAAAAATCGACACATTCTTTGATACAGAAAGTAAAATTGATCCCAACCGTGGAAGATTTTGCTAACCTTATTATAATTCCTCCTTCGGGAGGAGTTTTTTTATTGTTTGGAAAGATTTTGTAGCGGAAGAATTTTTTCCGTTAGCCTTGATACTAAATTATTTTCTCTCAGCCGTAAGGCGTAAAACAACCCTTCCTTTAAAGTAAACTTTGTAGCGGAAGCTACCAGCTTCCATCGACTTTACTACTAAATTATTTTTATTCAGCCGTTAGGCGTACGAAAAGGACAATTTAGAATTCACACTTGCAGCGGAAGCATTTTGCTTCCATAGCCGAAGGCTACTATAAATTTCCCAACTTCGAAAACATTTAGAGAATGTCACCCTCCCAACTAATCATCCTGAGCGGAAAAGGCGATAGCCTTTGTAGTCGAAGGATCTGAACCATATTTAACCCATCTAAAACAAAAATGTAAAATAATTTTAAATAAATATCCTACGCATAACCTAACCCTATTCTTTCTTCTTCAACTTTTCTTTTACGAGGGAGAGGGAGGAAATTAACGTTTCGTCGACAAAACCTACGGTTTTGCGAACGAGACTCGCAGTTTCCTCCCTTGTTAAAGCCCTAGCCGAAATCTTTGATTTCGTTGCAGGCCTTATGCAAAGAGTTCCAAAGAAGACGAGCATTGCGAAGTCTGATTTGCAGAACTCGACTGCCGATCGAGCTCCCTCTGCCCACCTCGCATTATCAGGGAAGTGATTTTTACATTTCGGCTAAAATTTGGGAACTCGCTTCGCTCAGACACCCAAATTTTTTAACGCCTCATGAAAAATCACGTAAGTTGCATAGGTAGGTTGTAGCAAAGTTTAAAGATTATATTTACTGGAATTTAAATGGTGTTAAATCTGTAGATATGCTTTTAATTTTGGAAAAGGATAAATATAATTAGGCGTAAGCCGTAAGAAAACCATTATTAATATTTATCCCGTAGCGGAAGCATCTTGCTTCCACAGCCGAAGGCTAAAACAGTTTTCCCAACTACAGTCACCCTGAGCGAAAGGGCCGAAGGCTCTGAAGTCGAATGGGTATAACATATATAGACCTAGTCTAGACAAATGAAAATAAAAAATAATGCTACAAATGCAGCATTATTTTATCTATCTTTTTAAATTTAGACATCAAAAATCACCTACTATTTTGATAGATGCTCATAAATAAATTTATAAGTTCTATTACTTATCTAACTTTTTACTTAATTCTTTAATTTCATTTAAGATTTTAATGGATATTAACCCAATAGTAATACAAGTTCCAACTCCTGTATGCATCAAACTACCATTTACATAAAATGGAAAAATAAGATTTATTACAATCCCTATTATTACAGATACAATAGTATATATCATTTAATTTCCTCCTACGCCTTAATGACACTACTCACACTCAAATCTATCAAAACCAAATAAGGATGTCTAAGAAAGCAATAAACCAACAGCGAAATGAACCACTGTCGGTTTATTTTATTTCTTATGTGATGAAATACTTAACATCACCAAAAGAAGAAACGCCATAAAAAAACAAATTGCTATCGTATAATTTCTTATTCTAAAAAAGAAGTACAATGAGGACAAAAGCGCCGCAATTATAGCTATTATCAATAGCATATTTCTGAACTTTTCTAATCTATTTTTACGCAAAATAAAGCCTCCAAACTCTCTGACAATTATCTATTGCAAGGTTTAATGCAGTAACTTCAACAATGGCTGCACCTGCAGCAGCTTCACCCGATGTCAAGCCAGCATCTAAATATGTCAAAACCGCCCATAAAACTGTTGCACTACCTAATGATAAATCTTTAGATTAATTTAATACCAATATGTCTTACAATCTCTTGTTCTAGATAATATTTTATAATCTACCATGTATCTTCTTAATAGAGCATAATCGATATAGAAATTTTTTAATTTCTCATTAATTTCTTTTTCAGTATATTGTACGTTTTTTTCAAAGTTTAAATTAGCTATATAATTAAATAATTCTATCTTGTCTTTTTCTTTCTTCGGAATTTTTTGAATTTTATTATCTTTTATCCATTTGTTTATGTTTTGTGTATTCACGTCTTATCTCCTTTCATACCTTTAATGAGGAAACAGTCCTAAATATAAATCTTTATAATCAAGATTATTTTGTTTATACTCGTTCTTGATATCCTTACTTTTTCCCAAGTCTATGTTGCGATAAACCTAAAGGTTTACGGTATTTCTCGATTCTATTTTCCATTATTTCATCTTTCTTTGGTTGATTATAGTTTAACATAATTTCGTTTGAATGCGAATACTCTTCATATTTTTTTGATTACCTTTTCCTAACTTGTCATTACATAATATCTATGCTAACATTTTTACATTTTTTCATTACTCTAAGTGTTTCTTTAAATTCTTTTGTTTTGATTGCTGCTTCTAGTAGGATTTTTATTTCTTCATCTGTTAGTTCTTCTGTATTTTCTATAAGGCTTTCTAAGATTGCCCCTCTTGTTATGAGTCTATGTGTTCTTTCTTTTCTTTTTTTCACTATGTCTTGTTTTAATATCTTTTGTTCTTGATTTTTTAGTTGCCTTAATCTCTCTTCTGTATCGTCAATTTTATCTTTTATTTCTTTTGACTCTTGTCTTATTTGTTCTAATTTTTTCATATATAACTCCTTTCTTGTATTAAAAAAAGACGATAGATTTTAATTTTCTACCGTCCTTAAATATCCAAGTATTTTTTTATTTATGGTTTTCTTTTAAGAAAGCATCAATAGTTTTTCTTGATTCACTTTCTGCTTTATCATTGCTTTCAGTTGTCCCACCTGTTGCAATTCTAATTTTTCCTAAATTTAAAACACCATTGCTAGCAAATATATGCCCTGCTTCTT
>QWCE01001469.1_pt1 | contig 52706 bp, 37 predicted proteins | sample 1972531 | NCBI WGS metagenome assembly QWCE01 (sample SAMN09866716, study PRJNA288562) | Human gut metagenome isolate term4_stool, whole genome shotgun sequencing...
TCATCGTACTAATAAACTTCACGCTAAGTGAATGATAATGAACAGTTAATAAATTACAAATATTTTCCAATTATTTGGAAAGCAACATAGAAGATTATGGACTATGAATTGGGACGTGGAAGCTATCTTCGCGAATATCAGCAAGCTATGCCGGGTTTCGGTATTGAAGAAACCTATACTTTCATCACTCCTTCCCCCATATTTACGTTAATGCAATATTGTAGCCCGGACGGTGTAACGTCATCGCAGATTATCAATATTGGTGATGGCATGGTTGCCGTAGATGCTGTCAAGGACAAGGCTTTTGAAAAATTCCTCACCAATAATGGCTATACACGCAGCAATTCGGAATCGGATAGAGAATACTTCAATGAAAAAGAACTTTTATCACTGAAGGTCTTTGTTTCTGAGAAACCGGGTGGAGAGGGCGTAAATCTTACTTATACACCTGTGATAAAACAAGTTAAAGAACTTAAGACTTTCGACAAATTACCTTACTATCCGTTCGAACTCTTGCAGGTTGCTAATGTAAAAGTGCCAGAAGTAGAGGCTTTTGAAAAGAAAGCCGGAAGCAAAGAAGAAGAACGTAGCTATAATGAATTCAAGAAGACTGAAGTTTCACAAATCCAATATATTCTTAATGCAAGCCAACAACCAGCCTATAGCCGCATTCATATTTTCTACACTACCGGCGAAGATGGAAAGGCTGATGAGAAGCTCGGTAGTGTACAGATTGGAGCCCTCCTGTTCAAGAACACTGACCTCGGTGTATGGAAATATGGAAAAAAATGGCTTGTTACAAATGAACTTAAGAAAAAGCTTGGCGAAGAAGGATTTTCATTCCTACGCACAACCAATAATACGCATTTCTTTGGTCGTCAACGAGACCATTTGCTCATTGCAGTTACTTGTGTAGTCGATAACAATGTTCCGGTGCTTGCATTGCTGTACAATTACGATAATACCGTTTTTGGTGCTGGCAGTAAAGTTGTCAAGGCGCAAGACAAGATGATAAGCAATTTCAATAAAGCTAAGAAAATGCTAAAGTATTAGTCTGTCACATTAAACTCTAATTTAGTATTATTCAATATGCAAATTAAACAATTATATCATTTGTTGCGCCTCTCCGCTTTTTGTTTGGTAATGGCAATGGTGGCGAATTGTGCAGACAGTGTTGATTTTGAACAACCACAACTTGATGTCTCCGAACAAGCTCTGACATTCAACACACAGGGAGAGGAGAAAACAATTATGGTGAATACAAACTGCAAGGAGTGGATTGCTACTTCTCCGAAGCAGTGGATACATTTGACTCCTAATGGCAACGAACTCATCGTGAAAGTTGATGCGAATGTTACCGGAATGGAACGAAACAGTTATATCCTTATCGACGGCGGCTTGGCAGTGAAAAAAATAACTATCAGCCAAAGTGCTGACAATCAGTCTTTGGGTATTTCCGGAGGTGAAGTCGTATTGCCACAGGTGGGAGGCACCACATCGGTAAACGTGAATACTGGTGATATACCCTATGAGCTGATACAGGCAGAAAGTACGGACTGGTTGCAGATTGTCAAAAAGAAACATTCCTTGAAATTTATCTCAAAGCCTAATTATGACACAAAAGAGCGAACAGTCAAACTGAAAATTTCTATAGGAGGAAATAATACTGACGTAGTCGTAAAGCAGCCGGGGGTATGCGCCTTTGTATTGGCATGTAATCCGGGCATACCTTTCAGCCTTTATAAAATGATGAATTTTGAGCACCAACGCGGCAGCCTCTTTGCCGAATATGGTCCTCCAGATCCTTCATTTAATTTATACGAAGAAACATACGTGTTTAGAACTCCCTCCCCTCTATTTAAAGAAGTCTTCTATGTGCATGACACGGAGACTTTCATGCCAACACGTATTTTTACACGCTCATTGGTAAAAGAAGGTGTAGATGCTGTGCGTTCTCAGGAGTTTCAAGACTTTGTCAAGGCGAATGGCTATGTCAGAGATACGAAAGACCCTAACCATTATATTAACGAACAGGAACTAATGACAATGGATGTGGATATTATGGAAAGCAACAATAGCGTTGTTCTTTTCTTCTGGCAAATGCACATTCAGGATCGCGACTATGAGACGTTTAAGAGCCTCGAGTTAGGTCCACTTCACTTGCTCAATAAAGCAGACAAAAAACTCAGTGCAATAGATAAATATGAAAAATCGCAGAACAGTGAAGAAATAGCTCGGCAAGTTTCCAAGAATAGAGAGATAGAGGCTGTAGCTTACAAGACCACCGATCCATTGCTAATAACGCGAACCTACTTCTTGTTTACACGTGGCGGAGACTTCCCGGCACCGAAAGAAATGGTGGGAAGCGTCGAACAGTATAGTTTGAGTTACAGTAATCCAAATCTTGGAATTTGGAGACAAGGTAAAGAATGGTTCGTTACTCGCGAATTTGACAAACTACTTACTTCCAACAATTTTGAATTTATTGGATACAACGGCAAGCACCATGTCTATGCACGCCGTTCCGACTGTCTGACATTGGCTATTTCCGGTGATAAGTTCGCTGATATAAATGCAGGACAGCCCGTCATGCAAATAAGCGTTCTTTACAAACCGGATGTTTTTGCAGGGAGCAAAACTACCATGGTATCCAAAGTGGAAAGAATGCTCAAGAAAGAAAATCGAAGAAAACTACAATAAAAGAAATGAAAAAATCAATTATATATCTATGTACATGCGCTGTCGTGGGAATGATGTTTGCCACATCGTGTCAGGACAACTTCAATTTGGAAGCACCCAATTCCGGCACACGCAATGTTACGATTAACAAGGATATCTTTGCAGTAAAAGGCTGCATCAATATCAAATTAAGTCCGGGAGAGAACTATGAGCTGGCAAGTTCATCAGACGGGAAAGTGGAAATGCAGAGTGTACCCTCGGCAATGGCTTCCGCAATGAAATTCTCGGGAGCTTACAGGATGGAAAGAGTTTTCAAACCGGCAGGCAAATACGAGGCACGTACCGTTGCCACAGGCCTTGATCGCTGGTACACCGTATATTTTGATGAGAGTAAAGACGTTGGGGCTGTTCTTCAACAATTCAACAAAGTTAAGGGAGTTGAGTATGTAGAGCGCATCCTACCCATCGCTCATCCCGAAGTAACAGTCAAGTCAGTGAGAAATATTGAAACCACAGCCAAGACAACCAGTGGTAAGGGGAAATTCAACGACCCGCTGCTGCCCCAGCAATGGCATTATTACAACGATGGTTCAGTGAGTGCTACCGCTGTTCCGGGGGCTGACTGTAACGTAAAGCCTGTATGGGAAAAATATACAACAGGAACAAAAAATGTAATCGTTGCCGTAGTCGATGGTGGTATAGACGTAACCCACGAAGACTTGGTGGGAAACCTCTATGTGAATGAACTGGAAAAAAACGGAAAGCCTAACTTCGATGACGATGGTAATGGTTTCATTGATGATGTTTACGGCTACAACTTTGTTGAGGGCGATAATGTCATTGGTGGCACGATAGAGCCTGATGACGAATCACATGGTACGCACGTTGCGGGAACTATTGCTGCACGCAACAACAACGGTAAAGGAGTCGCTGGTATTGCTGGTGGCGATGGAACTCCAGGTAGTGGAGTAAGGGTCATGAGTTGCCAGATTTTCAGAAAAAAGAATGAGCAGGGCGATGCGGCAGCGGCTATTAAGTACGCCGCCGACAACGGTGCTGTCATCTGTCAGAACTCATGGGGCTATCCCTCAGCTTCCGAAGTCACAGAAATGCCTAAGCTTTTGCAGGAAGCCATCGATTACTTCATTAAATATGCCGGTTGTGACGAAACTGGAAAGCAGAGATCCGATTCACCAATGAAGGGAGGAGTGGTCATTTTCGCCGCCGGTAACGAGAATAAGGAGTTTTCGGCTTACCCTGCTTGCTACGCTCCGACGGTTTCTGTTTCAGCGATGGCATGGGACTTCAAGAGAGCCAGCTACAGTAATTATGGGAAATGGGTAACCATCATGGCTCCGGGTGGCGACCAAGAGACCTACGGAACAGAAGGAGGTGTTTTAAGTACTGTCTCTATGGCGAAGAATCCAAAGGGTTATGCATTTCTTCAAGGAACCTCAATGGCTTGCCCACACGTTTCAGGTATTGCTGCGCTTGTCGCGTCTTATTTTGGAAAACAGGGATTTACCAATGATGATCTTAAATCGCGTCTTGTCTCTGCATACCGCCCATTCAACATCGATGAAATGAATCCGATGTACAAAGGAAAGTTGGGAAAGGGCTACATTGATGCTGAGGCTGCATTTGAATCTGACACCAAGATAGCCCCCGATAAGGTTGAGAAACTAAACCTTATCCCTGACTTCGTAGAAATCCGTGCAGAATGGAGCGTTGCTAAAGATGAGGATAAGACAGCCTCTTTCTACAGACTCTACATCAGTCCTAACGAACTCACGAAAGAGAATCTCAAGAACAAGACCTATCGAGAAATCAACGGTATTGGACATAAACTGGGAGAGACACTGAAGTTCAACTTTGACAATCTACAGGACAACAAGGAATACCACATTGCCATTGTTGCCATCGACCGTTGGGGCAACATCTCGGAGCCTATCATTAAGAAGTGCAAGACAAAACTCAATCATACTCCTGAGGCAACGGGATTTCCCGAAGACGTTATCGAATTGAGCAACAACGAAAGAAAGACTTTCAGCTTCAACGTTGCTGATCCTGACGGACACAACTGGGATTTGAAGACTGCCGGCGATACAAAAGGCGTTTCATACACCATCAACAAATCAACGGTGAATATCACCATCGTCCCCGTTCTCGCAGCCGGCAACTATACTTGCAAATTCATTATCTCCGACGATCTTGGTGCTAAATTGGAAAAGAATCTCAGATTCTGCATCTTCAAATATATGCCACCGAAACTTGAAAAGCCATTCGACAATTTTATTATCGGACTCGATGAGGGCGTTGTGAACATCCCATTGAAGGGGCATTATTCGGGCAGTGCCAACAAGGAACTGACCTACACGGTTAGTGCATCGAACAATAAGATTGCATCAGCCGGAATAACCAACAACAACATTCAAATCAAGGCTTTGGCAAAAGGCACGACCCGCATCAGTGTACTCGCTTCCGACGGTAGGCAAAACTCATCGGAAGGCTCGTTCCAGCTTCGTGTCGTTGAGAGAAAGTCCGCTCCGGTCTATGCCGTCTATCCTATTCCGGTGAAAAGAGATATCAACGCTCTGCTCAACCCGGAGGTTAGCCAAGCAGAATTCATCATCTCATCAACCGTAGGTGAACGAGTGATGAAAGCCAATGTAAAACCCGACAGCAAGCATGTTGCTACACTGAATCTCGCCAGCTTGCGCTCCGGCACCTACAAGCTGACAGTGCATACAAACAAGGGTGATTTCAGCAAAATGTTCATTAAACGATAAATTCAACAGACATGAATTCAAAACACATGATAATCATAGCTTGTGCAGCACTTTTCGGTGCTACACAAGCGAAAGCCCAAGGACAATCCCTACCAATTCTAACGGCAAACCCTGATTCCAAAACAGCGAGCATGGGCAATGCTTCGGTTGCAAGCGATGGAATGTACCTTTACAATACTCCCTCGGCGTTCTTCAACACTGATAAAAGGTTTACAGCCGACGCCTCAGCCTCGTTGTATGAAAAAGAAGATGGCGCACAAGGATTATTCGGTTTGTACACAGCCACAATAGGTTACAAACTTTTTAAGCGGCACTCATTATTTGGAGGTTTCAGGTATGCCGGCGGACTAAAATTCAACGGATATGACATGATGGGCGAACCAACCAAGGAATATAAACCCTATGATTGGACTATTGATTTGGGCTACTCTTACATGATAGGCAATGGGTTGGCTGCTTATGCTACCGGAGCTTTTATCTTCAGCCATCTTTCTAAGAATGCCTACGGTGGTGCTTTTTCGGTGGGACTATCCTACACTAAAGATAACATCACAATGGCGAAAAGGCCTGCCAACGTTATGATTGACGCCAAGGTGGAAGCGATAGGTCCTGACCTTGACTACGGTAATGGGCACAAAAGCTCAATGCCCACTCATGTTTCATTAGGAGGAAAAATGGAAGTTGATGTAACCGACATGCACAAAGTAGGTGCAGCGTTGGCCACACGCTATTTCTTCCGACCCACAGACGCCAAAGTTTTCATGTTGGGTGGCGGCGTTGAATACACCTACAACAACTTGTTGTCAGCAAGAGCAGGTTATGAGTATGGCGATCACAACCTCAGTCATTTCACAATGGGTGCGGGAGTCAAATACCATAACTTTCGCATCAATGGTGCTTATATGCTGAAAACTGCAGATGGTGGGAAAAGCTACTGCACCATTGGACTTGGATATGATTTCTAACAAAACAAATTATTCACAATCTAAAAATCAAATTATGAAAAAAGCATTATTCTCAATTTGTACATTGGCAATAAGTATTGCTGCCACAGCTCAGATTGTAACCGAGCCTGAAGGGAAGAAAATCGACAATATGTATCGCCATAGCGAATCTTGGGTGCGGGGATGGGTAAACTCAGAACCCGGTGTTTACGAAGGTTTGGTCTCGCAAATCATAGAGGGTACGGATGGATGTCTTTATGTTTACAACCCACTCTCAGGACTCGAAAGCAAATCTTGGATGAAACTTGACAAGACGGGAGAAGGAAAATACAAAGCTGTCTTCCCACAAAAATTCTATAAAGACAAGAGTGGTGGCGATGATGATTCGGAAAGAGGAACCGATAGAGTATTTACGCTCAATCGTTTGGTCAATAAAGGAGATAATCAATATGAGGTGGTTGCACCGGATAAGAACTACATCGAGTTTTCATGGGATGGCTCGAAGCTTCAAATGGAAGGTATGGGCACCAAACAAGAAATATTGGGCATGGTGGATAATTCCGGCGTTTGGGATAGATTCTATGGCGATTGGAATATTACCATCAGCACGCTTGCATACAAGTTGCTGACCCCTCCCACAACAGGTGTGAAGAAACAATATACGTTCACGTGCGCCGAAGAAAGTTCACCACGTATTATTGATGCAATTGCAGAAGGAAACGACCTATACCTAAAGGGCATTTCAAAAAATCCGGCATTGGCAGACGCATGGGTAAAGATTACGTTAAATGGTAATAAGGCGACCTTGTTGACAAATCAGTATATGGGAACATCTACCAAGGGTGATTTTGGCAAGTATTCAGGCGACCTGATGAAATATCATATTTTTGCTGCTGCTTTCAAAGATGCAACAACGATGGCCGATAGAATTGATTTTTCAGTAGATACTGAAACGCAAAAGCTTACCACTGGCAATCTGCTTAAGATGTTTTTGGGTCTAAGCAGCGAAACTAATAATCCATCGGATGATTATGAGGTATTTGGAAACATGACATTGACTCCATTCGTTCAAAAAGCCGCAAAGCCGGAGACACCAAAACTGTTCTATTGCAATGCTACGCCGAGTTATGATTACTCAACAACAACTACTATATTGGCTTTCTATGTAAACAATGCGGATGTAAATGGCAACTACCTCAGCCCGGACAAAATGTATTACAATGTTTATGTCAACGATAGTAAAGAGCCCTTTAAGTTTATAAAGAGCGAGTACTTCTACATTGACGATGATATGACAAACATTCCTTTCAACTACCAAGACAAAAAGAATGATGACATCAAGTCGGATGGCAATCTACGCATCCTGCACTTCTATGATCCGGACATCACCAAGCTCTCACTGGTTATGGTCTATGATGATGGAGAAAATGTATTTAAGAGTGAGCCATTAGTTGTGCAACCAACCTCTGCCGGCATCGAAAGCACAAAGTCGGACGAGCCTTGCAAGATGGAAGTTTACTCTGTTAACGGATATAAATTGAAGAAACTTCAAAAGGGATTGAACATCATAAAATATTCTGATGGAACAATGAAGAAAATATACGTTAAATGATTTTTAACCACTATAAAACAATAATGAGAGTGTACTTTCCGCCTACGAAATAATGACTTAATTGCAAAGATGGAAAGTTAATTGAAAGGCTGGATTCCAAGCGAGGAGTTCAGCCTTTAACTTAAATTATCCTTCGACCCCATTCCACTATTCAATATTGACGGCATCAATTTCCGTGCATTTTTATCGCAAGCAAAAACGTATTGCAGAAGGTGAGCTTTCACTGTGTCAAAGGTCATCTATTATCACTCAAAAGGTGAGCTTTCACAAGACGATATCTATACTGACGAAACTTTGCAACTCGGTTGCAAAAGATTCTCAGTAACTTTGCTGACAGAAACAACAAATAAAAATGGATATGAAAAGAAAACTGACAAGAATCGTTCTCACAGGAGCATTGCTTCTGGCTGCATGGCTGATTGACGAACGCACAGATTTGCCCATGTGGCAGACACTGATGCTCTACATTATCCCCTACTTCGTCATAGGCTACGACGTGATGGCGGAATCCATCGAAGGCATTATGGAGGGTAATCCCTTCGACGAGAATTTCCTGATGAGCGTCGCCACCATCGGAGCGCTGCTCATTGGTTTCCTGCCCGATGCCGAACCTCAATTCGTCGAAGGTGTGAGCATTATGATTTTCTTCCAACTCGGCGAAATGTTTGAGCACTATGCCGAGGACAAAAGTCGAAAATCGATTTCCGAACTCATGGACATCCGCCCCGATACGGCAACCGTGGAGCGCAATGGGACAACTCTTGACACCGCTCCAGACGATGTTCAGGTAGGCGAGACCATCGTTGTCAGACCTGGTGAGAGGATTCCGCTCGACGGAAACATCACCGACGGAAGCTCCAGTCTCAACACCGTGGCACTGACGGGCGAGAGTGCGCCACGCGACGTCACGGTAGGCGATGAGGTCTTCTCTGGCAGCATCAACATTTCGGGACTGCTCAAGGTAAGAGTGGTGAAACCTTTCAGCGAATCCACAGCCTCAAAGATTATCAACCTCGTCGAGAATGCAGCCGGAAACAAGTCGAAGAGCGAGTCGTTCATCCGCCGCTTCGCAAGAATCTACACCCCGATCGTAGTCATGGCTGCAATATTGGTAGCCTTTGTCCCACCCCTTTTCCAACCAGACTACAGCTCGGCACTTTCAACATGGCTCTACCGAGCCCTCACCTTTCTCGTCGTGAGTTGTCCTTGCGCATTCGTCATATCCATTCCGCTCACATTCTTCTGCGGAATAGGTGGGGCAGGACATGAAGGTATTCTCATCAAGGGCGGCAACTACATGGAGGGACTGGCCAAGATAGGCACAATGGTATTCGACAAGACGGGAACGCTGACACACGGAGTATTCGAGGTCAAGGCCGTACACCCCAACGAACTCACTGAGAAGGAGTTGCTTCATATGGCCGCACATGTCGAACGGTTCTCCACCCACCCCATTGCCGCAGCGCTGCGCAATGCCTATCGTGACGAGAATGACGACTGTAAGATAGAAAACATTACCGAGCTGGCAGGACAAGGCATCAGAGCCAAGGTCAACGGAAGAACCGTCTGCGTGGGTAACGAGGCCATGATGGTGGCCATCGGGACGATGCCGACATCATGTCAACAATGCCACGAACTCAAGGGTACTACCATTCACGTGGCCATTGACGGGAGATACGCTGGGCACATCGTCATCGCCGACAAAGTAAAAGACGACGCTAAAGAAGCCATCGCCGCATTGAAGCAACTCGGAGTGAGGAAGACGGTGATGCTCACAGGCGACCGCAAGGAAGTAGGTGAGCACGTGGCAAAAGAATTGGGCATCGACATTTGCCACTCTGAGCTTCTCCCAGCCGACAAGGTGGGGCATGTAGAACAGTTGTTGGGTGAAAAGACCGACGGGCAGTCGTTAGCATTCGTGGGCGATGGCATCAACGACGCTCCCGTATTGACTCGCGCCGACGTTGGAATCGCCATGGGTGGACTGGGAAGCGACGCAGCAATAGAGGCTGCCGATGTAGTACTGATGGACGACAGCCCATCGAAGATTGCCAAAGCCATGAGAATCTCGCGACGAACCATCAGCATCGCCATGCAGAATGCCGTGTTCGCCATTGGTGTCAAAGTGGCTATTCTCCTGCTTTCCACTATCGGTCTGGCAACTATGAGTATGGCAGTATTTGCCGATGTAGGAGTCATGGTGCTCACCGTGTTCAACGCAATGCGGGCATTGAAGGGGAAAGCTGATTGAATCGCCTGTTCCACAGGCATGGACAATCGATAAAAGGACGAACAAAATACCTTTATGACTGCGTAGAGGATGTGAGAGAGCCTTGCCATTTATTGGATTTATTTAAATCTTATTACCACTGGAATGGCATTCTCTCTCACGAATAAACCGTAATTTTGTAGTCCAAAGCCATCCTTATGTCTGAAAAGAATCTATTGATTGTTCTACTCGTGCTCTGCAACCTCCAGGCAAACGCCCAGCAAGTATTGGTCTGCGACGGTGCGACCCGCTTTCCCCTGCGAGACGTGGAGACACTTGCCGACGACAAGCCCGTAGGCAAAACAGATTACTTAGGACATATCGTGCTGCCTGAAAACTTCAGCACGGCAACGTTTCGGCGAAGGGGTTTCCATAATGAGAAGCTCAAACGCGAGGAAGTTCTCAGAGACACCGTGTTCCTTTTCCCAGCCGAGCACTACCTCGACGAGGTCATAGTAACTGCAAAACAAATTGTTGACGGGAATGCACTCCTGAAAAGAATGCCCAAGAGGGATATACTGGAGAAAGCGCCTCCACATCCCATCAACGAGTTCGACTTAGGAATGATGCTCGACAGACGAAGAAGGCGAGACAAAGAACACGTCGAAAAGCTAAGAAAGATTTTCAAGAAGTTGGACGGAACTGACGTGGAAGACCCGATTTTGAGGGCCTACAATGAAACCAAGAGGGAACAAGAGAAGGAAAAGCAAAGAAAAAGTGCAAAGTAAACGATGACTTTGCACTTTTTGTTTCATGGACAATCAATCCGAATATATTTAAACTCCTATCGGTCATCAGAGCCTGTCCTGTTGTTATTTGTTTACTGAGCAGTCTGTTTGTCGTAATGTTAAAGACACAGCAAGCTGAGGAGAGAGACGATGGCTAAGAAGCTGCCGATAAGCGTATGAAATCAGCCGAGAAATTATATTGTCAATCTCGCATTGTGAAAATGTGCCCGAGTGACCGATCTGAGCTATAGGCGATTCAAGCCTGCACTTCGGTTTCCGCATTATGAGGCTTGCTATTCTTGTGCTTAACCTTGAACTTCTCAAAACCTTCGCCGAACACTCCCATCACCTGACTTTGCGTAACGAAAGCATGGGGATCAATGTCGTCTATCATCCGGTAGAGCAAACCCGCCTCACGCCGGCGCGTAACGACAATCACTACCTTCGTACTCTTGCCACTGTAATAGCCCTTCGCGTCGATAATCGTACAACCACGATGCGGGGGAGTGGAGGAAATCATGTCGCAAATTTCCTGATAACGCTCGGAGATGATGAGGAACTGCACAGAACGACGCCCAGCATTGACAACCTGATCCAGCACTAAGGCTGTAATTATCAGACAAACATAACCGTAAATCACTTGATCCCAGCTTCGAAGAACAAGGTAACTGAGTGTCACGATGGTCATATCGACAAGGATAATCACACGTCCGAGAGAAATGTCACGGTACTTGTTCACAATGGCCGCTACGATATCGGAACCGCCTGAGCTGCCATTGTACGACAAACAGAAACCCAAACCCAAACCACAGAAGATGGCCCCGATGAGAGCAGTCATGAACGGCTGATCGTGAAGTATAGTAGGATTGGGCACAAACTGGCGAATCAGACCTGTTACCAGCGTCAGAACAATCACGCCATAGATAGTCTTGATACAAAACCGCAGTCCGAGTGTTTTCAGGGCAGCCGTCAAAAGCACTGCATTCATGACGAAGTAGGTAACATAGACCGGTGTTCCCGTTCCCCAATAGATGATGGAAGACAATCCGGCCACTCCGCCATTGCCAATGTGGTTGGGCAGAAGGAAGATGGTCCAGCCGATACCATAGAACAAACACCCAAGGGCAATCATGACATAATCGAGAATTTCCCTGTAAAGAACTTTTCTTGAAATCTTTATCTCCATAACAACGTTTTGTTAATTAGGCTGCAAATTTAGACATTAAATTGATAACAACCATCTTTTTTGCTATAAATTTTCAGATTGTAACTAATCTTTAACCATCATGAAAATACTTTGGTATAAGAGTATTACGACGAAACACATCGAAGACTTGCATCTTTTTGAATGCGTTTTGACATCTTTTTATCTCAAAGATAGAACCGTTTTCCGGAAAAAAGCAATCGGACGGGCATAAAAAAGCTTAGAGCTTTTTTGAAGAAAAGTTAAGAACTTCTTTTAATAGCATTAGAAGCAAGCAGTTACTGATTCAAAAACTTACCCTCCATACGTTTGAAACGTACGGTAAAACAGGCGACAAACCGCCGTTTAGCGTTTATTCCCCTCTGCCGATTCTGTCGCTTGGCGAGAAACCGGTGTGAGCAATTTCTGATATTTCGGTTTATCGTTGAGCAACTGTACCGCCGCTTTCCATTGTTTATCAAACTGTAGGCTGTTCTCAATTGAGCCCCGTTGGAAATAATAGGATGACACCAAATCGGAAGTAAGTACTTGTTTCAGCGTCTGTTTGTTATAGTCCAAATCCTTTGAAAGGTTGTGGTTCAGTTTCTTGTCAAGGGCATCAAACTCTGCCTTAGCATCATCATAGTAACCTTCGAACTTGGCCAGTTTCACCAAGTTCTCCATGTATTTCTTGCTCTCACGGTCGTATTTGAAACCACTGTCCAGCACTGCTTGCTTGAAGCTCTCATAATCGTCATCGGAAATAATGAAAGTCTTGGCGGGGGCAATCGTCGGATGATTTTTGATGTACTGCAACTCCCAGTTGAGCATCACTTCCGTAGAGTCTCTGCCAACGGAGGCGAGATAATAGGCAATATTGGGCAACGAATCAGGCAAGATTTCAATATCGGGCTTAATTCCACCACCATCTCTGACTTCACGCCCATTGGCCGTGTGGAAGAGGTGAGTGAGCGAATCAGGAACATGCTCTATGTACCCACCGTTGTTATGTTTGTAGTTGATGGCCTGTATGCAACGTCCGCTCGGAATATAATACTTGCTGGTCGTCAGTTTCAGATTGCCATTATAAGGTAAGTTCATTGGCGCCTGAACCAATCCCTTCCCATACGTGCGCGTTCCGAGAATTACGGCACGGTCGAGGTCCTGCAGACTGCCACTGGTAATCTCGCTGGCGCTGGCAGTCTCTCTGTTGACGAGTACTACAATCGGCATAACAGTGTCGATAGGCTCAACAGCGGTTTTGTATTCCTTGTTGGCACGTTCGAGTTTACCAACAGTTTTCACCAATGTCAGTCCTTTCGGCACAAACATATTGACGATATCTATCGCCTCCTGTAAACTTCCGCCACCATTATTCCGAAGGTCGAATACAAGCGAGGTCATGCCAGCACGCTTCATCTCAAGGAAAGCACGGCGGACTTCTTTCGCACAATCAGTCGTAAACGAGTTTAGGTTGAGATAGCCTATGCCATTTTCCTGCAATCCGTAATAAGGCACTGACGGCAGCTGAATGGCCTTACGTGTTATCTTGAAACTCATAGTCTTTCCAGTGGTCGGACGTTTGACCTTCAGTATAAAACGGGTGCCGGCATCGCCACGAAGGTGCTCGCTGACATAGGTCACAGGCTTGCCTGCCATGGTGGAATCGTCGATAGAGAGGATGATATCGCCTTTCCGCAATCCAACCTCAGCAGCTGGCATCTTCTCGTAGGGTTCGTCGATGACCACATTCTGCAGCGCCATGTTGTAACGGACAATCGCTCCAATGCCAGCATATTTGCCCGAAATCATCATGTTCAGGTCTTTCACCTTTTCCTCTGGATAATAAATCGTGTAAGGGTCGAGCGAACGGAGCATGGCATTGATTCCAGTTCCGACAACCTCGTCTGCATCAAGCGTGTCAACATACATCATTTCGAGGTACTTATAGATGGCTGAGAAGGTTTCAAGATTCTTTGCCACCTTGAAGTTATGGTCTTTGGAGGCTGTGCCCTGTGCCATGACGGTAGAACAGAAGGCCAACAGCCACAATGCGAATGCCAGGAATATCTTTTTCTTCATAATTCAGAATATAATGAATACTGTCTCATCTGCCACATCCACCCGACGCAAAGTTGAGAATCGGCAGCGAATACGGTGTTGCAAAAATACACTATTATAATGGAATAATAAATAGATAGTCTCGAAAATTACAAAAAATTAGAGAAAGGTCACAACAATAGCCTTGCCTTCCAATGTGTATCCACCATCTATCAGCACCGAGTCGTGCTTCCCCACACGCTGTCCGTCAACGATGATCTCATCAATGGCAAACAACAAGGTGCGCGTCTGTTCGTTGTCGGCATGAGCTCGCTCAACGACTCTGACCTCTACTTGCTGATCTGCCCGGAAGATGACATTGAAGTCAATCGCCCCCTTCGAGTTCTCCGAGCGCACGGCCTCATCACCTGAAAAGAGGAAAGGCTCTAACGGCGAAAGCTCGTATTTTCTTTCATCTCTAAAAAGCGTAAGACGGCCCTCCACGGGGAGGATGTATCGTTTATAACCGCTGAAGTCAGAGAAATCGCTCGAAGTGAGATCGATGACAGCCGATGAAATTCTGACATCGAAATTACGATCGGAAAGACTGCTTCCCTCCGGTGTTATATATAGTTCGCGCGTAATTCCACCTTTCCAAGTGTTGGTCTTATAATCAGCCTGATGAATGATTTTCATATTGTTTGTCTGTTTTGAACGTTCGTTAATACTACTAAGCTACTGCAAACTTACAAAAAATAAATGACAACGAGGCTGTACTGACCATTGAAGTTTAACAATTATCAGTGTCAGTTCAATAAGTATCCAGCAATCTGTATTCCTTATCCGACCGAAAGAATGTATATCATTGCGTCCCATAGCGTCCTAAATATTTTTTCGAAAACTCAAGAAACATCGCATAAATCATAAGACTTGACGTGTTTTCTTTCTATTCATATAGGGCGTACATCGCCAATTCGTATTCAGGTGGTGATAAACAGACGCCTGATAATGAACATTCTACCTAACCAGCACCATGAAATTATATTACAAAAAACTGTATTGGGGACGTACTTTGTAAACCATTGATAATCAAAATGATATTAATTGCGATCTAAAAGCTTATCTTTTACATTCCAATTCATGACCTATTGCAGCGCAAAAGGTAAGCTTTTAGAAAGTGAGGGCTAAGCTTTTGGGGGATGAATGAAGACAATTTTAGGGCACTATTGTCCAATATCACATCAATTTTAGTGTTTCTCTAATTTTTTTTTCCAAAAAGTTTGGATAATAAAAAAAAACGCTGTATCTTTGCACTCGCTTAAACAAAAAAGCATACCTGCTTCAGTAGCTCAGTTGGTTAGAGCACCTGACTGTTAATCAGGGGGTCGTTGGTTCAAGCCCATCCTGGAGCGCACAGACGGAAGTCCTTGTGATAAGGACTTCCGTCTTTTTTCATAGACTTGCAACACAGGGCAGTTTCAGTACCAAAGTGTCGAAACCCAGTTGAGAATTGCGATGGAACCAAAGTTTCAGACATCAGCCAATTAGTCTCCAACCCACCAGTCTGTCCATGATTTTCGCCACGGACAATTAGTCCAAATATCAACATTATTGGCAAATTATTTTTTCTTTTGCCAATAATTGCTTATTTTTGCATTAAATAAAACAAAAAAAACATGCAGGAAACGTGTCATTATTCAGTCCTAATTCATGAACAGGCAAGGAAGTATGGAGCCAAGCCAGTATTGACTTTCCGTAACTTTGGCAGCCTGAAATGGAAGACAGTGTCCTGGAATCAGTTCTCATTGCGGGTGAAACAAGTGTCGAACGCACTGTTGAACCTTGGCCTGAAGCCACAAGAGAAGATTGCCGTGTTCGCACAGAACAGCATTCAATATCTATACACAGACTTTGGAGCTTATGGTGTGAGGGTTATTACCATTCCTTTCTATGCCACCAGCTCGGAACAGCAAATACAATACATGATTCAAGATGCCGGAGTTCGCTACCTGTTTGTTGGCGAACAAGAGCAATACGACAAGACTCACCGCATCTTTGCGCTCTGTCCGACATTGGAGCGCATCATTATCTTTGACCCAAGCGTGCGTATCAGCACACACGACCCACACGCACTGTTCTTCGAAGACTTCCTGAAGTTGGGCGAGGGCTTCCCCCGACAGTCTGAAGTGGAGAAGATAAGTGCGGAAGCCACAGAAGAGGACATCTGCAACATTCTCTACACCAGTGGCACAACGGGCGAGAGCAAGGGTGTTATTCTCACCCACGGCATGTACAAAGCAGCAATGGAGGCCAACGGTTTGTGCGTCCCCGTGACGGATAAAGACCGCGTAATCAACTTCCTACCTTTCGCACACATATTCGAAAAAGCATGGGCCTACCTGATTTTGACATTCGGCGGAGAGCTGATTATCAACACCTATCCGAAGGAAATTCAGGAAAGTATGCGTGAGACGCATCCCACTTGCATGGCTTCTGTACCCCGCTTCTGGGAGAAAGTTTACATTGCCGTCAAGGAAAAAATAGAGAAATCGAGCGTTATCCAACGAAAGGTTTTCGAACATGCTCTGTCCGTGGGGCGAAAGCGGAACATCACTTACCTGAGCCGAGGCAAACGTGTTCCCATTCATTTGGAAATGGAATACCAACTGGTGAACAAGACCATTCTAAGCCTTGTCAGGAAACAGCTGGGGCTCGAGAATGCCAATCTGTTCCCAACGGCAGGCGCATTTGTGCCGCCAGAGGTCGAAGAGTTTGTTCACAGCATAGGGTTGAACATGCTCGTGGGATACGGTCTGACTGAAAGCCTTGCCACAGTGAGTTGCGACCACAAGGACAAGCCCTACACAGTGGGCTCGGTAGGGCGACCGATTCACAACATAGAGATAAAGATAGGCGAAGATGACGAGATACTGCTGAAAGGCCCAACAATCACACCGGGTTACTTCCAACGCGAGCACATCAACAACACAGCTTTCGATAAAGACGGATTCTTCCACACTGGAGATGCTGGCTATCTGAAAGACGGAGAGCTATTCCTAAAGGAAAGAATCAAAGACCTATTCAAGACGTCAAACGGTAAATACATTGCGCCTCAGATGGTCGAAGGCATGCTACTGGTCGATAAATTCATTGACCAAGCTGTCGTGATTGCCGATCAGCGAAAATATGTATCAGCATTGCTCGTTCCTGAATTTAGAGTTCTGGAAGACAACAACGATTGGCGTCTTACGAACAGATTAAGACGTTCACCTTGCTGGCTCATCATTTCTCAATGGAGTCAGGAGAACTTACCAACACACTGAAGCTGAAACGCTCTGTCATCAACAAGAATTTCAAAGACATCATCGACAAGATGTACGAGGATTAAAGGGCTATTGACCAAGAATTAAAAACAAAAGAAGTGATTACAGCCGACCAACTGAAAGACGTGACAGAGCGAGTTGAAGCTCTGCATCGCTATCTGAACATAGATAAAAGAAAGATTGAGTTCGAAGAGGAACAGCTCCGCACACAGGCGCCCGACTTTTGGGAGGATGCCGAACGTGCGCAGGAGCAGATGAAAAAGGTGAAAGGCATAGAGAAATGGCTGAAAGGCTATGAGAATGTGCGCACGCAGAGCGACGAGCTGCAACTGGCTTTCGACTTCTACAAGGACGAGCTGGTCACCGAAGAGGAAGTGGATGCTGCCTATACGAAGGTGGTGGCAGCCATTGAGGGCCTTGAACTCATGAATATGCTCCGCCAGGAGGAAGACCCGATGGAGTGTGTGATGAAAATCAATTCAGGCGCTGGTGGCACTGAGAGTCAGGATTGGGCATCAATGCTCATGCGTATGTATATGCGTTATGGAGAGGCGCACGGCTACCGTGTTACCATCTCCGATATTCAGGACGGCGATGAAGCCGGCATCAAGAGCGTGACGATGAAATTCGAGGGCGGCGAATATGCCTACGGGTTCCTCAAAAGCGAGAACGGCGTCCACCGATTAGTGCGTGTCAGCCCATTCAACGCACAGGGCAAGCGCATGACGAGCTTTGCCAGCGTGTTCGTTTCTCCACTCATCGACGACTCAATAGAGGTATATGTCGATCCGGCACGCGTTAGCTGGGACACCTTCCGCTCAGGAGGCGCCGGCGGACAGAACGTGAACAAGGTGGAGTCGGGTGTGCGTCTGCGCTATCAATACGAAGACCCCGACACTGGAGAGCATGAAGAAATACTCATCGAGAATACCGAAACACGCGACCAACCCAAGAACCGCGCCAAGGCTATGCAGCTTTTGAAATCGCAACTCTACGACCGTGCCATGAAAAAGAAGATGGAAGCACAGGCGAAAGTTGAGGCCTCGAAGAAGAAAATTGAATGGGGAAGCCAGATTCGCAGCTATGTGTTTGACGACCGCCGCGTGAAAGACCACAGAACCAATTATCAGACATCTGATGTCGATGGAGTGATGGACGGAAAAATCGACGGTTTCATCAAAGCCTACCTGATGGAATTCCCTGTAGAGGAATAACAATCGTCTCATCTTATCACAGAAAAGACAAAAGCATTTTTAAGCTGAATAAATACATATATAATCAATTCAACTATGAGCGATAAAAGAAAATTGTATCAGAAGCAACGCGAAGCACGACAGGAAAAGCAGGCAAAGAACGTTATCAAGTGGATTATCATCACGCTGTTAATACTCGGATTGGCGTATGCTGCCTACTCTATCTACCTTTATAGCTAATGAGCGGAGTCGAGATTGAAAGGAAATTTTTAGTCCACAAGTCAGCAGATTGGAAAAAATCTGCACACACCTCGCACCATATTCAGCAGGGATATTTCGCTGCCGTCAATACGGTGCGCATCCGTATTCAGGACGACAAAGCCTTCCTGACCATCAAAGGGCCGTCGCGAAACGGCGGACTGTCGCGCTACGAGTTTGAAAAAGAAATCACACAAGAAGAGGCCAAGCATCTTTTACGGCTTTGCGAGCCAGGCATCATCGACAAACGACGCTACCTTATCGAACATGAAGGACACACTTTTGAGGTCGATGAGTTCTATGGCGACAACGATGGGCTGGTGATGGCCGAAGTAGAATTGAACAGCGAGGAAGAAGCCTTCGAAAAACCAGACTTCATCGGCATGGAGGTCACGGGTGACCGCAGATTCTACAACTCGCAGATGCGGCGCAATCCATTCAAGATCTGGCGCGATACTTTGCCACAAGAATACCGATAACAAAGGCTATTGCTGCTCCGATGGTATCGGCAAGAAAATCCAACCACTCACCACTGCGATTTCCTCCAGTACAATAGGCTTGCAGAATTTCGATGAGTCCACCCATCAACGAAGGCATGAGAAACACCCATAATGCAAGTTTCTTTGCACCCGAATAGCCGTAAGCGTTAAAATATTCCAACGCTATGCAGACACCCAGGCACAGATAAAGAATGATATGCGTCCATTTATCAATGAGACTGATATTCTGAAGAGGAGTGTCGGGAACATTGATGAAGCAGAGAACAAATATCGCAATGATGATGTTGGTGGTGAAAGGAAATTTACGAAGTACTCTCATCGGACTGAATTTATTTTGTAAGTACATTGCAAAGATAAGAAACATTTTGCAATTCCCGAACCTAAGATTTGATAATCTGACCCCGAACACTAAAATACCATGAATTTAAGAGAGTTTTTCTATTTACAAAAGTCAGACAGAAAAGTAGTAATCTTTCTCCTGACACTGGCTGCTGCTGCCATCTCTATCGTCTATCTCTTGGGAGATAAAAACACACGGACCATTGGAGATTCTGAAAACGAGACTTCAATCCTTGGCCTTGACAACACGACGAAATACGGAAAACCGAAAGAAAACGGTTATTACGAATTGAGGGACGGAAGAAGAGTGGAGCTCTTCCCTTTTGATCCGAACACCGCCGACAGCACACAATTGAGCCGACTGGGACTTGCCCCCTACCAAATTCGCAACATCTACAAATACAGGGCAAAAGGAGGTGTTTACCGATCGCCACAAGATTTCGCCCGCCTCTATGGACTCACACGCAAACAATACCGAGCCTTGGAGCCATATATTATGATAGGCGATGACTATCAGCCCGCCTTCACAATGGAATCAGTGAGAGCCTACCACGAGAACAAGACTGCCGAAAGGCAGCGGGTACACGACGCCTACGAGGCTTATAAGGCACAAGATGCCTACAAGCCCTATAAGGAGTACGATCGCGACACCATTCGCTATCCGCTGAAAATCAAAGTCGGCGAATACATTAATCTTGCCACTGCCGACACCACGATGCTGAAAAAGATACCGGGTATAGGGTCAGGATGGGCACGGGCCATCGTAAGCTACGGACAGCGCCTTGGCGGTTACGTATCTGTGGGACAGTTGAAAGAGATTGAGGGCTTTCCTAAAGAATCGCTCCCATTCTTCAAGGTGGTTCATCCACAAACGCAAAAGATGAATCTGAACAAGCTTTCGGTTGCACAGATGCGCCGTCACCCTTATATCAACTTTTATCAGGCAAGGGCAATCTATGACTACCGTAGGCTGAAAGGTAAGATTACCAGTCTCACCCAACTGCGACTCCACAAAGACTTTCCACCAGAAGCCATCGAACGACTGGGTCCTTACGTTACATTCTAACGATGGTGATGCTTATCTCTAAGTAAGCCATCATATAATTCTAATCCTCCGAAACATTCCATCGCACTTAAACCCACCCCAGCCATTAGAGAACTCCGCTTTCTTTTTGTAATTAGATAGAAAGAAAGCCACATGTTACGAGGAAAGCTTTAAAAACCAATTTGGGAAAATATTCACAAAATTTCTAAGGGCTTATGTACAAAGAACAAAAGGCTGCATCCATTTAAAGGATGCAGCCCATTTTCTATATGCTAAGAAATGCTTAGCGCATGATAATTAAAAACAACTCAGAGATTTATGGATTCTGTACCAAGTTCTTGTTGGCATTAATTTCCTTAATCGGAAGTTTATGCAAGAAGTCCTTATCGTCTGTGCGCATTACCTTTCTTGCAGATTCCTTGTGGTTGGAAACAACCTTTACGTCGTTACCATCCTTATCCTTAATCGTGTAACCCTTGGTACGGTCGATAGTTTCCTTCCAGCGTTTCATGTCGAACCAGTTTGTACCCTCACCCCAAAGCTCTATGCGGCGTTGGAAACGAACCTCCTTGCGGAGTTCATCCTGTGTTGCAGGAGCTTTAAACTTAGGATCGCGCTTGCTGGCAAAAGCAGTGAGCTTGGTTTGTGCATTAGCTAAGTCTCCTAATTCTACCAATGCCTCGATTTCAAGCAAAATAGGATCCTGAACGCGGATGAAGCAATAATCTTGTTCCATTCCTGCCTCACCTGCAATAAACTTCACTTGCTCAAAATTATCAAGATCATCTAATTTTTTCATACCAGAGTTGTGAGTCTGTGCGAGCATCTGCATCGCTACTTCAGGCAGTGAATCCTTATCAATCCAGAGCTTTCTGCGAGAGTCGCTCTTAGGAATTTGATTGTACAGGTAGTTGTAGATAAGCTTGGTCTTACCACCGGCAGCATAACCTCTGGAGAGGAAATGATCCATGTGGCTCCAATATGATGCCCACAGCGTAGAGTTCTGAGAGTTAATGTCATAGCCCCACAAGATGTCAGGCTGACCAATGTCCCAACCGCGAGCCGGCTCTGAAACCTTATCGGAACCACCTTCTTGTGCGATTACAGCATAGGTCTTAACATTTGCCCAATCTTCCATCTGAGCATAAGCCTTTGCCAAATAAGCAGCAGCCACAGCGCGATCTACATCTGTGCGAACACCAGTGTTATGGCAGTGATCAACAGCGTATTTCAGATCCTCGATGATTTGTGCATAAACTTCTTTCACGGTAGCGCGAGGAAGGTTCTCATCGGTTGACTTCAATGCGAGAGGAACACCTAGTGCATCCTCATGACCTTTATAGGTATGCTGATAGAAGTTTACCAAATGGAAGTAAGAGATACCACGCAGAGCAAGTGCCTCACCCTTAGATGCCATCACTTCAGGATCGTCGGACTCCTGAGCAAAGTAAGTTTCCAAGTGGAGATTCACTTTCGCAATAACGTCATAGAACTGTCCCCATGTAGATCTGGTACGGCGATAATTCTCCATGCGGTTATCAATCTGATAGTCGAATTGGAACCAGTTCCAATTCTGATATGCAACGTCTTCGCACATCAAATCGGTAGCGATATGGAAAGCCTTCAAACCGAAATCATCATGGCTGTCATAAAAATCCTGGAAAATGGAATATACCTTTGCCAAAGCAGCTTTTGCTACCTTTGGCTGTGTTTCCGGGTTGCCAATCAACTCGTCGTGACGTTCCTGAGTTACGTTATCCGTTACTACAGGATCGAGGTCGCACCCTGCTAAACCAAACGTTAATGCGAGTGCAGCTGCAACTTTTATATAATTCTTCATATTTCTTATATTTTATAATCGTTTATTAAACAGATTTTTATAAATTCAGGTTGATACCAAACGAGAGGGCACGTACCGCACTGTTTACACTGACATCTTGTGTACCGTTGAGTGAAACACGTGGGTCAAGACCTTTTCTCTTAGACCACAAACCGAGGTTGTCGGCAGCGAAGTAAATGCGAAGACCCTGAATACCCACTTTATTCAAGAGACTCTTTGGCAACGTGTAACCCAATGTGAGGTTGTTCAAGCAGAGATAAGAGCCATCGATGATGAAACGGTCAGTAGCTTGAGTGAGGATTTGTGTGCTGCTCTGCAAACGTGGAACGTCGGTGTTTTTGTTCTCCGGAGTCCAACGATTGAGAATATCCATGTGCCAGTTAGTACCTGGATTTCCAGCTGACATCAAATTAGCGTAGTTGGCGTCATAAACCTTTCCACCGATACGATAAGCGAACTGCATGGAGAAGTCGAAACCGTAAGCAGCAGCGTTGACATAGAAACCACCTGTCAATTTAGGCAAAGAGGAACCCACATATTGTCTGTTCTTCAAACCGCTGTCATATTTAGCTCCACCTACTTTCTCGAACTGTTTATTGTCGTCGTTCCAAATCCAGTAAAGTTGTTCACCATTCTCAGGATTAACGCCAGCAGATTTCACCATGTAGTAGTCGTAGATGCCGCCACCTTCTTTCATGATGCGCCAACCGGAAGAGATACCATCTTCTTTGAACTTCTCAGGCAGTTTGGTAATCTTGTTCTTATAAGTAATACCATTTACGCCTACATTGACGTTGATATGCTCATCGTTATAAACATTAGAAGAGAGGCTAAACTCGAAACCAGTGTTTCTCATGTTACCGAAGTTTACGGGTTCTGTATCGAAACCTGTTGTTGAAGCTATCGGGAGGTTGAAGAGCATGTCTGATGTACGACGAGTGAAGAAGTCGAGTTCACCGGCAATAGCACCCTTCCAGAATGAGAACTCAAGACCTACGTCCAAGTTGTTGTTCTTTTCCCAAGTGATTTCCTTGTTACCTTTATAGACAGGTCCATAAACACTTTCTGTACCTGTAGAAGAAATTCGATAAAGGTTGGTGTACGGAGTATAAGCTCTTACCGATGAGCCCGGCAAGTAGAGATAGTCGTTACCTTGAACACCATAGCTGACACGCAGCTTCAAGTTCTGAATGGCCTTGACATCCTTGAGGAAGTCTTCCTGGTTGATACGCCAAGATGCGCCCACACTCCAGAATGTACCCCAACGGTGATCCGGATGGAATACGGAAGAACCATCACGACGCAGAGAAGCAGAAGCATAGTACTTGTCCATATAATCGGCTGTTATCTGTCCGAAGAAACCTTCTACCTTATATTCGCGAGAAAAAGAATCCAAGCTGGAAATGGAAGCAGCTGAACGGAATTCCGGCAGAGTCGGGTCGAGAAGACCTTTCTTTTCGCCAGACATGAAGTTCCATCTCTGTGAGAAGTATTCATGACCCAACATGGCATGGATTGTTAAGTCGTTGAATGTCCGATCCCAATTCAAGATTTGGTTCCAGTTGGTTGACAACGATTGGTTTACTTCCTTATCGAGGATACCGCCGTATGCCTGACCATCACCCACGAGTGGATTCACCAAATTAGTCCAACGCCACCAGTTGCCATTGAATGTTGCAGTTGTGCTGAACTTGAAGTTGTAAGGCAGCTTCACATCGATACGTGCGTTCTCGGTGAGGTAGTAATTGGTATTCTTCTGTATATTGAGTAGGTTTTGCTTGATGAGGTTTATACCACCTGCATAGAGACGGCTTTGCGAATCGTCATAAATACCCTCTCCATTTGCATCGCGCAAGATCTTACCATCAGCGTCGTGCATATAGACAGGATAGATAGGAGCTATCATACGACTCCACATGAAGGCATTGCTATAGTTGCTTCCCTCGTCAGCCGCATTGCGAGCATTGGTCTTAGCAAATTGTGAGGAAGCGGAAATTCTCAACCAATCGGTGATGTCAGCGTCATAAGACATACGGTTAGTCAGACGCTCAAAACCTGTATTCATGTTGAAACCGCGATCGTTCAAATAACCCAAAGAGAAGTAAACCTTAGATTTTTCACTACCTTTCGTTACGCTGAGGTTGTATTCCTCTCGAGTTCTCGGGTCGTATAGAACACCTTCCCAATCGTTGAAGTTGCTTGCGTCTTCGTAGCGGATGGGAGCAGTGGTAAGATTACCATTCGCATCAACCACCTGATTGTCAGGAGTACTATAAATATTATAACCTAATTCATCAATCAAGTTATCGGAAGCCCATTGAGCGGGATTAGCCTCAGGATCTTTAATATAAGTAACAGAGTTCTTCAAAGCTTCCCATGTCAGCTTGTAATACAAGCCTGGATCGCGGATGATGTCATACTCTGGAACGGCACGTTGGTTTGTACCAATGCGAGCATCGAAAGATACCTGTACACGACCCTTGTTACCACTCTTCGTAGTAATCAAGATTACACCGTTGGCACCACGAGCACCATACAAAGCAGCGGAAGCAGCGTCCTTCAAAACGTTGATGCTTTCAATATCCTTTGTATTGATGGCATTGATTTCACCATCATAAGGAGCACCATCCAAAATAACGAGCGGTGCACTGGAAGCATTCAAAGAACCGATACCGCGAATACGCATCGTTGTTCCCTGACCCGCACGACCAGAAGGAGAGCTTACGGACAAACCAGCTACCATACCTTCCAAAGCCTTGGAAGCATCGGCTGCTTGCACCTTCTCCAACTTCTTCGAGTCGATGTTGGTTGCAGCACCAGTATAAGTTGATTTCTTCACTGTACCGTAAGCAACGACGAGGACTTCGTCCATGTCGCTTCCCGCAGTTGCCAACTTGATAATCATGTTGTTGCTTGCGGTTACGGTCTTGGATACCATACCAATGTAAGAAACTACGAGTTTCGCACCCTTGGGTACGCTCAAAGTAAACTTACCATCAAGATCGGTAGCGGTACCAGTTTTCGTTCCTTCAACCATCACGGAAGCACCGATAATGGGTTGACTGTCGTCTGCAGAAATCACAGTACCGCTAATCTGTGTTTGTGCCAATGCCATTCCAAAACTTAGGAATAGACATGCGAGAAACATTGTTAGTCTTTTTTCCATAAAATTTCTTTTTAAATTATGTTTAAGTGAAAGATTTCCTCTCTGAAACTTAATGTACTCATGCATTTATCTTTTATTAAGTTGTTAGATGATTAGGTATTTCAATTTGTTAACTACTTGCAAATATAATATAATATTTTTAACAGAATAAATACTGCAGTCAAAAAAGGTAAGAAATTTATATTTATTAACATATTACACTCTCTATTTGATGCAATTTGGTGTTTTATGCATAAAATATTAAGAGAATCTATTGATTTAGATTTGTTTTATTTCATTTTATCTAAATATTTATAGTATAAATTACAATATTAAACAAAAACAACGGTTACAGATTTATCAAATCGTAACATCTCTTTCAAACTGTAAGATAATATAGGGATAAAACACGTAAAAAAATCAACAATTGACCAATTTTAGCTTGTTAACAATTCTAATTGTGACATTCTGTAAACCAACGTTAACAATACTGTGTTGGAAACAGTGAGAGCGTAGTTTATAAAGTTTAAAATGCTTATATATAATAAGGTATAAAGCATCTTTCAGACTTTCTTTACCAATGGTGCTTAGAATAAAACAGAACTGGTCATTAGACCGCAATTCACAATTTGATGATGACGGTGAGACTTCCTGACTGATTTCATTCGCTTGCGTTTTCCTACTTTCAGCCATAATTGATACCAATGACATTAATAACGATCATGGATATCCGACGATGCTTCTCAATACCTTTCTGTATTGTTCTTCAGCATTTAACAATAGGTACGAAAGAGGGTGTGTCGAAATTGACACACCCTTTTTGCCTTACATTAGTCGGGATGAGGCGACTCGAACGCCCGACCCCTACGTCCCGAACGTAGTGCGCTACCAACTGCGCTACATCCCGATATTCACCAACTTATGTAAAGGCGGATGCAAAGTTAGTGAAAAAAGTAGAAACAGCGAAACTTTTATTTGAAATTATCACTTTTGATGGTTTATGTACGAATAAGCAGTCTTAAACAAAATATTTGAGCAATTCCATCTATTAATATTAATATTCTATGAAAAAAATAGTAATTTTGCAGTCTTAAGTAAATAAGTCCGTGTTTATTGCGTGCATAATGACAATACTAAACAAGTTTTTTGAAAAAGTTGCCACACCTCTTTATAAGGAGTTCCCCTTCTTTTTCATCGTCTTGACCCTCATCGGTTATCCTATCATAGTTGACTTCCTGGCCAACCTTCCCGCCGTGGGTTCAGTCGTAAAGATGTCCCGCTATCTCGGCATGGCTATCTTCATCGCCTATCTCTTCACTGTGATTGTCTATTGCAGTCAAGTCAAGATAGTGAAAATGGTGTTCTACACCATACTCTCTGCCCTTGCGCTGACTGATATTTTCCTTCGTTTGGCTTTCGGACAGCAAATCTCTCCCGTCATCCTACTGCTCCTCGGAGAGACCAACAGTAACGAATCGAACGAATTTATCAACACCTTCGTGCTTGGGGAAGATGGCTTTCTGGCCGCAGCTATCCTCACAATCGTTGTAGCAGCCACCATCGTTCTTGAGAAGAACAGAGACGGATTAGAACGGAGACTCAAGGCATGGGGCAAGCCCGCGAAAGCCATCACAGCCCTATTCCTCGCCTATTTCCTCATCGCCGGTGCATGGAAAGCCCGAATCTACTATACTTTACTAACCAGCCCCACCCGCATGCAGCTTGAGGAATGGGCGACATCGAACAAAAGCGGCACTTGTACCGACCTCGTCACCTGCACCTCTTATGCCCTGACGGGGGCTAAGGCGCTGGCCAACGACATCCAAATTGCCAAGCAAACTGCACTGAACGTCTGCAAATCGCACGCTACCATCGCCGAGGACTCCACACTGACGGTGGTCTATGTGCTGGGCGAGTCGTTCATCAAATACCATTCGTCGCTCTACGGCTATTACAACAAGACGAATCCACGGCTTGAGAAGGAGCAAAAAGATGGCAACTTGTTTGTGTTCAATGACGTTGTGACGCCCTACAACCGCACGTCTTTCACCATGAAGAACACGTTCAGTTGCAACAGCCTTTCCAATCGAGAGTGCTGGGCATACTATCCGCTCTTCCCCACCATCTTCAAACAAGCGGGATATGATGTCTATTTTTGGGACATTCAGAAGACGATGGACACCAAGGAGATGTACTCCATATCTATCAACTCGCTGCTTTACGACAGAAAGATACAGCGTCTCTCCTACTCCGAGTTATCGAGTTGCAAGCCCTTCGCCTACGACGGACAGCTGGTGGCCGACTTCTTCTCGAAACCAAGGGCTGCCAAGGGTCGCAACTTGGTGATGTTCCACCTGCTCGGACAGCACGTCGATGCCGACAAGCGATATCCCCACACGGCTGAGTTTACCAAATTTCAGGCCAAAGACATACGCAACAACAATGACTACATCACCGAAAAGATGAAGTCGGAAATTGCCCATTACGACAATGCCACGCTCTACAACGACTATGTTGTGTCGGAAATCATCAGACACTACAAAGACAAGAACTGCGTGCTGGTCTATTATTCGGATCACGGAGAGGAAATCTACGACTATCGACCGTCGCTGGGCCGAAAGTTGAAGCCCATGTGCAGCAATCTGTTGAAATATCAATTCGACATCCCGTTCATGGTTTGGTGCTCCGACACCTATAAGCAACGGCATCCAGACATCATCAGAAGATTGAGGGCAGCCGTCAACAAGCCGCTCACCATCGACCACATAGCCCACACTTTGCTCGCTCTGGGCGGAATCAGAACACCTTATTATAGAAAGCGGTTCGACATTCTGAACCCATCCTACCAGCCAGGACCGAGGATTGTGAACGACAACATCGAATATGAGAAAACAAGATGGGGAAGGCAATAGCACCTTCCCCATCTTGTTTTTCCATGAATGACATCACAACAGCGCCGGCAACTCGAATAGTCGCACGCCATTGCTGCCCTTAATCAGTATGTAATGGTCGCGTGGCTGAAGTCTTTCTATCACGGCCTTCACCTCCTCGGTGTTCTTGAACTTGCGAAAACCAGTCCGCGTCCTTGCAAAATTCTCACCCACGAGCCACACGTTCTCTATGCCGGCGGCACTGATTAAATCAACCACCTTTTGATGTTCCTCATCGGAAACCTCACCCAATTCCCTCATATCGCCAAGAATGGCCATCTTATTTCCGACATCCATCAAGCGGAAGTTCTCAATGGCCGCTGCCATACTCGAAGGATTGGCATTGTAGGCATCTACAATCAATTTATTATGCTCAGTCTCTGTCAGCTGCGAACGGTTGTTTTGTGGCACGTAGGTCTCCAAGGCATGACAAATCTGCCGTGCCTCGACTCCGAAATGCAGGCCGATGGCGATGGCGGCAAGCATGTTGTCGAGATTGTAGGAGCCGACAAGGTGGGTCAGCACTTCTTTCCACTCGCCTCCTGCCTCATGCCACCTGAAGCGAAGGAACGGCGCACAATCGACGACCTCGCCCTGAACGTTGGCGGTATCGTCCTGACCGTAGGATATGATGCGGTCGAACTCACGCTGACTGGCCATCTCCGACAAGTCGGGATTACTCTCATTGAGGAACAGCAGGCAGCCGTGGGCTTTCAGATAGTCATAGAGCTCGCCCTTTGTGCGCTTCACTCCCTCGAAACTCCCGAAGCCCTGAAGATGGGCACGCCCTACATTGGTTATCAGTCCGCAAGTAGGCTCCACGTAGTTGACGAGCTTCTCAATGTCGCCCTGATGCGATGCGCCCATCTCTATGACCGCTATCTCGTGGTCGGCATTCAGCCCCAGCAACGTGCGGGGCACTCCAACGTCGTTGTTGAAATTTCCTTCGGTGTGCCACACCTTGAATTTCTCACTCAGAACGGCCGAGATCAATTCTTTGGAAGTTGTCTTGCCGTTTGTCCCCGTGATACCTATCACAGGAATCTGGAACTGGCGACGGTGCTGGCGGGCGAGCTCTTTGTAGGCGATGAGCGTATCGTCAACGAGTATGAATCGACTGTCGCCCGGATCAGCATACTCCTTCTCGTCGATGACGGCATAGCTGCAGCCCTTCTCTATCGCAGCCTTTGCAAATTTGTTGCCGTCGAACGTCTCCCCTTTCAGGGCAATGAAAATGCTTCCCTTCGGACAGTTGCGACTGTCGGTGGTCACCACCGGATGCTTCTCATACAACGCATATAGTTCTTGAATGTCCATGACCTCACTTCGTTTAGTCGGGTTCTGTTCATCAACCATGTCTGATTCTGTTTTTTCTCTCTAAAACAAGTTGCAAGCAAAAGCGGGATGGCGGCATACACCGTGAATGAACGCTGTTCCACTTTGAACCGAAAAGAATCAGAAAGATGACAAGACGTAATCCCTGTTACACTTATTTATATTATGGTGGCTATTCTTAGCCTCCACCTTTATAGCAATGCAAAGATACGGTAAATCAGAGAGACTTCAAAAGAAGTTCGGCGATTATTTTAGCTGAAACAGGCATTCATCATCCAAACATGGAGCTTTCGTCTCGCGAAAGATAAGGTTTCACTGTTCGAAAGCTCACCTATCGCAATGCAAAAGATGAGCTTTTGCAACCAAACTCACACCATACTGGTTATCAAACAGTTACAAAACCGATTCCTTACCGTAAATTTTCTATGATTCACAGCTTCACGCTTCGTGTCGGAACGGTTGACCATCTTCATTCAGAAAAGAAGCGATTGGAGGAGAGCGACAGTAAAAAAGCAAGGCTTCACCACAACAATAAATAATGATGAGTCCGCCCTCATCTCACACCGGCTTACCCACTATTCGGTAAATTATTCAGATTTACCCATTTCCATTCACTATTCTCAAATAAAATTCCTACATTTGCCATAGCTAAACGAAATTAAATTAATGCTTATGAAAGGAACAGAAAAAATGGTGGGTCACCTCCCATCAGAATGTACAACGATAATCGTTGGCAAGGAAATGACAAGCGATGGTTCCATGATTGTAGCCCGTTCTGAGGACTGGGATGCCATGGAGGCCAAGAACTACGAACTCTACGAAGATACAGAGAACGGCCCGCGCGAATACGTGGCCAAAGACAGCCCATTCCGTTGCGAGCTGCCAGCCAAAAGGCTGGGCTATAGCGCCCTTGCGCCATTCAGCTTGCCCAATCACTGGGGTAGCGCCGGCTTTAACACAGCAGGTGTGGGCATGAGTGCCACCGAAAGCATTTTCAGCAGTGACGCCGTGTTGAAGTTCGACCCACTCGTCGAGAACGGGATAGCCGAGAATGCCGTTTTCAACGTTGTGCTGCCCTATGTCCGCACTGCACGCGAGGGCGTGGAACGGTTGGGCATGCTGATAGAGAAACATGGTATTGCCGAGGGATTCGGTATCGGCTTTGTTGACAGTCAGGAGATATGGTATCTCGAAACAGCCTGCGGTCACCGCTGGCTGGCCTGCAAAATGCCCAAGGGAGAATACTTCGCAACAGGCAACCAAAGTCGTTTCCGCATCTATGATCCCATCGACAACGACAACTTCATGGCCTCGCCAGACCTCATTGAGTTTGCCGAGAAAAACGGTCTCTACGACCCGAAGAAGGGAGCGTTCGACTTCCACGAGGCTTATGCCCGTGATGTGAAACTCGATACCACCTACAACTATCCGCGTGTGTGGGGATTGCAGAAAATGTTCTCTCCGGCAATCAAGAACGATGTCACCAAGAACACTTTCCCAGTGTTCGCCAAAGCCGAGAAACCTATCAGCATCAGCGATATGCGACGTGCCTTCCGATTCCATTATGACAATACGGAGCACGACCCGTACCTGCACAACAATCCCAAAGAACCTTACCGCCCGGTATCCATCTTCCGCACCACGCAGACTCACATCTTGCAAGTCCGCCCAGAGCTTCCACAGGCTATCGGCTGCATAGGTTACGTTGCAATGGGAATGGCTGACCTTGGGTTGTTCCTTCCATTGTATCAGGGCATCACATCGTACCCCGAAGCCTACACGAAGGGCACCGACGTGTCAAGCGTTGACTCTGCTTACTGGAAGTTCCGCAAAGTGATGACGCTCGGTATGGTGAACTACAACAAATATGCGCCGATGATCAAGGAGGCCTACTTGAAGTTCGAGGAGGAGACTGACCAGCGCCAGCGCGAGATGGAAGAGGAATATCTGCGCATTTACAAGACGCAGCCGCTCCGTGCCAAAGACATGTTGCAGGAATTCTCCGACCGTGTGCTCACAAAGGCACTCGACCTTGCCGACAATCTGCAAGAGAAGCTCTTCACACAGCTGACAAAGGACATTCAGCAAGAATACCTTTTCCACGGTGCTTAACCAGCCCCGACACTACAGAACAAAAAGAGAGCTACTCCAATCCTGGGGTAGCTCTCTTGTCGTTTGTCAGCATTTGAATGCCGAAAACGCATATATAAAGTTAGAAGTGGCGTCAAGTGGCAAAATCTTACATGTATTATTCTATCAATTATTCTATCTAAATTATCTATCAAACCTAAATTCAAGTCCTCTTAAATTATCTCTTTCACATGACTAAAGCCCATTCCCACTTTATCAAATCCTGTATCTTCTTACCTCAATCCTAACACCTCGGAGATTTCTTTCGTCAATCATCATAATGATGTCTGTATTTGTTCCTGTGCCCATAAGCATGCCCCCTCTTCTTGTATCTGTACGGACCACTGTCTTATCGGCAGTATGTGCGAGGCACTCTCGCCACCCTTCGCGGACATCTTGAATAGACACTATACACAGTCGTTCCGTTTCGCCAAGACAATGGACGGTAGAAGTAGTTGCGTCCGACATACAGACTCCAGCGGAGGCCCGACGAAATCAACTCCAATACTGAGGCTCTTTCTATGTTGCAAAAGTACGAAAGGGAAACGTTAGTTCAAAGGTGTTTTTCCTAAAACGTTGTAGGGAATTTCCTATTGATAATGGGGAATTGTCACGAGGCTAACCTTTCAGTCTGCCGATATTTAACGTCTGACAACGTAAACTCATCAATGAATTTTGAAAAAATCAGAAAAACAAACACTTTATTTTGGAATCTAAAGGATTTGCATTAACTTTGCGGATATGGAGCAAACTAAATCATCACGGCAGAACAGACCTGTGAATTATACAATCAACGTGAAGGGGCGACTGATGGACATGAGCCGTCCCTGTGTGATGGGCATTCTGAATGTAACCCCTGATTCTTTCTTCGCCGAAAGCCGCATGCAGACAGAGGATAGCATACGCAACCGGGCCAACCAGATTATCGACGAGGGAGCGAAGATCATCGACGTGGGCGCGTGCTCTACCCGTCCAGGAGGCGATGATGTGGCCAGTGAGGACGAGGAAATGCGACGTCTTGAGATGGCATTGCCCATCATCCGTCAGGCACAGCCCAACGCCGTCATATCGGTAGATACATTCCGTGCGTCGGTGGCTCGCCAAACGGTGGAGAAATTCGGTGCCGACATCATCAACGACGTTGAGGAAGGCGCCGATCCGGACATGTTCCGTACCGTGGCTGATCTCGGAGTGCCCTACATTCTCATGTCGAAAGCTGCCAACTTGCATGACATGCTCATCGGACTGTCAAGCAAAGTTCAGCAGTTGCGTGCCCTTGGGCAGAAAGACATCATACTCGACCCTGGCTTTGGCTTCGGCAAAGAGCCCGTCGCCGGCAACCTCGCCCTGATGAACGAAATGGAACGCCTCCTCGTCATGGAACTTCCCATACTCGTAGGCATCAGCCGCAAGCGCATGATTCACCAGCTTCTAGGCATCACCCCACAGGAAAGCCTCAACGGCACCACCGTCCAGAACACCATCGCACTGATGAAAGGCGCAAGCATTCTCAGGGTACACGACGTGAGACAGGCGGTAGAGGCTGTGAGGATTTACGAAGCACTCTCCCTTACCCCAACTCCCTGAATGGCGAGGGAACGCAGTCGCAACACAATATAGAGATTATCACCTGGATTTTCCGATTTATCCGCTTTCATAACCATCGTCAAGCGAGTCACATCGCACTATGACTGACACATGGCACGTCAGCTTCGACAGGGAGAACGATTGGCGATGAGGCTGTTTTTAATATTATGTTTTTTGAATTTGGCATAAAAGATATCATCGACATAGTGCTGGTAGCGCTGATGCTCTACTATCTCTATCGTGTGATGAAGGAATCAAGGTCACTGAATGTCTTTGTCGGCATTATGGTGTTCGTTGTCATCTGGCTGATAGTGAGTCAGGTATTGGAGATGCGTCTCTTGGGCAGCATCATGGATAAGCTCGTGTCTGTGGGAGTCATCGGATTGATTGTGCTCTTCCAAGAGGAGATACGACATTTCCTCTACAACCTGGGGGCACACCAACGGGTGAAGAGTATGCTGATGTTCTTTCTCGGCGACAGGAAGAAAGAGAATGTTGACCGAGAGGCCATCCTACCCATCGTCATGGCCTGCATGAGCATGGGGCGCGGCAAGGTGGGCGCACTGATTGTCATGGAACGAGGTGTCAGCCTGCAAGACATATCTGAAACGGGCGACATCATAGACGCCCGAATCGATCAGCGCCTCATCGAGAACATATTTTTCAAGAACTCACCGCTCCACGACGGAGCCATGGTCATCGCGAAGAAACGAATCAAGGCCGCAGGGTGCATCCTTCCCGTGAGCCACAACCAGAATATACCCAAGGAACTTGGTCTCCGCCACCGCGCAGCTATGGGAATATCGCAGGATTCCGATGCCGTCGCCATTGTAGTGTCAGAGGAGACGGGCCGTATTTCGGTAGCCATCAAGGGAGAGTTTCAGTTGCGCCTCACGGCAGAGCAGCTTGAGAGTATTCTCACCGCTGAAATGGCACAATAGCAGCAAGTAAACTCTCTTGACAGAATACCCTTCTGCGTTATCTTATATACACATCTGGTAATCAATACTTTATAATACAGGATACGAAAGCTGACCTTTGACGCTGCAAAAGGTCAGGTTTCGCATTGCAAAAGCTGACCTTTTGATTGCTCGTTGTTAAAATATCCCAAACTGATCATCAGACCCTACTTTCACGTTTTGATGATGGCAGTAGGGCTTACTGACTGATTCCATTCGCTTGTCGGCAACTTCTCTGTCGTTCTCCCATGCCGTAGCCCGCTATGCATTCGCAAGAACGACAAACAAACTGCTTGGCAATCAAATGAAAAATGAGACCAAGCCAACAGGTGAAATCAGTTGAGCATGAGGTTCATCTCCATTCCTTCGTCAGCAAGAATGAAGTCAGCCAATTCGCTGATGGTCAGCGCCTCCGTGTCAGGAAGCGGTTGGTTGGTGTGCTTAACGACACCGTTTGCCACTTGGAAATACATATTATTCTTTGGGATGTCAGAATCGTTATATACCCTGAAGTTCCTCGTCACTTCAGGATGGCGGGCGGCATAGAGGGCGAAGGCTTTCTCGGCACTGATCACCCTTATCATGGCAGGAATGTTTCCACGTGCAGCCTGTTCCGAAAGTTCTTCTGTTGTGGCCAGTTTGCGGTCCTCCATGACGATGTCAAAGCCATCCTCATCGTGCAGAACCACACAAGGCTTGCTCCTCTGCCATTGGTCGAACTGGTCGAACGACATGTCATCGATGCCCACTGGCGGAGGTGTGCAGACGATGTTGCGTGTATATCCACACCGCTCATACCACCCGTAAAGCCACTCCTCGGCGGGAATCAGCATGGCAAACACCGCCTCCTGATGGTAAAGTCTGAAGTGAGCCTGAGACAACAGGTTGTTACCGATGTCTTGGCGGCGGTATTCCTCACGCACACTCACACCACTGATATAATGACACGGGACGATTGTATCGTGGAATTTCAACTGATAGGGAAGCGTCTGCAAGGCAGCCACAATCTCATTATTGAGATGGCACACCACATTATACTCTGGTCGGAACACACGGGTGAAGTAAAGTTGGATAAACTCCTCGCGGTCGTTGAACGTGTCGCGCCATAGATCAATCGTAGCCTGCGTGACGGTCTCCATTCCCTCAAACTGGGCCAGCGGACGCCTCTCCATGACAGTGTATTTCTCTAAAATCAGATCAGGCTTGTAGGACAGTTTGGCATAGCGAAGCCCTTCGATACCAAGGTCTTCCTCCCTGTTAATGAACGTATATTGTTCCGGCAGATGGCGAACGAATTCCTGATTGATGATTGAGAATGCCCCATCGTAGCTGGAATCTGCCTTCTCGACACAGACATCGAAGGTGTTTTGGTTAATCGGCGCTCCATAGGTGAATGCGACGAGACTGCCATCTACCCAGATTGTACCACCCACAACATCAAGATCGTCCCAAAAATCGAACACACGGGCCATGGAACGCAGTTCGTTGGTAAACTCGTTCTCACCGTCCTCCTCGTTTTTCGACACCACCCGCCACTGTTTCTGAAGCGCAAGGCAAGCTGGAATCATCTCCTTCGTCAGCGGACGGTACTCGTAGTTGGGAAACAGCTTTCGGAATTTGTTGCAATGGTTGCGCTTTGACTGCAACTTCTTGCCCGGAAGATTCGCAAGTTTCTCCCTGTCGTAGATGTAGTCGGCATAGTCACGGTCAGGTTTGAAATGGTAAGTGTCGGGGAAAGCCGACTCCAGAATTTCAGTCATCTTGCCACAGACACCAAGCATCAGAAACGGATGCCCTGACGCCGTTGAGTCGGCGTGCATCTTTCTCACAACGTTTGCAAAGCCCTTCTGCTTTTCGGCAGACCAATCGCCTGTCCAAAGCGGCGCCATGTAAGCCAGATGGTTGCCCGTGTAGAACCTGAAAGCCAAGAAATCATCGACAATTGCGAACTCGGTATTATATAGAAACCTCCACGAAATGATGTTCACAAAGCTCAAGTCGCAGTTCTGCCGCTCCCCAAAGAGCGTGTAGCTTTGTATCAGTTGGCGGTCGGTTATTTTAACATCTTGAAATCTAATCATTTGAAAATGCTTTTTGTAATTCATACAAAAATACTTCTTTTTTTTGAGATAGCCAACAACTTTCTATTAATAAGGTGTAAAAAAGTAAGGGTAAGTTTGGCGTTATAGTGCTAATTTGCTATCTTTGCATCGCAAAATGGACATTTAACAACAAAACTTTCAAATATAACTATGAATTTATTAGAGCAGATTGTTGCACGCGCCAAGGCGAACAAGCAACGTATCGTACTTCCTGAAGCTGAGGAAGAAAGAACTCTGAAAGCCGCTGACAAAGTATTAGCCGACGACATTGCAGAACTGATTCTCATTGGAAATCCAGACAACATCAAGAAACTTGCAGCTGAATGGGGACTGAAAAACATCGAAAAGGCTACCATTGTCGATCCGATGAACAATCCGAGAAGCGAGGAATATGCTGAGAAACTCGCCGAGCTACGCAAGAAGAAGGGCATGACCGTAGATCAGGCCCGCGAATTGGTAACCAAAAACAACCTTTATCTGGGTTGTATGATTATAAAAACAGAAGGTGCCGACGGTCAGATTTCAGGCGCTCTCTCAACCACTGGCGACACCTTGCGCCCTGCTTTGCAGATTATCAAGTGCGCACCGGGCATCTCTTGCGTCAGCGGAGCCATGCTGGTGCTCACCCACGAGCAGCAATACGGCGAGAACGGTATCGTTGTGATGGGCGATGTAGCCGTCACACCAAATCCGACAGCTGAGCAACTCGCACAGATTGCCTTCACCACGGCAGAGACAGCCAAGAGCGTTGCAGGTTTCAAAGACCCACACGTTGCCATGTTAAGTTTCTCAACAAAGGGCTCGGCAAAGGATGCGAAGGACAAGGAGACAGGCAAGAGTGTCTATATCATTGACAAGGTGGTTGAGGCAACAAAGCTCGCTAAAGAGAAGTTCCCCGAACTGAAGGTGGACGGTGAACTTCAGGCAGACGCAGCTCTCGATCCAGCTACGGCAGCTAAGAAAGCACCAGGCTCTGACATAGCTGGCAAGGCAAATGTACTGGTCGTTCCTAACCTTGAGGTGGGCAACATCGGCTACAAACTCATCCAGCGCCTTGGTGGCGCAACCGCTATCGGCCCAATCCTTCAGGGTATTGCACGTCCGGTGAACGACCTTTCACGTGGCTGTTCTATCGACGACATCTACTATATGGTAGCTATCACCGCTTGTCAGGCACAAGACGCGAAGAAAGCGTAAGTATTGTTGCATAACGATGGTGTACGGAAGGGACATCAACTTCAAATAGATTGCTGACACAACCGACACCACGATTATGGACTATGGTCACAAAACAGAACAAAATTGAAAAGACATGAAGATATTAGTATTAAACTGCGGTAGTAGTTCCATCAAATACAAGTTGTATGACATGGCCGATGAGTCAGTGTTGGCTCAGGGTGGCGTTGAGCGTATCGGGCTCGATGAGGCTTTCATCAAGGTGAAACTCAACAACGGCGAGAAAAAACAAATCATGGCCGACCTCCCAACCCATAAGGAAGGAGTGGCTTTGGTCTTTAAGGTATTGCTGGATTCGGAGATAGGAGCCATAAAGAGCTTGGACGAAATCGATGCAGTGGGCCATCGCATTGTGCAGGGTGGCGACCTCTTCGAGAAGAGTTGCATCGTGACAAAAGAGGTGGAAAAGGGAATAGAAAGCCTTATCGACCTCGCACCGGTTCATAACGCCGGACACTTGCGTGGCTTGCGTGCCGTTGATGCTTTAATGCCGAACACCCCACAGGTAACGGTCTTCGACAATGCTTTCCACAGCACCATGCCAAACTATGCGTATTTGTACGCCGTGCCTTATGAAATGTACGAGAAATATCACGTGCGTCGCTACGGTTTCCACGGAACCAGCCATCGCTATGTTTCTCAACGTGCTTGCGAAATTCTCGGTGTGGATTACAAAAGTCAGAAAATCATCACTTGCCACATCGGCAATGGTGCTTCCATGGCTGCCATCAAAGACGGCAAAGTCATCGACACCTCCATGGGTCTGACTCCTTTGGCAGGTCTGATGATGGGTTCTCGCTCCGGCGACATTGATGCTTCAGCCGTAACTTACATGATGGAGAAGCTCGGAAAGACACCGCAGGAAATGGCAGACTACCTGAATAAAGAGAGTGGTGTGCTCGGTATCACCGGCATCAGCTCTGACATGCGTGAGATTGAGGCTGCCGAAGCCGCAGGCAACGAACGTGCTATCTTGGCGCTGAAGATGTACAACTATCGCATCAAGAAATACATTGGTGCTTATGCGGCTGCCATGGGTGGCGTGGATGTGATTGTTTGGACGGCAGGTGTGGGCGAGAATCAAATCACTCTGCGCACCGATGCCGTGGAAGGTCTTGACTTCTTGGGCATCAAGATGGATGTTGAGAAGAACAACTGCCGTGGTGTGGAAAAGGTTATTTCAGCCGACGACTCCAAGGTGAAAGTGCTTCTTGTTCCGACCGACGAAGAAATCGTCATTGCTCGCGACACTCAGGAGCTTGTAATGGCTGCCAAGAAATAAGCCAAAAGGTTATTGCATACATCAATAAGGTTGGCAAGTACGATTACGATGGTAATCCGCTTGCCAACCTTTTTTATATTTCATCCGTTACTTTCTCCCACAAGTCACTGATAATTGAATCGGGTTTATAGAAATCGTTTTTGTACTCTTATTCGTCTATTCCAAATTGGTCATTTCCCCAGCTATCTGTCACAGTAAAGGTCTCTACAACCACTTATAAGACAAGGCATTATTTATTCGCAGGTAAAAGGTAAGCTTTCATCGTACCATAGGTAAGCTTTCGCTCATCAAAAGCTCACCTATTAGAAGAAGATAGCTGAATTAAAACAGAAGAGAGCTTGGAGAGGCTCTATAAAAGGTAAATGTCTCAAAAAAGGAATTCACACAGAGTACACCGCCAGCTGATCCTTTCAACCAATAGTCCATCATCCATTATTGATGTGGTGGGCTATCATACTCAAAACCATTCTATTGATTTGCCCTAACTAAGGCTTGCTCTCGCCCTCTACATACTCCTCAAGGAAGATGTGTTCGCCGTCGAACACCACATAAGTGAACTGCCATATCCAGTCGCCCAGAATGAAAAGACGTGCCTTGCGCGAAAGCGTCAGATCGAGTTCGATATGGCGATGACCATAGATATAGTAATCAACATCGGCATGGGTCTTCATGTAATCCTTGGTGAACCTCACCAAATACTCTTTCTCTTCACCCAAATAGGGCACCTCTTTTCCATCAGCTCGCTTCAGTCTGCTTTTCTTTGCCCAATTGAGTCCTAACTGCATGCCCCACCATGGATGGAAGAAGTTGAGCAGTCGTTGACAAAAACGATTGTGGAAAATGCTGCGCAAGAAACGATATTTAGGGTCGGGGTCGCCCAATCCGTCGCCATGAGCAAGGAAAAACACTTTGTCGTAGATTTCCGTGGTGATGGGTCGGCGATGAAGTATGACGCCACACTCTTCTTCCAAATACCCATAGGTCCAGATGTCATGGTTTCCGATGAAGTAGTGAACCTCAACACCCATGTCAGTCAGTTCGGATATCTTTCCCAAAAAGCGTGTGAATCCCTTCGGGACAACATACCTGTACTCGTTCCAAAAGTCGAACATATCGCCCATGAGATAGATGGCGGCCGCCTTGTTCTTAATGCTGTCGAGGAAACGTACGAGCCTTCGTTCCTGTGTTCGCTTGTGCTCAATGGCAAGTGAGCCGAGATGCGCGTCCGAAAGAAAATATATATTCTTCATAATTTGAATAAGAAATCACTCATTGGTTGGTTTGTTCAAGTCAATTTTGTCTTGGAAACGTTCTGTTAACCAATAGCACAGAACAAGCAGGGAACACCCGACGGGGCGAGCTGCCCTCATTAATCGAATCCCAATTCAACGCGGGCCTCCTCAGACATCATACTCTGATCCCAGACGGGGTCAAAGACAAGATTTATGTTAGAAGAGGTGACGCCTGCAACGCTCTCTACTTTCGTCCTGACATCCTCGAAGATGAAGTCGGCTGCAGGACAGGAGGGCGATGTAAATGTCATGTCCATATCCAATCTTCCATCGTCTTGTACTTCAATCTTGTAAATCATTCCAAGATCATAGATGTTCACGGGGATTTCCGGGTCATAGACGGTTTTCAACACTTCTACTATATCCTCTGTTATCTTTGTTCGTTCTTCTTGTGTCATAATTTTATTCTTTTGTTTTTGCTTTGCCGGCAACAAACGAGGTTTCTAACCGTTTATCAGTTCCAACGCCTGTCACCGACATTAAGATATCCGGGCATTGATTAGCGGAGCCATTGTTCTGGATTCAACTTGGCAGTCTCTTTACGGAGTTGGAAATGGAGAACGCCGCCCGAATCGACAGTGCCCAATGTCTGGCCGGTTCCAACGGTCTGCCCCTTTCTCACACTGACACTTCCCATGTTGAAATAAGATGAGATGTAAACTCCGTGACGCACCATGACGGCAGTGGTTCCTCCTCCAGAGAAAATGGCGCTGACCTCGCCTTTGAACACGCTTCTGACGGGACTGCCTGCTGAGCCCTTGATGTTGATGCCACTACTGTTCAACTTCACGTGCGACAAGCCATTGACATTGTAATTACCATAATGCGTAATAATCCTGCCTGACATAGGCATGGGAAGCCGGCCACGGTTGTTCGCAAAGCTACCCGTCATGGCGCGATCAGCCGACGACATGAGTGTAGTACTTTCCGCACTGGCCTTGGCTGCTGCGGCTTGTTCTCGTGCGGCACGTTCTCTGTCTGCAACGGCCTTGCGCTCAGCTGCCTGACGGTTCACTTCAGCCTCGCGTAACTCTTGGTCGGCACGGGCTTTGGCTGCAGCAGCCTGTGCGCTGATGCGGGCTTCCTCACGACGAGCTCTTTCTTCACGTTCCTGTGCCTTGCGCAACTCTCTTTCTTTCTTGGCCGATGCCTCTGCCGCAGCCTGCTGACGAGCTCTTTCGGTGGCCTGACGAGCGGCCTCTGCTTTGGCAGCGGCCTCCCTCCGAGCACGTTCAGCCGCCTCAGCCTTTGCCTTGGCCACAGCTCTGGCTTTTTCCTCACGGGCCTTTGCCTCGGCTATTCTTCGTGCATTCTCACGGGCGGCAGCCTCTGCGGCAGCTTTCTTGCGAGCCATGTCTGCAGCACGCTGCTTGGCGGCTGCCGCACGGGCAGCGGCCTTTGCCTTGGCTTCGGCAATAGCACGCTGACGGACTTTTTCCATCTCAATAGCCACCAAGCGGTCCACCTGTGCCGTGATAGCCTGCTGTTTCTTCTGTCGGTCAGCGATAACCCCTTGCAACACCTTCTGGTCGTTCTGCAATGACTGAACCACATTCTGCTGTTCAATCTTCTTGTTTTCCATCTGAATGTGGGTCTGCCTATCCTTGTAAAGAAGATTGCTCTTGGTTCCTCGAACCTGACGCAGTTGGTTGTGTTTCTGATCTACCTGCAACTGTTTTGCCTTCAATAGTTCTCCTTGAGCACGCTGATATGCCGCATATTCACGGACGAAGCGAAGACGCCGGTACATTTGTGTCAGACTTTTTGCCGAGAAGATGAACATCAGCTTGTCTTGAATGCCACGGTGGCGGGCCATGTAACGCATGGAACGGATGAAGCGCGCCCTCCTTTCATCAAGCTGTGTCTCCAGCGAGTTGAGCTGTCCCTTGAGAATTCCGATGTTTCCGTCAAGATGTTTGATGTCTGAAGCTATGGTGTCAATCGTTTTCTGATGCTGTCCTATCTCCGTGTCGAGCGTAATGATTTTCTGCAGTCTCTCAGCGACGTCTTTCTCTTTCTGCTTTAGTTTCTGCTCATTTTCTGTTATTTCCTTCTGAATCTGCTGGTTTTGTCGCTGCAAGCCCTTGATTTCCTCTGTCGTAACATACTTCTGCGACTTGGAAGAGCCTTTCCCTCTCTTGCGAGATTTTTTCTGATTGGTCTTTCTCTGTGGCTGTTGAGTTATACGCGTCTTCTGCTGTGCAGTTTTAGACTTCTGCCGAGTTGTCTGTGGTTTCTGGTGTGTGGTTTGCGGTTTCCGCTGTGTCTTTTGCTTCTGGGCATGCGGAGACAACAGGCAAGTAGTCAATAAAAGTGATATGAATATGATTCGTTTCATCCTACAGTTTCGTTAATTTCTCAAGAATTTCATCTACTCCTACCTTCTGGTATCGGTTTGAAGGTGTGGTGAAACTCTCCCAATCTGCGTTGTCGCTCAATCCGTTAAGTTCAAAGACAGCCTTGATGGTTCTTTGTTGCTTGGTTGCCTGTGTTTGGATGGTCACTTCATGATAGACCGGGAATTTCTTAGCACCGAAGTTCTGGAAGTTTCCATAGTTCCATTTCAAGGTTGAGACTCCATGATTCGCACTCGTATATTTGGCTTCAGCCATGTTGATGAGCCCTGATACCGATTCTGCCAGCCACTTGTAGGCCATCTTCCCATCCAGCAATGTTACTGGTACATTGTTTGCTTGGACGGCAGCGAGGTCAACAGAGAACATCGACAGCTGACTTTCTCCAACCCGTTGCTGACCAGGGATGAAGAGTTGGTTCCAAAACAATGCCTGAAGCGAATAGAAATTGATGCCATTGTCTTTCAGGAAAGCCACGTCGTTATAGCTTGCTTTCACGTATTGCTTGTGCATTCGGTCTATGAAGAGCACGTAGTCTTTCGTAAATTCAATACGCCCGACTTCGCTTCGTATGAGCGGAATGAGAAGTTGAACGCGGATAACCTCATCCTTTCTCATGTGCAAGATGCCTGGAACGGAGATATTCTTTGAACCAGTGTTGAGCGTGAAGGACAAATCGGACACGAGATTCTTCTGATAAAGAGACTGGTCGGAAACTTTCTGAACAAACTGCAACTTCTGTTTCTGCACTGAACTTTGGGTTGGAGCAGTTGTCTGTTTCACGGTGGTGGGCTGTTTCACTATCGCCTTGTTAGTTCCGCAACTGGCAAACACCAGCGTTGCTGCAACGGTTATCCCTATATTTTTTATCTTCATTTGACTATGTATTTCTTTTGTTCAATCTTTCTTTTCAAGATGGCGCTGTTGTTGCCATTCTCCGATGCCTGTTTCCAGTACTCAAGCGCCTTTTCGGGCTCCCCAGCATTGAAGTAAATATCGCCAGCATGCTCTATAACCACTCCACTGGGCGCCTTGTCATTCTTGATTGTCTGGTCAATATAGATTTTTGCCTCCTGATAACGTTCCTGCTGGAACAGAATCCATGCGTAGGTATCAAGGTAAGTCGCATTGTTTGGTTCAGCCTTGATGGTCTTGTAACTCATCTGTTCGGCCTTGCTGAGGTCTTTTCTTTTTTCACTCAGGTAATATGCATAGTTGTTTAGTGCAGCAAAGTTGTCAGGCTTCCACTGCAAGCAACTGTCGTATGACTCGAAAGCCTCTTTATCCAGTCCCTTCTCGTGAAGAATGTCTCCCATAACGGCATAGAAATCGGAAACGATGTCGGGATTACTGTCAGGCTTAATCTGGCTCACCCCTTTGCGGAAGGTCGTCAAAGCCCCGTCATTGTCATGTTTCATGTATTGTGCGAAGCCCTGATAGTAATAAAAAGCCATCTCTTCTGGATTGTATTCTTGCGCCGGGCGGCAAACCTCAATGACCTTATCGTATTCCTTGTCTTCCCAAATGTTCTGCAGAAGCGCCAGTCGGGCACGGATATTATCTGGTTCTATCTCTATTGCCTGCTCATAAACCATGTTGATTTCGTTCTTTGGATAACCTTGAAGGGTCAGATAAGCCGCCTTCATCAACACTATATCAGCATCTTCCTGAGGTGAGGCCAGAACTTTATCGAACAATTTAAGAACTTCCAAACTGTCCTTGCCACTCTCATTTTGGTTGTCCATGATGACTTGTCGGAGCAAAGCCATCTTGGTTTCTTTCTCGGTCTTTTTGGATTGGAGAATATTTTCTGTCAGCTGGTCGACCATTTTTAAGTCTCTGGCATCACGATAGTAATCCAACAACGACAGTTGGGCGTATGGATTGTCAGGCTCTTCCCTCAAAACAGCCTTGTATTCCTGCAAAGCCCGTTTCTTTTTACCATTCTGAAACAGCCAGTTTCCCAACATTACCTTATAGCTGAGTTCGAGTGGATGCTCGGCGACGAGGGCCATCAAAACAGCCTCCTCCTTCTTCTTATCGCCCATCTGATCATAGATTTGCATCTTAGAGAGCGATAGGTGTTCATTGCTGCCTACGAGTAGCTCCAGTCTGTCTAGCACTTCGATCATCTTTTTGTAATCGTTCTGTGAGCCGTAGAGTTGAAATAGAATTTGAAGAATGTCCTCCCGTGCCTTGTTAGTTGCGTAAAGGCGTTCGTAAGCATCAAGAGCATTCGTGTAATCACTCTGAGTGATGTAGAATTGGCCCATCTTCTCAAGGTAAGTGGAGTTCTCCGGGTCGAGTGCGGCCGCCTTTTCGTAGTTGATACGCGCCTGCTCGTTGTTCTTCATATAAACATAGTAGCCCGCCAGCTTATAATAGACTTCCGGTGCGTCAGGATTGATGTCCTTGGCATGGTTCAACAAGTCGAATGCGGCAGCCATATTTCCCATTTCCTGCTGCCGGATGGCCTCAAGGAAGAAATAGTTGTAGCGCATCAGCGCATCCTTCGGGATGGCATTTGCAGTCAAGGCAAACACGAAGAGCATTGTTGCCACGACTCCTTGTCTCAGGTATTTTCTATGAGAATTTTCCAATCAATATTCCTCCGTTGTTAAAATCAACTGCAGACAATTATCATTATCTGGCAGAAAAATTGCCTTGCTGACTGAAATGAACCAGTGCCAGCTTATTAATAGCAAGCTGGCCCCAACGACTTACTTCACACCAGTATGACCGTAACCACCTGCACCTCTTTCCGTCTCATCGAGGACTTCCACCTCTTCGAACTGCGCCTGCTCGTGTCGCGCTATCACCATCTGTGCAATGCGTTCGCCAGCGTTGATGACAAACTCCTCATTCGAGAAGTTAATCAGCAGCACCATGATTTCCCCACGGTAATCTGCATCCACGGTACCCGGCGTATTGAGCACCGTTATGCCGTGTTTCAGAGCCAAGCCGCTCCGAGGGCGCACTTGAGCCTCATAGCCTTCGGGCAATGCGATGTGTAATCCTGTTGGCACGAGGCGGCGTTCCATAGGCTTCAATGTGACTGGACTGTCGATATTGGCACGGAGATCCATGCCGGCGCTCTGGGCCGTTGCATAAGTTGGCAAAGGTTGCTTGCCTTTATTTACTACTTTTATCTGAACCATAGTTATTCAATAATGTGCAAAAATAATCAATTCTAACCACATATTTGAATTTTCACACTTAAAAAAGGCCCAATTTAGCCAATTTTAATTACTTTTGCGTAAGATATTTTTGAATTGGCGAGCACGCGAGCATGCAAGATTGCAAGAAAAAATCACAGAGCATTGCAGAAAGCTTGCTGCCCAATGACAAACTTATCAACAAGTAAACTTGTAAACCTCTCAACTTAGAATGATGTACTGGCAAAAGCTTATCTCCAACAAACGACTCGGGCAGGAAGACCGACATGCCTTGAGACACGACGATAGATCAGAGTTCAAGCGCGACAGCGACCGATTAATCTACTCTGCACCTTTCAGAAGATTGCAGAACAAGACACAAGTATTTCCACTACCGGGAAGCGTTTTTGTCCACAACCGTCTGACTCACTCGCTTGAAGTTGCCTCCTTGGGCAAATCATTGGGCGATGATGTGGCAAGAAAACTCACTCAGAAGCACCCTGATTTGCAGGGAACGCTCTTCGAGGAAATAGGTACCATAGTCCAGACGGCTTGCTATGCCCATGACATGGGCAACCCACCGTTTGGGCATAGTGGTGAGAAGGCTATTCAGGCTTTTTTCACCGAAGGGCCGGGGGCAAACATTAAGTCAGAAGTAAGCCCACGTTTCTGGGATGACATCACCCACTTCGAGGGTAATGCGAATGCTTTCCGCCTGCTGACCCACAGATTCCTTGGGCGACGGGATGGCGGTTTTGTCATGACCTACTCCACCTTGGCCAGCATAGTGAAGTATCCTTTCTCTTCATCACTCGCTGGAAAGCATGGCAAATTCGGATTCTTTGAAACCGAGGAGAGTAACTATCGCAAGATAGCCGATGAGCTGGGCATTATCTGCAAGCAATCATCCGATTCAGGAATCGCCTTCGCCCGCCATCCATTGGTTTATCTTATGGAGGCCGCCGATGACATCTGCTATGAGATTATGGACATAGAAGACTCGCACAAGTTGAGACTTCTGTCGTTCGACGAGACGGCAGAACTGCTCTTGGGATTCTTCGACGAAGCGACCAAGCAGAGCATCCGACAACGCACCGAGGATGAGGGCGTGACCGACAGAAACGAGCAAGTGGTTTATTTCCGGGCCTGTGCAGTAGGATTACTGGAGAGTTTGTGCGTCGATGTATTCGTGGAAAACGAGGAAGCCATCCTCAACGGCACATTTGAAGGTTCGCTGATAGACCACATTCCCGAACTTCAGAGAAAGAATTACAAACACTGTTCAAAGGTGTCTGTTGAGAAAATATACAGTAGCAAGACCGTCCTTGACGTGGAACTGTCGGGCTACAAGATTATGGAAACCCTGATGGGGGCACTCATCGACGCAGCCATCGCTCCAGAGAAATTCCACAGCAAACAGTTGATACGCAGATTTTCGAGTCAGTACGACATCCAAAACAAGAACCTTGAGGACCGCGTGATGGCCGTAATTGACTATATCAGCGGCATGACCGACGTCTATGCGCTAGACATCTATCAGAAAATCAACGGCATAAGTCTGCCCATCATCTAACCAGACCAGCCATTTCACAGCTCCCGCTTTCTGAAAGTCTGGCAATAAACGACAAAACAACGAAAAGATGGAAAACCAATATCAAAAAACATTCCCCGACCTGATGGCTGGCAAGAAGCTCATCTACGTTCATGGATTCATGTCTGCCGGCTCTACCCACACCGCGCAAATTCTGAGAGACTACATGCCTAAGGCCACCGTCATAGCTCCCGACCTGCCCATCCACCCCGAAGAGGCGATGCAACTGCTCCGCCAACTACAAGCCGACGAACGGCCCGACCTGATTATAGGAACATCCATGGGTGGTATGTACACCGAAATGCTCTACGGGACAGACAGAATCTGTGTGAATCCGGCATTTCAAATGGGCTCAACCATCACTGAGAACAACATGATGGGCAAGCAGGTTTATCAGAACCCACGCCAAGACGGAATACAGGAGGTCATCGTTACCAAAGCCTTGCAAAAAGAATACAAGGATATGACGGAACAATGCTTCAGCCATATCACGGCCGAGGAGCAGAAAAGGGTATATGGGCTCTTCGGCGACAACGATCCGATAGTCCACACATTTGACCTGTTCAACAAGCACTATCCTAATGCCATCCGTTTCCATGGCGAGCACAAGCTTGTTGAAAAGGTGATATTCCATTACCTGATACCGGCCATCCGCTGGATCGACGACAAGCAAGAGGGTCGCGAGCGCAAGACGATTCTCATCGACTGGAGTGCGCTGCCAGACTCATACGGCAAGCCGAAATCGAGCCTTCACAAGGCCTACGAGTTTCTACTCGACCACTACAAGGTCTATTTTGTGGCACCAGCTCCAACGAACGATCATCCTTTCCTGTCTGATGTTCAAACATGGATAGAGGAGACGTTCAGCGCACCGGCATGGAATCATGTCATTTTCACCAACCAACCCCAAATTCTTTATGGCGACTACCTTGTTTCGACCGATGAAACGGACGATTTTATGGGTACATCGCTCACTCTTGGCAGTGATGAGTTCAAGACTTGGGAAGAGATAATTGTATATTTTGAGAGATTGGGCGGACAATAAAAACAATAAAACAACCATCAAAACATCCCGCATTGCCCCCACGGGCTGTCCTCCCTGTGGAGGTTTGGGGTGAGGGTTCCATTATGACTACATCTGAAGAGCTCTTCCATCGCATATCGGAAATTCTATCAGGGGCTGACAATCGGCCTGACATACAAAATCGACTGATGCACGAAACCCTTGTGCTGGCTTGTCATGAAGGGCTTAAAAGCACACGTCACGGATTCGGGAACCTTTCTTCTCAGGTCGATTCGCTTTGTCGCCGACATCACGTCAGTCCACAAGATACGGTGGCCATCCATCTGATGCGCCGACACAGCAATTCCTTCGCCCCCATCTTGCCCAACGACCTCGCCTACGACTGTAGGGCTTTGGCCGTCTTTATCGCAGCTGTTTTCGACACTTCCATTCCTTCTTTTCTCGCTGGGAGAATACCAGCGACTGGACGACGCACGTCGAACATTCAGATAGCCAACTACCGATACATCCGTTGCACCGTAAGATCATGGAACAACGACACCATCAAGGTAGGCGTACTCAACCAAGACTGCAGCGAGGAGGAACTAACTGTGGATTACACGGCGACTCCCGACTATATCGACCTCACCTATCTGCGCCCTATTCTGCGTGAAGGGATGCAACTCAATCTGCTCGACTGCAACGTTTCCCGTAAACGAATTGTGCCTAAAATAATTGTCGTCGAACCAGATTATCTCCTCGACATCTCCTCTATTGCTAACTGCTTCGAGGACTATGGACACCATCCTCTCCTTTACACAGTGAACCGTCTGCAGGCTCGCCCAAACAACCGACACACCATTCTCGGAAATTTTGCCGGAGCAGCCCTCGACGATATCATCAACCACGAGAACTACGACATTGGCAACACTTTCAAGTCGAACTTCCGCGACCATGCACTCGACTTTGCTACCTGCGGTGACTTCAATGCCATGGAATTCAAACAGGAATCTGAATCGCAAGTCAAAAACATTCGGGAGATTGCCGAAGAGATTTTCAAGACTCACAATAAACACAAAGCCATACTGGAACCCTCGTTCGTATGCGAGCAACTGGGCATCCAAGGACGTGTCGATTTGATGACGACCGACCTTCACCTGCTGGTGGAACAAAAGTCGGGTAAGAACTTCTATCTCACCAGTAAGCGACCCAACAAGCACGGTTCGTTTCACATCGAGAAACACTACGTGCAGGTGCTGCTTTATTTTGGCATCCTCCAGTATAACTTCAACCGCAGCGGGAAGAACACAAACATTCATCTGCTCTATTCCAAATACCCACTTCCAGACGGACTTTTAGAAGTCGAGCCTCTACAGAAACTGATGATGGAGGCACTGAAATTCCGCAATCAGGTGGTGGCGACGGAATTTTGGCTGGCCGACAATGATTTCGCACGCATCATACCGCAGCTCACTCCGGCAACGCTCCGACAGGTGCAAGGCAACGACCGCTTTTTCAACCAGTACATTCTTCCACGGCTCACCGACACGCTCGCACCACTCCACCATCTCTCGCCACTTGAGAGCGCATACTTCTGCCGGATGATGCGCTTCGTTATCAAAGAGCAGATAATTGCCAAGGTGGGCTATCAGGAGGGAACGGGCAGCTGCAACGCCGACTTGTGGAACATGCCGCTATCAGAGAAGATGGAGACGGGAAACATCTACACTGGGCTGACCATCAAGGAGAAGAGACGCAGCAGTGCTTTCAGCGGCTACGACACCATAACGCTCGATGTACCTGAACAAAGCGACAACTTTCTGCCCAATTTCCGACAGGGCGACATGATTTACCTCTATGCCTACAAGCGAGGAGAAATGCCAGATGTGCGCAAGAGCATACTCTTCAGGGGTGCTATAGAGGCCATCCATAACAACAATCTGACTATCCATCTGAACGACGGCCAACAAAACGACGACATCATCAGTGGCGACTTTTTCGCTATCGAACACAGCAGCAGCGATATCGGCAGCTCTGCGGCAATCCATGGATTGCACACCTTCATCACTGCCGACGACGATCGCAAGCAACTACTGCTCGGACAACGCGCCCCTCGCTACGACACAATTCTGCAACTCAGCCGGAGTTATCATCCCACCTACGACGATATTATTCTGAAAGTAAAACAAGCACAAGATTATTTTCTGTTGATTGGACCTCCAGGGACTGGCAAGACTTCAATGGCGCTGCAGTTTCTTGTGAGAGAATATGCCTCTTCCTCCGCCCTCCTTCTCCTTTCCTACACCAACCGTGCCGTGGATGAAATCTGTGGAATGTTGTCCGACAACGGATTCGACTACATACGGTTAGGCAACGAATACAGTTGCGATGCCCGTTTCAAAAGTCATCTGCTGTCGCATGTCATAGATGAGAATCCCACACTGCGCGGCATCACCCAGACGCTCACCGACGCACGCATCATTGTGAGCACCACCGCTGCACTTTCCGCCCGTCCGTTCATCTTCAACATCAAACACTTCGATGTTGCCATCATCGACGAAGCAAGTCAGATTCTCGAACCAAACATTATTGGAATTCTATCAGCAAAAAATCCTCCATCGCTTCAGACCTCCTTCGGGCAATTAAACCACGACCTCACGAAATCAGCCCCCTCATCGGCCCTACCGACTCATACACCGCTATCTCAGAGCGAAACCGAACTTACGCAGTCGGCTCCCGGTGCCACCACCATAACATCTTCGCATCTTCACACAATACCCCCCGTGCAGCCATTCCATAGCGAAAATGCAGCTCCTTCTCCGGAGGAGAGAGCAGGAAGAGAGGCAATCGGGAAGTTCATCCTAATCGGCGACTACAAGCAACTTCCGGCGGTCGTTCAACAAGATTCAGACGAGTCATCAACCAGCGATCCACTTCTGTCAGCCATCCATCTGGACAACTGTGCCAACTCGCTCTTCGAGCGTCTCATCCGCACTGAACGTGCGGCAGGACGCACACAATTTATCGGCACACTGCGCAAACAGGGGCGCATGCATCCCGACATAGCGGAGTTCCCCAACAAGACCTTCTACCGACGTGAGCAACTGGAATGCGTGCCACTGATGCATCAAACCGAGACCAAACTGCCTTACAACGTTGCCAGCGAGGATGCGACCGACGACTTTCTGAAAGTTCACCGCATGGTTTTCATTCCGTCAAAAGCCTGCCGACAGCCTAACATCTCGGAGAAGGTGAACACAGAGGAGGCCCGCATTGTCGCCGACATCATCCGTCGGTTGCACCGTCAGATGGGCGACACGTTCGATCCCCAAAAATCGATTGGAGTTATCGTGCCCTACCGCAATCAAATAGCCATGATTCGCAAGGAACTCGAAAAACTGAACATCCCAGAATTGGAGGCCATCAGCATCGACACCGTGGAACGCTATCAAGGCAGCCAGCGCGATGTCATTGTCTATTCATTCACCATTCAGAGTCATTATCAGCTGGAGTTTCTCACTGCCAACACATTTGTTGAAGACGGGAAAGCCATCGACAGGAAACTCAATGTTGCCATTACACGCGCCCGAAAGCAACTCATCCTCACTGGCAACGAGGCAACGCTCCGCCAAAACAAGCTCTTCGGCGAAATGTTGGACTATATAGACGGGAAAGGCGGAAGATTGATTTTCTCTGATAAATAGACCGTTAGCGACGACAGACATCGGATCATCAAACAGTATTGCCAATGCCTGACAATCAGCATGTCTTATACGGATTTAGCTTGTCACAATTCTGACTATAAAAAAAGTAAGAAATTATGACAAAACGTAAAACCCCACGCGAATTTTCGAATTCGTTCA
>QWCE01000871.1_pt1 | contig 52456 bp, 51 predicted proteins | sample 1972531 | NCBI WGS metagenome assembly QWCE01 (sample SAMN09866716, study PRJNA288562) | Human gut metagenome isolate term4_stool, whole genome shotgun sequencing...
ATCAATTTCTTATGCAAATAGCAATATTGATTTCGGCATAAAAACAGATAATTTTAAAAGTGAGAGTATTACTTTAAATTTAAATCAAAGTGAAAATAATAAACAAGCAGCCCTTGCCGCTTTAAAGGCTGTAAGAGCTGAAATGTGGGATAAAAATGTACCATATACTTATGATACTAAATCAAATTCAAAAAATAGCAAACTAAGAGATGTATTAAAAGAAAAGGGAATTAATTCTAAAGAAGATTATCTAAACTATACTAAATGGTCAAATGATCTTGAAAAAATTGCCATCCAAAGGATGTATGAAGTAGGCATAACTGGAATGAATCACACAAGGCCTGATGGCAGTGATTTATCAAGTGCCAAATTACCTAGTGGAACAAGAACATTTGCTGAGATTTTAGCTTATAATTCAGATCCTTTTACTCCTTCTAAGGCCTTTAGCCAGTGGGTTCATGGTAAGAGAGCTAGTTTTGGTAATAAAAGCGAATACGACCTACTTTTAGAGTCAGATGGTGTATATAATGACGGAAATGCCCATCTTCACATAATTCTAGACCCAGAATACAATCGTATGGGTTTATGTATAAACAACACAACTGATACCAATTTTGTTGGAGTGGAATTTGGTTATGCTGATAAATCTGGCAACAAGGCTACAGGTCTTGTGGGCGATTATACAATGAACTTCGGAAAGTCTAGTTCTACTACTAATAAGGGACTTGATAAAAAAACTAGAGAAAACTTAGAAAAAGCTGTTAGTGAAAATAAGACTAGAATTGCTGCGGCAAATCTACTTCTTGAAATGGCACCTAAAAAGGTAGCTGATATAAAAGATCAACTTTTAACTTTGATAAAAGAATCAGAAGGCTTAATTAAACTTGCAGAGAAAGTCTTACAAGGAGAGTAATAATTTTAAAAAATAAAAATATTAGAAATGAATAGAGGATGTTATGGAGAAAATTATAGATTTATTGCCTATTAATAATGTAACACAGGTAAATCCGGTGGAAGGTGGAGATGTTAATGATTCTTACAAACTAGATGCTAATGGTGGATCATATTTTTTAAAAGTTCATAAAAATAAAGACGCTTCGTTTTTTGAATGTGAAAAAGCAGGCCTAAAATTATTTGAGGAAAATGGTATTTTCGCACCAAGAGCCCTTGCTAGTGGTGATGTGGATGGATCTGCCTATCTTCTTTTAACCTATCACGAAGAAAAGAGATTTGGTAGCCAGGAGGATTTGGCGAAGGTAATTACTGATATTCATAAGATAAAAAGTCCAAACGGGAAATTTGGTTTTCCTTATCCATTTATTGGCACAGCATGTGATTTTGATAATGAATTTAAAGATACTTGGAAAGAAGTATTCCTTTATGAAAGAATGGATAAATTAAAGGAAATGCTCAAAAAGACAGAAATTTGGGACGATAAAGACCTTGCAAGATACGAAGAAGTAAGATACGTTATAGAAAAAGAGCTTGATAAGCATAAGTCTGAGCCGGTCCTACTTCATGGAGATCTTTGGGCAGGAAACTTTATGTTTGATGAAGATGAAAGACCCCTTGTCTTTGACCCAGCACCACTATACGGTGATAGGGAATTTGATATTGGAGTTTCAACAGTATTTGGAGGATTTAGAAAAGCGTTCTATGAAGAATACAAGGAGCTAATGCCTCTTGATGATGGTTACCAAAAACGTCTTAATTTCTATAGACTTTATATCTTGATGAAATACCTATTGAGATTTGGTCTAGTTTATGATTCATCAGTAAATGACCTAATGAAAATAGTTACCAACTAAAAGTGCTTCGGCACTTTTTTTATTGCCTTTAGAAAATTTACTCCCAGAAGTATAATGATATATAAGCTAAAATAGGAGGGGTTATGGACGATATTAAGGCTTTGATGGAGTATTTATTAAGCGATATCAAAGATGTAGATAAAAAGAAAATTAAACGAAAAATAAATACTGATCATATAAAAGCCAATATTAACATAGACTTTGGAGAAAAAAGTGATGGATATTATGTATCTAAGTTAAGGCTTATAAATAATGTTTTAGATGTGCCAAGCCAGGTAAAATCACAAAGTCTTAAGTTATATATAAAGTTTGCTAGATTTATTGATAATAATATAGAAAACACTAATTCCTATTATCTTTATAACCAGTTATATATTTTAGCTCGTGATTATGTAGAAGATTTTATAGATCCTAAGTACGAAAAAAATATAAATAGGATTTATGATTTAATAAATAATTTAATAAGAAAAGATTATAGTTACGAGCTAGATAATTTAGCGGAAGAATTTTTAAATTCTTTCCCAAGCTTAAATAATGAGACTAAATCTTTCTATAATTTAACCGCTAATGGCAAAGAGTGGGTATTTTGGGATACCTGTGGGAAATTGAGAGAAAAATATAATTTTAGTAAAGACGAAGAAAAAGCCCTCCTTGAATTAAGTCAAAGACGAAATGTGCTTTGGAATAATGAACTTTTAGCAGATTTAACTATTAACTTGTTTTTAAAATGTCTGAAGGAAGTTTTTTCTAGGGATGATATTAATACTAATATGATAATATTTTTTATTAGACCTTATACCCTGTCAAAAAATATCCTAGATAGCCTACTTATAATTACCGAGGAAAAGGTGAGGAAGAAATTTTCCTTCCTAGCTGATATAAAAACTGACGATGCTTTTTATATACTTTCAAAGAATAATTGCGATGATATTGTAAATGTTTTTGAGAAGTATCAAACAAGTTTTTTGGAAGAATTAGATGATGAAAAAATTGAAGAGATTTATCTAAGTTACTTAAATGAAAATCCTCAAAAATCAAAGGATATAGCATCCTTTGTAGCAAGCTTAGATATAGAGTGCGAAGAAAAAGTTCTAAAAACCTTCAGTCATAGGGAAAATTTTAGAGAAATCTTGGATAAGCTACTAAAAAATAACTTTACTCCGACTAGAATTTTAGCTATTTATTATATTTTTAGGAACAATTGGCAAAAAGACAAGGATAATAAAATACTTTTTGAGATAATTAGGGAAGAAAATTACGAAGATTTTATAGAATTAATTAAGGCTAGGAATTTTGATATAGACCTTGTTTCAGATATTTTAGACCTAAGGAATATAAAAGCTAAAAGAATTAATCTGGATAAAAAATTAGTAAATAAATCTAGACGAGATTTGACAAAGACAGTTGAAACCATAAATGATTTTGTGGGTGAGGATGATTTTTCCGAAGAAGAAATACCTGAAAAAGAGGATAAGACAGATTCCAGAGATTACAACAATATATCTGAAACAACCAGAAAACTATTAAAAGATATTATTATAACTGGTTTTATCACAAAAGAAGAAGCAGAAGATATGGCTATGAAAGAAGGACTGTTTTTAAATGTTTTTATAAATAATATAAATGACGAATTATATGAATACACAAATGACCAAACTCTTATAGTAGAGGAAGATAGGGTAATCATTGATGAGTTTTATGTGGGAATTGTAAAGGAGTTAATTGATGGATAGGATAAATCCAAAAGAAGCAAGCACTATTATAAAAAGTCTTGAGGCAGGAGTTGTGCCTGATATCGGCCTTGGCCACTTATTAGTTGGCAGAAAAGCTGAGGTGGATGAGCTTATTAGAATTTTAGAAAATATAGAAAATGGAGATAGTGACCTTAGATTTTGGGTAGGAGATTTTGGTTCAGGAAAATCTTTTATGCTAAAAACTATCGAAAACCTTGCCTTGTCAAAAAACTTTGTCGCTTCAACCATAGATCTTAATCCATCCAGAAGATTTTATGCAAGCGACAGGAAGGCTGTAAATCTGTATTCATCTATAATAGAAAATCTAAAGACAAAAAATGCGAGGACAGGAAATGTTATTGAGATAATAATAGAGGAATGGATTTCAAGTATTTTTGCTAAGCTAAGTGCTGATAAGGGTTATGAATTAAAGGATTTGATGGCCGGCCTTTATAAAGATGAAGTAATAGGGGTAATATTAGAAACCTTAGCTAAATTTAAAGCGGTTGGTCTTTCTTATGAACTTGGCCAAGCTATTTGTAGGTATTATGAAGGCTTTATTTCAAATGATAGAATCCTTAAACTTAAGGCTATTAGGTGGATAAGGGGAGATGTTACTACAAAGACTGAAGCAAAAAAAGATCTTGGAATAAATGAAATAATAAACGATGATAATTATTTTGAGGCTATAAAAAATCTTGCTGAGCTTTTCCAAGAAATTGGTTATGCTGGTTTTGTAATAAACTTTGATGAGGCAGTAAACCTCTACAAAATCCCACACGCAACAACAAGAGAAAGAAATTACGAAAAGATTTTAAATATTTACAACGAATGTAAGTCAAATCTTGCTAAGGGATTATTTATAAACTTTGGTGCAACAAGAAAGACAGTTTTTGATCAGTCAAGAGGGCTATCGTCTTATGGAGCACTAGAAGGTAGGCTAGGAAGTGAAGCTTCTATGGATAGTGATTTTGTAAATACAAATAAAACTGTCCTAGGTCTTAAGGTTCTAACAGATGAAGAGATTTATACTCTGCTAGAAAATCTGGTAAAAATCTACAACACCCATTACAAGACTGAAATTAACTTTACAAGTTCCGAGATAGTGTCATACATGGAAGGGCAGTTAAATAGACCAGGAGCGGATGAATTTTTGACACCAAGGGCGGTAATCAAAGATTTTATTGAAATCCTTGATATAAAAAGACAAAATCCAGACATTGAAATTATAGATCTATTAGCCGAAAAATTTGGAAATGTGTTACCAGTTTCCAAGGATCCAGATGATTTGGATGATGAAATAGAGATAATATGACAACATCTTACGATTTATTATCTAGGGATATGCGAGAATTTATCTATAAAAAAGGCTGGCCGTCCCTAACAAAAATACAAGATGCTGCTATTAAACAGATGTATAAGAGTGAAAACAATTTGATTTTAGCAGCTCCTACAGCATCTGGAAAAACTGAGGCAGCTTTTTTGCCGGCTATTTCAAAGGCAGAAGATATTAAAAATAAGCTTAAAATATTATATATATCACCTCTAATTGCCCTTATAAATGATCAGTTTGAAAGAATAACTGATATGTGTAAGGACCTTGATATAAGAGTTACTAGCTGGCATTCCGAGGCTTCTGTAAGTAAGAAGGATAAATTAGTTGAAAATCCATCCGGTATTTTGCTGATTACTCCAGAATCTCTAGAGGCTATGGTTGTTTCAGATAAAAAGAGGGCAAAGGTACTTTTAAAGGATATTGAATATATAATAGTTGATGAAATTCATGGATTTTTAGATACAAATAGAGGTCTGCAGTTAAAGTCTTTGCTTGTAAGAATTCAATCTTATATAGAAAAAAATCCAAGAATGTTAGGGCTTTCTGCAACTATTGGGGAAAAAAATTACGACCTTGCTAAAGATTTTTTCTTAAATAGTAGGGAAACAAATATTCTTCTCGATAAGTCTAGAAATGACTTGATTATGAGCCTTGATTATATAGAAAGTGAAGACATAAATAAAGAAATTGCTCAAAAAGTTCTAGAATACTCTCTAGGGAAATCTACTCTAGTATTTCCAAATTCTAGGGCTAAAGTAGAAAAATTATCTTATTTATTAAAAAAAGAAGTCGAGGAAAAAGGCTATGATATAAGAATTTTTTCTCATCACTCATCTATTTCAAAAATTAAAAGAGCTGAAATTGAAACTTTTGCCAAAACTAGCAGGAAAGATTTCATAATTGTAGCAACTTCAACACTAGAACTTGGTATAGATATTGGAGCTGTAGACCAAGTTGTCCAAGTAGGCTCAGCAGCTTCAGTTTTATCACTTTCTCAAAGACTTGGTAGGTCGGGTAGGAGAACTCGTAAGTCAGTTATTTATCAAATTGCGACAGATAAATGGGATTTAATCCAAGCTAGTTCTTCACTTAGACTTTTTAAAGAAGGAAAGCTAGATAAAATAGACCGAAAAACCAAGACCTATGATATATTTGCCCACCAAGTTTTATCAACCCTGCTTGAGAAAAATGGACTTTTGATAGATGATTATTATAAATTGAATGAGGAATTAAAAAGCTTCTCAGATATAACTGATAATGAATTTAAGATTCTTACAGATTTTCTACTACAAAATGATTTTGTAGAAGAAATTGATGGCGAATATATTGTCGGAAGTAACGCTGAGAAACTTATGACTATGGGTTCTTTTTATAATCAATTTGTAATAAAAAAGTCCTACAAAGTCCAAACTGACAAGCAAACTATAGGCGAAATAGAACTTGGGGAAAATCTGCGAGTTGCCGATAGGATTTATCTATCTGGCCAAGTTTGGAAGATAGAAGCAATAAATCACAAATTAAGAAAAATAAGAGTAAGCCTTTCAAATAAGGCAAACGCTAAAAGTTTTGCTTCATCAGGTGGTTTTGAAATAAGCGGAGAGGTTAGAGATGAAATGGAAAAAATTTTGCTAAATCCTTCTTCACTTAAGCTGACAGGAAACATAAAAGAAGTAATAGATGAATTAAGTGGAGAAATCACTAATGAAGCTTATCATTTTATAGAAACTGATGGCAGAAAGGCCTTAAGAACTTTTAAATCTACAAAGATAAACAAGACTTTAGCTTTGATGTTAAATATCAAAACAAAATCTCTTGATTATTACGTTGAAGATAAATCAACGACAGTCTTTGGTCCAAATTTAATAAAAGCCTTTAATTCTTTGAGGGAAAATCCCCTTAGTACTGATGAAATAGCAGGATTTTTCAAGGAAAATCCAAGAGAAATTGAGGGATTTATATCCCTTAATAAATTCATGATCCTAGTTCCAACAGAGCTTAAAATTACCTATATTATAGAAAATGTCTTAAATATTGATGGGGTAAATGAATACTTACAAAACTTGTAATTAAATATTATCCTTCTTTGTGCTATTATAAAAATAAGAAAAGAATAGGAGGATATTATGAAACACGCAAAAGAAATGTTGCTTATAGGTCTAATAGTATTTGGAGGAATTTTCCTAAAGGCATCAGGATCTATCGGACAAAAAGATTATGAAGACGAATTAAAAGATAGGAAAGTTAAGGTAGAGGAATACCTACAGAAAGTAGACGGGGTAGAAAAAGAATTTGTAGAAAAATACCTAAATCGCGAGGATGAAGATCCAAGTGTGATTGTTAGCGAAACTACAAACATTGATACAGGCGAGTCATTTAAATATATAAACGCTCAGGATTCAGAAAAAAATATTGATATTGATGGCAGGCTTGATGGCACAATCTTTTTTAGAAAAGGCAATGAAAGATTTTGGATAGATACTAGGAAGGAAATTTACTACACAGATACTTACGATTATAGCAAAAATTCTAAGGAAGATTTGATAATTTCTAGTAATGAAGAAATGATTTATGAAAAATTCTTAGCAGGCTACGACAAAGAGGTCGAAAAATTAGAAAACGGCTACAAAGTAACTAGTCTTGATGATTTAAACAAGGGATCATATGATATCTATGATGAGGATATTAACTTAATTGAATCTTTCACAGACAACAGCCAAGGTAGGTGGAAAGAAGTTATTGTTTCAAAATCCGCAGATGTTAATGAAACTTATGAGAAACTCCTAGACCTAAAAGATACCTATACCAAGGTTGATGATTTAGGGCAAATAAAAAACTAAAGGGAAAAAATGAAATTTGAGAGAATTATAAAAGTCGAAAATCTTGAAAAATATTATGGCAAAGAAGATAAGAGGGTTTTATCCCAGCTAAACTTTGACCTTCTTGAGGGAGAGTTTTTGGGACTTATGGGTAAGTCCGGATCAGGCAAGACCACTATTCTAAATTCTATTGCAAGTACAGGGTCCTTTAACAAGGGCTCTATTTGCTATTATGATAAAGATATTTCTCTTTTTAAGAGAAGGGCGATTTCATTTTATAGGAAAAATGTAATTTCTTATATCTACCAAGATTTCAAATTAATAGATATTTTAACTTCCTATGAAAATATAATTCTTCCTCTTACAATTTCCAAAAAACCAATTGATAAAGATAGGGTCGAGGAGGTTGCAAAGATATTAGAAATAGATGATATCCTCGATTCATATCCAGAAAGCCTATCAGGAGGCGAAAGGCAAAGAGTTGCTATAGCAAGAGCTTTGATTAAAGATGCGAAAATAATCTTGGCAGATGAGCCAACTAGTTCACTAGATACAAAGCTTAGCCAAAATGTATTAAGACTTCTAAAAACCTTTAACAAGGTTCACAAAAAATCAATCATAATGGCAAGTCATGACCTAAGGGCGATATCTTTTACTGATAGAGTCTTATTTCTGAAAGATGGTCAAATCTACAATGAATTAAGGCGAAAAGAAAACGAAAGTAGGGATGAATTTTTGTTAAGGATTGAAAATGCAGACAGAAAGCTAATAAGATGAAAAGAAATGATTCTAGTAAAAAACTTTATTTTTTAATATTAATTATAACTTCGATTACCTCCTACATAATATTATCAATTGATAAGTCCGAAGTTTTTTCTTATATCTATGAAGATAATAGGTACTACCTCCTAGATACAATAAGGTTAATTTATTTAGTATCGCTTGTTTTTATTTTTGTTTTGATTTATTATGCGAGTTTTTATATGATAAGTGAGAGGAAAGATGACCTTGGGCTTTTAATGGCAGAAGGAGTTGGCGAAAGGCGATTATTTAAAATACTTTTTAAAGATTCTATAAAAGATTTTTTTAGGGCCAACATTTTAGGAATATCTTTATCTATTTTTTTAAATGAATTTATAAACTTATTTACGGCTAAAATATTAAAATTAGGTCTAAATTACCATACTTTTAGTATTTCGTTTAAGGCCATATTTTTAACATTTTTTGTCAGCTTGATTTTAAATAGTTTGTCAATCCATACCATAGTGAGAGATTTTTATAAAAAAACTCCAGAGTTAATTTTTAGGGGAAAGATAAAATCTAGGTCTAATTCATTTTTGTTTTTGGCATTGCTTTTATTTATGGTATGGATGTTACTAAATAGATATTTGTATCAGGGTGAACTTATATTCATTGTGGCAATTACAACCTTATTTTTGTTTGTTTTTTTCTTTATTTTATCAAAAATTCTTCTTTTAACAAATAATAAGGACTTAATTGTGAGAAAAAGCTTGGCTTTAACCTTTAAGAAAGATAAGATGTCTCTTATTTTCACTAGTTTTTTGTTAATAGTAGGAACATACGTCTTGTCATATACTATTCTTACAAGTATTTCCTCTAAAAATGCTTTGGAAAGACCAGCTGATTTTACCTTGTATGATTCAAAAGAAAAAGTAGATCTTTTATATAATGATGAAAATATGAAACAAATGATTGGAGATATTTATCCTGTTTATGGTTATGAATTTAACGGTATAGATGTTACAAATCTTACAAATTGTGTTAAAGATAATTTTGGGCTTGATAAGTCTACTAGAAGTGCATTTTTCTTTGAACCTAGATTTTTGCTAAAGGAATCCTCATTTAATGACATTTATAAAACTGACATTAGTTTAGAAAAAAATGAAGTTATCCTTCTTGCAGAAAGTGAAAACGAGCAATATGCACTTGAAGATACCTTAGATAGGGAAAACTTGTTTGTAAATATAGAGGGAGAAGATTATAAAGTTAGAGATTTTGTAAAATCAAATAGGATATTTTCTAATGATGTGATTGGCTTATCTAGTATGGTTGTAGTAGGAGATGAGCTATATGAAAGATTGATTGGTGAGAAAAATCCCTTCGCTTATAATGTGAATTTATCAAAAGATTTTATAAATTCTTTTGGTTTTTCGAAAGGTTCTGATTTACTAAGAGAAGCTTTTATTAATGGAGGATATAAGTACGAATCTTATATATGGCAGGCAAAAAATGCAATTTTAAAGATTACTGAAAACCTTTATACTTTTTTTTATTTAAGTTTAATTTTTATCCTTGCGGGTCTAAGTTTTTTTACAATAAGAATATTTATTCTATTTGAAAAATCAAAAGAAAAACTAAAGATTTTAACTTTGATGGGTGAAGATATGGATGAAATTAAATCTATTATTCGAAAGGAACACACAATACTTTTTTTTACTGTAGGTTTAATTTCAATTTTTATTAGTGCATTTTTATTTATTAACTCACCTTTCACATCAGATATATTTTATAAACTTAAATTTGGCAAAATAATGGGGACATTAACTATAATCGGTCTTGCTTTTTTAATACTAATTAGCGTATTTTTGAGATTTATAATAAGGGTGAGTTTTGAAAGGATAGTTTACTATGAAGAAAATTTTAATAATTGAAGATGACAGAAATCTTTTAAATGAACTTAAAGAATTTTTACAAAACAAGGGATATGAAGTATTAAGTGTTGAAAATTTCCTAAAAGCAACTGAATTTGTCTTAGATCAAGGCCCTGACCTAGTTATTCTAGATATAAATCTGCCAGGTATTTCTGGCTTTGATATATGTAGGGATATAAAGGAGAAGTCAAATATTCCGGTTTTGATGCTCACATCTAGGGTAGGCATAGAAGATGAAATCAAGGGTCTTGAAATAGGAGCAGATGAATATCTTGCTAAGCCAGTTGATACTAGGAGACTTATTTTAAGGATGGAAAAACTTCTAGATCTTTTTGATCATTTTCAAGATATTGTAAGCGTTGGTGATTTAAGTCTAGAACTATCAACTTGTAAGCTTTCTTATAAGGATTCCTACTTGATTCTCCCACAAACAGAAGCTGATATTATAAAAAAGCTTATGGAATCATATCCTGAGATTGTTTTGAAAAATGACCTTCTTGAAGCTGTTTGGTCAACTATATACATTGACGAAAATATCCTCCAAGTAAATATAACAAGACTACGCAAGAAATTAAAAAATCTAAGTCCTTATAAGATATACAATAAAAGGGGCAAGGGTTATGGCCTAGGAGAGGATTGTGAATAGTACATTTAAAGACAGTTTTGTGTGGATTCTAGGCTTTATTGGCTTAGATTTAATATTTATTTTTTTAATCTATCTAATAGGACCAGATCTTATTGATAATTTTATAATTTTTATAATATTATTTACGATACTAGCAATTTTATTTACTTTAAAGGTGACAAAGACTAAAAATGAGAGAAAAAAGGAACTTTTAGAAGATTTTCTGGTAAATAATTCTTTTATGACTAAAGATCAGCTCATAGCTGAGTTTGGTGAAGATTACGGAAAAATATTTGAAGACTACCAAAAAGCTATAAAAATCAAGGATAAAAGACTGGAAGAATCAAGGGCAAAGTTGATTTCCTATAGAAATTTTATTGAGATGTGGACCCATGAGATAAAAACGCCTCTAGCTTTCGCAAATTTATTTCTTGAAAACCATAAAAATGACTTTGATAGGGAAAGCCTTGATAAATTAAGCCTAGCAAATACAAATATAGAAAATTATATAAACCAGATTCTCTACTATGCAAGGCTTGATGCTAGTAAAAAAGACTACAAAATGGAAGAAGTATATATAAAGGAATGTCTAGATGAAGCCATAAAAGCTTATTATCCGCTTATTGCTGAAGAGGGAATAATAATTAAAGAAGATGTAGGAGAAGTTAGAGTATTTTCAGATAAAAATACCCTTATATTTATCATTTCCCAGATTATTTCAAATGCTATAAAATATTGTGATGGCGTTATAAATATTATAAATAAGGGTAAAAACCTATATATAGGAAACAATGGACCAAAAGTTGCCGATCAAGATATAGCTTTTATTTTTGAAAAGGCCTTTACCGGTGAAGTTGATAAGATTCATAAATCAACAGGAATGGGTTTATATCTATCAAAACTTTATGCCAAAGACCTAGGAATTGAAATAGAAGTTGTGGAAAATAAAGACGGTAATTTTGTAATTGGTCTAAAACTCTAAGAAAAGATTTATAAGAAAAATACAAATTAAGGAATGATATGCAATTAAGCAAAAAGTTTGAACTACAAAGGTGTAAAAATAAAATATCTTATGAAATCAAACATGAAGAAATACCAATTAAACTTGATAGTAACTTAGATGAAGCTATTAAATACCTACTTTGGTATGTTCCAAATATTAATTCAGAGCAGGCGAATAAAGAAGACTTGCTAACAAATTTAGAATACGATGACTATGTATTTGAAGAATTAATGGCAGCTATGAAGCTTAAGGACATTGATGTTTTATTTACAGATTCAATTGAAAAAAGAATCGTAGATGATTTTAAGGATGGAATCTGTTTAAATGACCAAAAGATTGTCATGGCTCTTGCTGATGGAGAGACAAAAACCATGAGCCTTTTAAGGCACGTGAGAAATGCCATAGCCCACGGGAATTTTAATGTGGTTCATGGTTTACTTATTGGTTTTGATATAAAAAGACTTTCTAAAGATAAGATTCAATACAGGGGGATTTTTAAGATAAATCCTGAAGGACTTTTAAGAGCTCTTAGAAAGATACTCTTTGATCTATCTAGACAAGAATTTATCTCAGAAGCTTTTAGAAAAGCAGGTTATTGGGTAGAGCCCTACCAGGAAGAGTATCAAAGAAGCCATCGTTTCGACCTTTATGCAAAAAAGAATGATAAGCGTTTTGCCTTGGAAATTAGAAATTATGAGTATGGCCATAAAGTGTCAAAAAAAGATATTTCAAAAATGATAAAGGACTTTAGAGCTGGGGCAGACGATTTGGTACCAGTTTTAATCATAAATTCAACCTACCTAACAGATGCTGCAAGAAATAAACTTTTGAGGGAAAAAGTTATTATCCTAGATATAAAAAATATCAAAAAGATGCACAAGGGTAGGGATATGGTTTCTGAGATAATTAGAGATAATTTATATTTTAAAAACAAAGTTAAATAAAGTTAATAAAAACTTTAAATTCTATGATGTTATAGTATAATGGGTTTACATCGTTAAAGATGAATGATTTATTAGGAGGAATTATGACCGATATAAATAATCAAAATCATGGCGAAAAAGTAAGAAGAAATCGTCAAGAAAGAAGAAAAGAAATTGCCATCGAAAGAGAAGGAAAATTAGAAGCTGGTAGAAACCTATCATGGGGATCTATAATAGCTGGTGCAGTTTCAGGAGCAGCGGTATTTACTGTATTAAGTCTTTTAACAGCAGCTCTAGGATTTGGCATATTTTCAGCAAATTCTGCTAACCCATTTGAAGGAATCGGATTCTTTACTGGTCTTTGGACAGCAATTACTCTAATTGTTTCATTCTGCGCAGGTGGATTCGTGGCAGGTTATGCTGCAAGATCAACAGGTTTACTTCATGGTGCAATCACATGGGCAGTTACTGTTTTATTACTATTCACTCTTGTATTTAATGCAGTAGCAACAACACTCGGAGTTGCAGGAAATGCGGTAGGAGCTGTCGCAGGAGGAGCTGCGAATGTAGCAGGAAGTGCTTTAAGTGGTGCAGGCAATGCCGCTGGTTCTGCAATTAGTGCAGGAATTGATAAAGCTGGCGAAGAACTTGGAAAAGTTGATACAGAAGAACTTCAAGGTAATCTAGAGAAATACTTAGCTGATACTGATGTAGCTGAATTACAACCAGACTATATAGAAAGTCAATTAAATGAAAGTAAAGATGAAATAGCAGCTACAGTTAAACAAATAGCTTTAAACCCAGATAATGCAGGTGCAGAAGTAGATAAACTAACTAAATCACTTACAAAAAAAGCTGAAGAGATTGCAAATGCAGCTGATGAGGATGCAATAGCAAATGCAGTAGCAGAAAATTCAGATTTATCTGAACAAGAAGCTAAAGAAATTGGTAAGAACATCTATGATGAACTTGACAAAGCTTCTGTAGAAGCAAGCAAGTCAATAAACCAAGCAAGTGATAAGATTAACGAACTTGCTAAAGAAGCAAAAATCACTGCTGACGAAACAGCAGAAAAAGCAAAAGATACAGCTGATAAGGCATCAAATGCAGTTTCAATTGGATCAGTTCTAACATTCTTAGGACTAATAGCAGCGCTTGCAATTTCTGCTATAGCTGGTAGAAAAGGTGAAGAATACGCTGTAAGAAACTTTAGATAAGAAATTAAAATAGACCCTTAAGGGTCTATTTTTTTGCGTAAATTTATCCAATAATAGAAAGCATGGAAGAAATTGGGTATTTTGAATTTATTCTCTGATTATAATCCATATACCTATTTGGTTTTTCTGACCTTTCTGTATTTAGAGATATTATTAGCCCAGAGTGATCTAGGACAAATAGGCTTGGTGGAAATTCGTATATCCTATCTGCAGCTGTTGGATTTGGATCTAGTGCGTTTTTAACTACATAAGCGTTTGAAGAATCCTTGAAGATTGAAGCTAGCTTAATGGCTTCGTTTGCTGTGTTTGAGTTTGTCAATATATATATATTTCTAGATGCAAATGTAGTATCTTTTACGATTTTAAGTGTTACAGGGTCGTAATACATATAAGAATCTAGGTTAAAATGTTCAATCTTTTCCTTATAACTCTTTGATGTATTTTTGATAAAGGCTGTTTGGTAGGGTGAATTTTCATCTGCTTTCATATCTTTTAAGGTATTTTCTATTAAATCACCCCTATAAAAAATCAAATCTTCCTTATTGTAATCTTGATGGATAAAATATTTAGCAAATTCATTTACAAAAAGATTATTTAGTGAATTATTATCTGACAGGTCGATAATCATAGTTGTTATGCCTGGGGCAGAGGTTACCGCTTTTATTACTTCATCAATCATTTTTTCTATCTCATTAACTTTAAAGTTTGGGAGAGTTATTCTCAAAACGTAGCCTTTTTCTATGGCAACAGAAGATTCATTGACGTTTTTATCGTTAATAATTCTTTTGTAGCGATTAACTACTTGAGGATTTGCTAAAATTTCATTCATAGATGATTCTTTTTTATTTTTATAATATTCAAATAAGTCAGTGTAGCTTTCCTTATCTAATATTTTTGTGTAAGAATCATTTATTATAGCCAAATATTCTCCTAAAAGTATAAAGAAATCTTGGTCAGTCTTAGAACTTGTAATTTTTTTTCTATATTCATCGCTTTTTTGTGTGAATTTTTCAAAAGATTCTATGTTTGATTTGTCAACGGCAAAATTTTTCACTATAGTTTCGTATAGTATATCAAAATCGGCGCTTTTTTCAGCACTTGTCAAGCTTCGTCCTTCTGTGGATGATACGAAAGCGGTTTTTGATAAATCATCTAAAACTTCATCTCTAAAAGCTGGATAGCCATCTTTGCCATAGGTGTTTAGCTTTTTATAGATTAGAAAGCTTGGAATTATGATAATTAATATACCAAGTATACTTAGTGTAAGTCTTCGTCTTCTGTATATTCTTTCTCTTTCTCTTTTAGCTCTTTTTCTCCTGGCTATTTCTCTTGGAGTCAGATTTTCATTGTCTTTTATAATCCTAATAGCACTTTTTCTAGAATTTTTGCTTTTTCTTCTAGGATTATTTCTATTTCTTCTTGTCATGGGTCTCCCTGTTATTTTTTTCAAAGGTTATCTGGAAGTCACTACCTTCACCGAGTTTTGACTTCACCATAATTTTACCAGATAGGGCTTCTACAAAGTTTTTTGTTATCGCAAGACCTAGTCCTATACCGTTTTCCTTGGTGTTTCTAGAGTCATCAACCCTGTAAAATCTTTCAAATATCCTTTGAATATCATCTTCTTTTATGCCGATTCCTGTATCAATGACATTTATGATTATTTCTTTTTCAGTTTCCCTTAGATGGATATCAATATTCCCGTCTTTTCCTATAGCTTTTATGGCATTTGAAACTAGGTTTTGGATAATTTGGTTTAATTTATCCTTGTCTGTATTTATATTTACATCTTTATCTAGATGTGTTGAAATATTGATGTTATTAAGCCTTGCCTTAGCTAAAAAAGAACTAGCTACATTTTCTATTAAATTTGTTAGATTTACATCAGATTTAGATAAAATAGCATAGGATACATTTTCATCAAAGGTATTTTTTAGTCCGACAACTAGTCCTTCGAGTCTTATAATCTCGTTTGATAGTATATCTAAGGTGGCTTGGTCTGCTTCTACAACTCCGTCTTTCATTGCCTCTATATAAAGTTTGAGGTTGGTTAGAGGAGTTCTTAGCTCGTGAGAAATGTCTTGGGCGTACTGTTTTCTAATTGATTCTTGTTTTTTTAGGTTATTTGCCAAGTAATTTATATTATCCCTTAGACTTTCTATTTCTCTAATATCTGTGTCCTCAACTATAACATCATAATTGCCTTCCTTAATAGCAACTGTTGATTCATCAATTGATACGATTGGTTTTGATATATTTGTTGATAGAATAATTCCAATTACTAGACCAATAGCTAGGGAAATTGTAATAGCATAGATAACAGCCTGGGTAAAATTATTTTTCATTTCATTTACCCCAGTGTAGTCTCTATTGTAGTAAATTTCTATTTTACCAGCCTTTGAATTATTGTTTTCATCAATAAAACTATATTCTTTGGTTAAAATTTTGGACTCGTCAGATTCGTCACGTCCATTTAGTTCTTTAAGTAAGTTATCATTCTCGTCATAGTATTTAAGGTCGACTTTTTGGTCAGCTACCATCTTGGCTAGGTAAGTCCACATAGATTCGCCGCTAATATCCTTGTCATTGTTTAGTCTTGTAAATTGTTCAACGACTTCTTTGGGTCTTTTATCGTCTAAAGCCTTAAAAAGGTCATTGTAATTAATTGTGACAAGGAGGGTAATAAGGATAGAAAAAACTAGGATGCAGGATAGGATTCCTGCTATAAAGTTTTTTATAATCTTATTCTTGAGGGTAGTCATCTATACCGCCAGACTTATAACCCATGCCGTAAATAGTTTTGATATACATAGGTTTTTTTGGATTATCTTCGATTTTTTGCCTGATGTTTTTGATATGGGTATCGATAGCTCTATCGTAAGCATCGTAATCATATCCAAAGGTAATTTCTATAATTTCATCTCTGGTATATATTTTGTTTGGATTTGAAAATAGAGTCTTTAAGATAGAGAATTCATTTTTTGTTAGATATATTTCCACACCATCTTTAAAAAATCTATTATATTCAAGATCCATCTCAAGCCTACCATCTAAAGTTTTTATGATGTCAGCTCTTGGGATATTGTATTTCTCTATCCTTCTTAATATCGCTTTTATTCTTTCAATTAATTCTCTTGCTGAAAATGGCTTGGTTATGTAATCATCTGCTCCAAGCCTTAAGCCCTGCACTTTATCATTTTCTTCAACCTTGGCAGATAACATGATTACAGGCACTTCAGATTTGTTTCTTATTTCCTTAATCACATCTTCACCCAGCATTTTTGGTAGCATTAGATCTAGAATAACCAAATCTATATCTTCTTGTAAAAATTTATTAAGACCTTCTTCTCCATCAAAGGCTTGGTAGACTTCGTAGCCTTCTTTGACAAGGTAGGACTTAACAATATTGTTAATACTTTCTTCGTCTTCTATTATTAAAATTTTAATCTTTTCCATAGTTCACCTTCCATATTTATTATACCGTATACGTTATAATTTTCGCCTAATTTTTTCTTTTGTGTTTAAAGATGAAAAAATCGGGAATATATATAATGTGAAGATAAACTTCACAAAAAAGGAGGAATTATGGGAAATTTAGGATTTTTATGGACTTTAATTATAGGTGCAATTGCAGGTTGGATAGCAAGTAAAATAATGAAAAGAGACGCCGAAATGGGCGGTATTGCAAATATATTTACAGGTATAGTAGGTGGTTATTTAGGTAACTGGTTACTTGGTAACTATATGGGAGGAAAATTCTCTCAAATTATATCAGCCATAATTGGTGCTGTTATTTTATTATTTATCCTAGGATTAATCCAAAATCGTAAAAAATAAGTTTTTAAGCCAGATTTATTCTGGCTTTTATCTTGTAAATTTTTAATTATTAATATTTTATTATTGTTTTTTTAAAGTTATCACATAAAAAGGGGCTGCAATTGCAGTCCCTTTTAACTTAAGGCTCTGGAGTTTCAGGATTTTTTTCTGGATGTGTACCATTTTCTTCGCCTTCAGGTTTTTCTCCTTTTTCATCCTTTTCTTTTTCATCATCATCTTCATCGTCTTCGTCATCTTTTTCGTATCCAAGGTTTGAGTAAGCTTTTGGTACTCTGTATCCCCAGTCTTTTGGATATATGTTGTTGAAATTATTTGGATCGTAGTTACTTTTTGGATTTATAAAAGATCTAGTTGTCATAAATTCCTCAGGAGTCATATCACTTATCAAGAGGTTATTTCTTGAGTCAACATTTGCCCATTCATGGACATCATCTTCTTCGGTTGGTTTATTATTTGACCCAAATATTTCTGTAATAACTGTTCCTCTGGAATCAGCATAAGATGCCTTTGTAGGAAGCTTTCCGCTCATTGTATCTACTTCCATGGATACAATACCCTTCGGAACATCAAATTGGGCTGCTTCATAACCTTCAAGAATTTTATTATTTATTACATTCCACATGAGAGCAGCACGATTTGCAGATGTACCTGTTAGGGAAATATTTTGATTGTCGCATCCCATCCAGATACCGACTGTGTAATAAGGAGTGTAGCCTAGGCACCAGAAGTCATTATAGTCATCAGTAGTACCAGTTTTTGTGGCAAATTCTGTTCCGTTTAGGAAGATATTTCCATAAGATTTGCCGGCATCTTCTAGAGCTGATGTGATTTGATAGGCTGTTTCTGGGCTTGTGACTTCATGGGTTATCTTATCTTTATCTTCAAATAATACTTTTCCTGTAGAATCAACTATTTTTGAAAATGTTAGTGGCTCAAGGTATTTTCCGCCGTTTGCAAGAGCGGCATAAGCGCCTGTCATATCTAGGGCTGTTAAGCCGTTTGTCATAGCACCTAGGCCCATAGCTGCGAGATTTTCATCGTTAGTTTCTCTATTTTCGTCACTTGTTACAAAGTTATCTTTGCCATTATCTTTTATTATGCCAAAGTTTTTGAGATATTGTAAAGATGTGTCAATACCCACCTTATCTAGGGTTGCTACTGCAGTTGTATTTATAGATAGTTTTAGGGCTTCTCTTAGAGGTTTTACTCCCATATAGTAGCCGTAAACATTGTTTGGCCAAGGTTTGCCGTCTTCGTCTATCATAAATGGTACGTCATCAATTCCCGTTGCTAGGTTAAAGCCGTTATCAAGGGCTGGTGTGTAGGTTGCTATTGGTTTCATTGATGAACCTGGCTGGCGTGGGACAGATGAAGCTCTATCTAAGATTCTTTGTCCTTTTTGGTCACGTCCTCCCATTATTGCCTTGATGTGACCAGTCTTGTGGTCTATTATTACAGTTGATGATTGCGGTTGGATTACCCCTTCTAGGTCCATATCGTAAAAATCTTTACTTACTGAAAAAGTTCCATCATCATAAGCTTTGATAAAATCTTCGTTTTGATCTAGGAAATTTTTGCTAATTACGATGTTTTCATCCTCATCTAAGTAGATATTTTTATTACTACCTAGATCAACATCTCCAACTCTGTGGGTTCTTAGGTTACGATTTGTATCGTCTAGTGAATAATAGCTTCTAAATACAAGTTTTGTTTGGTCAAGATAAGCCTTATTTGTAGTTAGAACAATATTTCCATTATCGTCTTTATGAGCATCATCGGCAGATAATCTTATATCGTTGTTTTCGTTTAAGAAATTGCCCCTTGCATAATATAATAATCTACCACTTGAATTGACAATATTTCCCCAGTTATCATATTTCATATCGAGTAGGGGAGGAACATCCCATCCTGAAGTATCTCCCATAAGGTGGGCAGAGAAGTTTGCATAAATATCTTCAAGTTCTCTTTGCATTTCTTGATCAAGAGTTGTGGTGATTTTAAGTCCGCCGTAATATAGTCTATCCCAAGCTTGGTTTTCACTCATGTCTTCTTTTTCCATAAGTTTGGCTACGACTTGTTTTTCTAATAGCGAGTTAAAATAAGATGTGATTTCTGTGTTGGCTCTTTCAGCAGGTTCTATTGATTTTGCTATATCAAAGCCTTTTGCTTCTTTCATTTCAGCTTCACTTATGTAGCCGAGTTCGTACATCTTATCTAGAACGTAATTTTCACGTATGAGTGGACTTTCATTAAAAACTGCAGAATATTTAGTGCCATCTATTGTAAATTCACCTAGGACTCTTTCATCAGTTACTTCACTTGTTTTAATTGCTTTATATAATGAATATTCAGATGGTGATTGAACTATTCCTGCAAGAGCTGCACATTGGGCAAGATTTAGATCTTTTACGTCCTTATTAAAATAAGTGTTTGCAGCAGCTTGAACACCGTAAGAATTTTGTCCCATAAAGACTCTGTTTAGATAGGCTCCTAGGATTTCTTCTTTTGATAGGTGGTCTTCTATTTCTAGAGCTAGATAAATTTCCTTTATCTTTCTTTGGTAGGTTTGATCGTTTGTGAGATATGTGTTTCTGGCAAGTTGTTGAGTTATGGTAGATCCACCACGAACTATGGCTCCTGCCTTAAAGTTTTCTACCATAGATCCCAAAATTGAAATAATATCTATACCGTTATGGTCGATAAATCTTTCGTCTTCTACAGCCACAAAGGCATTTTTTAAATTATCTGGGATATCATCATATGAAACAATTTCACGATATTGGCTGGTTGCTATAGCATCAACTTCATTGCCGTCTTCATCTACAACAGTCGAGTTTTGGCTCATTTCGTACTTGATAGCATCAGCATCTATTTCTGGCGCAGTCTTCATAACTTCAAGGATTGCTCCTCCAGTTATACCTGCAAAAACTATCATAATAGATCCTAAAAAGAGTATTGTGATAAGTAGGATTTTTATTATAATAGCGGCTATTTTTTTAGTCATGTGGCCTCCATTTGTTTTATTTTTTGTACTTACTTATATTTTATCATTTTTTGCCGGTAACTTCCATCCTTTATTAAATTTTAGATAAAAGTATAATTAGATGGAAAGGATTTTTATGCAAGAAGTTATACAAGTCAACGTCCTTGATAAGGATGATGATGAAGAAATAAAAATATATGAATTAGAATCTCTTATAAATACTGCAGGAGGCAAGTCAGTTGCCTTTGTAAGTCAGGTTGTAAGTAAGGTTAATCCTAGGTATTACATCGGCAAGGGAAAATTAGAAGAAATCAAAGATTTGGCAGAAAAATTAGAAGTTAAGACTATAATATTTGATGTAGAATTATCAGCTAGCCAACTTTATAACCTTGAGGAAGAACTAAAGCTTAAGGTTGTTGACTGGACATCTTTAATTTTGGATATTTTTGCCCAAAGAGCCCACACAAAAGAAGCGAGACTAAAAATAAAACTTGCCCAACTTAAATACCAACTTCCTAGAATTAATAAGTGGTTTGCTTATTTATCTCGACAAGCTGGTGGAATCGGTACTAGAGGACCAGGGGAAACCATGCTTGAGACCGATAGGAGGGCTATAGAAAGAGATATAAGAAGCTTAGAGAAGGCTCTTAAAGATATAGAAAAAACCAAGAGAATAAACCGAAAATCTAGAGATAATATCTACAATATTTCTTTAGTTGGTTATACCAATGCTGGTAAGTCTACTATTTTAAATGGAATGATGAAGTTATTTGGTACAGAAAAATATGTTTATTCTGATGATTTGCTTTTTGCAACTCTTGATACATCTACGAGAAGACTTGATTTTTCGAATACTAAAGTCACTCTAACAGATACTGTCGGTTTTATTGATAATCTTTCTAAAGAATTAAATGACTCATTCCTTACAACTTTAGAAGAAATTAAGTTTGCTGATATGCTACTAATCGTAATTGATGCTAGTAATAATATCGACGGGCAAATCTCAACCATCGATAAGTATTTAGATGAAATTGAGATGGACGAAAAGGAAGTTATCTATGTCTTTAATAAGATGGATAAGGTAGAAGATTCTACAGCGGCTTCTTTATACAAAAGAGATTATGAAAGAATTTTCATTTCAGCTAAAGATGATTGCGATCTTCAACGATTAAAAGATGAGATAGTCAAGGTAATTAAGTCTGAATACAGAGAAGTAGTAATGCACATTCCTTTTGAAAAAGGGAGAGTACTTGATTATTTTATGACAAATTATGATATCCTAGAAACAAACTACGATGAAAATGGTACAATTATCAAACTTGAGATAAGCAAGGGGGATTTTGGTAAGTATGAATCCTACATCTCCTAATGATTACAAGACAATAAAGGGAATAGAAGTATCAGAATTTGAAGTTGAAAAATCAGTTTTTATCACAACAGCAAAGCACGTTGAAAGTGAAGAAGAGGCCCTAACTTTTATAGACGAAATTAGGGAAAAATATAAGGATGCGACCCATAATTGCACAGCCTATATAATTAATGAAAAACCAGAAATTAAAAGGTACAACGATGATGGAGAACCTCAAGGTTCTGCGGGTCTGCCGATGCTATCGGTTTTAGAAAAAGAAGAAGTAACTAATGTGGCTGTTGTTGTAACAAGGTATTTTGGTGGAAAACTTCTTGGCAAAGGTGGTCTTATTCGTGCCTATACCAAGGGAATAGCTGATACAGTTGGACCAAATGCCCTTTACAAGAGAGACTATTTGAGAGTAGAATTAATCTTGTCTTATAATATTTTAGGTCAAATAGAAAATTATTTAAATGAGGAAAAGTATCAAGTTATCAATAAATCTTACACAGATGAGGTTTCTTTTGAAATCTATGTAAGAAGAGATAAGTTTGATAAATTTTATGAGGACCTAATTAATATGACAAGTGCAAATATAAAAATAAATAAAAAAGAAGAGCTAATGCTCTATGAAATGAGGAGTTAGAAAATGTCTGGACATAATAAGTGGAGTACAATAAAAAATAAAAAAGGCAAGGAAGATGCTAAAAAAGGTAAGATTTTTACCAAACACGCTAGAAATATTACAGTAGCAGCTAGGGAAGGTGGACTTGATCCTGAATATAATGCCAGCCTTAAAACTGCAATAGAGATGGCAAAAGCTGATAATATGCCAAATGATAATATAGATAGAGCTATCAAAAAAGCAAGCGGTGATGCAGGTGGAGATAATTTTGAAAGAGTAATATACGAAGGCTACGGCCCAGGCGGAGTTGCTTTTATAGTTGATTGCTTAACTGACAATAAAAATAGGACTGCACCTGATGTTAGACATATTTTTGATAAATTTGGTGGAAATTTAGGCACTGACGGATCTGTAATGTTTTTATTTGAGAAAAAGGGAGAAATCATTGTAAAAGGTGAAGGAAAAGATCTAGATGACTTCATGATGGATGCCCTTGAAGCAGGAGCTAGTGATGTGGAAGACCTCGAAGAAGGTTATTACGAAGCTCTAACAGAAGTAAATGATTTTAATGATGCTGTGGATAATCTTAGAGAAATGGGCTATGAAATCGAAAGAGCTAATATCTCTTATATAGCAAATGAAATTGAAGTAGATAGTGACCACCACGAAAAACTTTACAAACTTATAGACGCCCTTGAAGATAACGACGACGTTCAAGAAGTGTATAACAACTGGGACACTCCAAGCGAGGACTAGGATGGAATTTGATATAGACAGAGTTGCCTTTTCTATCTTTGGACTAGATGTTTATTGGTACGGGGTAATTATTGTAGCAGGGATTTTAGTTGCTGCTATATTTGCGAAAAAAGAATTTGAAAGAAGGGGATATAAGGCAGATATCGTCGATGATATCCTCTTTGCCATCCTACCAATTGGTGTAATTGGTGCAAGAATTTGGTATGTGATCTTTGAGTGGGACTATTATGGTTCACATCTTAATGAAATCATTGATATAAGAGGGGGAGGTCTTGCCATCCACGGTGGTATTATCTTCGGACTTATAGCTCTATATTTTTTTGGAAAAAGAAGAGATATACCTATGCTTGATTTAACAGATATCATGACCCCATCTCTTGCCTTCGCCCAAGCTGTTGGACGTTGGGGGAATTTTACTAATGCTGAGGCCCATGGCTACGAGACAAATCTTCCATGGGGGATAATCATAGATGGAGTGAAGGTTCATCCGACATTTCTTTATGAATCTCTTGGAGATTTTTTGATATTTTTATTCCTAGTTATCTACAGGAAGAAAAATCCAATCAAGGGTTTTCAAACGGGAATTTATTTCTTGGCCTACGGTGTGTTGAGGTTTTTTGTCGAAGGATTAAGGACAGATTCACTATATGTATTTGGTCTTAGGACCGCCCAGCTAGTTTCAATAGTATTTATGATAGTGGGTATAGCTTTAATAATATATGCTAAAAGAGAAAATCTCCCACCACATTTTTATAAAGAAAAGAAAAAAGAAAAACAAGATAGGATAGTAAAATTTAAATAATCTCTGAAATTGACCGGTTTTTAAAATCGGTCTTTTTTGTTTGCTTTTTTCTGCTAAATAGGATAAAATAAAGATGAAGTGGAAGAATGTGGTAAAAGGTGGTAAACAATGTTTCTAGGTGAATATATCCACAAATTGGATAGTAAAAATAGAATAATGATACCTAGTGACTTTAGGGGAGATCTTAAAGGAGATTTTTACCTTACCAAGGGACCAGAAAAGTCCCTTCTTGTCTATACAGAAGATGAATTTCAGAAAAGGTCAGCCGCCCTTGACCAACTTGTATATGAAAATAAGAAAAATCGTGCGATAAAAAGACTATTTTTCTCATCCACTGTCAAAGTCAACCTAGATAAACAAGGGAGGATTTTGATCAACAAATCTTTGAAGGACTATGCCAACATCTCAGATGAGGCCATGATAATTGGCAATAATACCATTATAGAAATATGGGATAAACAAATTTGGGATGAATATATAAATGAAGTTGAGGTGAATTTATCCGATATAATGGATGAATAATATGAAATTTGAACATACTCCAGTTCTCTATAGAGAAGTAGTAGAAAATTTAAATATTAAGCCCGACGGCATTTATGCTGATTTGACTCTTGGTAAGGGAGGACATTCTAAAATGATTTTAGAAAAACTTTCACCAAAGGGACTATTAATAGGCATAGACCAAGATAAAGCTGCCATTGAAGCGACTTCTGAAAACCTAAAGAACTATGACAATAAGGTATTTTTCAATACAAATTTTGAAAACATAGGCAAGGTTTTATCTGAAGCAGGTTTTAATAAAATAGATGGGGCTTTAATGGACATTGGCGTTTCTTCATATCAGATAGATAATCCTGTACGTGGCTTTTCCTATATGCACGATGGACCTCTTGATATGAGAATGAATAGGCAAAATGAGTTAACAGCAGAGATAATTGTCAATGAATACTCTCAGGATGAGCTTACTAGGATATTTTTTGAATATGGTGAAGAAAGGTATTCTAAAGCCATAGCAAAAAATATTGTAAAAGCTCGTGCAAATGAAAGAATTAATACCACTTTCAAACTCCGAAATATTGTTATGAAATCTGCGAGATTTACAGAAGCCCATCCTGAAAAGAGAGTATTCCAAGCCCTTAGAATTGAAGTAAATAGAGAGTTGGATGTCCTATCAAAAGCAATTGATACGATAATAGATTTTATTGATAAGGATGGTAGACTTGCGATAATCACTTTCCATTCTCTAGAAGATAGGATAGTAAAAAACAAATTTAAAGATCTGGCAACAGGTTGTATTTGTCCACCAGAGCTACCAGTTTGTGTTTGTAACCATGAGGCTAAGGTAAAGATAATTACCAAAAAACCAATCACAGCAAAATCTGATGAATTAAAAGAAAATTCCAGGTCAAAACCTGCGAAATTAAGAGTATGTCAAAGGATATGATATGGCTGAGCGTTTTGAAGAAAGACTAGTAAAAAATAATAATAGAAACCGTGTGAGGCTTAAGGTAAAGGAAAGGCCAAAAGTCACAAGGTCATACCAAATAGATAAGATTAGAAGTAGAGATAGAAAAGTCAAATATACTATTTCTTTTCTATGCTTTGTCATGATTTTGACTATGGCTGTTTACCTATTAGTAAAAAAAATCAATTTGTCAAATGATAAATTTGAGTATAATAGACTACAGGCAGAAATAGTAAGCTATGAACTTACAAGAGATAGACTACAAAATAATCTTGATGAAGCTATTGATTTAAATAGAATTCAAAGATATGCTATCGAAGACTTGGGCATGGTTTACAAAAACGATAAAAATAATTAACTGCCGTTAGGATATATGATGGATAATATTTATTTAATAACATTAATTGGTATTTTTTTGAGTATGGGACTTGGTAAAATCATAATTCCCGTCCTTAAAAGAAAGAAAATCGGACAAAATATAAGAACAGTTGGGCCACAAAGTCATATGGCCAAGGAAGGGACACCAACAATGGGTGGGATTATATTTATCCTGGTTGCCCTTGTTATGAGTATAATTTTTCTTCCAAAAAATTTAGAAACTTTTATTCTAATTATTGCGATGCTAGGATTTGGAGCGATTGGTTTTATTGATGACTTTAGAAAACTCATCCTCCATCAATCTGAAGGACTTAATCCAAAACAAAAATTAGTTTTGCAGTTTATTCTAGCAGGATTAATCACAATCTTAGCTTTTATTAATGACAAAGAATCTATAACTAAACTATTGATACCATTTACAAATTATTACCTACCTGTATCTGTAATAGGAATTCCTCTTATGGTTTTCATAATTGTAGGAACTACAAATGCTACAAACCTAACCGATGGACTTGATGGACTGTTGGTAAGTGTGTCTATTCCAGTATTTATAACTCTTGCTATAATCGCAAAGACAGGTACAAATAAAATATTTTCTATAATTATGCTTGGGTCAATTTTAGGATTTTTGATTTATAATTCAAATCCTGCAAGCGTGTTTATGGGAGATACAGGATCTATGGCGATAGGGGGAGCTATAGTTGCCTTAGCCATTAACTTAAAGATTCCTATTTATCTTGTGATATTTGGTGGAGTTTACGTGATGGAGACCTTATCTGTAATAATTCAGGTAACTTCTTATAGGCACAGGAATAAGAAAAGAGTATTTCTTATGACACCTATTCACCATCACTATGAATTAAAAGGATATAAGGAACAGAAAATTGTAACAGGATTTATGGTTTTATCCACAATCCTATGTTTAATAACCTTGGTGGCATTAATATGAAAAAAGTTTTAGTTTATGGACTAGGGGTAACAGGAATATCATCAGTTAAAGCCTTAGATAAGCTTGGATATGATGTTTACACCTACGATAAAAATAAGAAAAATATTAAAGAACTTGAGGGCTATAACTATAGCCCTATTTCTGATTCTAAGATTAATGATTTGAAAGTAGATTTTGTTATAAAATCTCCAGGTATAAAACCAAGTGATGAAGTTGTTAAGATTTTAGAAAAAGAAAATGAAATTATTTCAGATATAGAAGCAAGCGAAAGACTTTTTGCTGATAAAGAAAAAATCGCAATTACTGGTACAAATGGTAAAACATCCACAACCTCAATGGTTGCCCACATTATTAATGAATGTGGAGAAAATGCCTATACTGTGGGTAATATCGGCGAAGGCATCCTGTGGCAGATGTATGAAAAAAAGGGGGTTTTTGTAGAAGAGCTATCTTCTTTTCAGCTCCATGATACGTCAACATATAAGCCACATATCGGAGCGATTTTAAATATAAAGGAAGATCACATTGATTGGCACGGATCATTTGCAGATTATATAAAAAGCAAATTGAAACTTGCTGCAAATCAAGATGAGAACGACTTTTTAGTAATAAATCACGAAGATGAAATCACCATGAAAGATAAAGAAGATTTTAAAGCTCAAATTTATGAATTTTCTAGTTTAAATGAAGTTAACAAGGGTCTTTATCTAAAAGATAATAAAATTTATTTAAATGATAGAGATATAAAAAATAAAGAAATTTTAGATGTTAGAGATTTGGCTGTTATTGGTCGTCATAACTACGAAAATGTTATGGCTGCGATTTTACTTACTTATTTATATGGGATCGCATTAGAAGATATAGTAAAAGCAATTAAAACTTTCAAGTCAATTTCCCACAGACTTGAATATGTGAGAACTCTTTCTGGAATTGATTTTTATAATGATTCTAAGGGAACAAATGTCGATAGCTCAGTAAAAGCTATAGAAAGTTTTGCTAGACCAATAATTATAATAGCTGGTGGTTATGATAAGCACATTGATTATACTGACTTTGTGAGGGCTTTTAAGAAAAACGGCAAACTTATGGTATTAATGGGAGAAACAAAGTATAAGCTAAAAGAATTGTGTGATAAATATAAAGTCAACTATATTTTGGTTAATGACATGAAAGAAGCAATCGACACTGCCTACAAGAAAGGTGAAGAAAAAGATGTAGTTTTGCTTTCTCCTGCTAGTGCATCTTGGGATATGTATAAATCCTATGAGATTAGGGGAGATGAGTTTAAAACTCTAGTAAATAGATTGGAAGAAAAATGCGAGTAATACTATCAGGTGGTGGTACGGGAGGTCATATCTACCCTGCCATTGCCATCGGACAAAAAATTAAAGAAGAAAATCCAAATTCCGAGATTATATATGTAGGTATAAAAGGAGGACCAGAAGAGAAAATTGCTCAAAAAAATAATTATGAATTTAGAGCGATAGATGCAATGGGAATTCCTAGAAAGGTTAATAAAAAATTATTTAAGGCACTTTTTAGAAATTATAAAGGATTTACTCAGGCAAAAAAAATTATCAAAGATTTTAAACCAGACCTTGTTATAGGAACTGGTGGTTATGTCTGCGCACCGATTTTATATCAAGCAGCGAAGGCAAAAATACCGGCTATTGTTCATGAATCTAATTCTTATCCAGGTATGGCTTCAAAATTTCTTTCAAAAAAAGTTGATAGAGTTTTAATTTCCTATAAAGAAGCAGCTAAACATTTCAAAAAACAAGATAATATAGTAGTAACAGGAAATCCTGTTAGAAATAATTTTGATTTATCATATACGGAAGAAGATTTAAAAGAATTAGGAATTGATAAAAATATTCCAGTTGTTTTTTCTTTTGGTGGTTCAAACGGATCTTATGCTTTAAATAAGGCTGTTATTGAAATGAGTGAGAAATTAAATGGTGAGTTTTATTTCCTACATCAAACAGGTGTAAGATTTTATGATGATTTTTTAGAAAAGGTCAATAAGTCAAAATATATTAAGGCTTATAAATATATAGACAATATTGATTTGTTTTATGGTGTTTCTGACCTTGTTATCGCATCCAGTGGAGCAATGAGTCTTGCTGAGATATCATCTGTTGGAAGACCTTCGATTTTGATTCCAAAAGCCTATACTACAGAAAATCACCAAGAATATAATGCGAGAACTTACGTAGACAATGACGCAAGTCTTATGATTTTAGAAAAAGATCTAAATGGAACCATACTAAAAGAAAAGATATTGAGTATAATAAAGGATGAGGAAAAAATCAAGAAAATGGGGGAAAATGCTCGAAAACTGGCTGATAACTCTGCCTTAGATAAGATTTATGAGCAAATAAAAGAGCTAATTTAGATGACAAATAATAATGACGATAGGTTAATAAAAAAAGGATCTAGAGTATTTAGCAAAAAACACATCGCCAAAAAACATAGCAAAGATGAAAAGAAAAACAATAAACTTTTTGTCTCACTCTTGATTTTGGCATTTTTATTAGGTGTTTGTTACAATATTTACACTCATCCATATATGAAGATTCAGGACATCTATATAAACGGTAACAGGGTGACTGAAGATACCCAGATTATAAAAAAACTGAGGTCACCACTAGGAAAAAATATCCTATTATACAATCCAAGTAAATATGAGGGTGAAATTGAGACTTTAGACTATATAAAATCTGCAAAAGTTAGGAAGGTATTTCCAAAAACTTTATCTGTAAAGATAGAAGAAGATTTTCCGATGTTTGAAGTAGAAAAATACGGAAAAAAGATTTTGATTACAAATAACGGCCTTGTTACTGACAAGAAACCTTATAGCGAAGATACAAAATTTATAGATGTTAAGGTAAAGGGGATTGAAACTACAATAGGTCAAAGTTTCACTTCATCAAAGGCTACACTAGATTTTATAAAAGAGCTACAAGCTTCCTCATTGATTGGTAGTGTTAGCCAATTAAATTTGGAAAATAAACTTGATATTGGTATAATGATACAAGATATTGAGGTTAAGTTCGGCGATTTAAATAATATTTCTAAAAAAATAAAATTGCTAGAAAAAATCTTACAAGAAATAAAAGACAAGGGACTAGAGGCAGTAAGTATCAACTTAAACAATGGAGATAATCCTCTTGTAGTTGTAAATTAGAAGTCTTTTAGTAAAAAATCAATAAGTAGAAAAACAATAGGGGGATTTTATGGCAAATATTAACATTGATATGGACAACAATTCTTTAGCTAAGATTAAAGTTATTGGAGTTGGTGGTGGTGGTAACAACGCCATCAGCAGAATGAGAGACAACGGACTTTCAGGAGTAGAGTTTTTAGCACTTAATACTGATTTACAAACTCTTCAAGAATCTAACGCTGACGTTAGACTTCAAATTGGTGAAAAACTAACAAGAGGTCTTGGTGCTGGTGCAAATCCAAGTGTAGGAGAAAAGGCAGCAGAAGAATCCAAGGGAGAAATAGAAGAATCTATCAAAGGCGCAGACATGGTATTTATCACAGCCGGAATGGGCGGTGGTACAGGTACTGGAGCAGCCCCAGTAGTAGCACAAGTTGCTAAGGAAATGGACATCTTAACAGTAGGTGTAGTTACTAAACCATTTACTTTTGAAGGTAGAAAAAGAGCTACTCAAGCAGAAGCGGGTATAGAAAAACTTAAAGAAAATGTAGATACACTTATTACAATTCCAAATGATAGACTACTTCAAATAGTTGAAAAAAGAACATCAATGGTAGAAGCTTTTCAAATGGCTGACCAAGTACTTATGGATGCTGTAAGCGGTATATCAGAACTAATCGCAGTTCCAAATGTAATTAACCTAGACTTTGCGGACGTTGAATCAATTATGAGCGATCAAGGTATAGCTCATATGGGTATTGGTAGAGCAAGTGGTGAGAACAGAGCTGTTGATGCTGCCAAGGCTGCAGTTAATTCTCCACTTCTTGAAACTAGCATTGACGGAGCAAACGCTGTACTTCTAAACGTAACAGCAGCTGAAGTTGGCTTAATGGAAGCAAACGAAGCAGCAGAATTAATCAGAGAATCTATTGATTCTGACGCAAACATCATCTTCGGTGTTGGTCAAGATGAATCTCTAGGAGATGAAATTAAGATTACTGTTATTGCAACAGGTTTTGATAACAATGCTAAATCTAGAAGAAGCGATAGAAATTCTAATAGAAATGAAGAATTAAGAGCTCCTCAAAGAAATACTCAAGCAAAGCAACAACAAAGAAGATCATCAAATCCGTTTGACGACATTGACCTTCCAGATTTCTTAAAATAATATGAGATGTCCCTATTGCAACTCAAATAATACTAGAGTAGTTGACTCAAGGTCAACTGATGATGACAGAGCTATACGCAGGAGACGACTCTGTGAAGATTGTGATAAAAGATTTTCAACCTATGAAAGGTACGAAGATTCTACATTCATGATAATCAAAAAAGATAATACTAGGGAAGCTTTTGATCCAAGAAAGCTTATCTCTGGTATAGTAAAATCTTGTGAAAAACGTCCGGTAACAATGGATCAGATAGAAGAAGTAGCAAAAAACATCGAAACCAAAGTTAATCATACTGGCAAAAAAGAAGTGACCTCAACATATATAGGCGAGCTTGTAATGGATGAACTAAAAGAACTTGACTCAGTAGCCTATGTCAGATTTGCTTCTGTATATAGGGAATTTAAGGATTTGGAATCCTTCTATGAGGAGATTATAAATTTAAAAGATGATAAAGGTGCTAACTTATAGCATCTTTTTTCTTTAAGGAATAAGTATGGATTTATTTGAATTAAATAGAAAAATTGAAATGGAAAAATCTGCTCCCTTAGCTGATAGACTTAGACCCAAAAACCTTGATTCTTATATAGGACAAGATCACCTAGTAGGTGAGGGAAAGATTATAAGAAGAATGATCAAGGCTGATAGAATCTATTCGATGATTTTCTATGGGCCTCCAGGAGTAGGAAAAACCACTTTAGCAAAAATCATATCAAATTATACTGATATGGCATTTGAGGAAGTATCCGCTGTGGCAAGTGGCATAAGTGATCTTAAAGAAAAAATTCAGATTGCTAAGGATAACTTGTCTTATGAAAATAAGAAAACAATTTTATTTGTAGATGAAATCCATAGATTTAATAAAAGTCAGCAAGATTATCTCTTACCATATGTTGAAAATGCTACAATTATTCTAATAGGAGCAACAACTGAAAATCCTTATTTCGAGGTAAATAAGGCCTTGATTTCAAGGATGTATGTTTTTGAGCTAAAAGAGTTATCAGATAAAAACCTAAGCGATCTTATTGACCTTGCCTTAAATACAGATGAAGTTTTGAAAAATAAAAATATAATTTTAAAAGAAGAGGCAAGGGCTAAGCTAATAAAGTATTCAAATGGAGATTCAAGAGCTCTTTTAAACGCTTTAGAAATAGCTATATTTTCAGAAAATGAAAAAGATGGTAGAATAGAAATAGACTCTGAAACTATAGAAAATTCTACAACAAAAAAAATTGCTGTTTATGACAAAAATGGTGATAGACACTACGATACCATATCAGCTTTTATAAAGAGTATGAGAGGATCGGATATAGATGCGAGTTTATATTATTTGGCGAAGATGCTAGTTTCAGGTGAAGATATAAAATTTATCGCAAGAAGAATGATTATTTTTGCAGCAGAAGATATATCAAATGCAGACCCCTTTGCCTTAGTACTTGCAAATTCTACTTTTGAGGCGGTAAATAAAATTGGAATGCCAGAAGCTAGAATTATCCTTGCTCAGACTGTAACATATTTAGCTGCAGCAGTTAAGAGTAATTCTACCTATCTTGCTATTGATAAGGCTCTTGATTTTATAAGGACTAATAAAGATAGGACAGTACCCAACAAACTCAAAGATAGTCATTATGCTGGAAGTAAGAACTTGATAAAAGAAGAGTATTTATACCCTCATGATCACGGTGGTTATGTAAAAACAAATTACTTGCCCGAAGAGTTTGCTAGTGAAAAATTTTACCAAGCTAAATATATAGGCTACGAAAAAGAAATGATCGAAAGATTAGAAAAAATAAAGGAAGGCTATAATGAAGATTAGACAATTAATGAGAGAAGCGGAAAGCTTCGTTGACAAAGAAATTGAAATTGAAGGTTGGATAAGAAACTCAAGATTTAGCAAAAATGTAGGTTTTATAGAACTAAACGATGGTTCTACTTTTAACAATCTTCAAGTTGTAGTGGGAAAAGATATTGAAAATTATGAAGAGCTTGACAAACAACATCTATCAGCTTCATTAAAAGTTTGTGGTAAATTTGTTGCTACAGGAAATAATAGAAATCCTTATGAGATTCAAGCAGAAAAAGTTATAGTTCTTGGTGAATCATCAGAAAAATTCCCTATCCAAAAACAAAGACAAACATATGAATTTATGAGAACAATCCCACATTTAAGACCAAGGACAAATACATATAGAGCTGTCTTTAGACTACGTTCTATACTCGCATTTGGTCTTCATAAGTTCTTCCAAGAAAGAGATTTTGTTTACGTAAATCCACCAATAATTACAGCAAGTGATGCCGAAGGTGCTGGTGAAATGTTTAACGTAACAACAATTGACCCAAATGAACCACCAATGACAGAGGATGGAAAAGTTGATTATAATAAAGATTTCTTTAGCAAAAAATCTTATATGACAGTATCTGGTCAACTAGAAGCAGAAGACTATGCCCTTGCTTTCGGTAATGTTTATACTTTTGGTCCTACTTTTAGGGCAGAAGTTTCAAATACACCTAGACACGCTGCAGAGTTTTGGATGCTTGAGCCTGAAATGGCCTTTGCAGACTACAATGTTTGCATGGATACAGCTGAAGATATGATAAAATACGCTATTGACTATATCCTAGAAAATGCCAAAGACGAAATGGAATTTTTCAATAAATGGATTGATAAGGGGCTAATAGAAAGACTTACAAAACTTCGTGATTCAGAATTTGCAAGAATTACCTATACAAAGGCTATAGAACTATTAAAAGAATCAGGTGAGAAATTTGAATTCCCTGTTGAATGGGGAATGGACCTACAAACTGAACACGAAAGATACCTTTCAGAAAAAATCGTTGATGGTCCAGTTTTTGTAACAGATTATCCAAAAGATATCAAAGCTTTTTATATGAAGAGAAATGATGACGGCAAGACTGTAGCAGCTTTTGATATGCTTGTTCCTGGAGTAGGAGAATTAATCGGTGGTTCTCAAAGAGAAGAAAGATACGATGAACTTTTAAAATCTATGGAAGAAAATGGACTAAATCCAGAAGAATATCAAAATTATCTTGATTTAAGAAGATTTGGTACAGTAGTCCACTCAGGATTTGGTCTTGGTTTTGAAAGAGCTATGATGTATGTAACAGGAATGAAAAATATCAGAGACGTTATAGCTTACCCAAGATATGTAAATGCCTTCGCAAGGGAGAATTAGGAGAGACGATGAAAGAGTATAATCCAAATGCTATTGAGAAAAAATGGCAAAAAATATGGAAAGATGAAAAAACTTTTAAATCAGAAATAGATACAGATAAAAAGAAATTTTATCCACTTGTAGAATTTCCTTATCCATCAGGCCAAGGTCTTCACGTTGGCCATCCTCGTCCATATACAGCTATAGATGTTGTGGCTCGTAAGAGAAGATTTGAGGGCGAAAATGTAATGTATACAATGGGTTGGGATGCCTTTGGTCTTCCTGCTGAAAACTACGCTATAGAAAATAAAATCCACCCAGCTGTAATTACAGAAAAAAATATAGACCATTTTAGGGGACAAATGGAATCTATTGGTTTCTCCTTCGATTGGGATAGGGAAATAAATACAACTGACCCTGACTACTATAAATGGACTCAATGGATATTTTTACAAATGTATAAGAAGGGTCTTGCTTATAAGTCTGAAACATCAGTAAACTGGTGTCCATCATGTCTTGTTGGTCTTGCTAACGAAGAAGTAGTGGATGGCAAGTGTGAAAGATGCGGTACAGAAGTAGAACATAAGCTTAAGAACCAATGGATGCTAAAAATAACTGCCTATGCTGATAGGCTAATTGACGACCTTGACGAAGTTGATTTTGAAGATAGGATCAAAACCAGCCAGATAAACTGGATTGGCAGAAGTCATGGGGCTGATGTAAACTTCAAAATCAAGGGCAAAGAAGAAAGGCTAACAGTTTATACAACTAGACCTGATACTATTTTTGGTGTATCTTACATGGTTGTTTCTCCGGAACATCCTATCCTTGAAAAATACAAAGATGAGATTAAAAACTACGATGAAATAGTAAAATATCAACGCCAAGCAAGTCTAAAATCTGATTTTGAAAGATCAGAACTCAACAAAGATAAGACTGGTGTTATGATAGATGGCCTTTCAGCAATTAATCCATTAAATGAAAAAGAAATCCCAATTTGGGTTTCTGATTATGTTCTTATGGGTTATGGGACTGGAGCTATAATGGCAGTACCAGCTCATGATGAACGTGACTTTGAATTTGCTAAAAAATTTGAAATGCCAATTATCCCTGTCTATGATTCAGAAGATGAACTTCCAGTTACAGATATAGAAAAAGGAACTTCAATAAATTCAGATTTCCTAAATGGCTTGTCTGCAAGTGATACAAAGAAAAAGGCTATAGAATATATAGAAGAAAAAGGTCTTGGCAAGGCAAAAACTAACTTCAAACTTCGTGACTGGGTATTTTCTAGACAAAGATATTGGGGCGAACCAATCCCAATGGTATACTGCGAAGATTGCGGTTGGGTACCAGTAGATGAAAAGGACCTACCAGTAAAATTACCTGAAATTGAGTCTTATACTCCAACAGCCACAGGCGAATCTCCACTTGCAAAAATAGACGAATTTGTAAATACAACTTGTCCTCATTGTGGGAAGCCAGCCAAAAGAGAAACAGATACTATGCCACAATGGGCAGGGTCATCTTGGTATTATTTAAGGTATACAGATCCAAAAAATACTGAGGCACTTGCAAGCAAGGAAGCTTTAGATTATTACACACCAGTTGATTGGTATAACGGGGGAATGGAACATACTACTCTCCACTTACTTTATTCTAGATTTTGGCACAAGGTTTTGTATGATTTAGGAGTAGTTCCAACAAAAGAACCTTACATGAAAAGAACAAGCCATGGAATGATTCTAGGTCCAGATGGACAAAAGATGAGTAAATCTCGTGGAAATGTCATAAACCCTGATGATATTATTAGAGATTTTGGTGCAGATACACTAAGAACTTATGAAATGTTTATGGGAGACTTCTCATCAGTTGCTAAATGGTCAGATGAAGGAGTTAAGGGTTGTAGAAAATATCTCGAAAGAGTATATAACCTCCTAGATATAGTTTGTGATGGAGACGATTATTCTAAAGAGATAGAAATCCTAACCAATCAAACAATTAAAAAAGTAAGCGAAGATTACGAAAATCTTAAGTTTAATACTGCTATAGCTCAACTAATGACCTTGTCAAATGAGATGAGATCACTTGGAAAAATAACAAGAAAAGACTTCAAAACTTATATTACTTTATTAAACCCAGTTGCTCCTCACCTTACAGAAGAACTTTGGGAAATGGCTGGTTTTGAGGGAAGGTTAAATGAAACAACCTGGCCACAATACGATAAAACCAAGCTAAGTTTTGATGAAATAGACCTACCAGTACAGGTTAATGGCAAGATGCGTGGCAAGATAAAAATCTCAAAAACAGCAAGCAAAGAAGAAGCACTAGAACTTGCAAACGAAGATAATAATGTAAAAACCTATATTGAAAATAAGGAGCTTAGAAAAGTTATCTACGTTCCAGGCAAGATTTTAAATATAGTTGTTTAAAAAATTAAAATCCATTGATCACTGTTTGATCTTTGGATTTTTTCTATATCTTTACTAAATCTTAATATTATTATGTTATACTTATATATAATTGACAGGAAAATAAGCAAGGTGTATGATAATACTACATACATCATACAAGGTGGTTTTATGAAAAAATTCCTAAAAAGTCAAATATTTAATATAATAGGAGCAATACTACTCATATTAGGATTGATTCTGGGCTACATTGGCTATAAAAAGGGATATTTTAATTCTTTAGACACATTTAGAGAATTAATCCTAGACAAGGGCGCTTGGGGTCCTTTAGTATTTATGGGTTTACAAATTGTTCAAATCGTTGTGCCAATTATTCCAGGAGGTCTCACCTGTGTAGCAGGGGTAGTGATTTTTGGAGCATTTTGGGGTTTTATATATAATTATATATCAATATGCCTCGGCTCGATTCTTGTATTTTTCATATCTAGGACCTTTGGCAGATCAATTGTGATAAGGATTTTTGGTCAAGAACTATACGATAAATACAGGGGAAAGCTCAACGAAGAAAGGTATGATAAATTTTTTGCTCTAGCGATTTTCTTACCAGTAGCACCTGACGATTTTCTTTGTTATCTGACTGGCCTTACTGAAATGTCAGTAAAAAAATTTGTAACAATAATCTTACTTGGAAAACCCCTTAGTATATTTGCCTACTCAATGGCTTGGGCACTCGGTTTGGATTTCTTAATTAGTAAATATTTATAGGAGAAAAAATGGATTTTAAAGAGTTAATAATATTTTTATTTCCAGCATATTTCATCTTTGTTGGTTTTACTTCAAACATGATAAAAAGTAAGCCAATTGATAAAAAATATGGATACAGAACAGCTTTATCAACAAAAAATAAACAAAATTGGTACTTTGCCAACTCTTACATGTCGAAAGGTGCATTTGCTTTAGCCTTTTTCTTTATAGTATTAGGCTTAATATTAAATAATTTTGTGGATATGACTAGATTTAGAAGGATTTTATTTGTAATAATAGAATTTATGTCCTTTATAGTCCTTGGCATAAGTCTTGAAATGAGACTAAAATCAGTTCACAAAAAATAGAGGAGATTATGCTACGAACAATAGGTCTTATCTTGCTAATACTTGGTAATTTACTTATAATTCCAGGAATTTTTAAAAAATATAAAGAAAGTAGAGATAGACTAGACTTGTTAGAATTAATAGGTCTAAGTCTTATGCTTCCATCTCTATTTATCTTAGTAATAGGTCAATTTATATAATAAAAAGCTCTCAAGCTAGGTACACCTAGGATTGAGAGCTTTTTATGAGAGTAATATTCCTAAACTTTTTATTTCTTATCTACATAATTTTTAAGATAAGTATATAAAAAGTAAAAGGCAAAGGCAATGGCTATATGACCGATACCAGCTATACCTGATATAGCAGCACTTAAAGATGCATTATCTAAATCGTAGATTTGGCAGAAACCCCTGGAAATTATTGTGCCAATAACTAAGATTAGTGAAAAATTATAGGTATTGAAAAATCTTTTTTCTTTTTTATCTTCTTTTAAATTAAAACTTTTTGCAAAAAGACTCAAAATCAAAAATAATATGAAACCTAAAACAAGGGTATGGGTGTGGGCCACTCTAAGGCTAGTAAGGCCTGTAAAACCTATTATTCTTGTGTATTCTCTGTAAAACGCTCCTAAAAATAAGCCAAAGATTAAATAAATAAATGATATATTAAAATATTTTTTTGTCATTATAAACTCCTTCTGAACATTGTTCATAAACTTTCTTTATAAAGCCCGCTTTTTAAGGCGGGTTAGTAGATAAGTTTTTTTATAATTTTAAGAATTAAGTCTTCGTTATGATTATTTTCTGCTATAAAACTGTGGATTGCCTTAAGTATAAATTCAAGCAAATCATCCTTGGTAAATTCATCATCAAAGGCATCCTTTCTGATATTTGAATCCCTTTCTAGGATATCCATAAGGTTTTCGCTTACTTTTTCGATGTAATTTGTCATGGAATCCTTAGCCCTACTAATATTTTGAGCCTTAAAGCTTAGGGAGTGGATATTAAAAAAATTAGGGTATTTTTCTATACCAAGGCTTAGATCTTTAAAAATATTAGATAAATAATCTATAAAACTATCTGTATCAAGCCTAGCTTGGTCTAAAGATAAAATATCTTCCCATACACTTTCTATTGTGCTTATCATAAGGTCGTCCTTGGACGAGAAATAGTTGTAGATAGTACCTATTGCCACATTAGAATTTTTGGCAAGCTTTCTTATACTAAGTGCCTTAAGTCCTTCTTTTGCCACGAGTTTTCTAGACTCATCAAGGATTATCTCTCTTGTTATAATCATAAACGACTCCTAATGAACGTTGTTCATTTATATTATAATTTCAAATCTTCACTTGTCAAGATTTTTATTTTTTCTTAATTTATCGTAGTATTCTTTTCTCTTTGGATTTTCTTTAAACCAGCCCTTTAGAACTCTTTCTTCTTGCTCGATAACTTCGCCAGTTGACCAAAAACAGCAACAAGCGATAACCCCTGCAAAAATACTTGGGATAAGGGATTTTATATAAAGAGATAGGGCAACAAAAATTATTCCAAATAAAATAAAAAACTTATTAACCTTTCTACCAAAATAATATTCGCCCTTAATCACAAGGGGATGAAAAATCCCTATAAGAAAAAATGTTACGACACCAATTATTATTCCTTCCATATCTCCTCCTTGTTTAATTATCATATAAATTGAAAATTTGGTCAAATTTAAAAAGCTTAAGCGATATTCCGCCTAAGCTTTTTTCTTATAGGTACAAGTCAGCCTGAGTTGTAAACATTTCTTTATAGAGGCCATCTTCTTTCATCAATTCTTGGTGGGTACCATTTTCTGTGATTTTTCCCTTATCACAGACTATAATCCTATCTGCATATTTGGTAGACGATAGTCTGTGGGAGATGAAAAGGGAGGTTTGGCCTTTGGAAATTTTTAGCATATTTTCAAAGATTTCCTGTTCGCTCCTTGGGTCTAGGGCGCTGGTTGGCTCGTCCATTATGAAAAATTTCCCTTCGTGGAATATTGAACGGGCAAGGGCGATTTTTTGACCGATTCCTCCTGATGGCTCAACAGATTTGTCTGAGAAAAGATAGGTTAGAAAAGTATCTTCTTTTTCTACTTGCCTTCCTATCCAAGATGATAAATTCAGAAGGTTAAAGGCCTTATCCATATTTCTATAATCGTCTTTATTAATGTCATCCTTAAGCATACTTGTGATATTTTCGCTAATCCTAAATGGAAATAGCCTAAAGTCTTGGAAGGTAGGGGATAGGATCTCATAGTATTTTTTGGTCGAAATCTTACTTAGATCAATATCATTTAGGTAGATATGGCCCGCTGTTGGTTCGTAAAACTTACACAAAAGTTTTACTATAGTAGATTTACCAGCTCCATTTTTGCCCACGAGGGCAAGAGTTTCGCCATTTTTTATTTCAAAAGAACAATCTTTTAGGACATAGTCCTCACTTGCTGGATACTTAAAGGATACATTGTCAAATCTAATTCTAATCTCATCTGTATTAATATCAGTGATTTCTCCTTTATCAAGAAGACCTTCTTCCATTTCTAGGAAGTTAAAAAATACTTCTAATTGAGCATTTACAGAAATAACCTTGGCATAGTTTTGCTGGATGAGGTTAGTTGCGTTTATTACCTGTATAAGCGAGTTAAAATACATAGTGAAGTTTGCAAGGCTAATAGTCTTATCGATTAATTTATAGGTTAGATAAATTAATGTTAGGATAATAGACCCGTTGGCACTTACATTCATAATCCCAGTGTAGATTCCATTTTTGTTGAAGTAGTCGGTTGATGTTTTTATTACATTTTGATGGTAGGTATCAGCTTTTTCTAGGACTAATTCTTGACCGTCATAAATTTCTACATCCTTAAAGTATCTGAGATCTGCCGCAAAGTCTGAAAAAAACCTATATGACCTTACTTCAGATACACTTTCTCCTTGGTAATTTAGTTCGTTTTCTTTTATCAGTTTCACAATTTTTTTGTTTATTGAAACTAATAAAATTAGCAAGATAATGATGGCTGGATTTAGCCTCACAAGGATTCCCAAAGATAAAATCCCAGTTATTACAGCCGATATTACTAAGACAATTATGTCATAAAGAGTGTACATTTCCCAAACTGCATAGTGAGCTTGAGCCATCATATCTTGAATATCTTTGGAGTCAGATTTTTCTATGGGTAGCCTTAGGGATTTTTTTGCAATCTTAAAGGTGAGTTTGTCTGACATATCTTCAAAAGTTAGGGTCAAATAATTGTTTAACCATCTATAGGTTACTTCCTTGATAAAACCCAAAATCAAAACTAAGGCACCTACCCCTAAGCCGTAGGAAATTCTTTTAGCTCCCATAAGTTCATCAATTATTAGTTTTGGAGCGAAAATGTTTATCAAAGGTAAAAATCCCAAAATTAAGTTTGTAATAATTACCCTAAGGGTAAAACCTGGGTGGTATGTGTCGATTAATTTAAAAAGTTTTCTTATATTTTTCATAGGACCTCCTTATAATTTTTTGCTTGGAGATTATAGAGGTCTTTATAATCCTCACAAGTATTCATCAGTTCATCATGAGTCCCATTTGCGAGAATCTTGCCGTCTTTAAGATAAATTATCCTGTCACAAAACTTAGTTGATGCAAGCCTGTGGGAGATAAAAATCGAATACTTATCCTTTGTCAAATCATCATAGAGCATATAAAGTTCTCTTTCGTTTAGGGCATCAAGCTGGGCTGTTGGCTCATCTAGGATTAGAAGTTTTGCCTTGGATTTTGCTATAGCACGGGCTAAAAATAGCCTTTGCTTTTGGCCACCAGAAAGATCGACCCCATCATTGTCTAAAATTCTTAGTAGGGTTTGGTCATCCTTTTTCTCATACTTATTTATGATTTCATCTAGGTGGGTCATCTTGTAAATATCGTCTATATTTCTATTCTCAGTTGACATTAGGATATTTTCCTTAAAGGAAAATGGCAAAAGATTTGAATCTTGAAAGACAGCTGAGATTAGCTTTTTATAGTCTATGTGTGAATCTTTTATATCTTCTCCATTTATTAGAATCTTGCCTTGTGTTGGCTCATAAAGACCTGCGAGGATTAGGGCCAGGGTAGACTTGCCTGCTCCATTTTCTCCTACAAGAGCGATACTTTCAGAGTCTTTTATCCTTAGATTAATATTTTCTAAAACATAAGTATCTGTACCTGGATATTTAAAACAAACATTATCAAGAATAATTTCCATCTGCTCTGGATAAATTTCTTGTTTATCGTCTTTATAAACATCTGTCACCTTAAAAAATGGCTTAAACATAGTAAAGTTTCTTCTAATATCAGAAAAAACCCACATGGTTTGGTGGTTAAAGGCAATAAAAGCAAAGATTGCTGTAAAATAGATATAGAAATTTGCTATAGAAATCCTTCCTCCAATTAGGCCTGTCATTAGCCAATAAATTATAAGTCCGTCCCTGATTAGGTTAAAAATATTTGCTAGGGTGAAAATTCTTAAAGTCTTTGTGTTAACTTCCCCTAGGCGATTTATCCTATCCCTATTTGTTTTTCCATAATAAGATTTAAAAATCCTAACTGTATCAAAAATTAAAATATCTTGTTTTGATAGGGGAGATTTCATTTCGTTATTAAGCTTGGCAAACTTATCCCAATTTGGACTCATTTCTTCCCAGTACTTATCATAAGATTTTGGTACTTCGTTTAAAAGTATCCAAGAAAGAGCAGTTAAGACTAGGGTTGAAATTAAGACCCAGGGATCCATTGTAGTAAAGATCCACAAAAAACCTCCGATAGAAATGACCATGGAAAATACATTCGGTAGATCCATCATAATGCCACCAGCACCATTCCAAGGCGATTCTACAGCCTTCATGGCATCACTTATTTTTTCTGATTCAATTTTTTCTTTTTTCTTAGCGTAAGGTAGGTAGAGTGAGTACTCTGTGATCATATTCATCAGCTTATAGCGGACGTGGTTCATCCTCATCCTGTAATTGCCCATAACAAAGGCATCAAAAAAGCTGATTAGGGAAGAAATAAAAAATAAGCCTAGGAAAAACATTGGGAAAACTCCAGGGTTTGCCTGGTAATTTTTCAATATATAGGCAGGGGAAATAATCCATAAGAAGGGTTTTAGCCCTACAAATAGACCGTAAAGTGCGATTAGTAAAAACATGATTGGCTCCAAATGAGCCATCTTTTTCATCAAAAATTTAAATTCTTTCATATAGCCGAATCTTCGGCATCCTCCTTGGTTTTCTATATGTAAGTCAAGGAGCTATCCTTACTTACTAGTTACGTCCTTCTTTTACAATTCTTATTTTTGTCATTTTTCTTTTCTCCTTTCTTTAAACTGATTTTAGTATAGCACGGTAAAGAGAAAGTGTCAAATATTATATACCAGCAAAAATTGAGATAATAGTATTTTTGCCATCCTTATTTACATCTAATACCTTAAAACGTCTTACTTTAAAGGTATTATCAAAGTTTATGTAAGAGTTAATGACAGTTCCAAGACCTGCTACTTCTGTTATCCCTGCTTTTGTTGTGATAGGTAGGTTAGAATCTATGGCGTAGTTTATCATCTCATCAAAAAGATCTGGGTCAATATCAGTAGTGTGATTTAATAGAGTGATATAAGCCTTAGATTCATTTAAAAATAGTTTTGTTTTGATATTTCCATAAAACCCTTCTAGGAAGATTTGAAATAATATGTAGGCTGTATTGTAATAAAGATTTCTATATCTGAGTTTTTTATTGACAATAAGATCGATTGTAGGTTCATCATATTTGCCTTTAATAGAAATAAAATTCTTGCCTTTATTTTCTTTTACGTCTACAATTTCCTTGCCACCAGCAGTTAAAAAATCGTTTATCAAAAAATCGTTTGTTGGCATGAAGATAGTTTTATCTAATAGAAGGTCGGTTATATTATTTTTAAATCTCTTATCCTTAACCTCACAAGTTAATTCTAAGATTTCTGGATACTTTTCGTAAAATTTCATTTTTTTCACCTCTAATCTATTATATCATATGATATAATGAAATAGAGGTTTTTATGAAAAAAAGAATTAGCCTTATTCTTTTTGGACTTATCCTTGGAATATTAGGCTTTATTAATTTTGAAAATTTAAATATTTTGTATTTAGTACTTGTGACAGGAGTAGTAATTTCATTTTTTTGTAAAAAAAATAAAGAATATGCCATATTTTTCTTGTGTATTCTTGTAGGCTTTTCCTTTGCAAAAATTAGGTTTAATAGTATAGATCCTAAGGAAAGTAAAAACATAAAGGCCGATTTTACAATAATAGATAAAAAAACGACCAATGATTCTTTTAGATATACTATAAAGATTAATGAAAATAAGAAAAAAGCTTTCATGTTTGATGAGGGAAATTACGAAATTGGTGATCGATTTATTTGTAAAGGTGACTTGAAATTAGTAAACCGAAATACCAACCCAAATTTATTTTCTTATAGATTTTATGCAATCTCTAAAGGAATCGGTCTTGAATTTAAAGCCAAAAATCTAAGTGAAAATAATAAAACAACAAGGTCAAATAATTTATTACTATCTTTTAAAAGACGATTTACTAATTATGTCAATAGAATTTTTAGGGATAATCTATCGAAAGATTCAGCAGATTTTATCATATCTGTAATTCTTTCTGACAGTCTTTTTGATAGAGAAGATGTTAATAAGCTTGGTCTTGCCCATATTTTAGCCGTCTCAGGCTTTCATATGGACTTACTTTTTGGGTTTATGATTTTTATTTTACCAAAAATTGGCTTTTCTTTTAAAAAAGCAACGCTAAGCTCTTTGATTTTTGCCCTTATGTATGGATATGTAATTGGTTTCCCATATTCTATCCTTAGGGTTTTGATTGTAAATACTATAAACTTTTTAGGTTTTTTAAAAAGACGTGGAGTTGACAAGGTAAAGGCTTTGATGGTTGCAGCTATTGTGATTTTATTTATAAATCCTTTTGCTGTTTTAAATCTCGGTTATATTCTTTCTTTTGTAACAATGTTTATAATTTACAAGATATATCCGAGATTAAAAACATATTTCAAGGAAGGATTTATAAGAGAAAGACTTGCTTTTACAACGAGTATCCAAATTGCGGCCCTACCTTTTATTGTTTATTATTTTAGATACTATAATTTCTTGTCAATAATTGCAAATTTTTTGATAGTACCAGTTTTTGAATTTGCTATGTATATTATTTTTGGTCTGATATTTTTATATCCTATTTTAAAAATTCTGTTAAAACCAGGGTTTTTAATCCTTGATATAATGATAAGGTCTATTTTAAATATGACAGAAGCGCTAAGTAATATTAGATTTTTGTCAGTTGAGTTTATGGCAGAAAGTATTTTTGTAAGTCTTTATCTTTTTATTCTTATTTTTGTGTTTACAAATATAAAAAATAAAAAAGGCTTGGCTAAATTTATAAAACTGTCTCTTGCAATAGTTTTATGTTCAATAGTAGCGAGAAGTTTTAATAAACCTGTGGAATACCAAATGATAGATATTGGACAGGGAGATTGTTTTCTACTTAATGATAGGGGAAATTACTATCTGGTAGATGTTGGTGGACCTAAATATGATGATTATGATTCGGGTGAAAGAATTCTTGTTCCATATCTAAAAAGTCTTGGAATAAAAGAGATTGAGGCTATTTTTATAAGCCATGAAGACAAGGACCATGCTGGAAATCTCGATATAATAATGAAAAATTTTAAAATAAAAAATATAGTTACAGATGATAAGGTATCGAAAGAATTTTCGGATAAATATGAGACTATTTTTATGGAAAAAGGTGATGAATATAAACTTAAATCGGGAAAAATAACCTGTGTTTATGATGGGGAAAAAGGAGCCATGGATATTAATGATAATTCACTTGGACTTTTGATTGATATTGGTGGAGAGAAAATTCTAACCCTGGGTGATTTATCCTCTGCCTACGAAGATTGTTTGAATATCAAGGCAGATATTCTAAAACTATCCCACCATGGATCAGCTTCCTCTAGCTCAAAAAAATTCATTGATTATGTTAACCCACAAATAGTTTTGATATCAGCTGGCAGAAACAACACTTATGGTCATCCAAAAAAAGAAGTTCTAGAAAATGTAGGAAATATTAGAAAATACAACACTCAAACTGATGGACTTGTAACAATAAAATTTTATAAAGGAAAAGTCATTACAGAAAAATATCTAAAGGGAGGATTTTTTAGGTGAACTATGTAGAATTTTTTAAGAATTTTTCTGCTTTAAAAACTAATGGCATATATTTATTTGACTCAAAAGAAGAATATCTAAATACAACCATAATCGAAGAAGCAGAAAGGCTTATAAATATAAAAGACTTTAACCTCATAAAAATCAAAGGAGATACTGACTTTGATACCATAAAAAATTCTTATGAAACTTATCCTGTAATGGAGGATAAAAAGATTATAATTTGGCAAAATATTGATTTGTCAAAAGAAGGAGTTAAAAATTACAAATTATTATTAGATAATCTGGGGGAAGATTCAAAAGATTTTCCATCCTATGCTACACTTTTAATATTTTCAGATAGTAAACCATTTAAAGGAAAATTTTATAAAACAATCAAGAAAAATGGAACAGTTGTAGAGATTGATAGGTTAAATAATAATGAATTAAGGTCTTTTATTGGACGTAGGTTTATAAAAAATAACAAAAAAATATCAAATAAATATATAGATGAGATTATAAATAGGTTTTCATATCTTTCCTACAATAGTGAAATAGATTTGTTTGAGATAGTAAATTCCGTAGATAAAATAATTTCAAATTCGCCTGATGAAATAATAAAAAAAGAAGACATAGAAGATCAGCTAGACCAGGTTTTAAATCTGAATATTTTTAACTTAACTGATGCAATATCTAGTAAAAACCTAAAAGAAGCTATGAAGGTATTTTTATTGATGGAAAAATCAGGTGAAGATTTATTTATGATTTATCATATGATAATTAGGCAGTTTAGAATACTTACAGCTGTAAAAAGCCTGAGTGAAGCGAATTTTAATGATTCTTTTATAATGAAATCAGCCAAAATAGGATCTTTTGAACTTAAAAAAGCAAAGGCTAATATAAGAAATTATTCACTAGATGAATTAATAGACATAAATGATAGGCTAATGGATATGGAAATAAGATCAAAGTCTGAATCTTTTGAAATGAAAGATGAATTGTTGAAATTAATAGCTTTTGTGGGGGTTTAGGTAATTTATAACTAAATAGAGATGTATTAAAATATAAAAATTATCATTTTAAATGGTCAAAACGCTTGACCATTTTTTAAAATTATGATATATTCAAGGCGAAGATAGTTAAAACAACAAAAATACAAAAGTTAATGAAACTATAATTTATATAGGAGGTAAGATAGTTGGAATTTTCAGATGGAGAATTACTAGTAATGGAAGAGTTGTGGAAGGGTGATGTCTTAAACGAAAATGGAGAAATCAAAGCTCTTGCCTTATCAAAAATATTGATGGAAAAGTACGATATAAGCAAAACATCTTGCTACACATTTTTTGGAAGGTTAGTGGGAAAAGGGGCGATAGCTAGGAGATATCCTAAATATACAATTAGGGTCCTTGTATCAAGGGAAGATGCCCTTTTGAATAAGCAAAAAGAAGCCTTTCATAAACTTTTCAAAGGATCTCTTTTAAATATGTGTAAAACGTTTTTACAAAATGAGGAAGTCACAAAAGAAGAAATAGAAGAGATGAAAAAATTAATAGATAGCTTTGACGAAGAAGAGGAAGAAGACCAAGAAGAAAAAAATGATGACGCTAAGTCTAACTAGTGTTTTTATACTAGAAAAATCTATTAAAAGTTTTTTCTTATTAGCTATAATTTTCCTAGTTAGACCAATATTAAATAAAAAAGCCTTTAGGTCAGCAAGCCTTATTTTGTGGATAGTGCTATTAATCTACTTAATAAGCCCTTATGAAGTCGAGCTAGGAATAGGAAATGTAAAGGAAAATAGTATTCTATCATATTTGATAGCTTTTACAAATCTTTTTAATTCTTTTCTTGGCTGGTTAGTAAATAAAATAGGCTCTATATTTTTTAAACTAAACCGACTAATAGGTTCGGTTTTGATTTTTACTTACCTAGGAATGAAAATTTATAGATTCAATAAAGTTATGAAAGACTCAGTCATTACCCATAATACTTTATGCAAGGAAAAAATAAGAGAATTTGGATTGAAAAGAAAAGTAGAGATTTATATAAACAATAATTTAAAAACACCCCTTACCTTTGACATTTTAAAACCAAAGATAATCCTACAAGATCACATCTTAGCTGATGAGAAATTATTAGACCACGTTTTGATCCATGAATTAATGCATATAAAGAAATTTCATATCCTACTAAACCACCTGATAAACATTGTGACCTGCCTATATTGGTTCAATCCACTCTTGTGGTTAAGCTTAAAATACCTAGATCAGGACATTGAAATCAACTGCGATAAGCTTGTTGTTGAAAACTTAGGCGACACAATACGAAATAGAAAAGCTTATTGTTCCTCAATGCTCAAACTCGTGGAAAGTGCACATTATGAAAACAACCTATATTTAAAATTAAATCCTAACCTTCAAAGAATGGAGATGATAAAAATATGGAAGAAGACCTTTCTGGGACTTGTAAGTTTTATCCTTGCCTTTATCCTTTCTTTACCAGCTTTCGCCAATGTGACCGACCTTAGCCAAGATAGGATTTATACAAAAGGTGAAGTTGTAAATAATATTGAGGTTAATATTGAGAATAGGGTTCAAACAATAAGTGATGAAGACTATGAGAATTTAGAATTAGGAAAGATATCGATAAGAGAATCTGATTTAGCAAATGTCAACGAGCAAATAAAGCTAGGCAGTTTTGAAAATACCTCCTATGAATTTGAAATTAGTGGTGACGACTACAAAGGATTTGTCCTAAATTTAAAAAATATGACCTGCCCTGGTGGAGTTGATTATTCAGTAATTATAGAAGAAGATGGGGAAATAATTTATAACGTAAGCTTTGATACAGATTCTACATTAAAGCTTGAGGCACAAAAAGGAAGTGCTTATATTATCACGGTTTCTAACGAATCTAATAAAAATTTATTGGGAGAAGTAAGAATAAATACTTATGCAAGGTAGGGAGAAATTTATGAATCCTAAAAAAGAAAAGATTTTGCGGATATTATTTGCAATATTTCTTATGATAAATTTAAGATTGTATGGTGTGTTTGGAGAATATTGGCCATTAGCTATATCAAAGGGATTTATCCAAGTTGTTATTTTAGACAAAGAATATTATGAGATTCAAGAATATCCTAAAATTATGATTGCCAACAAAGATATGAATTTGCTTGCTTATATGAAAAATAAGGGTCGGAAATATGTAGAAACTACTGACGAAAATAAGTTAATGATGGAAAATATCCATGAATTTAAATATAAAGATCTTATTGAATATGTGGAAGTAATAGACCATAAAAAATATTATATTTGGAAATGGAGAGAGTAAGATTATTAAGTTTGAAGGAATATTAATCTAAGAAAAAAATGAGAAGGGCTAGTAGAGATAAGAAAATTAAATTTTAAGGACTTTTTATATTGATATTCAGGTATAGAGAAAGGAGATAGAAGATGAAAAAAGCTCTTATATTTTTGCCCATATTTTTAGTCGCACTAATATTTATTGCACTTATATATTATTCCGAAACTTTGCCTAAAGGGACTGAGTTTTATATTTTCATTTTATTAAATATTATAGCAACCTTGCTCATTCGAAAAAATGAAGCGATAAGTAGGATATACGGGTTAGTATTTGGACTCATGTCAGGCCTTTATATGTGGATATTATCCCTTTCAAATTGGAAATCGGATATAGAGTTATATATAGGAGTCTTATTTATAATTTTATATTTACTTATTGGTTTAATTTTTCTGTACTCAGCTTACAAAATTAAATTAAATAGTAAAGAGTAAAAATGGTTAAAAACTGTAAAAATAATATAAATAGGATAGTTATGAAAAATAATAAAAAAAGAAAAATACTAATTATTTTATGCCTTTCCTTACTTATTATGTGTATTCCAATTAAATACTCTTACAAGGATGGTGGAACAATATCCTACAAGGCGATATTATATTCATATACGAGATACCACAAACTTATTGATGATGATTCGTATTATATAGCTAATGAATTTTTAATTTTCCCATTTAATTTTTTTAAATGAATCGAGTTAAGAGTAAAAACTATATATTACCGAATTATTAGTAATCAATATGAGATAGGAGGTTGTAATCATGAAAAGAATATTTGTTTTTTTATCAACTTTATTGATTGTGCTTGTATTTTCCATCAGTGCATTTGCATCGGATTTATCCAGTAATGTAGAAAATGAAGTTATGGATACTTCAGATGAAATTGTTAGGGTTGTGAATGAAATATATGAAAATAAAGGGATAAAAGTTACAGCGGAAGATATTGATTATAGTAAAGCATATAAAGTGTATGTGGATACAAATATATTTAGATTATCTACAAATAAAGCAGATAAAATCAAGGAAACTCTTGAAAATGGAAATTATATTTATTTGTTGCCAATTGATGTATCTGATGGCACTATAGTGGCCAACCTTCAAAAGGGTTTACCTTTAAGTGAAAACTCTAAAAAGGTTCTTTCTTTAGAAGAACAGCAAGAGGTTTTAGATAATGTTGGAAAATGGATTGTTTCTAGCCTTTATTTTTATGAAAACGGAAATTTGAATTTTGACTATGAAAGCAAACTAAAAAGTTTGATTGGAGTAATTCCAGAAGACACAATGTTAGTTGGTAGCTTACCAATTTTTGAAGATGTTGTCGCACTTATTCCTAACGAGGATGGAATAATAGAAAGTATTGTTCCTCTTTCTACATTAACTAAGGAGAAGGACTTAATCAATTATAGTACAAAAAACAATCCTTATATTTATAGTTATAAACAAATAAAAGAAATTGCTAATGATTTACCAGATGCAGATCCGAATATAGCTGGAGAAGCTGCAAATATAGAAACAGATATAAACTATATTATGATAGCATTTAGTGTAGTTTTGACTTTAGTGTTCCTAGCGTATATGTTTTACAAAAAAAGAAAAAATAAATGAGTAAAACTAGAAATTCTAACTTATTCTTTTGAAAAATCGTGTGAAAAAAATAATTATTTTATAATTATTGTAATAAGTAGGCTTGGATAAAAAACTGAAATAATAATAAAAAAGATTAGCTTTAATTAAAATACAGAATATAAATTGGATAAGACGTAAGATATGAAAAAAGATTATAGAAACAGAATTGATATAAAAAAACCTTTGCTATAATATCTCTAATTGCTGCGATTATAAGCGTTGTGCTCTATATAACTAATAAAAAAAGCTACTCTAATAAGGATACTGCTTACTATATAATTAATTCAGATATGATAAAAAAATCTGGTGGGATTACTGGTATTAATATTGATGGGGAAATTACCAGCGAAGAAAAATTAAAAATCCAAGATGTTACAAAATTTGCCTACAAAGATAAGGAATTTTTAGCAAGTGGACATAGGCGAACAACAACCTAATTATTGATGAGGATGGGAAGGTAAAAGAGTTTTTCTTGCTAGATAATTCAAATTATTCGGGGGTAACGACTCTTACATCAGATGGAGAAAATGTTATAGCCATAATGAATGGTAACCTCGCTGATAATACCTACAAGAATTTGTTGGTAATTCAAGATATAGAAGGGAGTGTGAAAGAAAAAAGATTTTGGAAATTTAATGCATCTGACGTAATATTTTTGGGTAATAAAATCTATATAGTGGGTTCTTTCTTACAAGTGGATAAAAATCTCTGGTCTAGCAAGATAATCGTTTATGACTGTAGCAATGATAAAAGATTTGCTTCAGACTCAATATTAAAAGTTAAGGCTAATACGAGAAGTAATTATATAGTTACAATTGATAATGAATCAAATAAAACATTATCAGGAAAGGTAAAGATAAACTCATACGTAAGATAGATGGGAGGTGAATTGATAATGAATTTAAATCCTATGAGGTATAAGAACGGCGATTAATTTA